>Ga0075426_10000156_pt1 | contig 44477 bp, 34 predicted proteins | sample SoiMethybrSBSTD5_FD_75304 | JGI IMG/M metagenome (GOLD analysis project Ga0075426, IMG submission 75304) | Bulk soil microbial communities from a Populus tree surrounding site in Tennessee, USA - Soil MetaG P. TD hybrid SBSTD5 | ecosystem: Environmental > Terrestrial > Soil > Tree plantation... | reverse complement strand
CCGTCACGATTCCCCGCCACAATCCCGTGAACGCCTTCACGATGGGCCGGATCGTCCAGGACGCCGGGCTTTCGCTGGACGACTTCCGGCAGCTTCTGGGGTGATCTCCCATAATCCCCCTGTGCCGCGCGACATCTACCTGCCCCCATCCATCGAGCCGCCTCCCACCCGCCCGGGCCTCCATTGGCTGGCTTGCCCGTGGACGCCGGAGATCCTCGCGCGCCTGGTGGCTGCGCTGCGGGAGGGCGCAGAGGCTCTGCGTGCGATCCCGACTCCCGATCTACTCGGCGCGTGGGTGGGCGCGGTGGAGGTTTTCCGCGACCCTAAATCGCCGGAGCGCCGAGGGCTCGATCCCGAGCTTGCTCGTCTCTGCCGCCTGTCCCCCGAAGGGCTCTCCGCTGGTCTGGAGGCCGTGCTCGGCGGCGTGCGGCGTGGGCCGGCGGAGGTTCTCTTCGAGGCGGCAGAAACGCGTATCGCCGATGTCCCGGCGGGTCCGGTCCTGGTCGTCCTCGCCTCCAATCTGCCGGCCTTGGCGGTCCAGCCTCTGTTGCCGGCCCTCGCTCTGCGCAGGCCGGTTCTCCTGAAGTCCTCATCGGCTGAGCCGCTGTTCGCTCCGAGCTTCCTCGCCGCACTTGTCCAGCGCGAGCCCCGCCTGACCGGCGCTGTGGCCGCGGTCGCCTGGCCGGGCGGCGACCCGCGCCTTGAGGAGCCGGTCCTCGCCGGGGTGGACAAGGTCATCGCCTATGGCGACGCTCCCGCCCTGGCCGACCTGGAGCGCCGGGCGCCGGGCAAGGTGGTCGGCTACGGCCCTCGCACCAGCCTGGCGGTGATCGGGTCCACTGTGGACCCGGATCAGGTGGCGGACGGGCTGTCTCGCGACATTGCGCTGTTCGATCAGAGAGGATGCCTGTCGGTGGCCGCCGTCTACACGGCGGGAGACCCTGACCTCTTGGCTGGCTGTCTCGAAGAAGCGCTGCAGGAGAAAGCTCGGCTCTGGCCACCCGGACCGGCCGACGCCGTATCCCTGGCGGCCGTTCAGCAGGCGCGGCTGGAAGCGGAGATGCGCGGGCTGCGGCCCTGTCCCCTCGCGGTGACGGAGGGCACGGTCCTGGTGGACCCCGAGCCGGGCTTCCGTCCCTCGCCGGGGCTGCGCACAGTGCGCATCCATCCCCTGGCGGACCTGTCTCGTCTGCCGGAGATCCTCGCTCCCTGGAAGGACCGCCTCCAGGGCGCCGCGCTCGCCGGCGAGGACGCCTGGAGCCTCGCCGACCGCCTCGCCGCGCTGGGCGTCTCGCGCTTCGCTCCGCCGGGTGAGCTGCAGTCGCCGGATGCGTCGTGGCACAACGGCGGGCTCAGCCCGTTGGCTGCGTTGGCCAGGGTGTAGGGTCTACCCGATACCGAGAAGCTTCGAGAGCGTGGCCTCCGGGGTCACCCAATCCTGGCTTTCCATGCGGCCGACCTCGCGGCCGTTGACGTAGACCACGGCCGTGGGCACGCCCTTGATCCCCATCCGCTTCGCCTCGGGGTCTTTGAAGTCCTTCGGCAGGCCGTAGTACTCGAAGTGGATCTTCGAGCCGCCGAGCTGGTCCTCGACCTTGAGCATCAGCGGCACGTGCTGCCGGCAGTGCGGGCACCAGGAGCCGAAGAAGACGCGCACGGTCACCGGCTGCGGCTCTTCCTTGAGCGCCGCGATCTTCGCCGGGTTCGGGTTGTAGCCCCGCGCGGTGCGGGCGTACTCGGGGTTGTGCGACTTCAGGTCGGCGTTCTTCTTGAGGCCCAGGAGGGGCGGATTGGGACTCAGGCTCGCCTGCCTCCCCTCGGAGGTGAAGGCGACCGTCTCCCCCTGGATCTGGAACTTGCCCTGCGGCGCCAGGGCCGCGTCGGCGAGCAGATCCACCGAGCCGTCCTTCTGCTTCGCCACCTTCATGAGGTTCACCGTCTCCACGTTGCCCGCCCCGGGCGTGAGCAGAACCGGCGAGGGCAGGGCGGTGGCGAGGATCAGATAGGCGGGGATATGAGAATTCTGATAGATCTCCGCTCCCTTGTCCTGTTTGCCGTTGACGAGCAGCACGTAGTCGCCGATAGGCAGGAAGCCCTTCATCACGGCGTCCGACGGGACCTTCTGGGCGCGCGCAGGCCACGCCGCCGGCAGAGCGAGGGCGGCGAACAGGAGGACGGCCGTGGAGCGGCCGAGATTGCGTCGCATGTGCTTCATGTCGGAGACCTCACGAGAGTGGACGTGTTGAGACCAGCGATCCGGGAAACCGGGGGCAGACCGGCATAGGTTTCCGTCACCCGGCCGTCCTTCACCCGAAAGGCGCGCGGCAGGCGGCGGTAGAGCGGGCGGAGCAGCTCGGGCGGAGCCTCCACGACGGTGAAAGCCGGACCCATGGTCCAGGTGAAGGCGGTGAGCTGCTCCGGCGTGGCGGCGCTCAGGAGCCAGACCTTCGGCCCGTCGGGGTTGCGCGTGTACCCGTTGAGCGTCTCGACCATCGCTGCGAGCTGCGGATCGGCACCGGCGCCGGCGAGGCTGGCGATCACCACGAGATGATCGCCCTGCGTCAGGCCGCCGGCCACGGTGCTGAGGCAGATCGACTGCTTGCCGGCACCGGCGCACAGATCGTTCACCCGTGCTCCCGGATGGAGCCGCGTCGCCAGATCGTCGAGCGGCAGCTCCGGCGCCTTCCAGGCGAAGAGGAGCACCGCGACCGTGCCCAGGGCCACGACCGCGGTGCGCAGCGGCGGGAAGACCGGTTCTCCGTGCTCGCGATTCCCGCGGCCGACGAAGGCCAGGAGAAGCGGCGGCACGAGGAGCAGGACGTCCTCCCAGAACGCCGCGGCCGGCGTCCGCTGCACGAGGTTGCCGAAGCAGCCGCAGCTCGCCGCCGCATCGCGCAGACCGTGAGCAGCGAGCCACCACGCGCGGCCGGTCAGGAAGACGAAGAAGGTGACCAGGAGAGCCGCCGGGACGAGCACCCAGAGCCGCCGGATGCCGAGGAGCAGGGCGAGCCCCAGGCCCGCCTCCAGGGCCAACGCGAGGAGCGCGACGGCCCGGGCGGAGACGACGACGTCGAGCTTCTCGAGGCGGATCTGCTCGGCGAAGGCGGCCGGGTCGAGCGCCTTCGCCCACACGGCGACCAGGAGGACGACCCCGAGCAGGGCGCCCGCGATCGTCCCCACCCACCAGAGGCGGGGCCGGGATTGCGCAGGGGGGGCGGGGTCTTGCCGAGTCATCGAACGCTCATCCTAGAACAAAGGTCTCGGGCTGTCCCATTTCAACCCATCTCACCGCGCCGCGGCGGCCAGGGCTTCCTGTTCCGGCCACTTGAGGTGGCGGCGCAGCTCGTCGGCGGTCGGGCTCTCGACGCGGTCGAGGAACGGCTCCAGGGGTCCGGAGTAGAGGACCTCGCCGCCGTGGACGCCACCGCCGGGACCCATGTCCACGATCCAGTCGCAGCGCGCGATCAGGTCCGGGCTGTGCTCCACCACCACGACGCCGTCGCCGCGCTGCACCAGCCGGCGGAGGGTGTGGTAGAGGAGGTCGATGTCCGCCAGGTGCAGACCGGTGGTCGGCTCGTCGAACAGGAAGAGGCGCGGCTTGTCCGTGGCCGGCCGGTCGAGAAAGCTCGCCAGCTTGAGGCGCTGCGCCTCGCCGCCCGACAGCGTCGAGGTCGACTGGCCGAGACGCAGGTAGCCCAATCCCACCTCGGAGAGGATGCGCAGCCGCCGGCAGAGGCGCTTGTTGTCCGCGAAGTGTTGCTGCGCCGCCTCCACCGTCAGCTCCAGCGCCTCGGCGATGTTGAGGCCCTTGTGGCGCACGGCCAGCACCTCGGGGCGGAAGCGGTGCCCCTGGCAGGTCTCGCAGGGCACCGTCACCGGCGCCATGAACTGCATGTCCACCTCGGTGGTGCCGGTGCCCTCGCAGGCGGGACAGCGCCCGCGCTCGACGTTGAACGAGAAGTGCGCCGGCGTGATCCGGCGCATCCGGGCGTCGGCCGTCCCGGCGTAGAGCTTGCGGATCTCGTCGTAGGCCTTGATGTAGGTGATGGGGTTCGAGCGGCTGGAGCGACCCAGGGGCCGCTGGTCCACCAGCGTGACGTCCTCCAGACCGTCGAGCCCCGCGAGGGAGTCCACCTCGCCGGGCTCGACGTCCACCACGCCGCGCGCCCGTTGGTAGGTGCCGTAGAGGACGTTCTCGATGAGCGTCGACTTGCCCGAGCCCGAGACGCCGGTGACCGCCACCAGGGCGCCCAGGGGGAAGTCCACGTCCACGTTCTTGAGGTTGTGGGCGCGGGCGCCGGTCACCGTCAGCCGGGGGAGCGCCTCCATCTCGTGGTCCAGGGTCTCCCGCCCCTGCTCGCGGCGGAAGCGGGCCATGTGCCGCCGCGCGGGAGTCGGCGGCCGTTCCCGCAGATAGCGGCCGGTCAACGAGGCCTCACAGGCGAGGATCGTCTCGATCGGCCCTTCGGCGACCACCTCTCCGCCCTGCTCTCCCGCCGCCGGCCCGAGGTCGATGACGTGGTCGGCGCCGCGGATCAGCGTGCGGTCGTGCTCCACCACGAGCACCGTGTTCCCGCGCGCGGCGAGGTCGCGCAGCAGTCCGAGGAGGCGGTCGCTGTCCTGCGGATGGAGGCCGATGGTGGGCTCGTCGAGCACGTAGAGCGTGGTGGTGAGGCCCGAGCCCAGAGCGGCGGCGAGATGGATGCGCTGCGTCTCGCCGCCGGAGAGCGTGCGCGCCTGCCGGTCAAGGGTCAGGTAGTCGAGCCCCACCCGGTGCAGCACCTCCACCCGCTCGCCGAGCTCGTCCAGGAGATGTCCGGCGATCTCCCGCTGGCGGGCGGTCCAGCGCCGCTCCCGCAGCCAAGCGCGGAGCTGCTCGACGCTCATCGCGGCCAGGTCCGGCAGCGTCAGCCCCTCCAGGCGCACCGCCAGCGCTTCCGGCTGCAGGCGGGCGCCGCCGCAGTCCGGGCACGGCGTGTAGGAGCGATAGCGGGCGAGAAGCACGCGCACGTGCACTTTGTAGGTGCGCTGCTCCAGCCAGTGAAAGAACTCCTCCAGGTTGACGTGCTTGCCGTTGCCGCTCCAGATCCACTCCCGGGTCTCCGCGGGCAGATCCGCCCAGGGGACGTCCAGCGGCACCTTACGCCGGCGGCAGGCGGCGAGAAGGTCGTCGTAGAGCTCCTCGTAGGCGGGCGTGTTCCACGGCGCGATGGGGCGCTCGGAGAGGCTGCGCCGCGGATCGGGGATGACGCGCCCGCGGTCGATGCCGATCACGCGGCCGAATCCCTGGCAGGACGGGCAGGCACCGAGCGGCGAGTTGAACGAGAACAGGGCCGGCGTCGGCCGCCGCACGGTCTCGCCGCACACCGGGCAGGCCAGCTCGCGGCTGAAGAAGCGGAGACTGGCCTGACCCGATCGATTTCCCCGCGCTTCCACCCGGCCGCCGTTCATCCGCCAGGCCTGCTCGACGCTGTCGAGGACGCGCGGGCGAGCCTCCTCCTTGGCGGGAAACCGGCCGAGGACGAGAGGCAGCGGATCGAGACGCGCCGGCCACTTCTCCCCCGGCGCCATGCGGACCACCTCGTCACCGTCCTCGCCGAGCCGCCGCTGGAAGCCCTGGCGGATCAGCTCGCGCAGCGCGTCGTCCGCCCCCTTGCGCGGCCGCGGCAGGCGGACCACGACCAGGAACGGATCGCCCACGGCTCCTTCCGTCAGCTCGGTCGTGGTCTCCTCCGGCGACGAGCTGCGCACCGGGCCGTGGCCGTGCGGGCACGCCACCACGCCCAGGTGAGTGAAGAGGAGGCGCAGCACGTCCATCGTCTCGGTGATCGTGCCCACCGTCGATCGGGCATTACGCACCGCGTTCTTCGCTTCCAGGGCCACCGCCGGCAGGATGTTGTCGATCGCGTCGACCGGCGGCCGCTCCATCTGGTCGAGGAACTGCCGCGCGTAGGTGGACATCGATTCGACGAAGCGGCGCTGCCCCTCGGCGAAGACGGTGTCGAAGGCGAGAGACGACTTGCCGGCGCCCGACGGACCGGTGACCACGGTCACTGCCCGATGCGGAATCCGGCAGTCGATCCCCTTGAGGTTGTGCGTGCGTGCGCGCTTGACGACGATGGACGGCGATGTGGACATCAGGTTGCTCTGTCGGCGGCGGCATGCCACGGTGGACGACCGCGGCATCCCGCGCAGCGCCGAGCCTGACATCATACCGCAGCGGGCACCCGCCATCCGCCCCCTCCCCGACCCTCCCCCGCGCGTGCCGCCACCCTACCGCCCCGAGCGGGAGAGGGCGCCTCCGCCCAAAGGCAAGAGAGCCTCCTTGGGCAAGGATTGTTCTTCTGTCCCTTTGGCCAGGGTGGTGGCGCCCCTCTCCCGTTCGGGGTGGGCGCGTGGTGGACGTACGGGGGAGGGGAAGGGGGAGGGGGCGGACGGGAGGCTCTGCGATAGAGTTGCGCTGGAGCGCCCCCACGCCACATGATCCTGCCCGAAGATGCCTCCCCTCTCCCTCCGGACACCGGCGCCGAGCGACCGACCATGACCGCCGGTACAATGCTCGTGGCCAGCGGAGCGATCACGCTCCTGCTCTACATGCTCCCCTTCGGCCGCCTGCTCGCGCGGCCACTGCTCCTCCTCTCGACGCTGGCCCACGAGATGGGCCACGGGATCACGGCCCTGGTGCTCGGCGGCGAATTCCAGCGCCTCATGATGTGGCCGGACGGCTCCGGCGTGTCGCTGATGGATGTCAGCACATTCGGCCGGTTGCGCCAGGGTCTGACCCTGGCGGGGGGCCTGGTGGGACCGGCCGTGGCCGCGGCGCTCTGCTTCACGCTGGGGCGCACGAGCCATGGCGCCCGTCTCTGCCTCATGGGAATCGGCGTGCTCCTGGTGGCCGCCGAGGTCTTGATCGTCCGCAATGCCTTTGGGCTCTTTTTCGTCGGCTTGGTGGCCGCGGCGTGCCTCTTCGCCGGTCTCCGCGGCTCGCCCGCCACCGCCCAGCTCACACTGGTCTTCGTGGCGGTGCAGCTCGCCTTGAGCGTCTTTTCCCGCGCCGACTACCTCTTCACGCGGGCCGCCAGAAACCCGACCGGCATTTATCCTTCCGACGTTCAGCGGATGGAGGAGGTCCTCGTCCTGCCCCACTGGTTCTGGGGCGGCCTGTGCGGCGCCTTCTCCGTCGCGGTTCTCGCCTGGGGTCTGCGGATCTTCTGGAGGCGGTGAGCTGAGCTACCCCGGCGGCTTCCGGTCGTCCGGGTTGGTCAGGGTGCGCGGGTCCCGCGGATCTCGCCCGCCGCGGGCTCCCCGATCGTCCCGTTCCTGACCTCCGAAGATCCTGCGCAGCCAGCTCCGGAAGGGATGCTGCCTCTGGCGCACCGTATCCTCGTCGCTTTGCCGGCTCTGCAAGACCTCCTCGTCCGGGCCGCCGCGGTCGCTGTCCTCGTCGTCGCCGGCCCGCATCGACTGCGCGATCTCCTCCTGCGTGAAGCTCGTGTGGCGGTCGCAGACCTGCTCGGGGACCTCGCCTTCGCGGAAGACCTCGGTCAGCACGTCGGGGCAGAATTCGGTGGCCAGCAGGCCTGTCGTGGGATCGATGACCGCGGTGGTGAGGCCGGGCGGCTGCTCGAAGACGGAGTAGCCGTTGCGCGGCGCCACGTGGGCGGTGAAACGCACCCAGATCGGCAGCGCGGCCCGCGCTCCGCCGAGGCGGGTCGAGGCGTTGTCGTCATAGCCCACCCAGACGACCGTCGCCCGCTCGCGGCCGAAGCCTCCGAACCAACTGTCGCGCTGCCGGTTGGTGGTGCCGGTCTTGCCCGCCACGTCTCCCGGGATGCCGCCGGCGGCGCCGCGGGCAGTGCCGCGCACGAAGACCCCCTGGAGCAGCGAGGTGACCATGTAAACCGTCTGCGGCGAGAGCACCCGTTCCGGGTCCGGGAGGGGTGCCGCCGGGAGCGCTTTCCCCTTGGGGTCGAGGATGGCCACCAGACCGTGGACCGGCGGGCGCACGCCGCCGGCGGCCAAAGTGGAGTAGACCGTGGCGAGCTCCACCGGCGTCAGGTCCACCGCGCCGAGGGCCACTGAAGGGTAGGCCTCGATCTCCGAGCTGACCCCCATCTTGCGCGCCAGCGCCACGATCTTCGGCATGCCCACCTGCAGCGCCAGGCGGGCGGTCGCCAGGTTGTAGCTCTTCTCCAGGGCGGTGCGCGCCGACACCCAGCCATGGAAGTCGCCGTCGTCGTTCTTCGGGCTCCAGCTCGCGTGGGCGAGCGTCACGGTGAGCGGCTCGTCCTCGAGGAAGGAGGCCGGCGACGCCACGCGGTTCTCGAAGGCGGCGGCGTAGACGACCGGCTTGAAGGCGCTGCCGGCCTGCCGTTGGGCCTGGCCCGCGCGGTCGAACTGGCTGGCGTCGTAGCTCCGGCCGCCGATGTAGGCCAGGATGCCCCCGTTGTCCGGCGCGATGGAGACCAGAGCGGCCTGGAGGGGACCCTTCTCCGCCTGTCCTTTCTGATACCCCTGCTCGGCGCGCGGGAGCCCCCAGTCCACCGCCTCCTGGGCCTCCTTCTGGCTCGCCACGTCGAGGGTTGAGAAGAGGATGTAGCCCTTGTCGGCGAGGTCCTCGACGCCGAAGCGGCGCTGCGCCTCGGCGGCCATGGCGTCCGCGAAATAGGGAGCGCGGCGGCGCACGACCGACTCGGGAGCCACGCTCAACGGCTCGGCCAGCGCCTCGTCGATCCGCTCCTTCGGCACCCGGCCGAGCTGGGCGATCCGCCCCAGCACCCAGTCGCGCCGTTCCTTCGCCTTGTCGGCGTGGAGGAAGGGCGAGTAGAGCGCCGGCGCGCGGATCATCCCCGCCAGCGTCGCCGCCTCGGCGAGGTCGAGCTGGCCCGGATCCTTGCCGAAGTAGGCGCGCGAGGCGGCGCCCATCCCCATCAGCGAGACGCCGCCGCTGCCGCCCAGGTAGATCGAGTTCAAATACGCTTCCAGGATCTGCCGCTTGCTGTACCGCGACTCGAGGAGGAGGGCGAGGATCAGCTCGTGCCCCTTGCGGCCGAGGGTGCGCTCGTGCGTCAGATAGAGGTTCTTGACGAGCTGCTGGGTCAGCGTGCTGCCGCCCTGGCGGATCTCGCCACCTCGCAGGTCCACCCAGAGAGCACGCGCGATGCCGGTGAAGGAAACGCCGCCATGCTCGAAGAAGGCGTCGTCCTCGGCCGCGATCACCGCCTCGATCAGGTCCTCGGCGACGTTGTCCACCGTCACCGGCCGGCGCTCCAGCATGTCGGGTCCGAAATACGAGGCGATGAGCGCCGGCTGGAGGGGGACCGCCTTGACCTCCTCGCCGTTGAGGCTCAAGCGGGCGATGCGCGGTCCGCTGTAGGCGATCTCCACCACACCGCCGTGCGGGCCGTCGGGGAGGAGGAAGCTGCGCAGGTGGATCGCGAGCCCTTCCACGCTCTTGCCACCCGTCTTGCCGCCTGTCTTGCCGCTTGTCTTCCGATACCGGCCGGCGGGCAGCGGTCCGCTCCCCGACGCCTCCCGATACCCCTCGCTGCGCAGACTCTCGACGAGCTGGTCGGCGGGGAAGGCGCGGCCGGCCAGGAGCACCGCCGAGCGGGAGTACAAGCGCGACGGCTGGCGATAGGTCAAGTCGTCGAACTGGCTCGCCAGATGCCAGAACGGCCGGATGATGTAGAAGCTAAAAGCAGCCAGAATCCCAAAGAAAACGAGCAGCGCCGCCAGCCACTTCCAGCGGCGCGACGAGCTCGGGACGATGGTCGAAGGGTTACGGTCCGCAGACATCGCAGGGTTCCGGTGCAAGATGCAATCCAGGCCTCGGATCGACCGACGCGGAGTGTCGCACGGATGCGGACCGGATGTCGAACGGGCGCCTCTGCTATCATCTCCCGCCCTATGATCGCGGTTTCCGACCTCAGCAAGAACTATGGCCCCCAGACTCTGTTCGAGGGGGTCTCGATCCAATTCAACCCGGGCAACTGCTATGGCCTCGTGGGGGCCAACGGCTCGGGCAAATCGACCTTCCTCAAGATCCTGTCCGGCGAGGAGCTGCCGAGCGGCGGCACCATCGCCATCCCCAAGCGTCTCAAGCTCGGGGTGTTGCAGCAGGACCACTTCCGCTACGAGCACATGCCCATCCTCGAAGTGGCGATGATGGGCAACCACGAGGTGTGGGAGGCCATGGTCGAGAAAGAGCGCCTCCTCGCCGACGCCGAGACGGCCTTTGACGCCGACCGCTACGCCGAGGTGGAGGACCTCATCCTGCGCCACGACGGCTACAGTCTGGAGGCGCGGGCGGGCGAGGTGCTGGAGGGGCTCGGCATCCCCACCGAAGTCCACCGCCACGCCATGTCCACCCTCTCGGGCGGCTTCAAGCTGCGCGTCCTCCTCGCCCAGGTGCTCGCCGCCGAGCCCGGCGCCCTGCTGCTCGACGAGCCCACGAACCACCTCGACATCCTGTCCATCCGGTGGCTGGAGAAATTCCTCGCCGAGACCTATAAGGGGACGGCGATCGTCATCTCCCACGACCACCGCTTCCTGGACAACATCTGCACCCACATCGTGGACGTGGACTACGAGACCATCATGGTCTACCCCGGCAACTACACCGCCTTCGTGGAAGCCAAAGTCGGCAACCGGGACAGGAAAGAGGCGGAGATCGAGAAGCGCGAGGCCGAGATCGCCCGCCACAAGGTGTTCATCGACCGTTTCAAGGCCAAGGCCACCAAGGCCCGCCAAGCGCAGAGCAAGGTCAAGATGATGGAGAAGATCGTCATCGAGCGCCTGCCCCAGAGCTCGCGCCGCTATCCGACCTTCAAGCTCAAGCAGGGGCGCGCGAGCGGCCGGCAGGTGCTGGAGATCGAGGGGCTCGCCAAGTCCTACGGCGAGAAGCAGGTGCTCAAGGACGTCACCCTGCGGGTGGATCGTGGCGACCGTCTCGCCATCATCGGTCCCAACGGCATCGGCAAGTCGACGCTCCTGAAGATCGTCATGGACCAGGTCGAGCCCGACGGCGGCAGCGTCGCCTGGGGCTACGAGACCCACCCGGGCTACTTCTCGCAGGACCACAACGAAGTGCCGAAGGGCGGCAAGCAGACCGTCGAGTCCTGGCTCTGGGAGTTCGTCCCCGGCGAGCCGATCGGCTTCGTGCGCGGCAACCTCGGCATGGTCCTCTTCTCCGGCGACGACGTGAAGAAGCCGGTGGGGAGTCTCTCGGGCGGCGAGGCGGCGCGCCTCGTCTTCTGCAAGCTCTCGGTGACCAGGCCGAACGTCCTCATCCTCGACGAGCCGACGAACCATCTCGACCTCGAGGCCATCGAGGCGCTCGTGGAGGGGCTCCGGGACTACGACGGCACCCTGATCTTCGTCTCCCACGACCGCTGGTTCGTCTCCCAGCTCGCCGACCGCATCCTGGAGATCTCCCCCAGGGGGATCAACGACTTCAAGGGCACGTACGAGGAGTACCTGGAGCGCCTGGGCGACGACCACCTGGACGCCGACGCCGTCCTCCGCATGCGCCGCGAGCAGAAGAAGAAGGCCGCCGAGGCCGCCGCGAGGAAGCCGGCGACCCCCGAGGAAGAGCGCCAGCGCCAGCAGAAGCAAAAGCAGCTCGCCAAGCGCCTCGACCACGTCACCGCCGAGGTCGAGAAAGCCGAGGGCCGCATCCACGACATCAACGAAATGTTCTGCGATCCCACCTTCTTCGACCGCACCTCCCGCGACCACGTCAAGAAGCTGGAAAACGAGCAGAAGTCCCTCTCCGGCAAGATCGAAGAGCTGATGGCCGAGTGGGAGACGCTCGAAGGGCAGATCGCGGCGCTGAAGTAGCCTTCCTGTCGGGTGTAGCCTCAGGAGGAGAGCTGCCGCTTCCGGTTACCGATTCGAGTCTTCAGTACGCTCCGACGCCGCGAACAAGCGTGAGCCCCGTGGCGCGAGGCGGCAAAGAAACGCAGTCAATCTCTCATACGCCGCCGCCAAACTCTTGGGATCGCCCGGCGTTTCTTCTCGGACGGCTATACGGTTGCCAAAGGAATAGTACGGAACGAACGGGATCTCCCCATGCCATATCTCATGAGCGCTGATCTCTGAGGGCAAAAACGGCTCGAAAGTGGCCGCAAATCGCGCCCTGAAATCCTGCACTAATGAGAACTCGAGGGCCTCCGTCCTGGAGGGAAAAACAATCGCCTTCAATGGGTCCTCGCGCACGGCGGCCAGCCGGGGATCGAGGAGCCACTTCACCATCATCTCGCATCCCGACATGTGCTGGACACTCGGGGCGCACAGGAGGACGACTGCATCGGCGACTTGTCCGCAGCAGATTCTCCCAGTTTCGGTGATTCCCGATGGGCAATCGACGAGCGTCACGTCGGCCTGCGCGTCGAGCTGCTGTCGTAGAAAGCGAAAGTAGAGCTCGCCCTCCCAATGATCATATAAGTCCTTCCAGTCAAGCGCATTGACGGCGCTGACATACCGACGCATCTGAGGGCCAGCTCGCCGCCCGCCTGAAATCAGACAGATGCTCCCGCCACCGCTCTCCCGCCGGACCTCGACCATGGAAGCCTGAATCCCTTCCAAGGGAAGAGCCGCGCTTGCCCCTTGGAAGAGAGGCCCAGGAGAAGCAATAGTGCGCTGGAATGAAGCCACCAAGTCGAGCACTCCAGGCGCGTCGAGAATGGCTTCGTTCCGGTCGGAATAGTAAGTCTCCAACGAGGGAGCCTCCAGGTCGAAGTCGACCAGCAAGATACGCAATCCCGCCCGGCACAGCACCTCCCCGACGTTGACCAGCGCCATCGATCTGCCGGCGCCGCCCTTGAACGAGTAGAAGGCAACGATCATGATGCTTCCCAGGGTCCGAAGAGAACCGCTCCCATTCCCCTAGGCTCGCCCAATCGTTGGCGAAGGAACCGTTTTGTTTCCAACTCAGGGGGGCGGAGCCGATCAGCCGGCTCGGATGGCGTTCGAAGCTTTGCCGCTTCGAGCTCCTGAAGGTGTGTCTCGAGTATCTGAATCACGGCAGCGACGTCAGCGTCGAACCTGGCGTGCCGTATCTCGACGGCATTCACACTCGCGAAGGCGCTCAATTCTTCGGGCAAAGCTTCAGGAGCCGGCATCTGCGCACCACCGACCAAAACCGGCAGGATCCTTACGTTACCGGCGATGGCGGCGAGGATTTCCTGACGCACGAAGTCCTTCGGCTCATTCACCCGAGAGGTGCCGTCGGCTCGCAGGCCCAGCCAATTCGAACCGACGACGGCGACGAAAGCGCCGCATTCCGCGAGGGCCTGGGAAAGGACCAAAGGGAAACTGACGCCGGCCTCGATGGAGTCGACGTCCATGAACACGTTTCCTGGACCGAACTTCGACGTTAGGCGGTCCCAAATCCTGCCCGCATAGCCTTCGCTGTCAGTGCGTCGATAGCTGATGAAGATTCTGGCCATCGCCATCCTCCGCAACTTCCTAACTAAGAACGTGGCCGAGTCAAGAGTCCCACTGGGTAACACTACCAGGCATTAGGCACAGGCGGAGGCATTTTCGCTGCGGCATACTAGGTCTGGCCCATCTTCGGATGCTGCCACAGACTGGTGGTCAAGGAGGATCAGATACAAGCTCGATGGCTCGGCTACCTCGGCGTCTTCGTCTTCGTCCTCATCGCGCCACCGGTCGCTGCGCAGCCGTGGTGCGGCGACATCGCCTGTTGGGGGCCTTCTAACTAACGCGCCTTGTAACCAAGAGGGAGCTGCGGCCCTGACTGCAGCGATGTTGGAGACCTTGAACAGTCGCCTCCCGGCGCGGGGGGCGTCGCTCAAATGCTCGAAGAACGCCTCAGTGGTCCCTCCTTGCCGTTCGTGCTGGATGATGATGATGATGCTGCTGTCAATCAGGAATGCCAAGGGCCTTCCCCAATCGTAGGCTGCTCCGTCTGGATCTGCTCAAGGTCGCGAGCGAAGTCCTCGTCCGGCCCTTCTGCCTTCTTCAGAAGCTCAAAGAAGGTCCTCAGGGTGACGGGCTGGACGGCGGGGACGGGCGACAATTGGCCGATCTCCTCCCCGTCCGAGACGATGACGAACGTCTGGTGCTCATCACGAACTCGGTGCAGAAGCTCGGGGAATTGGCTGACGGCGTCCCGCAGTGCGATTCTTTGGCTCATGGAGGACCTCATGGGAGCTCGTAGCCCCAGAGCAGCTAGTATAGGGCTCGGCGGCTCTGCGTGTCTCATCCAGTTGGTAGGATGGCTGCGGCCTGGAGCCTCGGAGGGTTCATGAGCCAGACAACTGTTGAAGACATTCTCGACCAGATCAAGAAGCTTCCCGACGAAGATCGGCTTCTGCTCGCCCAGCAGGAAGACCAGGAGTGGCGGGAGGAAGCCGCCAAGGCCAGGAAGCTGGCTCGGAACCGGGGAATCGATCAGGAGGCCATCGATCGCGCCGTCCATGCCGAGCGGCATGGCGAATGAAGGTCTTCTTCGACACCAACGTCTACGTGGCGGAGGCTCTTCTCGGTGACGCCGCCGGACGCATGCTCGAGGCAACTTCCAAGAGCTCGCATTCTCTCCATGAGCGACTACTACCGCTTGCTGCAAGATCACCAGCTTTTGGCTGACTGTAAGCGGGCCGCCGGGAAGAGGGTGGCACTTGTGATCAGGCCGCACGCGCGGCGCGAACGGCCCGGATTTCAGATTCGACTTCCTCGGCTGTCAAAGTATCGCATCCGTGCGCCAGGTACAGTCATCCGTAGCTCAGCCATCCATCTCCCCACTCCCCCCGCTGGAAGTGGAGACAAGAAGAAGATCATTGGTTGCACAATGCAACCAGGCGTGGTAGCTTGGTGCAACGGAAGGAGACAGCCATGGCCACCTTGCACGTCCGCAACATTCCCGACGAGCTCTACGACCGCATCCGCGAACGGGCGGAGGCGGGCAGTCGCTCCTTGAGCGCAGAGGTCGTCATGCTGCTGAACGAGGCCGTTGAGGAACGCGAGCCTGGGGTGGGAACGTTGCTCGCAGACATCCGCCGGCGACGCCGGTTCCGGCCTGCCGCGGCCGGAGCGCCCGATAGCACGACTCTGCTGCGTGAGGATCGCGAACGGTGAGGCCCGAGCTCGTCGTCGACGCGAGCGTGGCGATCAAGCTGTTCGTCGACGAGGAGCTCACGGACCGCGCCGAGGCATTGTTCGACCGGCTCGATGCGGACGATCCGCCGCGCATGGTCGTCCCCGACCTCTTCTTCATCGAGTGCGCCAACATCCTCTGGAAGTACGTGCGCCGCGCCGGCTTCCCGCGGGAGGACGCCTTGCGTGACATCGCGGACCTGATCGCCCTGCCGTTCCAGCCGGTTTCGACCGCGGCTCTTCTCCCCGGCGCCCTGGCCCTGGCCGTCGAGCGGGGTTTGAGCGCGTACGACGCATGCTATGCCACGCTGGCCGCCAGTCTCGCCTGCCCCCTGATCACCGCGGACCGCCCGATGCTGGAGAAGCTCGCCGGCAGCGGCGTCGATGCGCGGTGGTTGGGGGACGTAGCGCAGACCCTCTCACAGGATTGAATCCTGGGCTGGAGGCCCTTGTCCCTGCGGGACGGCTGCCAGGTTCTCGCGCCAAATTCTGCGAAGGATTTCACCCGGAAGCCGTCCCGCAGGGACAAGGGTGTCCAGCCCAGGGTTTTCAACCCTGGGCACGGACGAGGCGCGCAGAGGACGTCTTCGAGCTCGGCGAGACGGCGCCATGAACCGCCCGAATTGCTGCTTCTGCGGCGTAGAATACCTCGACTCTATGGCAAACAAGAAAGAGCGAGGGCAATCTGCGAGCGAAGACCTACGGCCCGAGCTGCCGCCGGGCGTGAAGCTGCTCCGCACGCTCGAAGGGCATCAGGGCGAGGTCTCGAGCGTGGCGTTTGATTCGCAGGGCGGGACGCTGGCCAGCGGGAGTTTTGACAACACGGTGAAGCTCTGGGATGCGCGAAGCGGCAAGCTGCTCCGCAAGCTCGAAGGGCACAAGGACACAGTCTCGAGCGTGGCGTTTGATCTGCAGGGCGGGACGCTGGTCAGCGGGAGTGAGGACAAGACGGTAAGGCTCTGGGAGGCGCGAAGCGGCAAGCTGCTCCACACGCTCGAAGGGCACCAGAGGGCGGTCTCGAGCGTGGCGTTTGATCCGCAGGGCGGGACGTTGGCAAGCGGGAGTTATGACAAGACGGTAAAGCTCTGGGAGGCGCGAAGCGGCAAGCTGCTCCGCACGCTCGAAGGGCACAAGGACGTGGTCATGAGCGTGACGTTTGATCCGCAGAGCGGGACGCTGGCCAGCGGGAGTCAGGACAAGACGGTGAAGCTCTGGGAGGCGCGAAGCGGCAAGCTGCTCCGCACGCTCGAAGGGAACCAGGCCGCGGTCTATAGCGTGACGTTTGATCCGCGGGGCGGGACGCTGGCCTGTGGGAGTGTTGACTACACGGTGATGCTCTGGGAGACGCGAAACGGCGGGCCTCTCCACAGGCTCGAAGGGCACACTGGATCTGTTCTAGTCATCGCCTTTTCCCTCGACGGGCGTTTGCTGGCCTCGAGAAGCCCGAATCAAATCCGTTTGTGGAGCTGCGTGACGTGGGAGACGGTCGCGGTCATCCCGGAGCCAAGAGACATGGGTTGGATTCCCGCACTCGCCTTTCATCCCACGTTGCCATTGCTGGCCGTCGCCGGCTCGGAGCCAGGCACGCCGGAGCGCGAGCGATCCCGGCTGATCCACCTCTGGGAGCTAGACTACGACGTGCTGCTGGGCCAGCGCGCCGGGGCGGAGGCGGCCGCGCGCACGGTCCACCACACGACGGGCAAGATCGTGCTGGTGGGCGATCACAGCGTGGGCAAATCGGCGCTGGGCCATCGCCTGATCCACGGCCGTTTTCAGGAGCAGGCTTCGACGCACGGGCAGCAGTTCTGGGTGTTTCCCGACTTGGGCAAGCGCCGCGCGGACGGGACGGATTGCGAGGCGATCCTCTGGGACTTCGCGGGCCAGCCCGACTACCGGCTGGTCCACGCGCTGTTCGTGGATAACGCCGATCTCGCGCTGGTGCTGTTCGATGCCTCGGACCTCCGCGACCCGTTGCACGGCGTGGGCTTCTGGCTCAAGCAACTCCAGACGGGGCAAAGCCGTTGCCCCATCATCCTCGTGGCCGCTCAGACGGATCGCGGGAGCAGTACGCTGACGCCGGAGGAGCTGAAGGCGTTCTGCCAGAGGCACGGCATCGTGGGCCCGATCGCGACGAGCGCCGCCACGGGTCTTGGCCTGGCGGAGCTGGTCGAGCGCATGAAGTCTCTGATCCCCTGGGAGGATAAGGCCGCGACGGTCACCACCACGACCTTCAAGCGGATCAAGGACTACGTCCTCGGCCTCAAGGAAGCGGGATCGGACGGCCAGACCATCGTCACGCCCGAGGAGCTCCGCGGCCGATTGGAGGCCACCGATGCCGACTGGCGTTTCACCGACGCCGAGATGCTGACCGCCGTGGGCCACCTGGAAAACTACGGCTATGTGAAACGCCTGCGGACCTCGAAAGGCGAGCAGCGCGTCCTGCTCCAGCCGGAACGGCTCAACAACCTGGCGTCGTCGTTCGTGCTGGAGGCGCGGCGCAATCCGAAGGGCCTGGGTGCGCTGGAGGAGAAACGGCTGCTGGCCGGCGGCTACGGTTTTCCAGAGCTGAAGGACCTGCACGAGGGCGAGCGCGACGTGCTCCTGGACTCGGCGGCGCTGCTGTTCCTGGAGCACAATGTCTGTTTCCGCGAAACCGACCCGCTCCGCATAGAGCCGTATCTGGTCTTCCCTGAGCTGATCAATCTGAAGAAGCCGCCCGAGGAGGAGCAGGCGACCGAGGATGGCGTGGCCTATACAGTGAGCGGCCCAACGGAGAACGTGTTCGCCTCGCTGGTGGTGCTGCTGGGCTACACGCACACCTTCACACGCACGGCCCAGTGGCAGAACAACGCCCGCTACGAGGTGGGCGACGGGCTGGTGTGCGGATTCCGGCAGGAGGCCGAACGCGACGGCGAGCTGGACTTCGTGCTCTGCTTCGGCCCGAAGGTCGGCCTGCCGGTGCGGACCCTCTTCCAAGGATTGTTCGAGAGCTTCCTCGCCCGGCGGAACTTGACGGTGCTGCGCTACGAACCGGTGCGTTGCACCCAATGCGGCCACCTACTGGACCGGTCGGTCGTGCGCCAACGATTGAAGGAAGGGAAGACCTTCGCTTTCTGCAACGATTGCGGTGAGAAGTTGACGCTGCCGACGATGGCGGAGCCGATCCAGTTGACCCGGGAAGTGCAGGCCGAAGTGGAATCGCAACGCCGCACCGCCGAGAAACGGACGCGCTTCGAACAGGCTGTCTTCCGCGTGCGCACCTACGTGGCCGAGCAGAAGATCACGCCGCCGGAGACCTTCATCAGCTATGCCTGGGGCGTGGCCGAGCACGAACGCTGGGTCGAAAAACAGCTCGCGACGGACTTGCAGAAGGCGGGGATCGACGTGGTGCTGGACCAGTGGGAGAACAGCCGTGCCGGGGCCAGCATTCTCCGTTTCGTGGAGCGGATCGAGGAGTGCGGACATGTCATCGTGATCGGGACACCCCTCTACCGGCAGAAGGTGAAGAACGTAGCCTCAGACGAGGGCAGCGTGGCTGCAGCAGAATGGGACCTTGCCGGAATGCGCCTGCTGGCGACCGAGGATCAGAAGCGCACGGTGCTGCCTGTTCTGCTCGTAGGTGAGGAATCCGAGTCCTTCCCCGCCCTCTTGCGCGGCCGAGTGTACGCCGACTTCCGCATGGAGGACGCATACTTCGCGAAGGCCTTCGATCTCATCCTCGATGTGTACGACATTCCACACCGAGACCCCGCCGTGGCCGACCTGCGCGAGTCGCTCCGCGGGCCGGAGATGAGGTGAGACGGAAGTCCGTTGGCGATCGAGCCTCCGTGTCTCGAGCCTCTCCATCCGCGGTTTGAGACACTGCAACCGAGGTTCGAGACACTCCAACCGAGATTAGAGACACTGCAGCCGAGGTTCGAGACACTCAATTCGAGGTTCGAGACACTCCAACCGAGGTTTGAGCCACTCAATTCGAGGTTTGAGCTGCTCAATTCGAGGTTTGGGCTGCTCAATTCTCGGTTGGAGTGTCTCTATCCGAGCTTTGAGCCTCTCAATTCTCAGTTGGAGTGTTTCAATTCTCGGTTGGGGTGTCTCTATCCGAGGTTGGAGTGTCTCAATTCGAGGTTGGAGCCCTCCCGGGTTTAGCTTGATGATCTTCTTGGCGTCGCTCACTCCCGCGCCAGCACCTCGCCGCGGCCGTTGACGAGAGCCCGTTTGGGCGTCTTGGGAAGCTGGAGCTTCACGTCCACCGGCTTGGTCGCCTCGCCCATCATGGGGATCAATGCCACCCGGGCCTTCGCCCCCTTGTCGAATTCGACGTAGACCGGGACCAGGCTGCGAAAGTTGGGAGAGACCCCTTCCTGGGTGATCTTGCCGGTGATGTGGAACTCGCTCCCCTCGGCCTTGACCTCCAGGTCCGCCTTGTAGCGCGGGATCTCGGTGCCGTAGACCCACTGCTGGAAGAACCAGTCCATCTTGCCGTCGCCGGTGGCGTTCAGGGCCGGCACCATGTGTTTCTCGACGATTTTCTGGAAGTCGGCCGTGGTGGCGAGCTTGCCGCCGTAGGTCGCGGTGTAGTCCTTCATCATCTCGATGAACTTTTCGTCCGGATTCGGCGCGCGGCCATCCAGCATCAGCATGCGGAGCATGTGGAGGACGTAGCCGCCCTTCTCGTAGATCATGGCCTGCGGGGCCGACCGGCTGCGGGAGGTGGAGAGGCGGTAGCCCTGGGTGATCGGCCCCGCCTGGTAGCTCGCGACGGCGTTGCCCGGGTCTTTGCCGAGGATCGTCTTGCGCGCCTCGTTCCAGAAGTGGTCGTAGGCCGGCCATCCCTGGGTGCGCTGCAGGGCCAGCGAGGCCGAGAACTCCGCGAACCCCTCCTCCAGCCACTGGTCGCGGTAGGTGGCTGCCCCGACGAGGTGACCCCACCATTGGTGGGCGAACTCGTGATAGCCCACTTCGTCGACGAAGTCCTTGGCCCGGGTGAGGCCCATGCGCTGCCGTTGGGTGCTGTCGAGGAAGGCGAGGTAGGGGAGGAAGATCAGGGACGGCCACGACTGCCCGAAAAACCATTGCGACTGCTGCGTGATGGCCACCTGGGTTGCGGCGAGCGGGCCGAAATAGGTGGTGAAGAGACGGGCCGAGTTGAGGCCGTCGGCCATGGCGTCTTCTGCCAGGCGTCCAGCGTTGACCTTGCCGATGTCCGGCCTGCCCGTGCCGCCGAAGGTCTGTCCGGTCTCCACGTCGATGCCCAACGCGCCGCCGCCGTCGCCGCCGAGAGCGCCGTTGATCTCGCGCACGATGTCGGGGGTGCCGGGATTCGTAAAGACCGCGACCTGCAATTTGCTGGTCTCGTCCTGCTTCTCCAGCTTCTTGAACTTGCCGTAGTTGAAGCCGGCCACCTGCACCGGCCCTTCGGTCTTCCAGGTCGAGACGGCAACCTTCCCCTCGATCGTCTCGCTGATTCTGCGGCCCACCGAGATCACCTCGTTGCCGCCGGGGACGCGATAGACGAGCTCGAACGTCGCCGGGTCGGAGAAGACGCCGAGGTTGGGGTACCAGCTCTCGCGTGCTCCCACGACGTAGTTCTTGTCCCCGACGTCGCGCAGCACCTTGTCGCCGCGATAGGAGAGGCGGAGCATGACGGTGGCCCCTTTGTCGACGGGCTGCGGGAGGACGACGGCCGCGTCGGCGTCCTCGTCCTTGTCCTCCTGCACCCAGGCGGCCGGTTGCCAGGCGGGAGGAGCGCCTTCCTTTTCGAGGCTCCAGGACGCTTCGCTGATGCGCAGCCGGCCCAGCAGGTGGACCGGCAGCACACGCAGGTGGGGCACCATGGGGTTGAACCGTACGGTGGCCGTGCCGGCGAGATCCTCGCCTTTCTCGACGGTGGTCTCGATGTGATAGTCGAGAGCGTCGGCCAGGCGCTTCTCGGGGTGCGGCCGATGGGTTGCCAGCTCCGCCTGGCGGTCGCAGAGATACCAGATGCCGCCTTTGTTCGGATCGGCGACGTAGAAGATGACGTCCTCGCCGCCCAGCCGCCCGCCGAGGCGCAGCGCCTCGGCGCCGCTGGGGTCCACAGCCGCCAGAGCCGGCGGCACTTTCTGGCCTTCGACCAGGGCCATGAACAGCCCGGTCGTGACGCCTGGGGAGTTGAGCAGGTCCTGCAGGACGCGGAGATGAAAGTTGGTCTTGAAATCCTTCCGCTGGCGCTTGAGCCAGGACTCGTAGACCTGGACGGCATGGGCATCCGGGAGGCCCTTCTCAACCGGTGTCTTGAGCGCGAGCTCGGCGTCGGTATCGTCCAGGAACAGGAGAACCATGCTGTCGAAGGTGTCGGTGAGGGACTCGAATCCCTCGCCGGCGCCCGAGGACAGCGCGAGCTGCCGCCGCTCGTTCGGTGTCGCCGGAGTCAGCTTGTAGCTGCCGTGGCCCACGAAGACCGCCCCGACGGTCCTCCCCTCGACCGGAGCGAGGAGATGGAAGGTGCCGCTCGCGAACTGGAAGTGGAGCACGTCGCGGTCGAGGGACACGTCCTTGACCGTGATCGTCCGGCCGTCGGGCCGGGCTCCGCGAAGGGCGGTGTAGGTTGCGTCCGGGGCGCCAGCGAGCGGCCTCGCCAGGGGGACGAGGCCGGTGCCGAGAGCGGCGATGACCAGGAGGCGGCGGAGCAAGATGGATTGGATGGCCATGGGAACGTCCTCCGAGCGAGCAATCAATCTCCTACTACGATATGACCGTTCCACCCATTCCCTTTCAGTGCGCCGCGCCGCGGAGCGGTAGATGATATTGAAGCGTGGCATGAAAGCCCGTAGAGTTATCCCCGCATGCGCATCACGAACCTCGACTTGTTCCCGATCCGCGTGAAGGTCCTGGACTTCGACGACGATCCGGACTTGAACGCGCGACTGCTCGAATTCGTCGCCGCAAATCCCGACCTCAACGACTCGACGACCGGCAGGAACCTCCTCGCCGAGACGGGGGACCTGGTTGGCCGTCTGCGCGCGAAATTCGATTGCGGGCTGCGGATCTATCTGCGCGAGCTGGGGCTCGACGGCGGCCGCCCGCTCGAGGTGGACGCCTACATGTTCGCCAACTACACCTGCGGGTCCTCGTTCACTCCCTACCACGACCATCTCGGCGATGCCGACTTCGTGGCCATCTATTACGCCTCGACCCACAACTACGAGCGCGAGGACCCAGCGGGCTCGTACTATGCGATGGCCGAGGGATTGCTCGTGCTCCACGCCCCGCGGCCCGAAGCTGTCTTGGACCGCCGCTCCTTGGCGACGCGCGACCACTACAAGATCTACCCGCGCCCGAACCGCATGGTGATCCATCCTGCCTCGCTCGCCCATTCCGTCACCGCGAGCCAGGGAGGCACACGCCTCGCCATCACCTGCAATTTCATCGTCGAAAAATCGAGCCGGCTGGAAGGCTACGTCGGCTACAGGCTGGACCTCGGGGAAGGGTGACAGCCGTCAATTGCGCCGGCCGCCGAGCAGGCCGGAGCGGAACAGGAAGTAGAGCAGGGTCATCAGGGTCGACACGGCGGCGGCGACGTAGGTCAGGGCGGCGGCGTTGAGGACGCGGTCCATCCCCACCCGCTCCTGCTCGAGGACGATGCCATTGGCGAGGACGAGGCGTTTCGCCCGCGCCGAGGCGTCGAATTCCACCGGCAGGGTCACGATCTGGAACAGCAGCACCGCCGAGAAGAGCACGGCGCCGACGAGGACCAAGTTGGCCGAGTGGAACAGCAGGCCGCCCAGCATCACGAAGTGGCCGGCGGACGAGCCGATGTTCGCCGTCGGCACCAGGGCCGACCGCAGCCACAGCGGCCGGTAGGCATTCGCGTGCTGGATCGCGTGCCCGGCCTCATGGCAGGCGACGCCCACCGCGGCGATCGAGTTCGACGCGTAGACCCCCTCCGAGAGGTTCAGGGTCTTGTTGACCGGGTTGTAGTGGTCGGTGAGCATGCCGTTGACCGGCTGGATCTGGACGCCGTCGATGCCGGCGCTGTCGAGCATCGCCCGTGCCGCCTGGGCGCCGGTCAGCCCGCGGAGCGTGCGCACCCGCGAGTATTTGTTGAACGCCGACCGGGTCCGGAAGCTCGCCCACAGGGAGAGCAGGAGGGCCGGCGCAATGAACAGCAGGTACGTCGGATCGAACATCAACATGGATGGTCTACGACCTCCTTCGTAGCATCAAAACACGTCAGGAGCTTCTGTCATTTCCGGCTGGTACAGTACCACCCGAGGGAGGAGGCGACAGCATGAACGAAAACGATGGCCGGCAGGGGATACGGATCGCGATCGTCACCGGCGGCAGCCGCGGCATCGGGCGCGGCATCACCGAAGCGCTGCTCGGCGAGGGCTGGCGCGTCTTCCTGTGCAGCCGCGGCCAGGGGTCGGTGGACGAGGCGCTGCGCGACCTCGGGGAGCGCTTCGCCGGCAGGGTGGAGGGCCGGGCGGTGGACGTGCGCCGGCAAGAGGAGGTGGAGGCGTTCGTCGCCTGGGTCCTGGGCGAGGCCGGGCGGATCGACTGCCTGGTCAACAACGCCGGCCTCGGCCGCTTCGGTCCTGTCGACGAGCTGTCCGGCGAGCAGTGGCGAGAGGTGCTGCAGACCAACCTCGACGGCGCGTTCTACTTCATCCGGACCGTCGCGCCGGCCATGAAGCGGCAGGGGGACGGCTGGATCGTCAACATCGCCTCGCTCGCCGGCAAGAACCCCTTCGCAGGAGGAGCGGCGTACAACGCCAGCAAGTTCGGCTTGATCGGCCTCTCCGAGGCGGCCATGCTCGACCTGCGGCCGCACGGCGTCCGGGTCTCGGCGATCCTGCCGGGGAGCGTCGACACCGGCTTCGGAGCGCGGAGCCAGCGGAGCGAGCGCAAGGACCACGACTGGATGCTGCGCCCCGAGGACGTCGCCTCCATGGTCCTCCACCTGCTGACCTATCCGCCGCGCGCCCTGCCCAGCCTGGTGGAGATGCGCCCCAGCCGGCCGCCCAAATGAGCTGACGTAACGATTGCTTCGACGTCACGCCGCGGAGGGGGCGGGCGCGGCGAGATCGCGCGCCAGATCGAGCGCGATCTCGGCGAGGAGCTCGACGGAGACCTGGCCGGACTCGAGGGCCGGCAGGAGCCGATCGAAGGCGGCGGGCACGGCCTGCGGCAGGTCCCTGCCGCGGAAGGAGCGCTGGACTTCGGCAGCCAGGTCGCGCAGGGCCGCCGCCCGGCCCTGGCGCACGAGGAGAGCGACCAAGTCGGTGACGGCGAGGGCCGCATGTCCGGCGAGCCCGGCGCGCAGGTAGCCGGCCCAGGCATTGCGGAAGAGGCTCTCGGCCTGGTGCTCCTGGCGCGTGTAGGCGGCGAGCAGACCCTCGCTGCGGGTGAGGTCGAGCCGCTGGTGCACCGCCCGGCGGCGGCCGAGCCGCTCGCGCAGCGAGGCCAGCAGGCGCCGCGCCTCCAGGGGATCGCCGAGGGCGGCGAGGCGGCCGGCGATGCCCCGCGACGAGCCGGCGGCGAGGCCCGGATCCGGCGCCGGCGCTCCGAGCGCCAGCACCCGCTCGAAAGCCGCGAGCGCGTCCTCGTCCTGGCGCAGCTCGAGGTGGAGGCTCGCCAGGTCACCGAGGACCGCGGCTTGCTCGCTGAGCTGGACGGCGCGCGCATACAGCGCCGCGGACCGTTCGAGCAATGCCAGCGCCTCCTCGAACCTCTGCTCTTCCCGCCGCTCTTCGGCCAATCCGCGACAGAGCGCCGCGGCGGCCACCGCGGAGCCGGCCGCTTGAGGCGGTTTCTCCCTTGCCCCCGATGTCTCGCCTGACTCCGGCAGCTCGGGCAGGCGCGGCTCGCCGGGGCGGCGCCGCATCGGGCGCGGAGAGAGCTCCTTCCAGGCCCGGCGAGTGCAGCGCGGGCATTCGAGGAGATGGAGGAGGAGCCCGGCGTCCGCCACGGACAGAGAGCGCAGGAAGGTCCGCAGCATCGGCACCGTCGGATGGTTCATCGCCGCGGATGCCTCGTCGATTTTTCGCTTTCCCGCAAGCGGGATCCTCCTTTACCGTAACGCGGTGCATTCTTCGGCAGGAGGGGTCATTTGTCAACATATAAACAGAGAAGAGAGCGCATCCTTAGGAAAACAGACCGGCTCCATGCAGATGAAGTTGCCGCTTCCGGCTAACCCGAGAAACGGGTTTTTCCCACGCTGGTTCCGTCGCGCTTACGCGTTCCGGAACACTCTGAACTGTGAGAGAATCCGTGCCGCCCTTGGAACTTGCCAGGTGTGCGAGGAGCCTTGCGATGAACGATCATCCGCCGTGCGAGACGCTGGAAGCCTTTCTGCACGGCCGTCTCACCCCCGGCGCGGCGCGGGAGGTGCTCCGTCATCTCGAGAGCGGCTGCGGCGAATGCCAGCGCGTGCTGGAGCTCCGCATGGCGCCGCCTGACGAGATGGACTACGCGGACCCGGTGGCCGCGGCTTTCACCGCCGCGCGCGAACGCAAGGCGGCTCTGGGACGCGAGCGGATGGAGGCGCGGCTCAAGATCGCCCGGCTGCTCGCCGGCCGGCGCTCGGATGGCGGCGCGGCGCTCGCGGCGGAGCCCGGTTTCTGGACCTGGGGCCTGTGCGAAGCTCTCCTCGCGACGAGCTGGGAGCTGCGCGAGAGCGATCCCACCGGAATGCTGCGCCTCGCCGAGCTGGCGGCGGAGGGGGCTGAACGCCTCGACCCCGAGGTCTGCGGGGCCGTGGCGCTCGCCGATCTGCGGGCCCAGGCCTGGGCGGGCCTGGCCAACGCCTGCCGGGTCGCGGACCGTCTCGCGCTCGCCGAAACGGCCATGGCACGCGCCTGCGAGGCGCGCCGGGCAGGCACCGGCTCGCCCCTCCTGCGCGCCCGCCTCGCCGAGCTCTCCGCCTCGCTCCTCTGCGATCAGCGCCAGTTTCCCGCGGCCTTCCGCCTGCTCGATCTGGCCTGCCGGCTCTACGGCCGGCACGGCGATCAGCACGACGCCGGACGCGCTCTCATCACCAAAGGTCTGCACACCGGGTACACCGGTGATCCCGAAGAGGGGATTCGGCTGATCGCCAGAGGCTTGCGCCGGGTCGACGGCGACTGCGACGCGCGACTGGTGTTCCAGGCTCTGCACAACATCCTCCTCTTCCGGGTCGAGCTGGGAGAGTTCCGTACGGCGCGCCGGCAGCTCTGGGAGATGCGGCCCCTGTACGCTCGCCACGCGGACCGCATCGCGCAGGTGAAGCTGCGCTGGATCGAGGGGAAGATCTTCGTGGGGCTCGGCGATTTCGGGCGCGCCGAAGCGGCCCTGCTGCAAGCGAAGGAGGCCTTCGAGGAGGAGGGTTTGACCTACGACGGCGCTCTCATCTCCTTCGATCTCGCCGCGGTCTGGCTCCGGCTGGGGAAGACCGCCGACGTGCACCGCCTCGCCGGCGAGATGCTCGACACTTTCCGCTCCCGTTCCATCGCGCGCGAGGCGCTCGCCTCGCTCCTCATGCTGCGCGACGCCGCGGGGCGCAACGAGGCGACGGTCGACCTCATCGAGCTCGTGGCCGCGGTCTTCCAGCGTTCCGAGCCGGACAGGCGCCCGCTTCCCGGCGGGGCGCGCTAGGCCTTGGCGGGAACGCCATCGCGCAGGCGGGCGAGCTCCTCGCGCAGAGTGCGGCGGACCAGGGTTTCGATCTCCTCACGGGTGAGCGGCGAGTCCTCGGGCTCGGCGTGAGGGGGCCTGTCGGTCGCGACGACGCCGAGCTGGTCGAGGATCCAGGAGGGGTCCCGCGGCGGCGACGCCTGCAGGAAGAAGGTCAGGGGCTCGAGGCCCAGCTCGCGTGCCAGGCTGTACACATGCCAGACCTTGAGCTCGATGCGGCCGTGGAACAGGCTCCCCAGATAGCCCTGCCCCAAGCCCAGCTTGCGCTCGATCTCGCGCCGCGAGCGGCGTGAACGGTGGATCGCCTCCTCGAGCAGCACGACGAGCCGCTGAGCCTCGTCTTTGTTCATGGAAGGGTATTCTAAGCTCACCGGCGTGAACAATCGTGCGGCAGGCTGAACGGGCGTCGGGCCGGTTGGCGCTCCCGATGGTCCGCGCTATATTGACGCCCCCATGAGCGAGATGGCCGACGGTACGTTCCTTAAGCTGCGCGAGCTCGCGCAGAACCTGTGGTGGTGCTGGCAGCCGGAGATCCGCGCCATTTTCCGCGAGCTCGATCCGGGGGTCTGGCGGGTCGTCTATCACAACCCGGTCGCCCTGCTGCAGCGCGTAGGCCCGGAGGAGATCTCGCGGCGGGTGCGCGACCTGGAGATGCAGACGCGCATCAACCAGGCGCACCGCCGCTTGCGGCAGTACCTGGCGGGCGGCGAGAGCTGGGGAGCGACCCATGCCGGCCCCCTGCTCGCGTTCCCGGTCGCCTACTTCTCGGCGGAGTTCGGTCTTCACCAGTCGATGCCCATCTACTCCGGCGGCCTCGGCGTGCTGGCGGGAGACCATCTGAAGAGCATGAGCGACCTCGGGGTCCCGGTGGTGGGCGTCGGGCTCCTCTATCACCAGGGCTACGTGCACCAGCGCCTCGACGAGAACGGCTGGCAGCAGGACCTGTACGAGCCGATCTCCACGGCGCAGCTCCCGGTCGATCCGGTGCTCGACGACGGGCAGCAGCAGGTGCGTTTCCAGGTCGCGCTGCCCGGTCGCGACGTCCACGTCCGCCTCTGGCGCGTCGCGGTGGGGCGCGGCCGGTTGCTGCTCCTCGACGCGCGCGACGACGCCAACTCGCCCGAGGATCAGGAGCTGACGGCGCGCCTCTACGGCGGCGACCAGGAGACCCGCATCCAGCAGGAGGTCCTCCTCGGCGTGGGCGGCTACCGGGCGCTCGGCCACGTCGGCGTCAAGCCGGCGGTCCTCCACCTCAACGAGGGACATTCGGCCTTCGCGCTCCTGGAGCGGGCGCGGCAGCTCGTGGAGCGGGAGGGGCTCGACTCCAACGCGGCGCTGCGCGAGGTGGCGGCGACCAGCGTCTTCACTACCCACACGCCGGTGGAAGCCGGGCACGACCGCTTCCGGCCCGATCTTGCGGGCCCTCATCTGGAGGCTCTGGCGCGGGGTCTCGGCATGCCGCTCGACGAGGTCCTGCGCCTCGGCTCGGAGCGGCCGGACGACGCCGGCGCGCCGTTCTGCACCACCGTCCTGGCTCTCCGGCTGACGCGGCGGAGCAACGGCGTCTCGGCCCTCCATGGCCGCGTGTCGCGCAAGATGTGGCACGGCATCTACCCCAACCGCAGCGAAGAGGAGGTGCCCATCGGCCACATCACCAACGGCATCCATGTCCGCACCTGGCTGTCGGCCGACATCCACAACCTGTTCTCGCAGTACCTGGGGCCGCGCTGGCTGGAGTCGATCAGCCGGCCGGAGCTGTGGATCAGGGCCGACAAGATCGCGGACGCGGAGATCTGGGAAGTGCACCAGGTCCTCAAGGCGCGCCTGATCACCTACGTGCGGCGCCGGCTCGCCGATCGCCTGGAGCGGCTCGGCCTGCCTGCGCCGGAACGCGAAGCCCTCGATCCCGAAACCCTCACCCTCGGCTTCGCCCGCCGCTTCGCCACCTACAAGCGGGCCGACCTGCTGTTCCAGGACCTCGACCGCCTCGACCGCCTGATCAACGATCCGCGGCGACCGCTGCAGATCGTCTTCGCCGGCAAGGCGCACCCGCGGGACAGCGGCGGCAAGGCGCTGGCGCAGCGGGTCGCCAACCTGGAGCACGACCCCCGGTTCACCGGCAGGATCGTCTTCGTCGAGAACTACTCCATGCACGTCGGCCGGCAGCTCGTGCAGGGAGTCGACGTCTGGCTGAACACGCCGCGCCGGCCCCTGGAGGCCTGCGGCACGAGCGGCCAGAAGTGCATCCTGAACGGCGTCCTCAACTGTTCGATCCTCGACGGCTGGTGGGCGGAGGGGTACGACGGCGCCAACGGCTTCGCGGTGGGCGCGGGCGAGGTGCACGGCAATCCGGACGTCCAGGACGAACGCGATGCGCAGGCCCTCTTCGCGGTCCTCGAGGGCGAGGTGGTGCCGCTCTATTACGACCGCGACGCCTCGGGGCTGCCGCGCGGCTGGATCGGCAGGGTCAAGCGCGCCATGCGCACCCTCGCCTGGCGCTACAACGCCGACCGTATGGTCATGGACTACGTGCGGGAGTGCTACATGCCCGCGGCCGGCGGCGACACCTGCCGCATGCCTTCGGCTTGACGGGGCTTGCTTATCCGCCGAGCGGATCTGCTATGCTTAAGCGGTACACCATTCCCTGGAGGGAACGCGATGGACACGAACACGGCCGAAGCCCCGTCGTCTGAAATCTCTGGCGGTGTCCTTCTGGAGCGCGGTCTGAAGATCGCAGGCGAGTCTGTGGCTCCGGGTGCCAGCTTGCTTCTCGATGGGAAAGTCGTGCCCGGCGTGGCCCACTTCCTGGCCGGGATGCTCGCCCGGGCGGTGTTCGGCCCGGTGGGCGTGATCCTGGTCGCGGCCGACTCCTATTCGAAGTCCGTCTCCGGCAAGAGCCTGCTCGAGCAGCTCCAGGGCGCGACGAAGTAGACCGCCCGCCCGCTCGAGGGCCTGCTCCGCCGCCGTTCCGCAGACCGCGGCTCGCACGTGCCTCAGTCGACTTCGAGGAGCCCCTCGCTGACCAGCACGCTGGCCCCGCCGATGTGGATGGCCGCGACGACGCCCTCCCTCTTCTCCGTGCGGGCCTCCAAAACGCTGGGACGCCCCATCTCCACTCCCTGGGCGATGCGCCAGTGAAAGCTGCCGTCGGTCGCCTCGTTGAGGTGACTGAGCAAGGCGGCCAGCGCGCAATTCGCGCTACCGGTCGCGGGGTCTTCGGCGACTCCGTCCAGAGGCGCGAACATGCGTGCCCGCAGATCGAAATCGTCGGTGCTCTGGGTATACAGATGGATGTCGGGCGTCACGCCCGCGGCGACGAGGCTCTCCAACCCATTCATATTGGTTCGTGCCCGCTCCAGGGCCGCGCGATCTCTGACCTCTGCAAACAGAAATGGCAAGCCGACCGAGGCGACCTGGGGCGGATGGGTGCTGGTGACGATGTCGTCCGCGGCCAGCGAAACCGCCGCCGCCAGCGACTCCGCGGAGACCGTCCTGCCGAGCGAAAGGCTCTGGGGAGCTGCCAGCTCACACCAGATCGGCTTCCCATGGTCCTTGCGGATCGTGACCGGGACCACCCCTGCCTTCTCTTCGAACGTCACCGTGATGGGCTCGCCGATCTCACCGCAGGCACCAGCGGACGCCAGGACAAAAGCGGTTCCGACATTCGGATGTCCGGCAAAGGGCAACTCGGTGGTCGGAGTGAAGATGCGGACTCTGCAGGTATGCCCCGCCTCCGCGGGGAGCACGAACGTGCTCTCGGAGAAATTGAATTCGCGGGCAATCTGCTGCATCTCGCGGTCCGAGAGGCCCTCGGCCTCGGGTAAGACAGCCAGTTGATTGCCGCCGAAGCGCTTGTCGGTAAAGACGTCACAGATGAAGTAGCGGTATCTCATAGGAGGTCGAATGCCTTTCGCGGCCGATGGGAAGCCGCCGGATCTGGGGATTCGGCGCCGCGCCGCGGAAAACCGGCTCTGCCTCCTGACTCTCTACTGAGAGTCCAGCTCGCTACGCGAAATGCTGAGGCCTGCCAGGATCGCTCGCAACGTTCCCGGTGGGATATCCCCAGGATGATTCGGGATGACCGCCGACCGGTTCAGCCCCGGGTTGTGCCAGATCTCATGGCTCCCCTTGCTTTGCCGCTTCAGCTCACACCCAAGCCGGCGGAGCCTGCGGGTCAACTCTCGATACGTCAAGCGGGAACCAGGACCGAGACACGGCCCGGTGCCTCGACTGTCTCGACGCCCGGCGGTAGATGCTGTTCCGTCTCCACCATCACGGCAATCAGGTCGTGAGCGACTTCAGGGGCCAGGCTGAGGACTTCTTGGACGCTGTCGCCCTGCACGACGAGCCCGGGAAGGTCCGGGCTCGTACCGAGGTAGGAGCCCTCGGGAAGGCGCTCAATCTCCAAGCTGATCTTGTACATGCCGTCCGTTGCTCCAGGAGACAGGATATGGGTTCCAGGCTCGATCGTCAATTTGGCCTAACGGCCCGCGCGATGGCCTGCGGCCGACTACTACGCCTTCGTCCTGAACAACTTTGCCCAGATCCGGCGGGTCGAGATGGTAAGACGCGGCTTTCGCAGTCCCTACCGTTCGCTTCGCGAGATGCCTCGCTGATCTTTAAGAATTGATGGTGGAGCCGAACGGGATCGAACCGTCGACCTCTTGAATGCCATTCAAGCGCTCTCCCAGCTGAGCTACGGCCCCACAGAGCGACAGAGTCTACCCAGCGCTCGACGGCGTGTCAAACGACCTCCGCCACGTTTCTGGGGTATTCTAAGGCAATGGCAGAACCGGTCTCCACAAGCCGGCAGGGAGGGCTCGGCCTGCCCGCGAAGCTGGTCCTCGGCACCCTGGCGGTCTGCGCGCTGGCGGCCCTCTTCTGGCCGTCGGGCGGCGGCACGTTCAAAGAGCCCGGCGGGTTCCTGCTCGACGCCCACGGCCGCCCCGCCAAGCTCGGCTCCCAGCTCGCGCCGGTCTCCCTCGTCCATTTCTGGGGCACCTGGTGCCCGCCGTGCATCAAGGAGATGCCCGAGATCCAGGATCTGGCGCGCGACCTGGCCGACAAGAAGGACTTCGCGCTCGTCATGGTGGCGGTCCAGGACAGCACGGAGAAGGTGCGGGGCTTCCTCGGCCCCGGCGCCGACATGGTGCTCTACGATCCCAAATGGGAAGTGGCCAACCGCTACGGCACGAACCAGCTTCCGGAGACCTACCTGGTGGTGCGCGGCGAGGTGGTGCAGAAGTTCGTCGGGGCGACGGACTGGAAGGATCGCGCCGTGCGCGCCAAGATCGCCTCCTATCTCGCCGCGCCCGCTAAAAGTGGACCGTGAGGCCGCCATGGCCCATGCCGAAGATCTTGGCCTCCTTGAGGTCGACGTAGTGGCCGGAGAGCTCCAGCAGGACGCCGAGCCAGGGAGTGATCGGGATCTCGCCGGTGATGCCCACGGCCAGCCCGACGGAGGTCTGCTCCTTCGAGCGGTCCGCGGAATCGCTGCCGCGCAGGCGGTAGGCGCCGAGCCCGACATAGACGCCGGAGTCGTAGTAGCTCTCCTTGAATCGGTATTCGCCGCCGACCGTGGCGTAGGTGAGATCGGCGCTGTGCAGCGAGCCGAAGAAGGCCTGCTTGTCGAGGTTGATCCTGCCGAGCCGCAGAGCGACCTGGGTCCGGGGCTCGGTCACCATCGCGAGGTTGAGCTGGAAGCTCGAGTTGTTGTAGCTGTTGCCGGGGTCGACGTCGAAGGAGCCGCCGACGCCGCCGAGGACGCCGATCGAGTAGGTGGATTCGTCCGCGGCGCGCGCAGCGCCCGGGACCAGCAGGCCCGCGAGCAATGCGAGGCCCAAGAGACGCCGACGGTGGTGAGCCGATTTCCCAGCCGATACGTGAGCCAATCTCTCCTCCTTGGCGGCCGGAGCCGCCTCTGATCCGCCGGGCGAGTATAGCCTCTCGCGCCCGCTCGCCGACGATGCCCCAACTCTTCTACGACGCTGACGCTTCCGGCGTCACGCCGAGCTGGCGCGACCGGCTCGTCCATCTGGTGCTGCCGGCGCCCTGCCTCGCCTGCGGGATGCCCCTCCCGGCGGACGGCTCCTCCGCGGCGCCGAGCCTGGGGCTCTGCCGGCCGTGCCGCGGACGGCTGCGGCCGCTGCCTCCCGGGGGGTGCGCGGTCTGTTGCCGGCCTCTCCCCGCCGCGCTCCTGCCGCCGGGCTGGCCGTGCCAGGACTGCCGCGAGGAGCCGCCCTCCTTCGACCGTCTGCTCGCGCTGTGGAGCTACGAGGAACCGCTCTCGGCCGTCGTCCGCGCGCTCAAGTTCCGGCGCCTGGACTACCTGGGACGCCACCTCGGGGAAGCCTTGGCGGCGCGTTTCGCCGGCGATCTCGGGAGCGCGGATCTCGTGGTGCCGGTGCCGCTCCACTGGCGGCGCCGTCTGCTGCGCGGCTACAACCAGGCCGAACGGATCGCGCAGCCGCTGGCCGCGCGGCTGGGCCGGCCCGTCGTCCCTCTCCTCCGCCGCGCCCGGGCCACGCCGCCGCAGAGCCTCCTCGGCAAGGCCGCCCGCGTCGCCAACCTGCGGCGCGCTTTCCGCGTCGACGATCCGGCCCGCCTCCGCGGCCTCTGCCTCCTCCTGGTGGACGACGTGGCAACGACCGGCGCGACCCTCGAAGCCGCGGCCGCCGTCCTGCGCAAAGCCGGCGCCGCCGCCGTCATCGCGGTGACGGCAGGGCGGACGCTCGGCCGGCTGTAGCGGGTCAGGGCGTCAGCTTGTAGCGTTGCGCCTGCAGGCCGGAGCTGCCCTGCGACCAGACGATCACGAAACCCGCTGCGCCGAGGCTCGCCACGTCCGGCGTCTGCGGCCTCTGCTCGATCTCGGTCAATCGTTTATAGACCACGAAATCCGTGCCGTCCGCGGTGGCGCTGGCCAGGAAGCGGCGGCCGAGGATGGAGTCTCCGGTGTTGCCGATCAGAAGCCGGCTCTGCCAGACCACCACGAAGTTTCCTGTCACATCCATGGCCAGCGCCGGCAGCGCCTGCTCGCCCAAGGTGGTGGCATTGATCCGGAACGCCGGTCCGTTGCGGCGGGCCAGGGTGGTGAAGCGCTGGCCGACGATGTCGAGGTCGTCCACCGCCGGAGCCTGGTCGGTGGACCACACCACGACGAACGTGCCGCCGGCGCCGCAGCCGACGGCGGCGCTGGAGTCGCTGGCCAGCGGCGGCGCCACCACCAGCTCGGCCCCCACCGGCGCGCCGGCGGTCGACACGCGGCGCACCGACACGCCCTTTTTGTTCGGCTGGAAGGGTTGGTTGCTGTCGACGGTGGTCCAGGCGACCACCGCCCGCCCCGTGGTGTCGATGCACATGTGCGGCCGGCTGCTGCGCACCAGGCCGGCACTGAGCTTCACCGGCGGGCCGACCGGCAGTCCGGTGTTCGTGAAGCGGCGCACCCAGACGGCCGGATCCTCGGCTGGAGAATCGGCTCCCGGCGGCACGGAGCGGATCCACGCAACCACGAAGCTGTCGTCCGCCGCCATGGCCACGGCCGGCTCGAAGTCGAGCGCCGGAACCGGCGCTCCCGGCGTGTCGACGTTGACCAGGATGGGCGCGCCGTTCAGCACGCCCGACGCCTTGTAGCGCTGCACCATGACGTCGCTGTTCAAGCCGCTCGCCTCCGACCAGGCGACGATGGAGTTGCCCGCCGCGTCCGCCGCGATCGCCGGGTCGTGCTGCTGCGGCAGGTTGATCTTGTTGACCTGGATGTCGGAGCTGCGGGGCGCGCCGGCCTTGCTGAAGAACCGCGCCGAGATGCCCAGCGGATCTGCCGGCGTCGTGCTCTCCCAGGCCACCTGGAAGGCGCCCGCCGTGGCGCCCGTCGTCGCGCCGGCCACGACCGGCGTCCGCTTCTTGCAGGTATCACAGCTGCTCACTTTGAAGGCTGGGCCGTTGGCGGCCGGCACCGCCCCGGCCGCGATGGGCGCCAGGCAGAGCATGAACGCCGCGAAAAGAACCGTCTGTCGTGTGTGCATCGGGGGAACCTCACTCCTGTTGTTGCGCTCTCCAGTGTACGAGCTTACCAGGAGGAGCGTCGCCCCCGACACTCCTTTTATCGAAGATTGTCTATTTCTTCCCGTCCTCCGCTTCCAGCCAGCGCAGGGACTCCAGGGCGTCCGTGTTGGAGGGATTGATGGCGAGCGACTTCCGGCAGGCGGCGATGGCGGCCGCGCGGTCGCCGCTCACCGCCAGGGCGTCGGCGAGGTCGTCGTAGACGTTGAAGGAATCGGCATGCGTCTCGGCGTTGAGGCGGAAGACGGCGGTCGCCGCGTCGACCTTCTTCTCCTGCATCAGGCGGTGGCCGAGGACGTTGAGCTGTCCCTCGCCGAAGTCCCAGCCCTGGGGCTCACCGGCCGCGAGCTCGCGATAGCGGGCCACCGCGGCGTCGATCCCCTTGGCGCTGAGAGTCTGCGCCACCGGGTTGGCGATGGACCGCTCGGGGAGGGTCCAGCGGGCGACGTTCCACAGCCCGGCCTGCACCAGGAGCCGGATCTCGACCTCGTCGCCGATGACGGCGCCGCCCAGGGAGCCGAAGCGCCCCTGGCCGGCGATGCCGTAGTCGGAGCGCCGGATCGCCAGCTTGCCGGCGAGCGCCAGCCGGTGGTTGCCCCAGGGATCGCTGATCGGTTTCGGCGTGGTCAGGGTGAAGGGGATGGCCACTTCGCGGGAGACGCCGTGCAGGGAGAAGTCGCCGACGGCGACGAAGCCGCCGTCCCGGCGCTCGATGCGGCGGCTGCGGAAGGTCGCCACGGGGTACTTCTCGCTGGCGAAGAAGTCGGCGCCGCGCAGGTCCTTGTCGCGGGCCTCGTTGCCGGTCGCGAGGCTCGCCGTGCGCACGGTGACGCTCACCGTCGAGCGCGTCGGGTCGTCGGCGTCGAAGAAGAGGGTGCCGGTGAATTCGCTGAAGCGGCCCTCGGTGGCGGTGAGGCCCAGGAAGGGGACGGCGAAGGCGACGACGGAGTGGGCGTCGTCGATCTTGAGCTTGCGCCCGTAGTAGGCCTCCCAGCGGTCGGCCGGGGCGGCGGCGAGGAGCAGAGGGCACGCGAGGAGCAACAGCGCGCGGAGACGGAGGGGGCGGGGGATCATCACGTCGGCTCTCCTTTCCATGTAGGATCGAAGGCACGAGCTTGCTCGCGACGGTCCTGCGAAGTCTTGAAGATTCCCTGAGCGCCGCTTGAAGGTTTCCCAGGCCCCCCTATGGAGAGCCTCGAGCCCACCGCCCCCGCCGCCTTCCGTCCGGCCCACCGCGGCGCGGTCGCCTTCGGTCCGTTCCGTTTCGATCCCGGCGAACGGCTGCTCAGCCGCGGCGGCGCCGAGGTGGCGCTGCCGCCCCGCGCCCTGGGCATCCTCGAGCACCTGCTGGCGCATCCGGGCCGCATCGTCGGCAAGCAGGAGCTGATGGACGCGGTCTGGCGGGGCACGTTCGTGAGCGAGACCTCGCTCGCCGAGGCGGTGAGTGTCCTCCGCCAGGCCCTCGGCGACGACCCGCAGAGCCCGACCTACATCCAGACCCTGCACCGCCGCGGCTACCGTTTCATCGCGCCGGCAGTCCCCTCTCCCGCGGCGCGCCGGCGGGTCCTGCCGCCGCGGGCGCTGGCCGCCGTGCTCGCGCTCGCCGTCGCGGCCGGCGCCCTCGCCGCGCTGGTGGCCGTGCACGCGCGGCCGGGTCCGCCGGCGCCGGTGCGGCGGCTCCTGGTGGCGGCTCCCGAGGGCGACAGCCTGGACGCCGACGTCGTGCCGGCTCTCGCCCTGGCGCCCGGCGGCGACCGCCTGGTGTTCGCGGCGCGCCACGCGGGGAGGCAGCGCCTCTACCTGCGCGGCCTCGACCTCTTCGCCGCCCTCCCCATCCCCGGCACCGAAGCGGCGGCGGCGCCCTTCTTCTCCCCGGACGGCGGCTGGATCGGTTTCTTCGCCGGCGGGCGGCTCTTCAAGGCGCCCCTCTCCCCGGAAGCGGGCGGCGCGCCGATCGCCCTCTGCGCCTCACCCTACCCCTACGGCGCGAGCTGGGGACGGAGCCCGCGGGACGGATCCGCCGGCTTCATCCTCTTCTCCCCGGGATACGACAGCGGCCTCCTCGCGGTCCCGGCCGGCGGCGGCGCGCCGCAGGCCGTCACCCGTCCCGACCGGCGGGCGGGCGAGGTGGGGCATCGCTGGCCCGAGGTCCTCCCCGGCGGCCGGTCCGTCCTCTTCACCGTCTGGCGCACGGGCCTCGCCGACGCCCGCGTCGAGCTCCTCGACCTCGAGTCTCACCGGCGCCGCCTCCTCCTCACCGGCGCCAGCCACGCCCGTTGGGCGCCCCCCGGGCACCTGGTCTTCGCCCGCGGCGACGGGCTCGCGGCGGTCCCCTTCGACGCGCAGGCCGGCGCGGTCCTCGGGCCCGTGGTCGCGGTGCTCGACGGCGCGCGCGTCGACCCTGCCCAGGGAGGCGCCCAGTTCGCTGTGGGCGAGGGCAACGGCGGGACGTTGGTCTACCTGCCGGGCGGCCCGGAGGCGGTGCCGCGGACCCTGCGCCGCGCGGTGCCCGGCGGCGAAGACCGGCCCCTCGCCGCCCCGGCGCGGCGCTACCGCAACCTTGCCCTGTCGCCGGACGGCTCCCGCCTCGCCCTGACCATCCGCGAGGACGGCCAGTCCGATCTCTGGATCTCCGACGTGGACCGCGGGACGCTGACCCGGCTGACCGCCGGCGCCGGCGCCATCGAGCCCGCCTGGTCCCCGGACGGCCGCTGGATCGTCTTCGCCGCGCCGCGGGACGGCCGTTTCGCTCTCTATCGCGTCGCCGCCGACGGCAGCCGGCGCGAGCTCCTCTTCGCCGGACCGCACGACGCCTATCCCGGCGGCGTCACGCCGGACGGCCGCACCCTCGCCTTCGTCGACGCCGATCCCGCAACCGGTCCCGACCTGTGGGCGCTCCCCCTGGCCGGCGACCGGCGGCCGGTCCCGGTCCTCCGCACCTCCTTCGCCGAGGGGATGCCCCGCATCTCGCCGGATGGCCGCTGGCTGGCCTACCAGTCCAACGAGGCCGGAGAGTCGGAGGTCTACGTGCGCCCCTGGCCCGGCCCCGGCGGCAAGCTCCAGGTCTCGCCGGGCGGCGGCTCCCTGCCGCAGTGGTCGGCCGACGGCCGGCGCCTCTACTATCGGCGAGGGGATGCGCTCTTCGCAGTCGATCTGCACCCGGCGGCCGGAGACAGTACCGGCGGCATTGGTCTCGCCGCAGGCCCACCGGCGGCCGTGCTCAGCAGCGAGGAGCTCGACCGCTATGCCGTGGCCCCCGGCGGCGCCGTCCTCTACTTCGCGCGCAACCCTGAAGACGTCGCGGCGGCCCACCGCGTCCATGTCGTCCTCGGCTGGGAGGGCGAGCTGAGCCGCCTGGCCCCCGGTCCGCGCGGCCGGCAGTAGGCGCCGGTTTCGTCTCCGCGGACCGGCGTGTCTATAGAAGCCGAGGAGGAGACTCGGATGACCAACGTCGCCGCCCGACTGCGCGATCCGCGCCTCTACCAGATCCTGGTCCTGGCCGCGCTGCTGATCTACGGCGTCACCCGCCTGGACCTGGAGGTGACCGTGCCGCGGGCGGCCCTGCTGCTGGCGACGGCTCTCCTCACCCAGCTCGCCTGCACGCGTCTGTGGCGCCTGCCTTTCTTCGACCCCAAGAGCGCGCTCATCTCCGGCCTCTCGCTCTGCCTCCTCGTGCGCACGGGCTCGCCCCTCCTCGCCGCCGCGGCGGCGGTGGTGACGATCGCCAGCAAGTTCGTGCTGCGGGTCGGCGGCCGGGATGGCAGGCCCGGCAAGCACATCTTCAATCCCACCAACTTCGGCATCGTGGCCATGATGCTCGCCACCGGCGGCGCGGTCTGGGTGTCGCCCGGGCAGTGGGGGAACGCCGCCTTCTTCGCCTTCCTGATCGCCTGCCTGGGCGGCCTGGTGGTCAACCGGGCGGCGCGCAGCGACGTCACCTACGCCTTCCTCTTCTTCTATCTCGCCGTCGTCTTCGGACGCGCCCTATGGCTCGGGCAGCCGATGGCGATCCCGCTCCACCAGCTCGGCAGCGGAGCGTTCCTGATCTTCACCTTCTTCATGATCTCCGATCCCAAGACGACGCCCGACTCGCGGGCCGGGCGCATCCTGTTCGCTCTCCTCGTGGCCCTCGGCGCGGGCTGCGTGCATTTCGTGCTCTATCGTCCCAACGGCCTGATCCTGGCGCTCGCCTTCCTGTCCCCCGTGGTGCCGCTCCTCGACCGGCTGCTGCCCGGCCAGCGGTACGCATGGCGGCGAGCGCCCGCCCCGCCGGAAGGCATCGCCCTCGGCGCTGAAAGGAGATTCGCGTGAAACGCCTCATCCTCCCTCTCGTCACCCTCGCCGTCCTGGCGGCCGCGGCGCGCACCGCGCTCGGGTTCTGCGGCTTCTACGTGGCCAAGGCCGACACCAAGCTGTTCAACAAGGCCTCGCAGGTCGTCCTCGTGCGCGACCGCGACCGCACCGTGCTGACCATGTCGAACGACTTCAAGGGGGATCCGAAGGAGTTCGCGATCGTCATCCCGGTGCCCACCCTGATCCAGCGCGAGCAGATCCACGTCGCCGAGAAGGCGTTGCTGGACCATCTGGACGCCTACTCGTCGCCGCGCCTCGTCGAGTACTTCGACGACAACCCCTGCATGCGGGTGCTGATGGAAAAGGCCGTGCCGGCGCCGATGGCGGCGGGGGTTGAGGGCGGCAGCAGGGCGGACCGCGCCCGCAGCCTGGGCGTGACCATCGAGGCGAGCTACACGGTGGGGGAGTACGACATCCTGATCCTCTCCGCCAAGCAGAGCGGCGGCCTCGCCACCTGGCTGACCGAGAACGGCTACCGCATCCCGCCGGGCGCGCCGGGGGTGCTCGGCAGCTACCTCAAGCAGGGGATGAAGTTCTTCGTCGCCAAGGTCAACTTGAAAGAGCAGTCGAAGCTCGGCTTCACCTACCTGCGCCCGCTCCAGGTGGCCTACGAGTCGCCGAAGTTCATGCTGCCGATCCGCCTCGGCATGGTCAACGCCGACGGCCCGCAGGAGCTGTTCATCTACGCCCTGACGCCGCAGGGGAGGGTGGAGACCACCAACTACCGCACCGTGCGCCTGCCGTCGGACGTCGAGGTCCCGGCCTTCGTGAAGGACGAGTTCGGCCCCTTCTACAAGGCGATGTTCAGCCGCCAGGTCGCCAAGGAGGACATGCGGGTGGTGTTCCTGGAATACGCCTGGGACATGAGCTGGTGCGATCCCTGCGCCGCCGATCCGCTCTCCGCCGACGAGCTGCGCCAACTCGGCGTCTTCTGGCTCGAGGGGAGAGGGCCGGAGCGGGCGCCCGGCGCCCAGAACGTCTTCCTGAGCCGCCTCCACCTGCGCTACGACGGCCCCCACTTCCCGGAGGACCTCGTCTTCCAGGAGACCGGAGACCGCCAGAACTTCCAGGGCCGCTACATCCTGCGCCACCCGTGGACAGGCGGCGACCGCTGTCCGGAAGCGGTCACCTACCGCCGCGAGCTGCCGAAGAAGCTGAACGAGCAGGCGGTCAACCTCGCCCGCCTCACCGGTTGGGACGTCAACAAGATCCGCGGCAAGATGAACCTGAGGGCAGGGGCGGGGACGCCGCTGGAATCGCCGGACGACGAGCCCTGGTGGAAGAAGATCTGGAAGGACTAGCCCTCACCCCCGGCCCCTCTCCCAGCTCCCCCCTCCCTGTCCCCCGGGAGAGGGGAGACAAGAAGCAATTCTTGGGATGGGTGGTGGTGTCGCCCGGAGGGCGAATGCACCTAGCCCGGGGTTTCAACCGGTTTCAACCCCGGGTCTCCCGGCGGGGCGCGGCCGCTGCCTCTGTTGGGCAGCGGTAGCCATGTGTTGGTATCATTACCAACATGAAAGCCACGCTGCTGCTGGATGAGCGTCGCGTGCTTTCCGAGGATGCCTGAGATGCGCACGCTTTCCTTAGAGGTCTCGTCCCGCGAGGAAACCAACCGCCGGGTTCTTGATGCTTTCGAGGGAAAACCTCAGGGGGCTGTGATCACCTTCGACACGCCCGCCTTGTTGTTCAAGGTGCTGACGCAGAAACGCTGGGAGTTGCTCACCGCACTGACAGGTGCAGGTCCTATGTCTCTTCGCGAAGTGGCTCGCCGCCTCAAGCGGGATGTCAAATCCGTGCATGGCGATGTCCATGCGTTGCTCAATGCGGGGGTCCTGCGGAAGACCGACGAAGGGAGGATCGTGTTCCCGTTCGATGCCCTTCACGTCAACTTCGTCATCAAGGCTGCCTGAGCACGTGCCCTTTAGACGGCCGTCTCCAAGAGGCAGGCGCTGAAGCGCCGCTTCGCTAGCTCTCGCATACGTGCGAAGATAGGGACCGTGCCTGCCAGGTTCGATGGAGCCGATCCTACGTTGGGCCAGCTCGGCCGCTTCGCAGAAGGAGAGGTCCAGGCCAGTCCGGTTCAGGATCCCGTACCGCAGAAAGCGGTCCTCGTCGAATTCGAGGACGGCAAGCGGGTGGTTCGCTATTTCGTCTCGTATGCGCGGGCGAACAAAAGGCTCGCGAAGGATCTGGCCGACCGCCTGCAGCTCCGGCTGGGAAACTCGCCTGAATTCCGCTTCCGGCCCTGGCACGACGGCGACATCCTGGCCGGCGAGCGCTGGCACGGCGAGATCCAGGCCGCGATCGAGGGCTGCCACTTCGGCCTGCTCCTTCTGAGCCACGATTTCCTCGCCTCGGAGTACATCGCGCAGCACGAGCTGCCCCGCTTCGTGCCCCAAGCCCCCGATCGTGCCGCAGGCGCTCGGCGGGCGCTCCCGGTGGGCCTCAAGCCGGTTCCGTTCGACGACTCGGTCGACCTCAAAGGCCTCGGTGAGGTGCAGGTCTTCCGCGACGGCGAAGGCCGGTTCTTCAGCCAGCGCACCGCGGAAACCACCAAGGATCGCTTCGCCGACGAGCTCTTCCAGCAGGTGTTGCGGATCACGCGGAAGCTCCTGGCGGCGCCGGCGACGACCGAGCCGGACGCTGGGGAGAGGCTCGCCGCAGAGCTGCGCTGCCGATTTCCCGCCGAAGAAGGCTGGGGTTTTGTGCCTACGCGGGCCGCTTTTGCCAGCCTGGACAAGCTGGACGAGGCGGCGCCCGGCGGCGGCGCCGGCTCGCAGGTCGATGCCGTGGACACGCTGTGCGAATGGGCGGGAAGGAGCGACGATCCGCCGTTCTTCGCGCTGCTCGGCGAGGTCGGCATGGGCAAGACCACCACTTGCGAAGCCTTCACCCGCCGCCTTCTGGAGCAGCGGGAGAAGGACCCGAGCCTGCCGGTGCCGGTGTACATGGACCTGCGGCGTCTCGGCGACCGGGCGCGCGGAGAACCGCCGCTGGCCGCCATCCTGGACACCGTGCTCAGTTACAGCCCGCGCAGCGGTGAGGCACTGCAAGGGCTCTCCGCGGAGCGGATCATCACCCTGGTCCGGGAGGGCCGGGCGCTCGCCATCTTCGATGGGCTGGACGAAGTGCTGGTGCACCTCACCCCGGCCCAAGGGCAGCGGTTCACGAGGCAGCTCTGGAGCATCCTGCCAACGGCCGAACGCCGGCGCGCCGGGCTGGTAAAGGCGACCGGCGCGAGGGCGGCCCGCGGCAAGCTCCTCCTCTCCTGCCGCACTCACTTCTTTCGCACCCTGCGCGAGGAGCGCACGCATTTCACGGGCGAGGACCGTGAAGCCCTGGCCGCCGCCGACTACCGGGCCCTCGTCCTGCTGCCGTTCACCGCCCTCCAGATCGAGGAGTACCTGCGGAAAAGCCTCCCCGGCGCCGACGTGCCGCGCCTGCTGGAGCTCATCCGCTCCATCCACAACCTGCCCGAGCTGGCGGAGCGGCCCTACACCTTGAGCCTCATTGCCCGGCACATCCCGCAGCTCGAGCGGTGGAAGCTGGAGGGACGCAAGGTCACCGGCATCACGCTCTACCGGGAAATGGTGCAGTCGTGGCTCGAGCGGGACATGGGCAAGCACCAGCTCACGCCGGACCACAAGCTGCGCCTGATGGAGAGCTTCGCGGCCGAGCTCTGGCGCTCCGGAAAGCGCGCGTGGACCGTGGAAGAGCTGGAGCAGTGGCTGATCGACTTCCTGGCGGAGCATCCGCGCCTCGCCGCCCACTACGAGGGCAAGGACCGCGACCTCCTGAAGGAAGACTTGCGCACCGCCACGTTCCTGGTGCGCGAAGGCGAGGACGCATTCCGTTTCGCGCACACCTCGCTCCTCGAATTCTTTCTCGCCTCGCACCTCGCGCGCGGGTTGCAGGAGCGGCGGCTCGAAGCCTGGGACCTGCCGCGGCCCAGCCTGGAGACGCTGGATTTCCTCGGCCAGAGGCTCGCCGAAGAAGAGGGGGCCGCCTCCTGGCCGGCGTGGCGGGAGATCCGCAGCCAGTACCGGCCGCGTGTCTCCGAATTGGCTCTGGCCTACGCTCTCCACGCGATCGAGAACGGTCATCCCGCACCCGCGCTCGCGGGTTTCCAGCTCGCGGGGGCCGACTTAAGGGGCTGGCGGATCGTGGGCGGGCAGGGCGCGCCGCTCCTCAACCTCCGCGGCGCGAGCTTCCGCGGCGCGCGGCTGCGCGGGACGCGGTTCGAGCGCGTGGACATCTCCGCGTGCGACTTCGAGACGGCGGACCTCGCCCGCGCCGAGGTCCTCGACAGCCGGGCGCGGGACGCGCGCTTCGCCGGGACGGCGCTCGCCGGAGCCGTCTTCCGCCGCACCGACCTGGGCGGATCCGACTTCACCGGCGGCAGGCTCCACCGCACGCAATGGCTGCGCTGCCGTCTGGACGAGGCGGCCGGCCTCGCGGCGGGGCAGGCGGGGGCCCTGTTCGCGGTCTGCGAGCCCGCGGCGCGGTTTCCCTCCAGCGCCCCGTGCGGCGGCGCCCTGTTGGCCGGTCTGACGGGTCACGTCGGGGCTGCCAACGCCTGCGCGTTTTCGCTGGACGGTGTTCGCCTGGCCTCCGCGGGCGACGACGGCACCGTGCGGTTGTGGGACGCCGCCTCCGGCGACGCCCTCGCGGTTTTCGAAGGACATCGAGGAGGGGTTTCGTCCTGCGCGTTTTCGCCGGACGGTGCTCGGCTGGCCTCCGCGGGCGACGACGGCGCAGTGCGGCTGTGGGACGCCGCCTCCGGTGACGCCCTCGCCGTTCTCGAAGGGCATCGACGACGGGTGAGGTCCTGCGCGTTTTCGCCGGATGGCGCCCGCCTGGCCTCCGCGGGCGACGACGGCACAGTGCGGATGTGGGACGCCGCCTCCGGCGACGCCCTCGCGGTTCTCGAAGGGCATCGAGGAAGGGTGAGGTCCTGCGCGTTTTCGCCGGACGGCGCTCGGCTGGCTTCCGCGGGCGACGACGGCAGGGTGCGGCTGTGGGACGCCGCCTCCGGCGACGCCCTCGCGGTTCTCGAAGGGCATCGAGGAAGGGTGAGGTCCTGCGCGTTTTCGCCGGACGGCGCCCGCCTGGCCTCCGCGGGCGACGACGGCACAGTGCGGATGTGGGACGCCTCCTCCGGCGACGCCCTCGCCGTTCTCGAAGGGCATCGAGGAGGGGTTTCGTCCTGCGCGTTTTCGCCGGACGGCGCTCGGCTGGCCTCCGCGGGAGCCGACGGCAGGGTGCGGCTGTGGGACGCCGCCTCCGGCGACGCC
>Ga0075426_10000153_pt1 | contig 44857 bp, 36 predicted proteins | sample SoiMethybrSBSTD5_FD_75304 | JGI IMG/M metagenome (GOLD analysis project Ga0075426, IMG submission 75304) | Bulk soil microbial communities from a Populus tree surrounding site in Tennessee, USA - Soil MetaG P. TD hybrid SBSTD5 | ecosystem: Environmental > Terrestrial > Soil > Tree plantation... | reverse complement strand
GAAGTGGAGTTCGTTACGGCGTCTGGCCGAACCCAGGCACTCGTGACCCTGCGGGCTGGCGACGTGCGCCCGGTACAAGACGAAGACCTCATTGCCGTTCGCCCCTTGGCTCGGGGCGCGGCCTGACTGCGTCAGAGGATGAGGTTCAGGTCGCCGAACTCGTGCCAGAGATAGCGGCGGCGAACCGCGTCCTCATAAATCTCCCGGATCGTCTCGGCCGGCAGGAAGGCGGTGAGCAGGTCGAGGTGGCTCGCTTCCGGCTCGTGCAGGCCGGTGAGCAGGCCGTCCACCGCCTTGAGGGTGTGCGAGGCGGTGATGCGCAGGCGGGTGTAGCCGTGCCCGGCCTGGATCTGGCCGGTCTCGTCGGCTACTGATTCCAGGAGACGGACGACGGTGGTCCCCACGGCGACCACCCGGTGTCCTTCGCGGCGGGCGCGGTTGATCTTTTCGGCCGCCGGCTCCCCCACGAGGTATTCCTCTTCGGAGGCTGGGTGGAGCGCGTCGAGGTCGTCGTCCATGTAGGACGAGAGACCGGTGTGGAGCAGGACGTGCGCGGTTTCGATGCCGCGGCGCCGGAGGTCGAAGAGCAGCTTCCAGGTGAAGCCCCGTCCCGCCGAGGGCATCTCGGCCGAGCCCGGCTCGCGGGCGTAAACCGTCTGGTAGTAGTCGAGGTCCCAGGGAGCGGAGACGTACTCGTAGCGGATCGGCTGGCCCAGACGGTGCAGCAGGTCCATCAAGGCGCTCCCGGACGCCGAGAAGCGGAGCTTCCACAGCCGGGGGATGTGCTCGTCGCGCTCGTCGACCGTGGCGTTCAGGCCTTCGCCGAACGCGATCTGCATGCCCGGGCGGAGACCGCAGCCGAACGGATCGCCGCGCTGGCAGAGGAGGAGAGCGAGCCAGGCGTCGTCCGGGAGATGCTCCGCCAGACGCACCTCCATGCACGGACCGGCGGGCGCTGCGCAGCCCTGCAGAGACGCGGGGAGCGTGCGGCTTGAGTTGAAGACCAGCAGGTCCCCGCGGCGGAGGATCTCGCCCAGGCGGTCGAAGCGGGTGTGCTCGACTCGGTGGGTCTGGCGGTCGATGACCAGCAGCCGCACTTCGTCGCGCGCGATTCCCCGGCGCTCCGGCGGCTCGTTGGCCGACAGCTCCGGGGGCAGCGTGAACGAAAACGGCGCGGTCACCGGAACCCCTACTGGGAGCTGGCGTTCGCGTGCAGGGCGTCTTCCGGGGTGCGGCCCCAGTTCGGCTCCTGGGCCTGGAACCGCTGGCCGTTGACGTCCTTGGATTCGTCGGAGGCCAGGTAGACGAAGACCTCGGTCACCTCCGCCGGGTCCGCCCACTCGGACGGGTCCTCCTCCGGCTCGGCGGCGCGATGCATGGCGGTGTTCAAGCTGCCTGGATCGACCCAGTTGACCCGCACCGGGCTCCCCGCAAGCTCCGCCGCCCAGGTCTGCGACATGCCCTCGATGCCGAACTTGGAGACGCCGTAGGCGCCCCAGCCCGGATAGCCCACGACTCCGGCGTCGCTGGTGACGTTGATGATCGAGCCGCCCTGCTCGATCATCGCCGGCAGGACCTTCTTGATCAGCAGGAACGGCGTGACCAGGTTGGTGTGGAGCACGGAGAGGAAGTCTTCCAGAGGGTAGTCGAGCAGGTAGGGGAGCGGGGTGGGGCCGAGCGCCGAGGCGTTGTTGACCAGCACGTCGAGCCGTCCCTTGAAGTCGCTGAGCGTCGTGGCGACGGTCCGTTCGATCTCGGCCTCCTTGCTGAGATCGGCGGCGACGACCAGAGCCCGCGTGCTGGGCGAAACCTCCCGGATTCGGTCACAGACTTCCTGGAGCGCCTCGGCCCGCCGCGCGACCAGGGCCACTCCGGCAGCGCCCTCGCGGGCGAAATCGATCGCCAACTGGCGCCCCAGCCCGCGCGACGCGCCGGTGATCAGAATGTATTTTCCAGTGAGGCGGTTCATGCTTCACCTCCCGTCGGCCATTGTACCCTCGCCGGCTTCCCGCTCCGGGAGCGAGAGCTGCCCGGCCGAATCGGCGGCGAGCGACAGTCGGCCTTCTTCAGCTTGGGCCAGCGACAACTGACCGGCTTCGGCTCCGGAGAGCGAGAGCTGACCGGGGGAAGCGCCCGGGAGGCGGGATTGGATCGCGGCGATCGCCTGGCGCATGGCTCGGAGGACCTGGGGGTGGTGTGAGCTGCGTTCGTTCGTTTCCTTGAGCGGCAGCACAGCCGCCGCCGTGCCGACCTCACCCAGGGCGTTCGCCACGGCGATCAGCACCTCGGTGCTCTCGTGCTGGAGGGCGAGGAGCAACGGCGGCTCGGCGGCTGGGCTGCCGATCGCTCCGAGGGCCAGGGCGGCGGCGGCGGCCAGATCGCCCTCTTCGCGCGCCAGGACCTTCGCCAGGAGATGGACCGCCCCGGCGTTGCCGCTGCGGCCGAGAGTCTCCAGACAAGCGTGGGCCGTGAGGTGACGGCGCCGGCGCAAGGCGACGTTCAGGATGGTGGTCGCGAGGTCGAACGGCAGATCGCGGCCCAGGGCCGAGACGGCCCGCGCGCTCCAGGTGTCGTCCCCCTCGCTCTGCGCCATCTCGAGGAGGATGTCGCGGCCTTCGACGCCGAGTTCCTTTGCCGCCCGCAGCCGAATCTCGGGGCTCGGGTCCGCGCAGGCAGCGTGGAGCGCTTCCAAGGTCACCGGATCGCCGGGGTCCTCGCGGACCAGGACAAGCAGGTTGCTCAGCCGCACGCCGGCGTCGGGATCGAGCCTGGCATTCTCGGCCAGGCGCTGCCTCGCGTCCAGGGGCTGAGCGAATCGCTGGCCGACTTCGAGCAGGAGGCGCAGGATGCCGGCGATCTGGTACCGGTGCACTCCTGCCCGCAGCTCGCCGCCCGCGATCTCCAATTGGCTCTCGGCGTTCACGCTGATCAGCAGATGGCGGACCTCCGCGTAAAGCAGAGCGTGCAGGAGCCGCGTCGGCCCTTGGATGTAGAAGGCGCTGTCGAAAGGCTTGTCTCCGACCTCGACCTCGTGGGCACCTGTCGGTCTTTCCACTTCGGGAACGATCCTCACGCCGGAAAAACCCGGCGGCCCCGGCACCACGACCGTGATCCTGAAACTGTGGTTCTTGCTGCGATAGAGCTCGATCCGCACGTCCAGCGGCTCCGCTCGTGCCGTGAGCCGCAAACGCCGCCGCGCCGGAGGCGCAGAGCTTTCCGCGACATGCAAACCGCACGACGCTGCAGCCGCCTGCATGACCTTCAGAGTCTCGCGTTGGCTCCAGCGGTGGAGCCGGATGGCGGCCAAGGCATAGAGGTTGGCGGCCAGGAGCGAAAGAAGGACTCCTTCCCACATGCCGGAATGCGCCTCAGTCCTGCCCCACGGCCGGCTGCCCGGTGAGCGAGAGCTGCCCGGCCCGATCGGTGGCGAGCGACAGTTGGCCCACCTCGGCTGAGGCGAGCGATAGCTGGCCGGCTTCGGCGGCGGCCAGCGAGAGCTGGCCGGGCGAGGCGCCCGGGAGGCGGGATTGGATCACGGCGATCGCCTGGCCCGCAGCCCGACGCAGCTCGGGGCTCCGTTCTGCCGCTTCCTTGAGCGGCAGCACGGCCGCCGGCGTCCCAACCTGGCCCAGCGCATTCGCCGCGGCGATCAGGACGTCCACGTTCTCCTGCTGGAGGGCCGCGATCAGCGGCGGCTCGGCGTCCGCGCTGCCGTTCGTTCCCAGGGCCAAGGCCGCGGCGGCGGCCAGCTCGCCTTGTTCGCGCGCCAACACTTTCGCCAGCGTTGCGATGACCGCTGGGCCTCCGCTGCGGCCGAGCGACTCCAGGCAGGCGCGGGCTGTCAGGGTGCGGCGCCTGCGCAACGCGTGGGTGAGGATGGAGCTCGCGAGGTCGACCGGCAGCTCCTTGTCCAGGGTCGCGACGGCCTGCGCGTTCCAGGTGTCGTCCAGCTCGCTCTGGGCCAGCTCGAGGAGGACATCGCGACCTTCGGCGCCCAGCTCCTGCGCCGCCCGCAGTCGGATCTCGGGGCTCGGGTCCGAACAGGCGGTGCGCAGAGCTTCGACGGTCGCGGGATCGCCGGGGACCTCACGGGCCAGGAGGAGCAGATTGCGCAGCCGCACCCCGGCGTTGGGATCCCTCCGGGCGTTCTCGGCGAGGCGCCGTGGGACGTCCAGGTGCCGGGCAAAGCGCCGGCCAATGTCGATGAACAGAGGCAGAAGGCTGGGGAGGTGGGTCTCGGGCATTTCGGCCCGGAGCTCGCCGCCGGCAATCTCCAGCCGGCTTTCGGCGCTCACGCGGACCAGCAGACGGCGCACCTCGGCATCGAGGAGGGTACAGACGATCGGCAGCGGTCCCAAAACGTAGAACGTGCTATCAAAGAGCTCGTCTCCGATCTCGATCTCAGGCGCCCGCGATGGCTTGCCCTGCTCGCGCCGGAGCCTCACGCCCCAGAAACCCGGCGGACCCGGAACCACGACCACGACCCGAGTGCCGTAGCGTCCGGCGTCCTCGAACCGCACTTCGAGCGGTCCCGCCTCGGCCTTGAGCACAGGTCGCCACGCCCAGGAGCCGGAGCTCTCCACAACGTGCAGACCGTCCGCCGCTGCGACGCCCTGCCAGACCTCCAGGCGTTCGCGGCTTCTCATGTAGCGGCCCACGAGAACGAGGGCTTCCGTCAGGGCCGAGAAGATCACTCCCCACATACGCGATCCGCCTCTCCCGACGGCAGCGAGAGCTGCCCGGCGGGATCGGTGGCGAGCGACAGTTGGCCTGCTTCGGCTGGGGCGAGCGATAACTGGCCGGCCTCGGCGGCCGCCAGCGAGAGCTGGCCGGGAGAGGCACCCGGGAGGCGGAATTGAATCTCGGCGATCGCCTGACGGATGGCCCGATGCAGCGCGGGGTGGAATGAGGTGCGCTCGGTCGCTTTCTTGAGCGGCAGCACGGCCTCGGCCGTGCCGACCTGGCCCAGCGCGGTCGCCGCGGCGGCCATGACGTCCGTGTTCTTCTGCTGCAGGGCAAGGATCAACGGCGGCTCGGCGGCCGTGCTGCCGGCCTTTCCCAAGGCCAGGGCAGCGGCGGTGGCCAACTCGCCCTGTTCGCGCGCCATCACATTCGCCAGCGTTGCGACGGCCGCCGGGTCCCCGCTGCGGCCGAGCGACTCCAGGCAGGCGCGGGCTGTGAGGGTGCGGCGCCTGCGCAAGGCGTGGGTGAGGATGCCGCTCGTGAGGTCGAACGGCAGCCTCCGGCCCAGGATCGAGACGGCCTGCGCGTTCCAGGTGTCGTCGAGCTCGCTCTGTGCGAGCTCGAGGAGGGCATCGCGTCCTTCGGCGCCCAGCCCCTGCGCGGCCCGCAGCCGGATCTCGGGTTTCGGGTCCGAGCAGGCGGTGCGCAGCGCTTCGACGGTCTCCGCAGCGCCGGGGAATTCACGGGCCAGGACGAGCAGGTTGCGCAGCCGTGCTCCGGCGTCGGGATCCCGCCGGGCGTTCTCGGCAAGGCATCGCGGGGGGTCCACGTGCTGAGCCAAGCGCTGGCCCAGGTCGAGGAGGAGGGGCAGAAGGCTGGCGACGTGTGTCTCGCGCATCTCCGCCCGAAGCTCGCCGCCGGCGATCTCCAGCCGGCACTCGGCGCTCAGGCGCCATAGCAGACCGCGCACCTCTGCATCGAGCATGGCGCAGACGAGCGGTACCGGCCCCAGGACGTAGAACGCCCTGTCGAAAAGCACATCTCCGACCTCGACGGGCGGCCCCGACGGCTGGCCCGGCTCACGATGGATCGTCACGTCGGAGAAACCCGGCGGACCCGGAACCACGACCACGACCCGGGTGCCGTAGCGTCGAGAGTCCTCGAACCGCACCTCGACCGGTCCCGCCAGCGCCTTGAGCACCTGTGGCCTCGCCCGGAGGCTGGGGCTCTCCACCACGCGCAAACCGCTCGCCGCTGCGACGCCCTGCCAGACCTCCAGGCGCCGGCGCCTCTTCCTGTAGCGGCCCACAAGGATGAGGGCTTCTGTCGGGGCCGAGAAGAAGGGTGGCCACATCCCGCGACCGCCTCAGACCAGCCGCACCACCGGCTCCTCGCGCATCAGGTCCCGCTGCAGGAGGAGGTCCCGGACGGTGGCGGTCAGCCAGCGCTCGGAGCTGACGCCGAACGCGATCTCCAGACGGGGGCGGCGGTCGCGCGGCGAGTGCGGCGGATCGAGATAGCCGAGGGTGGGGCTCGCCGCATTGAGGGGCACGACGACCTGACCGTCGCCGGATTGGCCGCCCACCTTGTGGACGTCGCCGGCGGCGTCCCAGACGAAGCGCCGCTCGTCGCCGTCGGGGCGCGAGACCTCGCAAATGAGCAGCTTGAAGACGCTCTCCGGCTCGCCGAGCGCACAGGTCGGGACGAGCTGCCGCTTCCACAGCTCGGGAGAGGTGGGGAAGCGCGTTCCCCGGGGCACGATGATCGTGTGCTGCGCCTCGCCCGTCTTCGGGTCGTGGGTGACGAACGCGTAGTCGTGCACGATGAAGTCGAGGGCGTCCATCCGATTGCCGGCGAAGCAGGCGGCGCCGTAGGCCACCGCTTCGAACGGCTGCCAAGCGCGGAGCCGGCGCCGCTCGAAGCGCTCTTCGAACCATGAGAAGAAGCCGGGCAGCAGCGTCGAGCCCCCCACAAGCAGCACGTCCTCGACGTCGCTCGCGGCCAGGCGCCCGTCCTCGAGCACCTCGTCCACCGAGGCGGCCAGGCTGCGATAGAACCCCTGCTCGTCCAGGATCGCACGCAGACGGGCGCGGGTGAGCGTGAAGGTCTCCGGCCGCTCCGCGTGCCGGAACGTCGGGCTCCACGGGCTCATCAGGAACGGGGCGTCGTCCGCGAAGAACACGGCTTCCTTCACCCGGCAGGCTTCGGCGAGCATCAGCCGCCGCCACAGGCGGGTGACCTCATCGTCGTCCTCGGTGAGGTCGTGGCCCATCTGGCGGCAGAGGTCGTCCAAAACCCAACCGTCGACCGCGTTGCCGCCCAGTAGACGCCCGCGCTTGGCCAGCACGGTCGCCTGGCCGCTGACGGCTCCCTCGGGCGACAGCCGGACGAGGACGACGTGCATCGTGCCGCCCCCCACGTCGACGACGAGGACGGTCCGGCCATGACTGAGGCTGATCCCGTAGCCGAGCGCGGCCGCGACCGGCTCGTCGACGAAGCGGACCCGGCGCACGCCGAGCTCGCGCAGCACGTGCTGCACTTCCGCACGATACATCTCGAACGCCGTCACCGGCGACGTGACGACGAGGTCGCGCACCCGGTGCCCGGTCGCATGCTTGACCTCGCGCAGCAGCTCGCGCAGAAATGCGCGGGCGGCGTCGCGGGCGGTGAGGCTCTCCCGTCCCACCCGCGCCAGCGGCCGCAGCGGCTCGTCGCTCAGGCCGGGCTTGAAGGTGGGCACGAACGAGGGATGGACCGTGCCGGCATTGCGCTCCAGCGCCTGCCGCCCGATGAGCGCCTGGCGGCCGATGAAGAACCGCCGCGCCAGCGGAGGCCAGCTTCCCAGACGGTCGAGCGGGCCGGTCTTCTCGAGGAAGTGGACGGCCGACGGCACCAGGTGCGGCGCCTCCAGCGGGTCTTGGCCTTCGGGCTTCCGGCAGATGGCGGGCAGCTCGATGAGCCGGGGCTTGCCGAGAGACTCGTCCCAGCACGCCACGCCGGAGCTCGTGGTTCCCAAATCGAGTGCCCAGCCGGTCATTGGGGCGATTATAGATGGCTAACCTCGCCGGCTGTTTCATTCCGTTACATCCCCGCAACAGGCAGGAAAGGTCCCCCCTTCAGAGTCCTCCTGCCTGGAGGCGCCCCGCGCATGAAACGACTTGTCCTCACCTGCGTGATTCTGGGAGCGGTCGCTGTCGCGGCGGTCGTGCTGGCTCGGGCGGCTGCGTCGCGGGGCGGGGAGCGTCCGCCCGGCGCGCAGCCGGCGCCGCGCAATGGACCCAAGGCCGAGGCGGTGGCCACCGCCACTGGCGTCGTCAAGCCGCGGAGCGGCGCGGAGGTCCGCGTCGGCTCCCGGGTCTCGGGAGTGGTGCGGAGGCTTTGTGTCCGCATTGGCGACCGCGTCGAGAAGGGGCAGCTCCTGGCCGAGCTGGACGCCCGGGAGCTCGCTGCGCGCCGCGACCAGGCCGCCGCGGCTGCCGGATCGGCGCGGGCGGACCTCGCCTATGCGCAGGCCGACCTGCGGCGCAAGCGCGACCTCGGCGCCGCGGGGCTTCTCGCGCAGAGCGAGCTCGATCTGGCGGAGCGGGCGTGCACCGTGGCGGAGCAGCGGCTCCAGGAGACCGAGGCGAATCTGGCCTCGGCGGTCACGCAGCTCGGCTATGCCCGGATCGCCGCGCCGATCGCGGGCGTCGTCGCCTCCATCTCGACACAGGAAGGCGAGACGGTCGCGGCCAGCTTTGCGGCTCCGACGTTCGTCACGCTCCTCGATCTCGACCGCCTGGAGGTCTGGGCCTACGTGGACGAGACCGACATCGGACGCATCCGCGCCGGACAGCAGGCCCGCTTCACCGTCGACACCTATCCGGACCGCGCTTTCGAGGGACGGGTGGCGGCTGTCTATCCGCAGGCCGAGATCCGCGACAACGTCGTGAACTACGTCGCCGTCGTCCGCTTCGAGCCGCCGCGCGACCGCACGCTGCGCCCGGAGATGACGGCGATGGTGAGGATCAATCTGGAGGACGGAGGACCGCATGATCGAGCTGCAAGGGATCGGCAAGACGTACACCCGGCCCGGCGGTGACGCCGTCCGGGCGTTGGACGCGGTCTCGCTGCGCATCGGCCGCGGCGAGTTCGTGGCGGTGGTGGGCGCGTCCGGATCGGGCAAGTCGACGCTGATGAACGTCCTCGGCCTGCTCGACCGGCCGAGCGACGGGCGCTACCTCCTCGACGGGCAGGACGTCGCGGATCTCGGCGTCGCCGAGCTGGCGCGGCTGCGCAACCGGCGCATCGGGTTCGTCTTCCAGGCCTTCCACCTGCTGCCGAAGACGAGCGCGCTCGAGAATGTGGAGCTGCCGCTGCTCTATTCCGACCGCGCCTCCATCAAGGGCCTCGGCCGGCGCGCTCTGGAGGCCGTCGGGCTCGCCGACCGCATCGACCACCGGCCGTCGGAGCTGTCGGGCGGGCAGCAGCAGCGGGTGGCCATCGCGCGCGCCCTGGTCAACGAGCCCGACGTGCTACTCGCCGACGAGCCGACCGGGAACCTCGACACACGGTCGGCCGGCGAGGTCATGGCCCTCTTCGAGACCCTGCACGAGGCCGGCCGGACGGTCGTCCTCATCACCCACGATCCGGCGCTGGCGGCTCACTGCGGCCGGATCGTCCACTTGGAAGACGGGCGGATCGCCGCCGCCCGGGAGGCGTCATGAGAACGGCACGGCTGGTCCGGCAGAGCCTGCGGATGATGGCCCGGTCGAAGCTGCGCAGCGGCTTCATGATGCTGGGGAGCCTGGTGGGCGTCGCCGCGCTGACGCTGGTCGTCTCGGTCGGGGAGGGCGCCAACCGCAAGATGCTGGCGACCGTGGATCAGATCTTCGGCGGCTCGTCCATCCTCGTCTTCGCTCGCGGGGGCGGGCTGATGGGGGGGCCGCGCGGGGAGGCGGTCCGCCTGTCGCTCGCCGATGCCGAAGCGCTCGCCCGCGAGCTTCCCGCCATCACGGATTGGGATGCGCAGCAAGGGCTCCCCAACGCGCCGGTGCGGCACGCGGAAGCCAACGCGACGGCGCGGGTGCTGGGGCAGACGGAGCGCACCTGGAACCGCGGCGTGACCCGGGGCGAGAGCTTCGGCGCCGCGGCGGTGGCCGGCTCGGCGCGGGTGGCTCTCGTCGGCGAGACCGTGGTGCGCGATCTCTTCGGCGGCGCGGACCCGCTGGGAGAGGAGATCCTCATCAGCTCCGTCCGCTTTCGGGTCATCGGCGTCCTCGAGCGCTTCGGGACCGACGCGCACGGCATGGACCGCGACGACGAGATCGTCGTGCCGATCTCGACGGCCATGCGCCGGCTGATGAACGCCGACACCATTCAGGCGGCCAGGCTGGTGGTCAAGGACCCGGCCGCGCTGGCGGCGACCGCCGGCGAGGTGACGCGCATCCTTCGTGAGCGCCACGGCCTCACCTCCGGCCAGCCGGACGATTTCGTCGTCCGCACCTCTCTCCAGGTCCAGAAGATCGTCGTGAAGGTGCAGCGCGTCCTCTTCCTCTTTCTGCCGCTCGTGGCCGGCGTCTCGCTCCTGGCGGGCAGCACGGTTTCAGCGAGCCTGATGCTGGCGGCGGTGAACGAGCGCGTCGGCGAGATCGGCCTCCGGCGCGCGGTGGGCGCGCTCCCCGCGGACATCCAAAGGCAGTTCCTCCTCGAAACCGCGGTGACCGCGCTCGGCGGCGGCCTCGCCGGCCTCCTTTTGGGTTTTGTTCTGGCGGAGATGGCGGCGCGCCGTTTCACCCTCGGCAACGTCTTTTCCTGGCAGGCCATCCTCCTCGGCCTCACTGCCGCCGCTGTGACCGGCCTCCTGGCCGGAGTGGTGCCGGCGCGGCGGGCGGCGCGGCTGCAGCCGGCGGAAGCGCTGCGGTGAGGCTCACCCGCGCCCTCCGCCCCGCGTTACGCTCTCTCCTCGCGCACCGCCTGCGCGTCGCTCTCTCGCTCTCCAGCGTGGCGATGGGAGTGGCGGCTGTCGTGCTGACGAGCGCCATCGGCCAGGGAGCGCAGGGCGAGGTGGTCCGCAGCATCGAGGCGATGGGCGGGACGAGTCTCCTGGTCGTGCGGCCGGCCGCGGCCAGGCGGCTGGTGGCCCGCAAGGCGGTGCGCGGCCTCGTGACCAGCCTCCAGCTTGCGGACTGCGCGGCGATCGCCGAGCTGTCTCTGGTCGGCGCGGCGGTCCCGGGGACGGAAGGGACGCTGAAGGTGAAGGCCGGCACCAGCGCCCTCGTCACCACGGTGCTCGGCACCTCGCCGGTCTTTCCTGCCGTGAGGCGGTTCGCAGTGCGGCGGGGCCGCTTCTTCGCTGTCGCCGACGACCGGGACGCCCGGCGCGTCGCCGTTCTCGGCGCCCGGGTCGACGAGCGGCTCTTCCCGGGCGGCGATGCGGTCGGCCGGACGGTCCGCATCGACGGCGTTCCCTTCGCGGTCATCGGAGTGCTGGAGGCCAAGGGCGTCCTGGCCGACGGCTCCGACGAGGACAACCAGGTGGTGATCCCCATCCGCACGGCCTTGCGGCGCGTCTTCAACACCACCTGGATCAGCACCGTCTTCGTGCGCGTCCGCGATCCCGCCAGGATGGAGGACGCCGCCGCCGCGATCGGCGCGCTGCTGCGTGAGCGGCACCGGCGGGCGGACGATTTCGCCATCCAGAACAAGGCCAAGCTCCTGGCGGCCCAGCAGGAGACCGCCGCATCGCTCACTCTCTTGACCGCGGGCCTGTCCAGCGTCGCGGTCGCCGTCGGCGGGATCGGAATCCTGGCCCTCATGCTCCTCTCGGTCAGGGAGCGGACCGGTGAGATCGGCCTGCGCATGGCGGTCGGGGCGCAGCCGCGTGACGTCCTCCTCCAGTTCCTCGCCGAGGCCACGGCGCTCGCGCTCGGCGGCTGGCTGGCTGGCGTCGCGGCCGGCGCGCTGGGAGCCGCGGCGGTCGCTTTCGGCACGGAGTGGAAAGTGGGATTGCCGGTCGAGGCGCTCCTCGCCTCGCTGGCGATGGCGATCGCCACCGGTCTCGGCTTCGGCGCCCTGCCGGCCCGCAAGGCTGCGCTGCTGCCGCCGATCCAGGCCCTGGCTTCTGAATGACGGCGGAATGACCGGCGGGATGATGCATCATGGGGGGACCATGGCGACGCGGGTGCTCGTCATCGACGACGACGAAAAACTGAACGCGCTCCTCACCGAGTACCTCGGCCAGTTCGGCTTCGCGGTGCGGGCGGCCGCCCATCCGGAGGAGGGGCTCCGCGCGCTCAAGGTCGATCCTCCCGACATCATCGTCCTCGACCTGATGCTGCCCGGCATGGACGGTCTCACCGTCTGCCGCAGGATCCGCGACACCAGCCGCATTCCGATCCTCATGCTCACCGCGCGCGGCGACGTCACGGACCGCATCCTCGGGCTGGAGCTTGGCGCCGACGACTACCTGCCGAAGCCGTTCGAGCCGCGCGAGCTGGTGGCCCGCCTGCAAGCGGTGCTGCGCCGTGGCGCGAGCCCGGCGGCCGAGGACACCCTGCGCGCCGGAGAGCTGGAGCTGAGCCGGGAGACCTGCTCCGCTCGCCTGGCCGGACGTCCGCTCGCCTTGACGACGGCGGAGATCGAGCTGCTCGGCCTCCTGATGCGCAACCGGGGCCGCGTCCTGAGCCGCGACCGCATCCTGGACGAGACGCGCGGCATCGACTGGGAGGCGTACGACCGCTCGATCGACGTGCTGGTCAGCCGCCTGCGCCAGAAGCTCGGCGACGACGCCCGCCGGCCGGTCTTCATCCGCACGGTGCGGGGAACCGGCTACAGCTTCATCGGCGGCGGGGGAGCCGATGACTGAGCGGGAGCTCCGGCTCCGTCTGCACCGGTCGATCTTCGCCAAGCTGCTGGCGATCATGGTGGCCACCACTCTGGCTCTCCTCCTCGTGGTGGTCGTCGTCTTCGGGCTGCTCGTCCTGCGGAGCGTGAACACCTCGCAGCGTCTTGTGGCGGAGTACACGCGCCTCCTCGCCGGCACGGCGCCGGATTTCGCCACCGCGCGACGGCTCGCGGCGGGCATCGGCTTCCAGGTGCGCTACGAGGGACCGCAGGGAGACTGGGCCACGGCCCCCGGAATGCCTTCGATCCAGGAGGTTCGGAGCTGGGGGGGAAGCTACGACTTCCAACTCGCCCCGGGAGCACGAGGGGGCACCTATCTCGTCGCCTGGCAGGTCGGGCGAGGTCTGCGCCACGCGCACAGCCAGATGATCTGGCTGCTCCTGATTCTCGTGACGGCGGTCGTCTCGACGGCGTACGCCGTTCTGCGCCGCTCGCTGCGGCCGCTGCGGTCGCTCCACGACGGAGTCCTGCGGCTCGGCGAAGGCCACCTCGACGTCGTCGTGCCGAGCCGGACGCGCGACGAATTCGGTGTCCTGACCGATGCCTTCAACCGGATGGTCCGCCGCATCGCGGAGATGCTGCGCGCCCGCGATCAGTTGCTGCTCGACGTCAGTCACGAGCTGCGCTCGCCGCTGACCCGCATGAAGGTGGCGCTCGCCCTCTTGCCCGAGGGCGACATGAGGCGGCGGATCGACGCCGACGTTGCGGAGATGGAAGCGATGGTCACCGAGCTCCTCGAGCTGGAGCGGCTCCGCGACGGCCGTGGCATCAGGATCGAAAGGCAACATCTGACGCCGATCCTCCGCGAAGTCGCGGCGATCTTCGAAGGCCGGCCGCCCGGGGTCCGCCTCATCCCGCCCAGCGCCGAGATCGTTCTGGACCTCGACGGCGACCGCATGCGCTCCGTCCTCCGCAACCTCCTCGAGAACGCCATCCAGTACTCCCTCCCCGACAGCGGAGCGGTCGAGATCTCCGTTGCCGAGACGGCGGAGACGGTTTTCGTGCGCGTCGCGGACGACGGTCCGGGGATCCCCGAAGCGGACCTCGCCAGCCTTTTCGAGCCCTTCTTCCGCGTGGACCGCTCACGCTCCAAGAAAAGCGGCGGCTACGGCCTCGGCTTGAGCATCTGCAAGCGGATCATGGAAGCGCATGGCGGCGCGATAGACGTGGAGAACAAGCCGGGGAGGGGGGCCGTCTTCACGCTGACGTTGCGGAAGCCGGCCTAGTCGCCCCACCCGCCCAGCACGATCTCGTCGAGGCTCTTTCTCTCCCGCGGGGCCTTCTCGCGCTCGCGCAATTTTTCGGGGAGCGTCTCAGGATCTCCGAGCCAGCCGACGGCGATCCCGGCGACCGGCTCGACATCACTTGGGAGGGCGTACTCGGCGCGGATGCGGTCGAGGTCGATTCCCGCCATCGGATGCACCGAGAGCCCGCAGGCGGTGGCCTGGAAGGTAAGCTGGGCTGTCGCGGCGCCGACGTCGTGCAAGGCGTGGCGATTCGGTTTGCCGTTGTTCGCGAACGTGGTGCGGGCGAGCGAGAGCATGAGCACCGGAGCCTTCTGCGCCCATTCTTGGTTGAAGGGCACGAGGCAGCTCAGAACCCGCGCGAAGGCGGGGCCGTCCTCTTTGCGGGCGACGATGAAGAGCCACGGCTGCTCGTTGTAGCAGGAGGCTGCCCAGCGCGCGGCTTCCAGCAGCGAGCCGAGCATCTCGCGGGCGACCGGCCGGTCGGCGAAGGCGCGGGGGCTCCAGCGCTCGCGGATAAGAGGGTGCACCGGATACCGGGTCACCGCCTCCTTGGCGTGCGCGCTCACGACGCCGCCGCGACCGGCCGCGGAGCGATGACCTGCGCCGCGAAGCGCTCCATCTCCTCGTACTGCGGGCTCGACTGGAGCAGCAGGAGGTCGATACCGGCCGCCTCCAGCTCCTCGATCCGCTCGCGCACCTCTTCGGGCGTGCCGACCAGCTCCGTGCGCAGCCCGCGGTTCGAGACCGAGTACTCCTCGATCGACATCCGCTGCTCGAGCTGCGTCCCGGCGAGCCACTGCTCGTAGTTGGCGAAGCCGGCCGCGCTGTGGCGGACGTTCGTGATGCGCTCCCGCTCGCGCTGCGCCTCGCGCGAGGAGTCGCGCACGATCGCATAGGCGGCGACCCCGAACGTCATCGGCGGCAAGCCGAGCCGCTCCCGCCGCGCCGCGAGGTCGGAGACCTTCTCGCGCAGGCGGGCCGGCGGATCGCCGTGCATCACGTAGGCGTCGCAACGGCGCGCGATGAGCTCCTTGGCGGCTTCCGACTCGCCGCCGGCGTAGAGCGTCGGCCGCGGGCGGGAGACCGGCTTCGGCTGCAGGACCGTATCGTCGACGCGGTAGTAGCGCCCGCTGTAGGAGAAGTGATCTTGCTTCCAGGCCCCGTCGACCACGTCCAGCCACTCGGCGGTGCGCGCATAGCGATCGTCGTGCTTGTCGAAGGCGACGCCGTACTGCGCCGCCTCGGACGCCCACCAGGAGGAGACGACGTTCAGAGACAGCCGCCCGCCGCTGATGTGGTCGACGTTGGCGGCCTGCTTGGCGAGCAGGGCGGGCAGGTGGAAGGTTGGCCGCACGGCGACCATCAGCTCCAGGCTCCGGGTGACCGCCGCCAGGGCAGCGGCGGTCGACCAGGCGTCGAGCGAGGGAGCTTCGACCCCTTTGATGTCGTTCAGGTTCAGCTCGGCGATGAGCGTCAGATCGTAGCCGATCTCCTCGCTGCGCCGGGCGAGGCGGCTGACGTAGGGCCAGCTCGGCTCCATGCTCTCGTCCTCGACGTTGCGCAGCCATCCACCGAACACCGGCAGCCAGTATCCGTATCTCATCGTCCGGCCTCCGCTTCGAGATAGTCGACGAGCCGCGCAAATGGGTCGAAGCCGACGACGCGCGGCGCCTCGGCGACGAAGTTCGACAGCGCGTTGATGTCGTAATAGAGGATCTCGCCGCTGCGGTCGTCGATCAGGTACTCGACGCCGCCGACGTCGATCGCCGCCGCGGCGAAGATCCGCTCGACGTCGGCGATCACCTCGGGCGGCGGCGTGTAGCCCTCGACCCGGATGCCGCGCTCCTGCGCGTCGAGGGCGCACGCGGCGCCGACCAGCGCCGCGCCGCTCGTCGTCTGGCAGGCGTCGGCCGGGCAGAGGTTGAACGTGTTGCCGGCGCTCCACAGGCGGATCGCATAGAGGTACTTCCGTCCCAGCACCTCGACGCGGACGATGTGGCCGCCGCGCGCCGGCGCCAGCTCCTGGACGAGAGCCGTGCTGTCGATGCCGAGGTCGACCGCGCCGCGCGCGACCGCCGCCGCCAGCTCGTCCGGGCCGTCGTAGCGCACGATGCCCGCGCCGCTGCCGCCGACGTTCGCCTTGACCACGATCGGGAAGCGCAGGCCGCGGGCAGCCGCGGGCGCCTCGTCGGGATGGTTGATGACCCGGGCGGGCGGGTACTTGAGCCCCAGCGACCGGAGGAGCGAAAGCTGGAGAGCCTTCGAGATCTCGACCCGGAACCCGCGCGCGCCGTTGACGACGCGGGTGCCCAGCCGCTCCAGGTGCTCCAGGTAGGCGAGCGTGTGATAGATGCCGTGGCTCGCGCCGCGCAGGTAGGCCGACGGGCTCATGCGGTTGAACAGCAGCGAGAACTCGTGATCGCTGGCGCCGATGTCGAAGTGATGGCGCCGCGCGTCGATCCGCACCCAGGGCGTGCCGCGGCGGTCCAGCTCGCTGAACAGCGGCCGGAACCAGTCCTGGTGCTCGTGGTAGATCGCGATCGGGCGGGTCGGTGATGGCATCGGCAGGAGTATACAAGATCAAATCGCTAACTTATTAGGGCGACCCGCGGCGAAGTGGCGTACAATCGGGGCATCATGAAGCGCTGCCGCCTGCTGCCCGTCTTTCTGGCCTTCGTTTTCCTCGTCGTCGGCGTCCTGTCCGCACGGGGTGCGGACGACCTCGCGGCCGCCTTGCGGTCTCCGGTCCGTATCGGCGATCGCGGCGTCATCGCGCCCGGCCACGGACCGTCCGGCCACGGGCCATGGCACGGCTTCCCGATCAGCGTCAGCCTGCGCGACGCGCCGCTGCCGGAAGTCCTCCGCACGTTCGCCCGCCTCGCCGGCTTCAATCTGGTCCTCGATCCCGGCGTACAGGGCTCCGTGACGGCGGAGCTCAACGACGTGCCGTGGGACCAGGCGCTCGCACTGATCCTCAAGGTCAACGGTCTGGCTGCGGAAGTCGACGGGCGGCTCTGGCTGGTCGCGCCGCAGCCCCTCACCCCCTGACCCCCTCTCCCACACGCCCTCACGCCCGCCCGGGAGAGGGGGGAGGAAACATCCCGCCCCCAAACCTAGCCCGTTGGGCTGGGCTCAGGAATCTCGGACCTTCGGCCCTGGAAACGGGGCCTGGATTCCCCCTCTCCCGGGAGGGAGTGAGGGCGTGTGGGAGAGGGGATCAGGGGGTGAGGGGCTCTTCTACAGTCCCGTCACCCGCACCACTTCTTCGAACGTGGTGGTCCCCTCGGCGAGCTTGCGCAGCGCCGACTGGCGGAGCGTGCGCATGCCGTTCTTGACGGCTTCGCGCTTGATCTCCGGGGAGTCGGCGCCCTGGACGATGAGGTTCTTGATGGCCTCGTCCATGGGCAGCATCTCGAAGATGCCGGTGCGGCCGATGTAGCCGGTGCCGCGGCACTCGAAGCAGCCCTCGCCCTCCTTGACCTTCACCTTCTTGCCGGGCGGCACGGCGAGGCGGAGGGTCACCACCTCGTCGGGGGTCAGGAAGCGCTCGGCCATGCAGTGCGGGCAGATGCGGCGCAGGAGGCGCTGGGCCATCGTGCCCACCAGCGTCGAGCTGATCAGGAAGCGCTCGACGCCGAGATCCGCCAAGCGGGTGATCGACGACGGGGCGTCGTTGGTGTGCAGAGTGGAGAAGACCAGGTGGCCGGTGAGCGCCGCCTGGGTGGCGTACTGCGCCGTCTCGGCGTCGCGGATCTCGCCGACCATGATGACGTCAGGGTCCTGGCGCAGGATGTGGCGCAGGGCGGCGGCGAACGTGATCCCCACCTTGAGCTGCACCGAGGTCTGGTTGAAGTCCTCGTGCACCATCTCGATGGGGTCCTCGATGGTGGTGACGTTGAGCTCGCGGGTGGCGATCGTCTTGAGCGCCGAGTAGAGCGTCGTCGTCTTGCCGGACCCGGTCGGACCGGTGACCAGGATGATGCCGTGCGGCCGGGTGATGAAGTCGTTGAAGATCTGCAGCTCGTCGGGATAGAAGCCGAGGCCGGTCAGGTCCTGGAGCAGCACCTCGGGATCGAAGATGCGCATCACCACCTTCTCGCCGAACGCGACGGGCAGGGTGGAGACGCGCAACTCGACGTCGCGGCCCCCTTTGGTGGTCTTGACGCGGCCGTCCTGCGGCCGGCGCTTCTCGGCGATGTCCAGCCGCGACATCGTCTTGATGCGGGAGGTCACCGCGGCGTGGACGATCTTGGGCATCTTCTGGATGTCGTGCAGCACGCCGTCGATGCGGAAGCGGATGAGGCTGTCCTCGCGCTTGGGCTCGATGTGGATGTCGGAGGCCCGGCACTCGAAGGCGTGCTGGAGCATGAACTCGACGGCGTTGACCACGTGCTGGTCCGACGACTCGATCTCGCTCTCGCTCTTCATGCGCACGAGCTGCTCGAGGTTGCCGAGGTCGATGCCGGAAGTGAGGTCGCGCTCCGCCTTCTTCACCGAATGGCGGAGCCCGTAGAACTCGGTGATGGCCTTCAGGATGTCCGGCTCGGAGGCGACCACGAGCTCGATGTCGCGGCCGGCGATGCGGCGGAAGGAGTCGATCCCCTCGATGTCGTAGGGATTGGCGCACGCCACGCGCAGCCGGCCGTTGACCATGTCGAGCGGGATCATGCGATGCCGCCGCGCGAACGGCCGCGACACCTTGGACTCGATGAGCTCCACGTTCAGGGAGAGCGTGTCGATGCGGGTATGCCCGAGCTTGGCGTCGGCGGCGATCGCCAAGGCGATGTCGGTCTCGGAAAGAGGCCCGCCGGAGTCGCGCAGGTTGGGCAGCCGGAGCCGGGTGACCAGATCGTAGGCCACCGCCTTCTGCTCGTAGGCAGTGGCCGACCGCAGCCGGCTGGGCAGGAGCTTCGCCTCCTGGCGGATGGCCTCCCCCTGCTCGGCGGTGATCAGCTTCTGACGGACCAGGATGTCGGCGACGAGCTCGGGCGTGAGATTCATGGCGTCACCGGGGAAGTCTACCGCGTCTCGGCAGCGGAGTCTCCATTCGAAAACGTGCAAAGATTCTTCAATTCGTGGCGTTGTTCATTCACACATAGCGTCATGATCCCTTTCGCCTCTAGATCTCGCCTGATCCTTTATGGGACTATCGTCGGAGACCTCCTTCGGATTCGGCCACGAAGAGGTTAAATTGGGAGAATTCGTTCTTGCCGTTGTCCGGCGGCCCTGGATCGGGCGTTGTCTGCCGGTGATGTCGCGGTCAGCCGGCGCGGTGGCGGTCGCCTTTCCGGCGCTGAAGACCGTTGCCTGGCGGGAGCTCGCCAACAAGCTGGACGCCTTCGCGGGATTCCATCGCACCGCGTTTCAAGGGGCGGAGCAGGGGAGCTTCGCTGCGCAGGTTCAGGAAGCCTGCTCGCTCGGCGCCCGCTCCCTCTGGGCGCTCGAAGGGGTGGCGTACTCCCACGCTGCGGCGGCTTGCCGCGCCGGCGCCTGGCCGCGCGGGCTCCTCGCCGCGGAATCGACCTCCCCGCTGCCGGACCGCGCCCTCGGGCCACTCCACACCGGAATGGGGCTGGCCCTGGCGATCCACTGGCTCCGCTCGGAGCCCGGCGCTGACCCGCATGGATTCGCCGCGCTCTGCGCGGAGAGCTCGCGGGATGGTCTCGCTCCGGCGGCCTTCGAAGGGCTCGGCTTTGCCGCGCGCCTCGTCTTCCCGCACCGTCTGCTCCCGCTCGACGCGGCCCTGGCCGGGATGGGGCCGGAAGCCTGTGCTCTCTTCTGGCACGGTGTGGGGAGAGGGAGCTACTTCGCGTTGTCCCGGGCCCTGCCGCGGAGCAAGTCCACGTGGAAGGCCGCTGGGGAGGCCCTCACCACGCCGCCGCATGAGCTGGGGCGGAAGAATGCGCTCGCCGGTCTCGCCTGGGCGCTGACCGCGGTGAACCTGCGCCATCCCGAGGTCCTGGAGAGCTTCCTGGCGCGCTGTCAGGACCACTTCGGCCACGAGCTGCCGCGCGAGGCCTCGTTCGCCCATGGAGTCGCGGCTGCCATCCGCGTCTGGCTCGGCGTCGTCGGCCGCGACGGTACGCTTGACGCTTTCCTCCTCCATCGCCCCCAGCCTTCAGGTTCCGCGCTGGCCCGTGCCTGGGACCGCCTGGTCCTGGCAAGCTGCGTTGGGGCGATGGAGAAGAGGGCGGCGCCCAGCAGGGAGATGCGGTTGGCGGAGCTGTTCCGCTGTCCCATCGATCCGGTTGCGGCGCAGGCCTGAGGCCCTCACCCCCCGCCCCTCTCCCAGCTCCCCCCTCCCTGTCCCCGGGAGAGGGGAGACAAGAAGAAGCCCATCTTGTCAAGGACAACAAGGACCACAAGGACTCCAAGGACGAAATCCTGTCCTTGATGTCGTTGCCGTCCTTGGTGTCCTTTGCACCGCAAGAGAGTCCCCATCCCGCGGGAGGAAGTATGCTTCCCGCATGCGAGCGTTCGCTGCCACCTCTCTCGCTTGCTGGCTGGTCTTGTCCTGCACACCCTCCAGGGGCGCCGAGCGGCTCCCCCTCGACCAGATCCATCTCCCTCCCGGATTCAAGATCGAGGTCTACACGGACCAGGTGCCCAGCGCGCGGGAGATGGCTCTCTCGCCGAAGGGAGTTCTCTACGTGGGGTCGCGCGGACCGGGCAAGGTGTACGCGGTGGTCGACCGCAACAAGGACGGCAAGGCGGACCAGGTGTTCACCGTGGCCAGCGGATTGCGCATGCCGAGCGGGGTGGCGTTCCACGACGGCGCGCTGTACATCGGCGACGTGTCGAAGGTGCTGCGCCTGGACGGCATCGACGACCGGCTGGCGAACCCGCCTGCCCCGAAAGTGGTGAGCGCGGCGTTCCCCGCGGACGAGCACCACGGATGGAAGTTCATCGCCTTCGGGCCGGACGGGTGGCTCTACGTGCCGGTGGGGGCGCCGTGCAACATCTGCGAGCCTGCCAAGCCGATCTATGCCTCGATCGCCCGCATCCGGCCCGACGGCTCGGGGCTGGAGATCTTCGCCCGCGGGGTGCGCAACACGGTGGGCTTCGACTGGCATCCGCAGACCCACGAGCTGTGGTTCACCGACAACGGCCGCGACTGGCTGGGCGACGAGCGGCCGCCCGACGAGCTCAACCGGGCGCCGCGCGCGGGGCTCCACTTCGGCTTTCCCTACTGCCACGGCGGCGACATCTCCGATCCGGAATTCGGCAAGGGACATCCGTGCAGCCAGTACGAGCCGCCGGCCCAAAAGCTCGGCCCCCACGTGGCGTCGATCGGGATGCGCTTCTACACCGGGACGATGTTTCCGCCCGAGTACAGGAACCAGATCTTCATCGCCGAGCACGGCTCATGGAACCGCAGCACTCCCATCGGCTACCGCGTCTCCATGGTCAAGCTGAAGGACGGCAAGGCGGTCTCCTATCAGCCGTTCGCCGAAGGCTGGCTCACCCACGGCCGCGCCTGGGGCCGGCCGGCGGACGTGCTCGTGATGCCGGACGGCGCGCTGCTGGTGGCGGACGACGACATGGGGGCGATTTACCGCATCACGTACGCCGCGCCGCGTTGAGCGCGCCCTCGATCAGAAATAAATCGTCGCCAAGCGCAACCTGCGATGACGGCCCTCGGGAACTCCCGAGAAGTGCCTTGTCATCGGAAAGACCCTTCCACTAAAGTGGGAAGCTTCAGCCCGCGTAACGCAGGTCTTGGTCCAAGAGCCTGAGCTTTCGAGCAGACTGCGGCACGCGCGGGACGAGCTTGAATTGTCGGAGCTTCTGATCCCAAGGAGGGGTTTTCGTGCTGAAAAAACGGATCTCGCTCGTGATCGCCGATTCGCATCCGCTGTTTCGCCGCTGTCTGGTGTCGGCGCTGGCGGATGACGAGCAATTCCAGGTGGCCGGGGAGGCGGAAGGCTTCGACGATGTCTTGTACTCGCCGGCCCTGCGCCAGGCGGACGTCTTGCTGCTCGGGCTGGATCACGAAGGCCCGACAGGCGCCGAGATGACGCGCGCCGTCCTCTCCCGCTCCCCACAGATGAAGCTGTTGCTCCTCGGACACGACGACTCGGAGGAGCAGATCCTCGACTACCTGCAGCAGGGCGCCCGCGGCTATCTCTTCCGCCGCCAACCCCTGGCCGAGCTGCTCCGCGCGCTCGAGGTCGTCGCGCGCGGCGAGACGGCCTGCTCGCCGCACGTGGCCCACCGCCTTTTCGCCCGCCTGGGGGATCTCGGGCGCAAGCGGCGGCTGCGCGAGCGCCTCGAGCGTCTCACTTTGACGTCCCGCGAGCTCGAGATCCTGCGCCTGATCGCCGATGGTCTGAGCAATCAGGAAATCGCCCGCCGATTATTCCTTTCGGTGCATACGGTAAAGAATCACGTGCACAAAATCCTCGACACTCTGGGCGTCTCGAGTCGCTTGGCGGCGGTCAATCACGCCTTTGCAAAGGGCTGGCTGACCGACCGGCGCAGGGGTACATGAATCTCCTTTAAATCGACTGGTCTATTGGCGCGTCCGGCCTCTTGAACGACAAAGAGAGGTGGTGACCGCTGTGGGCGCGGCTGCGACGAGGGCGGCTTTCCGCGGTCCGATGCCACGTCGATGCGGGCCGCCATCTCCATCATGGTATTGAGCAGCGATCGGATCTTCGCGGACGCCTTGCGCCTCGTGCTGTCCGGCGAAGTGGATCTGCGGGTCGTCGCGCCGCAGGTGCTCGGCGACGGGGCGGACGCCGAGACGATGCTGGCGGAGGTCGACGTGATCCTGATCGACGCGACGGCGGACCGTGGCGCGGCGCTCGCCGCGACGGCGTTCATGCGCGAGCGGTGCGAGAGCGCCGACCTGCTGGTGCTGGGGCTCGGCCGCGAGGACGAGAGCCTCCTCGACTTCGTCCAGGCCGGAGCGACCGGTTACGTTCTGCAAGACGCCTCTCCCGCCAAGCTCATCGAGGCGATCCGCGGCCTGCATGCGGACCAGACCTTCTGTTCCCCGCGCATCGTGGCGGCCGCCCTGGCGCGCATCACGGCCCTCTCCAGCGCGCCCAAGCAGGCCGCCGCGCCGGCCCATCCCACGCTCACCGACCGCGAGCGCGAAATCCTGACGCTGATGGAAAAGGGGCTGGGCAACAAGGAGATCGGCCACGCTCTCGACATCACCGTCCAGACGGTGAAGAACCACGTCCATCACGTCCTCGAAAAGCTGAGCGTCCACCGGCGCCGCGAAGCCGTGCGTCTCGCCTATGAAATCGGCTTGTTGCGCGAGCCCGCATCGCCGTGGACCTCTTTTGAATCGTGATGTTCATTGCCTGCTGAAGAGCATCCCCCCTAGTCTCAGCGCATGAAGAGGGCACGCAGTGTGCTCGGCAGCCCCGGGGACGGCATGTGAAGACCGCCTGGGCCAACCTGCGCCGCGTGGCTTGGCTCGTCCGGGTGCTGACGGCCCATCTGGGCGCGGTGCTCCTCGGCCGGCGTCTGGCGCGCTGGCCCTGGCTGGCGCGCCGTCTGCCGCCCGGTGAGCTGCGCGGACCGGAGCGTCTGCGCGCCATCCTGGAGGAGCTGGGAGGGACGTTCATCAAGCTCGGCCAGATGCTGGCGCTGCAGCCGGACATCCTCTCCCTCGAGACCTGCGCGGCGCTGTCGAACCTGCTCGACCAGGTGGCTCCCTTCGGGTTCGCCGCGGTGGAGAAGACGTTCGTCGAAGAGCTCGGGCGGGGCCCCGCCGAGATCTTCGACGAGATCGATCCGACGCCGATCGCCACCGCCTCGATCGGGCAGGTCCACGTCGCCTGGCTCGACGGCCGCAAGCTGGCGGTCAAGGTGCAGCGCCCGAGCGTCGCCACCGATTTCGCCGGCGACATCCGGCTGATGACCACCCTCGTGCGCACGATCCGGCGCCTGAACGTCAAGCCCTTGTACTGGCTGATCGAGCCGCTGTCCGAGTTCATCGCCTGGACCCAGGAGGAGCTCGACTACCGCAAAGAGGCGCGCTACATGGAGCAGCTCCGCGTCAACTCGCGGAGCAACCCGGCCGAGAAGGTGCCGGAGGTGCTGTGGCTCTGGACCACGCGGCGCACGCTGGTCGCCGAGTTTCTGGACGGCGTGACGCTGCTCGGCTATCTGCGCGCCCGCGAGGCGGGAGACGAGACGCGGCTGCGCCGCCTGGCGCTCGCCGGCTTCGAGCCGGCGCCCTTCGCCCGCAACGTGATCGACAACTTCCTGGGCGACGCCTTCCGCCATGGCATGTTCCACGCCGACCTGCACCCGGCGAACCTGATGATCCTGCGCGACAACGTGGTCGGCTACGTCGATTTCGGCATCACCGGCATCCTCAGCCACTACTCGCGCCGCCACCTGGTGCGCCTCACCCTGGCCTACACCCGGGCCGACCTCGACGGCATGTGCACGGCCTTCTTCAAGGTGTCGGCGATGGACGGGGCGTCGGATCCCGAGGGGTTCCGCGCCGGGCTGCGCCGGATGGCCGACACCTGGTACGGCGCCGGGGGACCCGACCGGCAAGTCGACCGCCACGGCGACCGCCAACTGCGCAAGAACTTCACCCTGGTGATGCTCGACATGCTGCGCCTGTCGCGCGCCACCGGGATCTGGCCGGAGCGCGATGTCATCAAGTACATCCGTTCCGCCATCGCCATCGACGGGCTGATCACCCGCTTCGCCCCCGGCTTCGACGTCGGCAGCTATCTCGCCACGGTCTGCGACCGCCACCTGCGGCAGGAGGCCTGGCAGCTCCTGGTCTCCTACGACCGCCTGGTGGAGTGGACGGCGGCGACCGGCAGCCTGGCGCAGGGCGGCGGCCGGCGCGCCGTCGAGCTGTTCGACCGCGCGACGCGGCCCGCGGCGCCCCTGCGGCGGCAGGACGGCGAGCGCCCGGCGGCCGCCGACGCTTCCGAGCGCGCGCTGCGCCTGGGGAGCGTGGCCTTTGCCGGCGCGCTGCTGGTGAGCGCCACGCAGCCGCGCGCCGCTTTCGGCCTCAGCCTGTTCTCGGCCGAGATCGCCGTCGTCGTCGCCGCCCTGCTGCTCTTCGTGGGCGCTATTCAAGGAAGGAGCCCTCATGCGTGAGCTGGCCAAATCGATGTTGAGCTTCACGTGGGCCATGCCGCTCCTCGGGCTGGAGGAGATGGTCGACATGGCCATGCCGCGGGACATGAGCCGGCCGTTCGGCAAGGCCACCGCGCACCTCGACGCGGTCACCACGGCGGCGAAGGCGCAACTGGAGGGACCGCTCCAGGGGGCGTTCCAGGCCGGCGACCGGCTCGGACGCGGCGTGCTCGAAGCCGCCTTCGCGGCCGTCCCTCTCGACGCCATGAGCCCGGCCGCGATGCTGCAGACGGCGTCGCGCGTGATGCAGTGGTCGCTGCAGGCCATGGGAAGGGCGATGCCGGGCGCTCAGGGGCGCGGGTGAGGAGACGGCCATGCCGGAACAGCCTCCCGCTCCCTCAGCTCCCCAAGCGGCCCCCGGAGGGGCCTCGCTCAACGCCGTCGTCCAGTTCGGCGAGAGTCTCTTCGGCATCGTCTCCGACATGGCGAAAGGGCTGTTCACGCCGCAGGTCCTGAACCCGGCGGTGGCCTTCTCGCTCACCGGCAATCCGGTGGAGCGGACGGCGGAGACGCTGCGCCTGATGCTCGCCGGCGGCAACTTCGTGGCCAGCGCCGAGGAGCTGCGCAACAAGGCCGAGATCTTCACCCTGGTCGCCGCGGTGAGCGGCTTGATCGGAGTGCCCAAACAGGGGCCGCTGCCGCTGCCGCAGCTCGTCGCCCGCGCCTACGGCCTGGGCGCCTTCTACGCTTTGTGGGCGGTGGAGGGGCTCGGCCACGACTATGGCGACAGCTACTGGCAGCAGGGGGTGGTGCCGAAGAACATCCTGTCGCCCGAGGTCACCCGCACTTTGCCGCCCGGCAGCCTGTTGATGCTGCACGCCGGCATCGGCCTCTCCTTCGCCCAGCACGTGCTCGGCGCGCTGCGCTGGAACACTCCCCAGGACGAGATCAACCGCATGGTGGCGGAGATCGTGCGCCTGGACCGCGAGAATTCGCTGCCCGGCTACGTCGGCGCGGCCTACGAATCGCTCGGGCTGGTCACCCGCAGCATGCACCCCACGATGGTGGCGGCGGTGGACCGCGCGGTGCGCGAGGTCGCCCCGGAGGTGCGCGGCTACTTCTGGCACGGCCTCGGCCGGGCGCTCTATTTCTGGCTGTTCAACTTCCTGCCCTGCTCGGACTGGCAGATCTTCCAGATGGCGGCGCGCGAGGCGCCCGACGAGCCGGCGCGCCTGAGCGCCATCGCCGGCTGCGCCTGGGCCTACGTGCTGGTCAACCAGCGGCAGCCGCGCATCCTCGCCGACCTGGTGATCAAGCCGCACGGCCGCGAGCTGGCCCGCGACGGCGCCTTCGCCAACGGCGTCGCCTCGGCGATCGTGATGCGCTGGGACACCACGCCGGCCGCTCCTTTCATCGGCAGCTTCTGCGGCTATCGGCCGTGCAACTGTGACCGCGATACGGCGGCGTTGTGGAACGAGCTGGTGCGCCTGCCTTGTCAGCGGGCGATCGACGTCTACTACCCCTGGCTCAAAGAGCACGATCGGCTCGGCGAGGTCTTCCAGTACCACGACCTGGCGCAGCTCACCGGTGGCGGACCGGCCGCAGGGAGGGGGGAGCGTTGAAACGCGCCGCTGCGGACCGCCGCGCGCACGCCAGCGCCTTCACCGCCCGCCGCCGCGAGGTGGAGCGCTGCCTGGCGCGCTGGGACCTGCTGGCGCGTCCGCGCCTCCTCGAGCGGGCCGGCGAGGTCGAGCCGCTCGCCGACGGGTTCGGCCGCCGCCTGGGCGGCGCGCTCGCCGAGCTGGGGCCGGCGTTCTCCGCCTTCGGCGTCTACCTGGCCTCGCGGATCGACATCCTGGCCGCGAGCGACTGCCTGGACCTCGCTGCGACCGCCGGGCGGCCGATGCCTCTGCCGCTCGCCGCGGTGCGCGAGCGCATCGCGGTCGAGCTCGGGCGCGCCGCCGCGGCGCGCTTCGCCGACCTCGAGCCCGAGCCCTGCGAGGCGACGCTGGTCACCCAGGGGCACCGCGGCGTCCTCGCCGACGGCACCGCGGTCGTCGTCCGCCTGGCGCGCCCGGACGCCCGCGACCTGTTCGTGGCGCCGGGCGAGGCCGGTCTCGAGGCCGCCGACCTCTTCGATCTCTCGGCGTTCGGCCTGGACGTCGATCTCGATCTCCTCCCCGCCGTCGCCGAGCCGTTCGCCGCCCATCCCTGGGCCGCGCGCGCCGTCACGGTGGCCGCCGACGACTTCCGCGCCGATCAGCGCCGGCGGCTCGACTTCGCGGCCGACGCGGCGGATCTGGACCTGCTGGCGGCCGAGTCGGCGATCTTCGGCCTGGCGGCGGCGCCGGTGGTCCGCCGCGACCTGTCGACCGAGCGCCTGCTCACCGTGGAGGATCCCGGCGGGCTGCCGCTCCCGGCGGCGGTGCTGTCGGCGGAGGCGGCGGCGGGCGGCTGGGGCGCCGATGCCGGCGCGATCGCCCCGCAGTTCGCCCGCGCGCTCTGCCTGTTCTGGCTGCACCAGGCGCTGCTCGGGCGTCTCGTTCCCGTCGATCTCCCCGAGGGCGGAATCCTGGCGCTGCCGGACGGCCGTCTCGCTCTGCTGTGGGGTCTGTGCACGCGGCCGCCAGGCGCGGCGCAGGCGGCGGCGCGCGAGTTTCTGATCGCCGCCGCGGCGCGCGATCCCGACGCCGCCGGCGCGGCCCTGCTGCGCGGGATGCGGCCCGAGCCTGGGGCCACCTCCGAGGACCAGCTCCGCCTCCATTGGCGACAGATCGTCCCCTTTCGCGACGGTTCCTGGAGCGCCGGCGGCGAGAGCCTGGCCGAGCACCTGTTCGTCTACGCCCGCATCGCCCGCTCCTGCGGCTATCGGCCGCTGCCGCCTCTCCTCGCTTTCTATCGCGGCCTTTTCGCGGCCTCCGCGGCGGCGCGGCGCCTGGCGCCGGAGAGCGATGCGCTGCTCGCCGCGCTCCAGGAGGTGCGCGTGATGGCCAGCCTGACGCAGGTGCGCCAGGCGCTCGATCCGCGGGCCTGGAGCGAGCCCTGGGAACGCACCGCGGCGCTCCTCGCCGAGCTGCCGCAGCGGCTGGACGCCCTGCTGGCCGCCGCCGAAGGAGGCAGCGGGAGCGCGCCCGCCGCCGCGCCGGCGCCGCGCCGCGCCGCCGCCGCGGCCTACCGCCGCGCCGCCGGGCAGGCTCTGGCGCTCGCCGCGGTCGCGCTCGTCGTGCAGTACCTCGCCGATCAGGGGGTGCTGGGAGGCTGGGCGCGCGGGCTCGCCGCCGTTGTGTTCCTCCTCGCCGGCGGCGTCCTGTTGCGCGCCGCGAGCCGGGCATGAGATGGGACGCAGCCAAAGGAGAGAGATGGGATCGAGATGGAAAACGCGATCGGCCTGATGTTCCGCCTCCCCTTCTCGATGCTCGCTTTTTGCGTCGAGATGCTGGCGCAGACGCTGCGCGGGATGCAGCACCTGGCCGACGAGAGCTTGCAGGCAACCACCGGGGCTCCCCCCCGGGAGATCATTGTGACACCGGGCGTCGAAGGGGAAGGCGCCGCCAACGAGGGCAAGGAGAACATCATGCCGGACAAGGATCTGAGCAACGACAAGGTCAAGCTGGTGCAGTACTCGATCGTCTCCATCCAGCGCGGGCTGGAGCGCACGCTGTGGGAGGCGGAGAAGATCGTCTCCGACAACATGACGGGCGAGGCCTTCGCCACCTGGATGATCGCCGAGTACATCCAGGCGGAGGAAGAGTGGGAGAAGTACCCGGAGAGGTATCCGCACAGGCACCCGGGGTGGAAGCGGGTGGAGCACGAGTCGAAGAAGTATCTGCGGGTCTACTACAGCGTGCTCGACCAGTGGGAGCGCGAGGACCTGCACTACGAGGAGAAGCAGCTCGTCGTCCTCCAGGGGATCGAAAACGCCATCCGGGAGTGCTGCGAGAAACGGGAGCACGCCTGAGCCGCGAGCGGTCGTGGATTTCGCCATGACGCTTTTCCTGGCGGGCGCGCTGAAGATGGCGGAGCTGTCGGCGCAGGCGGCCAGCGCAGCCCTGCCGGGCGAGCCGGGAGTCGGCTGGCTGGAGCTGCGCAACAAGCTGGAGGCGTTCGGCGCCTTCCGCAACGCGCGCGGCGCCGCCGGTCTGCCTTCTGCCATCAGCGCGCCGCTCGCCGACCAGGCGGAGCAGGCGGGGGGGCGGGATCCCTACGCGGCGCTGTGGATCACCGAAGGGCTCGGCCATGCTTGGGCCGCGCATCCCGGGGCAGGGTCCCTCGCCGGCGCCGCCGGTCTGCCCGGCCGCGCCCTCCTGCCGCTCCACACCGGCGCCAGCCTCGCCCTGGCCGAGCGGCTGCTCGGCGAGCTGGCCAGGGCTCCAGAGACCGCGGCGGCGGCCGTGCTGCGGGACTGGAGGGAGCGCAGCGCAGCCGCCCTGCGGCCCGGCTATGCGGGCCTGGCCGTGGAGGCTGCGGGCCTGGTGGTGAGGAGCCTGGAGCCCTGGCGGATGGGCCGCCTGGCCGCGCTCCTCGGGGCGGACGATCCGGCGCTCGCCGAGCTGTTCTGGCACGGCGCCGGCCGTGGCCTGTACTTCGCGCCGGTCCACCTGCTGCCCACCCGGGGAGCGCTGCGCCGCGCCTTCGCCAGCGCCTGGAGCGAGCCCGGCGATGAGCCCGGCCGCCGCAACGCCACCGCCGGCCTCGCCTGGGCGCTCACCCTGGTCAACGTCCGCCACCCGGAGGTGGTCGCCGCCGCTCTCGACGAGCTGCCGGACGCTCGGGCGCCGGGGGCCGCCTTCGCCGCCGGCACGACCGCGGCCCTGCTGCTGTGGGCGTCCTGGGCCGGGCTGGACCCCTGCCTCGCCTGCTTCCTTGCCCATGCTCCGGCGCCGCCGGAGCGCGCCCGGCGCTGGGGCCTCCTGGTGGTGGAGCCCAGCCGGCGGGCGCTCTCCCACCTCGACTCCTTTCTCGCCCGGAGGGAGCGGCTCGCCGAGCTCTTCCGCCATCGGGGGATGCCATGGATGCCATGAACGCTCGCTCCACGACCATGACCGGACCCAATTTCCTCGACGCCCTGCTGGCCCTGCCCCGCATGCTCCTCCAGGGCGTCGAGGCCATGATGGGGCGCATGGGGATGATGCCGCCCCCCGGCATGCCGCCGCCCCGGCCGGGGCCGGCCGCGCCCGCCTTCTCCGGCCCTCCCGCCGCCCAGGCGCCGCCGGCCATTCCCGTCAACATCGTCCCGACTGCGCCGCCGGTCGTGTCGCTGGCCGTGCGCCGCGACAGGGGGGCGGGGTCTCTCGAGGAGAGCGGCGTCAAGCTGGTCGAGTACGCGATCGTCTCCGTGCGCCGCGGCGCCGAGCGCATCCTGCCCGGCGCCGGCGGCCAGGTGATCGTGACCGGCACGATGAGCGAAGAGACGTTCGCCATCTGGATCATCGCCGCCTACTTGCAGTCGCGGGGGCCGATCCCGCCGGAGGACAGGAAATACCTGCGGGTCTCCTCCCGGGTGCTGGAGCGCTGGGACCGCGAGCCGCTGCACTTCGAAGGCCTCCAGCTCCTCGCTCTCGAAGGCATCCGGCGCGCCATCGTCGACTGCTGCGACGGCTTCCCCTTGCCGGTGTCGGGAGGCAGGGCGCGGGCGGCCCTGCCGCCGGCCCGGCCCGCGGCGCCGGCGGCGGTCCTGCCGGCCGCGCCCGCCGCCGCAGCGCCGTCGGAGGAAGCGAAGCGCGTGCTGGCGGCGCTCAAGAAGCTCGGCGCCAAAGGTGGGGCCACCTCCGCGCTCGTCCGCCAATCGGGCCTGACCACGACGCAGGTGCGGCGCAGCCTGCGCGAGCTGGAGGCCGCAGGCCGCATCCGGCGCAGCGGCCAGGGGCTCCAGACCCGCTACCACCCGGTGGAGGAGTGAGGGCAACGGCGATCGTCCAGGCCCCTCCGCGGGGAGGGGAGGAGGTTCCGAGATGAGCCAGCGAGGGAGCAGGCCATGAGCACCACGGACGAGACGCTCATCCAGAACGGAGAGGCCGCCCTCCCCAGCGTCGACCGCTACCTGGCGCGCGGGCTGGATCTGAAGCGCTGGTGGGATGGCGCCTGCGTCTCCGGCTCCTTCACCCGGAAGTTCCGGTTGACCACGAGCTACGACCGCCCGGACGACGATAGCTTCGGGTTCTTCGGCGTCGCCAATGTCGAGGGGCGCGAGATGCCCGTCATGGGCAACTACCAGACGATGTTCTACGACCAGCCGAAGGCGCCCGGCGGCACCCAGACGGTGGCGGCGCGCTGGGTGCGCGACCAGGTGCGCGAGTACGTCCTCCGCTACTTCATGCGCACCAGCGGCTTCCGCCAGCCCGAGGCCTACATCCCGCCCGGCGAGCACCACCCGCGGCTGCCGCGCTGGCTGCGCCCGTTGAGCTGGTGCCCCGAGGAGGACCCGAGGCTGGTCGGCTTCGGGTTCACCCAGCTCTTCTTCAAGGAAAAGGGCGCCGGCCGAGTCGGCATCTTCCCGCCGGCGACGCGCAAGGCCATCGTCGACCTGCGCGAGATCGGCACCCGCTACGACTGGGTCCTGCCCTGGGTCGACATCTTCGATTTCAAGTTCTTCGCGCAGCCTTTCGGGCCCGGCACGGCGTCGCTCTCGGTGCCGCTGTCCGAGGGGAGCTACCTGGTGATGACGCGCGACTTCATCCTCGACGAGACCGATCCCAGCCCCGACGTCCTGGGCCGCTACGGCTTCGGCTACGCCTTCATCAAGAACCCGGGCCAGAGCGTGCTCGCCTACGGGCCGGGCGAGTTCGACGCTGCGATCGAAATGATAAACTTCCACGTCTACCGCGACGGCACGGTGCGCGCCGAGGCCATTTTCGTGGTCAACAGACCGCGGCGCATCATGAACCTGCCGCTCAATCCGCTGGAGTGGGGCTATCAGGCGGCGCGCCTCGCCTCCTGCGGCGCCTCCTCCTGGTTTCTGGCGCCGTTGAAGAACGCCATGGACAGCATTCCGGGCAGCGCCATGAGCATCGATCCGGTCCGCCTGTCGCTCATGGCGGCCAACCTGCTGACCGGCGGGCTCGCGGCGCGCGAGCTCTGCGTCTCCTTCGAGCAGCTCGAAAAGGACTTTCTCGTCACCCATTTCCAGCAGCACTACCAGACCCTGGTCGGATCGCTGCAGACCTGGCGGCAGATCGCCGACTGGCTCGACACGGCGCATCTGCCCGATTGGGTGAAGACCGGGAGGAGCGCCTGATGCCCAACCCACCGGAAACGCAACCTGCGCCGCAGCGCGCGCCCTCGATGCGGGATCTCGTCAAGTCGATGGCCGGCTTCTCCTGGGCCATGTCGCTGTTCGGCGTCCGCGGCATGGGCGCGTTCATGGCGCCCGGCAAGACCGCCGCGTCGCTCGACTCGGTGACCCGCGCCACCGAGGAGCAGCTCGGCGGGCTGCGTGGTCTCTTCCGCGCCGGTGACCAGCTCCAGCGCGGGATGATCGACATGATGATGGGCGGCGGCGGGCCGGCCGGCGCACCCGGCGCGCCTCCCGGAGCTCCGGGCGCGCCGGGGTCTCCGGGTGCGCCCGCCGGCGGCCCTGCCGCCGGTCCGCCGCCCCCGCCCGTCCACTCCGGCCGGTTGAACACGAGCAGCTTCGTCGCCCTGGGCGAGGGCCTGGCCGCGGGCGCCGCCGACTTCTTCTTGAGCGAAGAGCTGCAGCGGGAGAGCTTCCCGGCGCAGATGGCGCGCCAGATGCAGACCCCCTTTGCGCAGCCGCTGCTCCAGGCCCCCGGCATCGGCAACCTGCCGGGCTTCCAGCGCCTGCCGGTGGAGGTGCCGGCGCTCATGCAGACGACGGTGCTGGAGCCGTTCCCGGCGCCTGCTCCGGGCAACCTGTCGGTGCCCGGCTTCCGCCTCACCGACGCGCTGCACCACCGCCCGACGCCGCCGCTGGTGCACGGCGACGACGCCGTGCGCACGGCGTGCAACCTGATCCTCGGCATGCCGGCGATCCTCGGCGCAGGGGAGGGACCGTTCCCCACCCAGCTCGAAGTGGCGCTCCTCCGGCGCCCGAGCCTGGCCCTGATCGAGCTCGGCTATCTGGAGGCCATCGAGGCGGCGGTGGCCGGCGATCCCGCGCTGCTGCCGGAAACAGCGCGCTTCCGCGCCGACTTGTCCCGTCTGGTCGAGGCGCTACGCGCCGCGGGCTCCGAGGTCCTGGTGATGAACGTGCCCGATCCGCTGGACACCGCCTTCGTCGCCACCCTCGACGCGGCGGCGCGGACCGTCAAGGCGAGCAGCGCCTTCCTGCGCGAGGCCTACGGCCTCAAGGCCGACGACCTCGTCACGCCGCGCGGCTTGATCGAGATCGGCTTCCAGCTCCTGTCGCGCTCCATCGGCGCGCTGCCGGCCGGCAGCGTGCTGGGCATGGACGCCGCCCGCCGCATCGGCGGCCGGGTGGGGGAGCTCAACGGCGCCCTGGCCGACGTGGCGCGCGAGCACGGCGCGCACGTCTGCGACCTCCACGGCCTCGTGCGCAGCGTCAGGGCGCAGGGCGTCCAGGCCGGCGCGCGGCGCCTCACCGCGGACTACCTGGGCGGCTTCTACTCCCTGAACGGCTATTACCCCGGCAAGACCGGCCACGCCTTGATCGCCAACCAGGCGCTCGCGCTCTTGAACCAGGTCTACGGCGCCGACTTCCCGGCGCTCGACCTGGCGGCGGTCGCGGCGACCGATCCGGTCGTCCTCTACCAGCCGGCCGAGGGGCCGGATTTGCCGGTCGGCCAGATGCCGCCGCCTCCCTCCCCTGTGGCAGGCGGGAGCGCTGCCGCGCCCCGCCAGCCCGCTGCGCCCGCCGTGATGGTCCGCGAGACTTCCGGACCGTGGCCGCCGGCTCAGGCGGCCCCCAAGCCGCTCGAGCTGCCGCCCGGCCTGGAGCAGGTGTTGCCGCTCAACAAGGAGCGGAGCTACTTCGGCGACGCGCTGCGCGCCGTCGACTGCCAGAGCCCGCAGGCGGCGAAGTGGGGGGGCTGCGGCGGCGTGCTCTTCGGCGGCCTCGCCCTGGTCGACAGCCACGTCAGCGGCGAGGTCCGCATCCGCTTCTCGCCGCCAGTCGATGCTTATGGCACCAAGGTCAGCCATTTCGAGGTGTCGGTCGGCAACGGCTTGCGCGGCGACGACGGCACCCTGGCCGCGCCGCAGCTCTACAAGCTGCCGGCGCAGCAGAACCAGGTCACCGACTTCCCCGGCATGGTTTCCGCCGGAGATCTCGACCTGACCACGGGGCTGGCGATCGAGGGGTCGCTCAAATTCAATTTCGGCTTCCTCAATACTGCGTTACTCGCCCTGATCCGGGTCAACCCCCACTTCCCGCAGGTGCCTATCCAGTTTCCCGGGCAGTACGGCACCGCAATGGCGCAGTTCACGCAGCGGCCGGACGGCAAGCTCGATTTCGACTTCTTCGGCAGCACGTTCCTGCCCCTGGGCAATGACCTGGGCGGTTTGCCGGTCCGCTTCCCCCTGCCCTTCGCCGGCGCTACGTTCCAGTTCGCCAGCATCCCGAGCCGCGGGGTGGCGCTCCATCCGCACATCAGCCTGAGCACCCGCGAAGAGCCGCTGGAGAGCTGGGGAGACGTGGCGGAGATCCCGACCAACACGGTGCGCGAATACACCTTCAACAGCCACAACACCAGCTTCGGCGACGACTTCCACCTCAATTCGCCGGTGCTCGGCGGCATGGCGCGCGGCCGCTCCCAACTCGTCGGCCGGCTGCACGTGCAGTTCGGCGAGCGGGCGGGCAACAGCGTGCCGATCTACGTCAGCGCAATGAACCCGGGCGGCTACCTGCAACCGATGGAGCCGTCGCCGATCTCGATGGGATTCGAGCAGGTCGCCCCCGGCGGGCGCCTCACCCCGGGACCGTACGGCTTCGACGAGACGCTGCGCTTCCCGCTGCGCTCCTACGGGCTCGACGACGTCTTCCTGTTGAGCGATCCGTTCGACCTCTCGGTCGCCGCGGTCGACGTGCGCACCGGCGCGGTCTTGGGCGAGCAGGTCCACCGCGGCTTCATCGGCCAGGACCTGTTCTTCGCCCTCATCCGGGTCGAGCCGCGGACGCCCCAGGGCTCGTTCTACTTTCACGGGCCGGCGCTCTTCCAGAAGACCCCCAGCGGCCAGACCGTCTACCGCTTCTTCGGCGAGGTGCACATCCCCTATCCGGAAGGGTTCCTGTTCCCGGAGCCGAACCTGGCCCAGGGCTTCCCGGCGGGGCCGGATTCGGCGCTCGACCCGTTCTTCTGGATCCAGGCCATGGACGGCGGCAACGTGCCGCCGCAGACCGTGAAGAAGGGGAGCGCGAGCGACATCGTGGCCTCCACCGGCGACCTTTTTTCGTACACCTACGAGATCCCGGCAGACCCGGCGCGCCACCGGCCCAAGTTCGAGTACACGAACCACAGCCAGCAAGGGTCGTTCCGCCTGCACAGCCTGACCTGGGTCAGCTTTTTGAACGCGCGCGCCGCCCGCCCCAGAAAGGGCGACTTCGACACCGTCGCGTTCGCCGGCTTCGGCACCTGGAGCAAGGGCGGCGACTTCTTCCAGCCGGCCTCGGTCGTGATCTCGACCGCCGCCGACGCCCCCTACGTCGGCATCCAGATCGGCGACGGGGGCGCCGTCTCCAACGTGAACACCAAGCCGCCGAACCCGGACGCGGTCCGGCCGTGAGCGGCGGCGTGGACGAGCGATGAGATGCCTCCCTCCGGCCGAGCGGACAGCCAGGGCGCCCGGCATGCCGTCGTGCTCTCCGGCGGGGGAGCCCGCGGCGCCTACGAGGTCGGCGTCCTCCAGGCGCTGTTCGCCGGGGCGTCGTCTTCAACCGGCGGCCGGCCGCTCGTGGCGCGGATCTTCACCGGCACCTCGGTGGGCGCCTACAACGCCACCTTCCTGGCCCAGGCGGAAACGGCCGGCGCGGACACCGTCGCGCGCCTCAAGGAGCTGTGGTGCCGGCGCATCGCCGAGACGCCGGCGACTTGCGGCAACGGCGTCTACCGGCTGCGCGTCCCCGATCCCACCCGCTGGCTCGACCCCGGCTGCCTGCGGCAGCCGCTCGCGCTCCTCGGCGAGGCGGGCCAGGACGCGCTCTTCTGGAGCGGGTATGCCCTGGCCTACGGCGCGCAGCTCCTCACCTCCGACGAGCCGCCGTTCCTCCGCGCCGCGGAGACCTTCAACCTCGCTGCCCTGTTCTCGCGCCAACCGCTCGCGGAGCTGGTGGCGGACACCATCGACCTCGGCCGCCTGCGGGCGTCGGCCAACGCGCTGGCCGTGGTGGCGTCCGACTGGGTCAACGGCCGGGTCAGCGTGTTCCGCAAAGCCGACATCACCGAGCGCGTGGGCACCGCCGCCATCCTGGCCTCCGCCGCGATCCCGGGCGTCTTCCCTCCTGTCGAGCTGGACGGCACGGCGTGCGTCGATGGCGGGCTGCTCATGAACACGCCGCTCAGGCCGGCCATCGCGGAGGGAGCCGACGTGCTCCACGTGATCTACGTCGATCCGCTGGTGAGCGCGCTGCCGTTTCCACCGCTGCCGAACACGCTCGACACCTCGAGCCGCATCTACACCATCCTGCTCGCGGCGCAGATGAACGGCGACCTGCGGGTGGCTGCCACGGTCAACGAGGAGCTGGCGGCGCTCGGCGGCCGACCGGCGAGCGATCTCCCGGTGGCGCGGGCCCGGCGGCAGGTGGCGCCGGGCGGCGCCTTCCGAGACGGAACGCCCTATCGCCCGCTGGAGATCCACCGCTACCGGCCGCAGACCGACCTCGGAGGCGCCGAAAGCCTCCTCGACTTCCGTCTGCCACACATCGACAACCTCATCGCCCGGGGCTACCAGGACGCCCTCCATCACGACTGCCGCGCCTGCGCGTGCATCGTGCCCGCGGGCACACGAAGGGAGGTCTGAAACCGATGACCGATCCCCAGGGAAGGAAAGTGGCCCTCGTCCTCTCCGGCGGCGGCGCCAACGGTGCCTACGCGGTCGGCGTCCTCAAGGCGCTGTTCAGCGGCAAGTCCATCGCGACGAAGAATCAATTGCTCGATCCGGACATCCTCCTCGGCACCTCGATCGGCTCGTTCAATGCGGCTTTCCTGGTCTCCCAGTGGGACGAATACGGCGCCGCGGCGGTGACGAACCTGGAGCAGACCTGGCTCGAGACCCTGGCCGCCGATGCCATCGGCCAGAACGGCGGCTACCGCTTTCGCTTCGACCCCTCCTACTACCTCCACCCGCGGTCCTACATCCCGAACCCGCTGCGTCCGATGGTGCAACTGGCCGAGGACGGCGCGTTCCTCGCATGGGACATCGTCCAGCGCACCGTCAATCTGGTCACCTCGCAGGAGACGATCCGGGAGAGGCTCGCCGAGGTGTTCAACTTCCCGACGTTCATCTCGGTCGAGCCCTGGGCTGACACGATTCGCAAGAGCATCAACTTCGAGGCCATCCGGCGGACCAGCAAACAGCTCAGCGTGGTGGCCACGAACTGGACGACGGGAAAGCTGAAGACGTTCCACAACCACGACATGAGCGACAGGCTGGGGCTCCAGGCGATCCTCGCCTCCAGCGCCATCCCCGGCGTCTTCCCTTCGGTCTACGTGGGCGCCGAGTCCTACGTCGACGGCGGCGTCCTGATGAACACCCCCCTGAGCGAGGCGGTGCAGTTGGGCGCCGAGGTCATTCATGTGATCTACATGGACCCCGACGTCGCGTCCATCCCCCAGAGCGCCCTCGCCAGCTCGGTGGCCACCAGCTACCGCCTGCAGGAGATCTCCTGGGCGGCGACGGTGAACGACGACATCGGGGACGCGCGGATGATCAACGACGGCATCCGCATCCTGAAGCGCATCGAAACGGGAGACCAGGTGGCGGATTCCGAGCTGCAGGCCCTCGTCCAGGGGATGAGCAAGATCGTGCCGCGCCTCAAGCGCTACACCAGCTTTAAGCCGCTGACCATCCACCGCTACCACCCCAATGAGGAGCTGAGCGGCGGAGCCCTCGGGCTGCTCAACCTCCAACGCGATCACCTCGAGGACCTGATCCGCAAGGGATTCTTCGACGCCACCCTGCACGACTGCATGGAGCAAGGGTGCGTCTTGCCGCCAACGCCCCAGACCGGCGCGGCGGCTGTGCCGGCGGCGTGAACGGGAGCCGATGAGCGGCGGCGAAATCGAGCGCCTCGCGCAGACCCGCGCCCGCACCCTGGAGCTCACCGCCGGGCTCGCCCAGGAAGAGATGGACCGCCGGCCCGCCGCCGGCGGCTGGTCGATCGGCGAGATTCTCGATCACCTGCTCAAAGCCGAGGCCGCCAACCGCGGCGAGATCGCCGCGCTGATCGCCCTCGCCCGCGCGGGCCGCCCGCCGTTCCTGGTACGCGGCCTGACGGCGGCCGATCCGGCGCCGGCGTTCGTGCCGCGAGCGCTCCTGCCGCTCCTCGCGCTGCCGTTCGCCGCCGCGGCGCTCCTTCTCCCGTTCAGCGCCCGCGAGCTGATCATCCGCTCGCGCCTGCTGCCCGCCCGCGCCGCCGACGCCATGCAGCCGCGCCCGCGGCGGCAGGGGAGTGACTTAAGGAGGGAGCTCGCGGAGTCGCTCGCCGCGACACGTGACCTCTTCGCCGCCAACGCCGACCTCGACTTCCGCCGCATGACCCACCTGCACCCCCTTCTGGGCGCCAACGACGCCTGGGAGATCGTCCGTCTCACCGCCGCGCACGAGGAGCGCCACCAGGAGCAGATCCGTGACATCCTGGGCGCTTGCCGTTCTGCTGCTATAGAATGAAAGACAACTTGACGGAGGAACCAATGAGACAGGCACGAGCTTTTCCATGGATCGTGATCGTCCTCGCGGCCCTGGCCCCCCTGCCGGCCGCCGCCTCCAGCCACCGGGAGGCGCCGGCCATCCTGGAGACGCCGCAGGTCGACGGCGCCGACTTCTACATGTTCCGCAGCTATGAGGCCGGCCGCGACGGCTTCGTGACCCTGATCGCCGACTACGATCCGATGCAGGACTCGTTCGGCGCGCCCAACTTCTTCCCGCTGCGCGAGGATGCGTTCTACGACATCCGCATCGACAACAACGGCGACGCGGCCGAGGACCTGACCTTCCGCTTCCGGTTCAACAACAAGCTGCCGATCGTCGATCCGGCGCAGCCCGGCCTGGGCGTGCCGGTGCCGCTCACCGGCGGGCCGTTCGTGCCGGTCGGGATCAGCAACGTCTTCCCCGCCGGGCCGGGCTCGCCGCCGCCGGTGCCGCCGTTTCCGCCGAACGACCAGCGGATCAACTGGATCCGCACCTACACCGTCCGCCTGCTGCGCGGGCCGGCCGACCACCCCACCAGCGTGGGCTTCCTGACCGGCCCCGGCGGCGGCACGCGCTTCGAGATGCCGTTCGACTACATCGGCCAGCGCTCGTTCCCCAACTACCCGGCGTACGCCGCGCAGTTCGTCTATCCGATCGCCATCCCGGGGTGCGGCGCCGGGCGGCTGTTCGTCGGCCAGCGCAAGGACCCCTTCGCCGTCAACCTGGGCGAATTCTTCGACCTGGTGCACATCCCGAACCCGATCGGGCCGCGCGCCGCGCAGCCCAACAGCCTGGCGAACAAGAACATCACCGCCCTCGAGCTGGAAGTGCCGACCACCTGCCTCAAGGGGACCGGCTCCGGCATCCTCGGCGGCTGGACCACGGCGAGCTTGAAGCGCGTGCGCACCCTGGTCGACGATCCCACCTTCGACAAGCCGTACGAGGAGTCGGGAAACTACGTCCAGGTGTCGCGGCTGGGCAATCCGCTGGTCAACGAGATCAACATCGGCCTCAAGGACAAGAACCTGTTCAACGCCAGCAAGCCGAAGGACGACGCGCAGTTCGCGATCTACTTCACCCATCCGACGGTGCCGGTGGGCATCCAGCTCGTGACGACTCTCTTCCCGCCGCCGGTGGGGCCGGTGCTGCCGCCGACCAACATCCCGCGCAACGACCTCGTGGCCTTCTACCTCCAGGGTCTCGCCGGCCTGAACCACGACGGCTCCGGCGGCGAGGTGCTGCGCCTCAACACCGCCACCCCGCCGACGCCCATCGTGTCGCAGAACAACCTCGGCTATCTGGGCGGCGATTTCGCCGGCTGGCCCAACGGCCGGCGCCCGGGCGACGACGTGGTGGACATCACCGAGCGGGTGCTCGAGGGCGCGCTGTGCTACGTGGCGCTCGGCCTCTGCACGGCCGGGGACGCGCCGTTCGGCGCCGCGCCCTTCACGGACCAGACGTGGGTGGACGCCACGGAATTCGACCAGGCCTTCCCCTACCTGCGCACGCCGATCCCCGGCGCGCCGAATCCGCAGCGCGTCTTCAACGCCTTCTTGAGCGGGACCGGCGGCAGCGGCGCCTGCAGCGCTCTCCTGCCGCCCGTGGCGGACCCCTTCGCGCCGACGCCCGACCCGATCGGCCTCTCCATCACCTGCACCCACGATCTCGGCGGCTCGCCGGGCGCCGACCTCCGCCTCGGCGTGGGCGGTACGGTGGTGTGCGACCTGGGCAGCGGCGCGACCCCCATCCAGATCACCTGCCCGCTCACGGTCACGCAACTTTCGGAGCTGCAGAAGGGAGAGCTGGCGGTGAGCATCGGAGCGCTGAGCGGTTCGTTGCAGTAGAGCAGGACATGAATCCTTTTTGAATCTCGGTGTCCTTGTGGGGGCGGCCGGCTGCGCGAAAGCATTGGATAGATTCTTACCTATGCGCTCATGAAAGGAGCCGCAGATGCGCCCCCAGCCCCGCATGCGACCGATCCTGGCAGCCCTCCTCGCCGCTTTCCTGTCCGCCGTGCCGCTCACCGCGTCGAGCCATCGCGATGCGCCGAGTCTCGTCGGCAGCCCAGAGGTGGACGCCACCGATTTTTTCATGTTCCGCAGCTATGAAGCCGGACGCGACGGCTACATCACGCTGATCGCCGACTACAACCCCAACCAGAGCGCCTTCGCCGGGCCGAACTACTTCCCGCTGGACGAGAACGCTTTCTACGACATCCACATCATCAACGGCAACCACACCGACGAGGATCTGACTTTTCGGTTCCGCTTCAAGACGACCTACAAAGTTCCTACGGTCGTGGTGGGCACAGGGAGCAACCAACTCACGATCGCGGCGCCCATGTTCGCCGTCGGTCCGGCCGGCCAGCCGGGAGCCGTGGGGATCACCAGGACCTACACCGTCCGGCTGATCCACGGCGACATCCGGCATCCGACCAAGGTCGAGTTCCTGCGCGACCCGGCGACCGGGCTGGGCCAGTTCCCCATGCCGCTGGACAACATCGGTGAAAAGACGATCCCCGACTACGAGACCTACGCGCGGGGCTTCATCCGCCGTGCCACCATCCCCGGCTGCGCCGAGGGCAAGGTCTTCGCCGGCCAGCGCAAGGAACCGTTCCAAGGCGATCTCGACGGGCTCTTCGACACCGTCAACGTGCCGTACCTGCTGGGAGACCCCGCCGCTCGAACGTCGCCGACGGCGAAGAACAACGTCACCAGTATCGCGCTGGAGGTGCCGACGCCCTGTCTGGTCGGCGGCGGTGCCGGCCTGGTCTCCGCGTGGACGACCGCGCGGCTGCCGCGGACCCGCATCTTGCGCGACGCCCCGACGCTCACCCAGCCGACGCTCCAGGCGGGGGACTATGTGCAGGTCTCCCGCCTCGGCAACCCGCTGGTGGACGAGCTCCTGATCGGCCTCCCGGACAAGAGCCTCTTCAACGCCAGCCATCCGCGGGATGACGCGGACATTGTCAACTACGTGACCAATCCGGCCCTCCCCGAGATCATCGCGGCGCAGCTCCAGAGCCTCGGGGTGCAGGCGCCGAACCTGATCCCGCGCCAGGACCTGATCGTCGGCTTCATGACCGGGCTCCCGGGGCTCAACCAGGGCGGACCGCAGGGCGAGGTCATGCGCCTCAACACCCTCATCCCGCCGGTCCCTGCCGCGCAGCAGAACCCGCTCGGAGTCGTCGGCGGCGACCTCGCCGGTTACCCCGACGGCCGCCGGCCGGGCGACGACGTGGTGGACAACTCGCTGCGCGTCCTGATGGGCTCGGCGCTGACGCCGGCGCAGGCCCCGTCGGGCCAGCTCCCGTACACCGACGGCATCCCCGTCAACGCCCTGATGTTCGACGAGGTGTTCCCCTACCTCAAGGCGCCGCTGCCGGCCTCGCCGCGGCCCTAGACACGGATCCGCTGAACCGAATTTGGACCCGCAGATCCATTGTCCGTGTCCGCAGTCTACTGGAGTATCGAAAGAGCTACAGAATCATCCAGCCCGCGGCGCTCCGCTCATGGGCCGCTTGCGCTGCGATGTCTCGGCCGGAGGAAACCGTGCACAAGAAGAGCGCTCTGCTTGCCCTCGTCGCCCTGCTCGTCGCCCTTCCCGCGCTGGCCGGCAACGGTCATTTCCTGCACGGCATCGGCGCCGTGGACAGCTCTCTGGGGGGCGTCGCGACCGCCCTGCCCGCCGATCTCCTGGGCGCCCTGCACGTCAATCCCGCCGTCCTCACCAGCTTCGAGGGCTACGAGGTCGCTTTCGGCGCGGAAGTGTTCGGCGACGGCCCGCGCGCCACGGCGACCTTCCACAATTCGCCGGCGCATTCCGATGGGACCTTCACGACCAAAGGAAACACCCAGGCGGGGGTCATCCCGGCCATCGGCATCCTCTACCACCCGAAGGACCGCCCCTGGGCGGTGGGGTTCGGGCTCCTCGGCGTCGCCGGCTTCCGGACCGACTGGCCGCAGGATCCGAGCAATCCGATCTTCGCGCCCCAGCCGAACGGCTTCGGCGCCGTCAAGACGAACCTGACGATCACCAAGATCCCCTTCTCGTTCGCCTACCAGGTGAATCCAGGGCTGGCGCTCGGCGCCAGCCTCAACGTCTATCAAGGCGGCCTCTCCATCTCGCCGCTGCCGCCGGGGCGCCCCGACTGTACCTATCCGACGCCGGGCTCCGGGCGCACGGTCGACTGCTTCTATGCGCCGGCCGAGAACGTGGTCTCCGCCTATGCCTTGAGCCTCCAGGTCGGCCTGCGCTACCAGTTTGCCGAGGCGTGGCATCTAGGGCTCGCCTACACCAGTCCGCAGAACTTCCCCGATTACGAGTGGAACTCGTTCAACGCCCTGCCCTATCTGACGGATTCGGTCACCGGAGCCCAGACGCGCAATCCCGACTACGGCGTCAAGCGCAAGGTCCGCTATCCGCTCGACGGGCCGCAAATCGCCTCCTTCGGGTTGTCCTACGAGCCCCACGCGCGCTGGCGGGCCGGCTTCGACGCGCGCTGGATCGGCTACAGCAGTGTCGACGGTGCGGGCGGGCCGGGCGGGTTCAAGCCCGACCGCTCGCTCAACGGCATCGGCTGGCGGAACATCTGGGTCGGCGCCGTTGGCGTCGAGTACAAGGCCACCAACGCCGTCACCCTGCGCGCCGGCTTCAACTACGGCCAGAGCCCGATCCGCAGCGAGGTCGCCTTCACCAGTCTGGGAACCCCTCCCACGTTCACCGATCACTACTGCTTAGGCGTGGGGGTGGACGTCACCGACAAGCTGCAGGTCAACCTGGCGGCCTACTACGCTCCCCGCCACGAGGTCTCCGGGCCTCTGCTCAACGCTTTCCTGGTCGGCGGTCCCAATGGACCCGGCCCCCAGAGCCTCGCCCAGGAGAAGGTGCCCGGTGGCAAGTTCACGATCTCGGAGCAGATCGTCTCGGCGTTGGCCGCGGTCCGCTTCCACTTCTGATCTCCGAGGAGACCTCCGATGAGCGAGCCTCTGGCGAATCCATCCGGCGGTTTGAAGGACACCTACGCGACCGTCGTCATCGGGTCCGGCTACGGCGGCGCCATCACGGCGGCGCGGCTGGCCGAGCGCGGGCTGCCGGTCTGCCTGCTCGAGAGAGGCCGCGAGTGGCACCCCGGCGACTTCCCGGACACCCTGCGCGGGCTCGCCGGCAGCGTGCGCAGCAAGAAGCGCCCGCTCGGTTACGTCGACTACTACTTCTGCCAGGCCCTCGACGTCCTCAAGGCGAGCGGCCTGGGCGGCACCTCGCTGATGAACGCGAACGTGGCTCTCCGCCCCGACGTGGAGCTGTTCGCGGAGAAGAGCTGGCCCAAGCTGTATCGCGACCTGGCGGCCGCGGGCGCAATCTGGAAGTACTACCAGAAGGCCGAGGAGATGCTGCGCGTGGGGCCCCACCCGAAAGCCCGCGAGCTCACCAAGGTGCAGATGATCGAGAAACGGGCCGACGAGGTCACCGACAAGAAGTTCTGGGCCATGCCGATCGCGGTGAACTTCGACGTCGACGGTCCGAACCACGTCGGCGTTCCCCAGAAGCCGTGCATCAACTGCAACGACTGCATCACCGGCTGCAACGTCGGCGCCAAGAACACGCTCTACATGAACTACATCCCCTACGCGCGGCAGAAGGGGGCCGAGATCTTCACCCAGATCGAGGTGCTGTGGATCGAGAAGCGCGACGGCGGGTACGCGGTCCACTACCGCTACAACCAGGCCGACGGGTTCGGCGAGCCGCGGGAGCTGCGCGCCAGGCACGTCGTCCTCTCCGGCGGCGCGCTGGGCTCCACCGAGATCCTCCTGCGGTCGGTCCAGCACGGTCTGACCGTCTCGTCGCACCTGGGCGACGGCTTCAGCGGCAACGGCGACTATCTCGCGCTGGCCTACAACAGCGACTATCGGACGAACGTCCTGGGCTACGGCAATCATCCGGACTCGCCGCCGCGCTCCGACGTGAAGCCCGGGCCGAACATCGTCAGCGCCATCCAGTACCACCGCGGTCAGCCTGTCAAGGAGCGCTTCACCATTCAGGACTTCAGCACCTTCCCCTCCGGGCTGGTCGACTTCTTCCGCTACACCCTGCCCGGATTGGCGGCGGTCACCGGCACGGACATGGACTCGGGTTTCAAGGACAAGCTGCGCGAGCTC
>Ga0075426_10000151_pt1 | contig 45878 bp, 46 predicted proteins | sample SoiMethybrSBSTD5_FD_75304 | JGI IMG/M metagenome (GOLD analysis project Ga0075426, IMG submission 75304) | Bulk soil microbial communities from a Populus tree surrounding site in Tennessee, USA - Soil MetaG P. TD hybrid SBSTD5 | ecosystem: Environmental > Terrestrial > Soil > Tree plantation... | reverse complement strand
CGCGCACGAAACCCGACTACACCGGACGGGTCACGGTCCCCGTGCTCTGGGATTCGAGGAGCGGCCGGATCGTGAACAACGAATCCTCCGAGATCCTGCGCATGCTCGACACGGACTTCGGCCCGCTCGCCACACGCAAGCTCGGTGGCCTGTACCCGGCCGCGCTGCGAAAGGAAATCGATGCGGTGAACGAGCGGGTGTACCGTAGCGTCAACAACGGGGTGTATCGTGCCGGCTTCGCCACCGCGCAGGAGAAGTACGACGAGGCGGTGACGGCGCTCTTCGCCACCCTGGACTGGCTGGAAAGGCGCCTCGCGAAGCGCCGTTGGCTGTGCGGGCGGCAGTTCACAGAGGCCGATGTGCGCCTCTTCACCACGCTGGTAAGGTTCGACGCGGTCTATTACTCGCACTTCAAGTGCAACCTGCGGCGGCTCACCGACTATCCGCGACTATGGCGCTATGCGCGACGCATCCATGCTCTGCCCGGGGTAGCGCGCACCGTCGACCTGGACGTCATCAAGGCGCATTACTACCGCAGCATGCCGGAGATCAACCCGAGCGGAATCGTGCCGCGCGGACCGCTCATCGACTTCTCGTCCTAGCGCTCGGCGCGCTCCTCGCCGCCCCGGCGGCCGGCAACAGCGATCCGTTTTCGGACTTCGCCGCGCCCGACAGCGCGGCGCTCGGCGTCATGTGGCGGATCGAGCGCTCGCCCTATCGCGACGCGGGCACGCGCCACGACTTCACGCCGCTGTACATTTACGAGGGCGAGCGTTTCTACCTGCGCTCGCCCAGTATCGGGCTGAAGTTCGGCGCTTCGCCGGAGCGGCGCTTCGAGGTCTTCTTCCGGCACCGCTTCGAGGGCACCCCGACCGACGACATCCCGCAAAGCCTCGCCGGCATGGCGCCGCGCGAGCACGGCATCGACGGCGGCGTGAGCGGCCAGATCGGCGGCGCGTGGGGCCTCGCCTTCGCCGAGCTGCTTCGCGACGTGGCCCAGACTTCGGGCGGCACCGAGCTGCGCGTCGGCTACAAGTATCCGTTCCGCCGCGGGCGCCTGTGGCTGCGCCCGCACGTCATCGTCGCTGCGCGCGACCAGCGGCTCAACAACTACTACTACGGCGTGCGGCCCGAAGAGGCGCGCGCCGATCGCCCCGCCTACGAGGTGCAGAACGGCGTGGTGAGCGAAGTCGGCTTCTACGCCGCGTACCAGATCAGCACGCGCTGGCGCCTGATCGGCGGCGCGACCTTTTCCCGCCTGCCGGATACCATCGCCGGCAGCCCGATCGTTGGCGAGCGCATCCTGAACCAGTACTACGCCGGGGCCGCCTACGACCTTTCGTCCGAGCAGGAGCAGTGGCCGCAGGGGCGGCCCCTGATCGTGCGCGCTCTCTACGGTGCTTCCACCGACTGCAACCTGGTCGACATCGTGGCGTTTCGCTGCACTACGGTGCACACGAAGGACGACACCGGCATCGTAGGCGCGGAGGTGGGCTGGCCGCTCGTCGACCGGCTGAACGGCTGGCCGCTCGACCTTGCCGGCTTCGTCGGCGTGACGCAGCACAAGGAGCAAGGCCTGCAGCCGGATTTCCCCGAGATCAAGGGCTACATCAAGGCGTACTTCTACGGCTTTCCGTGGGATGCGAAGCTGCGCACGCGAATCGGCCTCGGCGTGGGCCTGTCCTGGGCCAAGGACATTCCCTTCAGCGAGGCGCGCGATCTCGAAGCGAAAGGCCGCAACACTTCGCACCTGCTCCAGGTGCTCGACCCGACCATCGACATGAGCCTTGGCGACCTCATCGCGGTGCGCAGCCTGCGCAACACCTTTTTTGGCGCCGGCGTGTCGCACCGCTCGGGCATCTTCGGCAGCTCGCAGCTCCTCGGCAACGTCAACGGCGGCTCGAACTACATCTACGGCTACCTCGAGACCTCCTTCTAGAGTTCTAGCCGAGCGAGGAGTAGCCGCCGTCCACCGGAATCGCCGTCCCGGTGACGAAATCGGAAGCCGCCGAGGCGAGGAACACCGCGATCCCGCCGAGGTCCTCGGGCCTGCCCCAGCGTCCGGCGGGCGTGCGCGCGAGCACGCGCTCGTGCAGGCCCGCGACTTCTTCGCGCGCCCGCCGGGTGAGCGCGGTGTCGATCCAGCCTGGCAGCACGGCGTTCACCTGGATGTTGTCCTTCGCCCACGCCGCCGAAAGCGACCGCGTGAGCTGCACCACCCCGCCCTTGCTCGCCCCGTAGGGCGCGGCGAACGAGGCGCCGAAGAGCGACATCATCGAGCCGATGTTCACGATCTTGCCGCCGCCGGCGCGCTTCAGGTGCGGGTAGGCAGCCTGGCAGGCGACGAACGCGCCGGTGAGATTGGTGTCGAGCACCGCGCGCCATTCGTCGAGGCTGTAGTCCTGCGGCGCCTTGCGGATGTTGGTGCCGGCGTTGTTCACCAGGATATCAAGCCGCCCCAGGCGCGCGGCCGCCTCTTCCACCATGGCGCGGCACGCCGCCGCATCCTTCAAGTCGAAGCAAAGGGAAACGGCCTTCAGCTCGGCCGCAGCGCTGGCGTTTTTCTTCGCGTCGCGTCCCGCGATCGCCACCGAGGCGCCGGCCTGCGCCAGCGCGCGCGCCATGGCGAGGCCGATGCCGCCGTTGCCGCCGGTGACCAGCGCCGCCTTTCCCTTGAGAGCGAAGCGATCCATAAAAGCTTGACAAAAGCAACCATGTTACCGAGCATGCGGCGCATGCGGGTCGATGCCGTACGCAGCTTCAACCGATTCTACACACGCCGCATCGGCGCGCTGCGTGCGGACTTCGTCGGCAGCCCGTATCCGCTGCCCGAGGCGCGCCTCCTCTACGAGCTCGGCCGGCGCCGCCGCTGCACCGCGACGGAGCTCCGCGCCGAGCTCGACCTGGACGCCGGATACCTGAGCCGGATGCTCGGCGCGCTCGGCCGGCGCGGCCTGGTGCGCGCCGGGCGCTCGTCCGAAGACGCGCGCGCCCGCGTGCTTTCGCTCACGGCCCGCGGGCGCGAGGCGTTCGCGCTGCTCGACCGGCGCTCGCGCGACGAGGTCTCCGCCATGCTGCGCGGCATCGCCGCCCCCGACCGCGACCGCCTGGTCGGCGCGATGCGCACCGTGCAGTCGCTCCTGAATAACGAAAGACGATCCGAAGTTCTGCTGCGGGCGCACCGCCCCGGCGACATGGGCTGGGTGGTGCAGGCGCACGGCGAGCTCTACGCACGCGAATACGGCTGGGACGAGCGCTTCGAGGCGCTGGTCGCGGAAATCGTGGCGAAATTCGTTACCGGGTTCGATGCGCGGCGCAGCCGCTGCTGGATCGCCGAGCGCGACGGCGAGCGCGCCGGCTCGGTCTTCGTGGTGCCCGAGTCGAAGAGCGTTGCCAAGCTGCGCCTCCTGCTGGTCGATCCGCGCGCCCGCGGCTGCGGGCTGGGCACGCGCCTGGTGCGGGAAGCGATCGACTTCGCGCGCGCGCGGGGCTACCGGCGCCTCGTGCTGTGGACGCAGTCGAACCTCGCCGCCGCGCGCGCGATCTACCGCGCTTGCGGCTTCGAGCTCCGGAAAAGCGAGCCCCACGCCGCCTTCGGCGTGAAGCTCACCGGCGAGTACTGGGAAAAGCGCCTCTAGCTAGTTCTGCTCGAAGCGCACCACGCGGTTGCGGCCGTCCTTTTTCGCGTGGTAGAGCGCCCGGTCGGCGCGTCCGGCGAGCGCGTCGAGGCTGCGCCCGTCCTCGGGAAAGCAGGCGATGCCGATGCTCACCGAGCAGGTGACCATGCGGCCCTCGAGCGGCAGCGGCGCCGACGCGATGGCATCGCGGATGCGCTCGCCCACGTCGCGCGCGCCCTTGGCGGGCGTCTCGGGCAGCAGCACGATGAACTCGTCTCCGCCGTAGCGCGCCGGGACGTCGGTCGAGCGCAGCTCGGCCTGGATCACCGCGGCGACGTGGCGCAGCAGCCGGTTGCCGGAGTCGTGCCCGTAGGCGTCGTTCACGCCCTTCAGGTTGTCCGAGTCGATCATCAGCACGCTCGCCGGCCGGTCGTAGCGCAGCGCCTGGCCGAAGAGCCGGTTGGCGGCGATGGCGAATCCGCGGGTGTTGAAGAGGCCGGTCAGGTCGTCGGTCTCCGACAGCAGCTTCGCGCGCTGCAGCCCGTAGCGGATGTCGGCCGAGAACATGGTGGTGATGTAGGCGACCAGCACGACGGGCCCGAGCTGCGCGGCGAAGCCGGCCAGGAAGCGCGCCGAGGCGAGCTCGGCCGAGCTGCTCTGGCCGAGGAAGAGGTAGCAGCCGGCGATGACCGCGACGTAGACGAGCGTGGTGAACTTGCCGAGGGTCAGCGCCGCGGTGATGACGGCCAGGAGATAGGCGTTGAGCAGCGGGCTCGCGAGGCGGTCGGTGTGCCACAGCACCCACGTGACGAACACGATCATGCCGGCGGTCTCGAGCGCGATCTTCCAGCGCGTCTCGTGCCGGTAGAAGTTGGCATAACGGAAGGCCATGACGAGCGCCGCGTAGAAGAACAGCCCCGCCGAGACCGCCGCGGCCTCCTCGGGATCCTCGCGCACGCTGCCGAACACGAGATACAAGAGCACCAGGACGGCGAGCAGCCAGTGGATCTCGGCCACGGTGCGCGAGATCCCGCGCAGCTCCTCCTGCTCGAGCGAGCGGCTGACGGCGTCGCGCGGCGCCGTGGCGGCGGCCTTGCCGCCCAGGATCTCGCTCGATTGGATGTGGGTTGCCATTTTTCTCCGTATTATCCGGGCGTAAGGAGGAGGGTGCCGTGGAATATTCCGCCAAAGGGCTAAGAGTGGTCGTAACCGCGGGCGCCGCGGGCATCGGCCGGGCCATCGCGCGCACGTTCGCGGACCACGGGGCCCGGGTCCACATCTGCGACGTCGACGAAGCGGCCCTGAAGGAGTCGGCCTCGGTCCTGCCCCAGGCGACCCGGACCCGGGCCGATGTGGCGAATGTCGCAGACGTGGAGCGCCTGTTTCGAGACGCGAGAGAGCGCCTGGGCGGCCTCGACGTGCTGGTCAACAACGCCGGTATCGCCGGACCGACCGCCAAGGTGGAGGATATCCGTCCCGAGGACTGGGATCGCTGCATCGCGGTGGACCTGAACGGCATGTTCTATTGCACGCGCCAGGCGATGCCGCTCATCAAGGCGGCCGGCGGCGGCAGCATCATCAACCTCTCTTCCATTGCGGGGCGCTTCGGCTTCGCCATGCGCACGCCGTACTCCGCGGCCAAGTGGGCGGTGGTCGGCTTCACGCAGAGCCTGGCGGTCGAGGCGGGCCCGGACAAGGTGCGGGTGAACTGCATCCAGCCCGGCATCGTCGAGGGCGAGCGCGTGGAGCGCATCATCGCCGCGAAGGCCGAGAGCCTCGGCGTGTCCTCCGATGAGATCCTGCAGCGCATGGTCGAAGGCGTCAGCCTGAAGACCACCGTCACCGCGCAGGACATCGCCAACACCGCGCTATTCCTCGCTTCCGATGCCGGGCGCCACATCAGCGGCCAGGCGATCTCGGTCTGCGGCGGCGCGCGCTACCTGGTCTAGAAGCGCGCCGCGCCGGACTTGACGAACGCCCGGAGGCGTTCCACGAACAATTCGACGACGGGCGTCAGCGTGCGGTTCTTCACGGTCACGATCGCCACCGGAAACGTATGCGCCGCCAGCTTGATGGGCAGCGTCCGCAATCCGACGCCGTCCACTTTCACCTGCAGCAGCGATCGGGGCATGCAGGCGAGGAACTCGCCTTCGACCAGCAGGCGCGCGCGCAGCTGCACCGAGAAGGTCGTCACCCGCAGCTTCGGGGCGGGCAATCCCCTGTCGCGGAACGCCTGCTCAAGCAGCCTGGTGGTCAGGGTTTCGCGCGGTGTCGCGACCCACGCAGCGTCGACAAGATCGGCGAGCTCGATCCTGCGCTTGCGCGCCCAGCGGCTGTTCGCGCCGGCCGCGATGACCGCGGGATCGTCGAACAGGACCTCGACGTTCAGATCGCTTGCAAACTGCTCCGGGAGGAGGCGAGCGAGGGCGATGTCGAGCTTGCGCGCCTGGAGCTCAGGCAACTCGCTGGTCGGCGCCGGGAGATGGTCGATGCGCAGTGCGATCCCCGGGTGCTCGCGGCAAAACGCGCGCACCATGCCAGACAGCACTTCGGTGAACGACTCGGGCCAGCCAACGCGTACTTCGCCGCCGCTCGGATCGGTCAGAAACGAGATGTCGCGCAGTCCCTGGTTGAGCTCATCGAGCGCGGCGAGGCCGCGCTTGAGCAGCGCCTGCCCGTAGAGCGTCGGCGCGACGCCCTGCGGGCTGCGATCCAGCAAGCGCACCTGGAAAGCGCTTTCGAGCGAGGCGACGATTTCCGAAACCGAGGGCTGCGTGACGTCGAGCTGTGCCGCCGCCTTGGCCATGCTGCCGCACCGGACCACCGCCGAGAACACTTCCAGGTCGCGGAAGCGCAGCCGCCGGCCGACGCGCTGGATCGTCGTTGCCATAAGCGCAGCTTATACCGATAGTGGCAATTTGGGGCTTCCGCCTATACGGCCGCGGGCCTAGGATGAAGCGGTGATGAGAAGCATTGTCTTCGTCCTGTGTGCTGCCTCCGCGGTCGCGGCGGCCCAGGACAAGTTTCCGACGCGGCCGATCACCCTGGTTTGCCCATTCCAGGCCGGCGGCGTGGCCGACGCGATTTCCCGCGCCGTCGCGCCGATCGTGTCCGCAAGCCTGCGCACGCCGGTGATTGTCGATAACCGACCCGGCGCGACGGGCGCGATCGGAGCGTCGTACGTCGCAAGGGCCAAGCCCGACGGCCACACGCTGCTCATCGTGCCGAACTCGGTGCTGGTCATCAATCAATGGGTTTACAAAAGCCTGCCGTACAACCCGGAAACCGACTTCATCCCCGTCATCAACGCCGGCAGGTCGCCGAACCTGCTGGCGGTGCATCCGTCGGTTCCTGCGGACAACCTCGCAGAGCTGATCGCTCTCGCCAGGAAAAAACCACTGAGCTTCGCCTCGGCCGGCAACGGCAGCCCGCAGCACCTTTGCGGCGAGCTGCTGAACGTCAGCGCCGGCATCGACCTGGTGCATGTTCCCTACAAGGGTGCGGCGCCGGCGCTGCAGGATGTGGTAGCCGGACACGTGCCGGTGATCTGCAACGCGCTGTCCCTCGTGTTGCCCCACGTGCGCGCCGGCCGGCTGCGTGCCATCGCGCTCGCCGCGAGCACCCGCCATCCGCAGGCGCCGCAGGTGCCCACTGCTCGCGAGGCGGGATTGCCCGGATTCGAATCCGACGTGTGGTTCGGCTTCGTTGCGCCCGCAGCGACGCCGGCGGCAATCGTCGAGCGGCTGAACGTCGAAATCGGCCGTGCGCTGCGCACGCCCGCGGTCGCCGCACCGCTTCAGGCCAACGGCCTGACCATTGTGGCCGACTCGCCGCGCGAGTTCGGCGCGCAGATCGCCGCGGAGTCGGCCAGATGGCGCCAGATCGTAGAGCGCGCGGGGGTGAAGGCCGACTAGCGCCAACGGTCCTTTCGAAATCAGGGACGGACCACGATTTGTTTGCATAGAATGACCGGGTCGCAATTTCTCCCGGTAGCCACGCTATGGCAGCAGCGCAAGGCAAAGTCATCATCACATGTGCGGTCACCGGCTCGATCCACACGCCGAGCATGTCGCCGTATCTGCCAATAACGCCCGACGAGATCGCCGAGGCGGCGCTCGGCGCGGCGCAGGCGGGCGCGGCGATCGTGCACCTGCACGCGCGCAACCCGAAGGACGGCAGCCCCACCCAGGACCCGGAGCTCTTCCGCCAGTTCGGCGCCAAGATCCGCGCCGCAGCCGACGTGGTGCTGAACTTCACCACCGGCGGCGCGCCGACCATGAGCATCGAGGAGCGGCTGCAGCCGGCGCTGAAGCTCAAGCCCGAGGTGGCCTCGCTCAACATGGGCTCGATGAACTTCGGCCTCTACGAGATGCTCGGGCGCTACAAGGAGTTCAAGCACGGCTGGGAGCAGCCCTATCTCGCCGGCTCCGACGAGCGCATCTTCAAGAACACGTTCAGGGACATCGCTTACATCCTGCAGTCTTGCGCCGACAACGACACCCGGTTCGAGATCGAGTGCTACGACATCGGGCACCTCTACACCGCGGCGCATTTCCTCGAGCGGCGGCTGGTGAAGCCGCCGCTGTTCATCCAGTCGGTGTTCGGCATCCGCGGCGGCATCGGGCCGCATCCCGAGGACGTGCTGCACATGAAGCGCACCGCGGACCGGCTCTTCGGCGACGCCTATTACTGGTCGGTCCTCGGCGCCGGGCGCAACCAGATGTTCGTCGCCGCAATGTCGGCGGTGATGGGCGGCAACGTGCGCGTGGGCCTGGAGGACAGCCTCTGGCTCGGCCGCGGGCAGCTCGCCAAGTCGAACGCGGAGCAGGTTTCCAAGGCACGCCGCATGCTGGAGGAGCTCGGCCTCGCGGTCGCGTCCCCCGACGATGCGAGGCAGATGCTGAAACTCAAAGGAGGAAGGAATGTCGGCTTTTAGGCTTTTATTCGCAGTTCTTTTTCTTCTGACGGGAAACGCGCTCGCGCAGGAGTGGCCCACCAAAGTCGTCAAGTTCGTGTCGCCGTATCCGCCCGGCGGCTCGGTCGACCCCCTGGCGCGCCTCCTCGCCGCCAAGCTGCAGGACTCGCTGAAGCAGGCTTTCATCGTCGAGAACCGCACCGGCGCCTCGGGCATCATCGGCACCGACTACGTGGCGAAGAGCCCGCCCGACGGCTACACCTGGGTGTTCATCTTCGACACGCACGCGGTGCACCAGGCGCTCAACCCGAAGCTGCCGTTCGATCCGATCAAGGACTTCGCGCCGGTGATGATCGTCGGCACCGCGCCGATGGCCATCACCACGGGCGCGGGCAAGCCATACAAGAGCTTCCAGGACGTGCTCGCGGCGGCGAAGGCGAATCCCGACAAGCTCACCATCGGCAACGTCGGCAACGGCTCCCTCGGGCACCTCGCCACCATTCTCCTCAACCAGGCGGCGGGCATCCATCTCGTGCCGGTGCCCTACAAGGGCGGCGGACCGCTCTCGACCGACGTGATGGGCGGTCAGATCGACTTCGCCATGGCCTCGACCGCGGCGCAGGCGCAGCACGTGAGGGGCGGCAAGATGCGCGCGCTCGTGCTCACCGGCGACAAGCGCTCGCACACGATGCCCGAGGTGCCGACGCTGCGCGAGCTCGGCGTCCCCTGGCAGGGCGCCTACGCGTTCTGGGGCATCCTCGCGCCGGCCGGCACGCCCAAGCCGATCGTCGACAAGATGGTTTCTGAATTGCAGAAAACAGTAAAGCTTCCGGATGTGCAGAAGACCCTCACCGAGACGCTCGGCATGGACGTCGTCGCGCTCGGGCCCGCCGACACGCAGAAGTGGCTGGTCGACAACATGGCGCGCTGGGGGAAGGTGGTCAAGGACAACAACATTCACGCTGAATAAGCGTGCTGCGTCTTTCGTATCTCCCGCCGCTGATGGTTTACGCGGCGTACGGGATACAAGGACTGACCGGCATCGTCGGCACGTTCTTCGTCAAGGACTACCTCGACCTGTCGGCGGAGTTTCTCGCCGCGCTCGCCTTCTGGGCCGGCATCCCGTGGGCGGTGAAGATGCCGGTCGGCCACGTGGTCGACCTCATCTGGCGCTGGAAGGCGGCGCTGGTGTGGCTGGGCGCGGCGATGATCGCGGCGAGCCTTCTCATCATGATCGGCCTCATCTCGTACTTCGACGCGATGCGCGCGGTGATGAGCGGCGAGCGCTGGTTCGTGATTTCGTCGCTGCTCGGGCCGAGCGGCTACATGATCCAGGACGCGGTGGCCGACGCGATGACCGTCGAGGCCGTGCCGCGCGTCGACGAGAGCGGCAAGCCCTACGACGAGGCGTCGCGGAAGGGCATGCACACGACGATGCAGACGCTCGGCCGGGTCGCGATCATCGGCGGGCTCGCCCTGGTGGCGCTCGTCAACGTGTTCCTGTTCCACGGCACCGACGCGCTCCCCAGGGAGCGCAAGGCCGAGATGTACGCGCTCGTCTATACCATCGCGCTCGTCATTCCGGTGCTGTCGGTGCTCGGCGTGGTGCTGCATGGTTTCGTCAAGATGAGGCAGGCGGCGCGCTTGCGGCGCCAAGGCAGGAGCCGGGAAGAGATCGAGACGCTGCTCGCCGTGCACGGCGCGGAAAAAACCCGCCCCAACTGGTGGATCCTGGGCGGCAGCCTGGTGTTCGTGGCGGTGACGCTCTCGGTCGGGATCGCCGACGTGCGCTTCGGCCAGGAGCTCATCTTCGTCGCTTCGCTGGGAATCATCCTGTTCCTCCTCTGGCGCCTTGCGCGCGAGCTCGTCCCCGAGGCGCGCGAGACGCTGGTGGCCACCGCGCTCATCATCTTCGTCTACCGCGCCATGCCGAGCACGGGCCCCGGCAGCACCTGGTGGATGATCGACGTCCTCAAGTTCGACGAGTCGTTCCTCGCCAAGCTGGCGCTGCTCGCCTACGCGCTGACGCTGGCGGGCATGTTCGCGCTGCGCGGCTATATGGCGCGCAATTCCATCGCCAGCATCATCGTGATGCTCACCGTCGCGGGCACGCTCATCGCGCTGCCCAACATCGGCATGTACTACGGCCTGCACCAGTGGACCGCCGCGCATACCGCAGGCCTGGTGGACGCGCGCGTGATCGCGATCATCGACACCGCGCTCGAGTCGCCGCTCGGCCAGATCGCGATGATCCCGATGCTCGCCTGGATTGCGAACTCCGCGCCCGCCAACCTCAAGGCCACCTACTTCGCGGTGATGGCGTCGTTCTCCAATCTCGCGCTCGCGGCGTCCCAGCTCGGCACCAGGTACTTCAACGAGATTTACGTGGTGGCGCGCGAAGTGCGCGAGCGCTCGAGCGGCGCGATCAAGGTGCCGGAGGACTACAGCGAGCTCGGCGCGCTGATGATCGCCACGGCGCTGGTCGGCCTGCTGGTGCCGCTGGTCGCGGTGGCGGCGGTTCGCGCGCTGCGTCTGAGAACGGCCTGAAGCGCGAGGTCATGGGTCGAGCGGCTCTTCTTCCATGAGCGGGATCTGCTCGCGCAGCTCGAGGATGCGGTCCTGCCAGTAGCGCTGGGTGTTGAACCAGGGGAAGGCCGCGGGGAACGCGGGATCGTCCCAGCGGCGCGCGATCCAGGCCGAATAGTGAATCAGCCGCAGCGTGCGCAGCGCCTCGACCAGGTGCAGCTCGCGCCGGTCGATCTCGGCGAAGTCCTCGTAGCCGGCGAGCACGTGGTGGAGCTGCCGGCTCATCGCGGCACGCTCGCCCGAAAGCAGCATCCACAGGTCCTGCATCGCCGGCCCCATGCGCGCGTCGTCGAGGTCGACGAAATGCGGTCCATCCCCGGTCCAGAGGATGTTGCCGGGGTGGCAGTCGCCGTGGAGGCGGATGCTTTTTGTTTCTCCAGCATTCTGGAAACAGCGTCGAACGCCGGCGAGCGCCTGCTGGGTGGCGGCTTTCCAGGGCTCGAGCAGATCGGCGGGCAGGAAATTGCGGTCGAGCAGAAAACTGCGCGGCTCGTCGCCGAACGTTTCCACGTTGAGGGAGGGGCGAAGCTGGAAAGGCCGGGCGGCGCCGACGGCGTGGATTCGCCCGATGAAGCGCCCGATCCATTCCAGCGTCCTCGGATCGTCGAGGTTCGGCGTGCGCCCGCCGCGGCGGGGATAGACCGCGAAGAGGAAGCCGGCGTGCTCGCCGGTGTGAACCGGGGCGACCACCGGGATCTCGCGCTCGGCCAGCTCGCGCGCGAACGCGTGCTCCTCCTCGATCTGGCCGGCGCTCCAGCGTCCCGGCCGGTAGAACTTCAGCACGCGCGCCGAGCCGTCCTCGAGCCAGACCTGGTAGACCCGGTTTTCGTAGCTGTTGAGGGGCAGGAGACGCCCGTCGGCGCGCAGGCCCGACGCGTCGCAGGCGTCGAGCACCACTTCCGGGGTCAGCGCGGCGTAAGGATGGGGGGTCACGGCGGTATAGTAGACGCATGGGCCAGAACCACGACGTGGGCAAGAATCACGTGCAGGTCGAGGGCCTGGGCTTTTCCTACGGCGATCTCGAGATCTTCCGCGGCCTGTCGCTCGCCATCCCGCGGGGCAAGGTGGTGGCGATCCTCGGCGGCAGCGGCTCGGGCAAGTCGACGCTGCTCAAGCTGATCGGCGGCCAGCTCGCGCCGTCGCGCGGTCGCGTCACGGTCGCCGGCAAGGACGTCCACAAGCTCTCGCCCGACCAGCTCTACGAGCTGCGCCTCGACATGGGCATGATGTTCCAGACCTCGGGGCTCTTCAGCGACCTCTCGGTGTTCGACAACGTCGCCTTTCCGATCGTCGAGAACTTCGCGCTGCCCGACGAGCTCACCCGCCGCATGGTGCTGATGAAGCTGCACGCCGTCGGGCTGCGCGGCGCGAGCGGCATGCGCACCGCGGATCTCTCCGGCGGCATGACGCGGCGCGTGGCGCTCGCGCGCGCCATCGCCACCGACCCGCGGCTCGTGATGTACGACGAGCCGTTCGCCGGCCTCGACCCGATCTCGCTCAACCAGGTCGGGCAGCTCATCCGCCAGCTGAACGACGCCTTCGGCCTGACGTCGATCCTGGTGACCTACGACATCAAGGAATCGCTCAAGGTCTCCGACTACGTTTACGTGATCGCCGACGGCGCGGTGCTCGGCCAGGGCACGCCCGACGAGGTCAGCCGCTCGGAAGATCCTTATCTCAACCAGTTCCTCAATGCGCTGCCCGACGGCCCGGTGCGCTTCCACTTCCCCGGGCCGGACCTTGCAGAGGACCTCGGGCTCACCCCGGAGGCGAAATGAACGACGAAATCCGCGATGCGGCGACCGAATCGGCGAAGCAGGGCGACGATATACGCGCCCGCGTCCACGACCTTACGCTCGAAGCGCTGAAGGCGCGCCGCTTCGACCGTGAAGCCATCCGCGACGTGGTGCGCTCCGTGACCGAGGGCATCAGCCGCGGCGCCGAGGGCGGGCGCCTCGGCGTGCGCCAGACCCTCGCGGAAGGCTTCCGCGGCATGGACGGGGCGCTCAGCGCGTCGGTGCAGGCGGGCAGCGAGGCGCTGCGCCAGATGGTGGCGGCGGGCCGCGGCATCTCGGAGAACGAGCTCAAGCAGGCCGCGGCCGGGCTGCGCAAGATCGAGGAGGATTTCGTCGCCACGGTGGAGCAGGTGGCGCGCTCCGCGAACGAGCGCGTGCGTCCCGAGCTCTCCGAGCTGGTGCGCCACGCAGCGCACGCGGGCACCGAGACCGGGCGGCGCAGCGCGCGCCTGATGGCCGAGTTCACCCTCGGCGGGCTCGAGCTCGCCGGCGAGTTCGGCGCGCGCTTCGCGCAGCTCGCGGGCGGCGTGCTCGCGGGCATGGCCGACGCGCTCGACAAGCGGGATCGCGCGAAGCCCCGTCCGTAGCCGCGCGCATGCTGCGCGAAACCTTCGGCATCATGCGGGAGCTGCCGCGCCTGCATGAGATCGCCTCGGTGTTCATCCGCCACGGCCTGGGCGACTTCGTGCAGCGCATCGGCATCGCCGGCGTGCTCGAGCGCGCCGGGCGCATCCTCAACTTCGGCGCCGCCGGCGATTCGCCCAGGCTCGACCAGGCGAGCCGCGTGCGCATGGCGCTCGAGGAGCTCGGGCCGACGTTCGTCAAGCTGGGCCAGGTCATGGCGACGCGCGTCGACCTGTTTCCGCCGCGCTGGATCGAGGAGCTCGAGAAGCTGCACGCCCAGGTGCCGCCGGTGCCGTTCGAGGAGCTGCTGCCTGAGCTCGAGCACGCCCTCGGGTGCTCGCCCTTCGAGGTCTTCCGCGACATCGAAACGCGCGCGTACGCGGCCGGCTCCATCGCGCAGGTGCACCGCGCGCGGCTCGCCGAGGGCACGCCGGTGGTGCTCAAGATCCGGCGCCCCGGCGTGCGCGAAAAGATCGACGCCGACCTGCGCCTGCTGCGGCGCGTGTCGGAGCTGATCGAGGCCGAGATCCCAGAGGCGCGCCGCTACCGGCCGGCCGAGATCGCGGCGCAGTTCGCGCGCTCGCTGGAGCGCGAGGCGGATTTCGCCACCGAGACGCGCAACATCCAGCGCTTCGCGCAGAACTTCGCCGGCGACCCGCACATCGTCATCCCGCGCATCTTCCCGGAGTGGACCAGCGAATTGCTGCTGGTGCAGGAGCACGTCGAGGGCGTGCCGGCGACCGATCCAGCCGCGGTGGCCGCGGCCGGACTCGACCGCAAGGTGCTCGCCGCGCGCGGCGTCGACGTGTTCCTCAAGATGATCCTGATGGACGGCCTGTTCCACGCCGACCCGCACCCGGGCAACGTGTTCTACCTGCCCGGCAACCGCATCGTGGTGATCGACTTCGGCATGGTCGGGCGGCTGTCCCCGCAGCGGCGCCGCCAGGTGATCGACCTCCTGGCGGGACTCGCGCGCATGGCCGAGGAGCCGATGCTCGAGGTGCTGCTCGACTGGGCGGGCGAGGGCCCGGTCGACGACGCGAGGCTCGCGGCGGACCTGAACGAGCTGGTGTTCGACTTCGAGGGCGTGCCGCTCAAGGACCTCCGCATCGGCGCCGCGATCCGCCAGTTCGCCGCCATCGTGCGCGAGCACGCGATCGTGCTGCCGTCGGACCTGTCGCTCATGTTCAAGACCCTGATCTCGCTCGAGGGCCTGGGACGGCAATACGATCCGGACCTGCACATCGTCCAACATCTCACGCCGTTCGTGCGGCGTGCGCTCGCCGAGCGCCACCAGCCGGCCGAGCTGTGGCGGCGCGGCCGCAACGCGCTCGACGAATTCTTCACCGTCGCCGCGAGCGTGCCGCGCGACCTCGCGCGCCTGCTGCGCGAGGCGCGCCGCGGCAAGGCTCGCATCGACCTCGACCTGAAGCGCCTCGACAGCTTCGGGCTGCGCCTGGACCGCACGCTCGATCGCGTGACCATGGGGATCATGACCGCCTCGCTCGTCATCGGCTCGGCGATCGTCCTCACCGTCGAGGGCGGGCCGCGGCTCTTCGGCGTGCCCGTGCTGCCGGTGATCGGCCTCGCCGGCTACGTGATGGCGTTCCTGAACAGCCTCTGGATCATCTACGGCATCTGGCGTTCAGGCCGGGAATAGAAACCGCAAAGAAAAAAACGGGGACGTACCCCGTTTTTCTTTTCCAGGATTTAAACCTTCGCGTCCTTTGGAATGAATTTGAGCGCCACGCCGTTGTTGCACCAGCGCTGGCCGGTGGGCTGGGGGCCGTCGTCGAAGACGTGGCCGTGGTGCCCGCCGCAGCGCTTGCAGTGGTACTCGGTGCGCGGGTAGACGAGGAAGAAATCCTTCTTCGTCTCGAACGCGCCGGGGATGGAGGTGAAGAAGCTCGGCCAGCCGGTGCCGGAGTCGAACTTCATCGCCGAGGTGAAGAGCGGCAGCCCGCAGCCGGCGCAGGCAAAAACACCCGGCCGCTTCTCGTTGTTCAGCGGGCTGGTGCCGGCGCGCTCGGTGCTTTCCTCGCGCAGCACCTTGTACGACTCGGGCGGGAGGCGCTTGCGCCACTCGTCCTTGGAGAGACTGAGCGGCTCCTCCGCCGAGGGCACGGTGGCGCCCGCCGGCAGGTAGCTCTTCCAGCCCTTTTGCAGCTCCTCGATGCCTTTCATGGTTGCCGGGGGTGCGGCGCGCGCCAGCAGCGGCGCGGCCGCGAGCCCGAACAGAAACGTGCGTCTTTGCATGGTTTCCTCATCCTTGCTGTCCCGTGGTCACGCATTGGTCGGACCAAGGTCGGAAACCTAACACTACCGCCTTACAGCGGGAAGTGCAGCGAGATCGACACGCTGCTTTGCGGTACTGGTACCGGCGCGGCATAGACCGGGGCCGGGCGGTAGACCACCGGCGGCGCGTAGAGCACCGGCGCGGGCGGCGCATAGAACACACGCGGCGGCGGCATCACCACAACCGGGCGAGGATGAACCACCACGGCGCGAGGATGAAAGTGGCGATCATGGCCCCAGCCGTGGCCGCGGCCACCGTCATGGGCGAACACCGGGGCGGCGAGCGCGAGGCCTGCGACGGCGAGAATCAGTTTCTTCAGCATTGCAGTCTCCTTTGAGCTGAATGATGTGGTGCCTATTACACGCGGCACCGCCGTTGCAGTGAACCGATAAAGTGCAAATGGTGTAACAGCGTGTTAACTTGCGCCGTCCGGAGGAGGTCCATGTCACGCATCGCAGTTGTTGTTTTCGCTTGGTTTTTTTCGCAGCTCGCGCTTGCTCAGGCGTACCCCGCCCACCCCATCACGATGGTCGTGCCGTTCCCGCCCGGCGGGGTCGCCGACATCGTCGGGCGGCCCCTCGCCGCGATGATGGAGAAGTCGCTGAAGCAGCCGGTGGTGATCGTGAACCGCACCGGCGCCGGCGGCGCGCTCGGCATGCGGGAAGTCGCCAGGGCGGCGCCCGACGGCTACACCGTCCTCATGGCCCTGTCGTCGATCTCGATCTTCCCGGTGTCCGAGCGCGTGAACGGCAAGCAGCCGGCCTACGAGCTGAAGGACTTCGCGCCGATCGCGCTCGTCACCGCGGACCCGACCGTGCTCGTGGTGCGTGCGGACAGCCCCTACAAGACGGTGAAGGATTTCGTCGAAGCGGCGAAGGCGAGACCGGGCAAGATCAACTACTCGTCCTCCGGCGTGTACGGCACGCTGCACGTCGCGATGGAGATGTTCGCCAACGCGGCGGGCGTGCAGCTTTTCCACGTGCCGTATGGCGGCGGCGGGCCGGCGATCACGGCGCTTCTCGGCGGGCAGGTCGAAGCCTCGGCGCAGGGTCCGGCGGCGGCGATCGGGCAGATTCGCGCCGGCAAGATGCGCGCGCTCGCGGGCTGGGGCACCGAGCGCCTGAAGCTGCTTCCCGATCTGCCGACCTTCAAGGAGCTCGGCTACGACGTCGAGTTCTACATCTGGTCGGGGGTGTTCGCGCCCGCGGCGACGCCCGCGCCGGTCGTCTCCCGCCTGCGGGAGGCGGTGAAGGCGGCCGCGACCTCGGAGGACTTCAGGAACGCGATGGAGAAGGTCTCCACTCCGGTCAGCTATCTCGACGCGCCCGAGTTCGCGAAATACTGGGAGCGCGACGCGCGCCGGCTCGCGGTCGCGGTCGAGAAGATCGGCAAGGTCGAAGAAGAGAAGAAGTAGCCCAAGTAGCGCGCCTCAGCGCCGCGCTTTGCGGCGCTTTCTCGCCGCCGCCGCACGCTTCGCCTTGAGGAGCCTTTCCTTCTCGATCAGCACGCGCGGCGTGCGGTACTGGGAAAGCGTGCTTGCCCGCCGCTCGAACGGGTCGCGGTGCGACACGAGGCTCAGGTGCCGGCCGGCGATGAGCCTGAAATGGCGGATGTCGTCGAGCGCCGTCGCCACCGGCCAGGCGCCGTTCTCGCCGCTTACCCAGACCCGCGGATCCATCCGCCGCAGGTCATAGGGCACCGAGTACTCGCGCAGCGTCTTGTGATTGCGCCGGTTGGCGTACTCGTGGAAATACGACATCGCGAGCTCGCGCAGGTCGCGGTAAACCGGATCGCGCGAGCGCAGGAAAACGCCGTTGGTCTTGGAGATCGCGCCCCACAGGCCGTGGCGACGATAGATCGCCACCACGTGGTCGAAGTCGTTCACCGCGCGCATGTCGAGAAGGAGCGGCGGCTCGCCGTTCACCCAGAAGGCGCAGGCCGCGAGCATCGCGCCTTCGATGCAGTGTGCCCTGCGAGTGCGAAGCACTTCGCGCACCGTAAGGCAGGTCTCGCCGCCGAGCTCGAAGTTTTGTTCCAGGCCGTAGACGAACTCCTGGATCCTGCGCGGCGCATCGAGGCGCCGCAGCAGGGCGAACTCGGCCTGCGTGAGGCCGAGGTCCTCGCGGCGGGCGAAGGGTTTTCCAACCATGGGCCGGGAAAAAATATAACGCCGCGCCCGCGCCGGCAATCGGTCCCGCAAGCCCCTGATTTTTGGGACCCGGTCGTTCGGCCGGTGGGCGCAGCCCGGTTCCGGCCGTATTCTGGGGTCTCTTCATACTGCATGAGGCACGCGTCATGACCGAGCTGCTGGAACAACTTTCTTCGGAACTTGCCGCGCGAACCGCGGCGCTGCAGGGGGCGGTTGCGGCGATCCGGCTGCCGCGCGAGCGCCACGTCAGCGCGATCGTCTGGCGCGGCGACGCGGTGCTCGCCTCCGAGCAGTCGCTCCCCCAGCGCGAGCAATTCGATCTCGTCCTGCCCGGCGGCGCCGAAGCCCAGGCGAGGCTCGCCGGTCGCGACGCCGGCACCAACGTCGCCGTGCTGCGCCTGTCACAGCCGCTCGCGCCGTTCGCGCTTGCATCGGGCGAAGCACGCTCTGGCGCGCTCGCCGTCGCGTTGGGCGCGGACGGCATCGGGGCGGCGAGCGTGCGCCTCGGCCTCGTCAATCACGCGGGCCCGCAGTGGCACAGCCTCGCCGGCGGGCTGATCGATCGGCGCATCGCGCTCGACCTGCGGCTCGCGCGCGCCGAAGAGGGCGGCCCGGTTTTCAGCGCGGCGGGAGCGTTTCTCGGCATGTCGACCCTTGGCGCACGCTCGCGCGTGCTCGTCATTCCGGCCGCTACGCTCGAGCGCGTCGTCCCGCTGCTCCTGAAGGAAGGCCGCGTCGCGCGCGGATGGCTCGGCGTGGCGCTGCATCCCGTCGCCGTGCCCGACGCGCTGCGCGGGGAGGCCGGTCAGCCGAGCGGGTTGATGGTGATGTCGCTCGTCGAAGGCGGCCCTGCGGCCAAGGCCGGAGTCGTGGCCGGCGACATCGTGCTGAGCGTCAACGACGCTGCGGCATCGGGATTCCGCCGGATTGCGGGACAATTCGGTCCGGACCGCATCGGCCGCAAGGCGGTGCTGCGCGTGATCCGGGGCGGAACGCTGCTCTCGCTCGACGCGCTGATCGAAGCGCGTCCCGCCGCATGAGCGCCCTCCCCCAGGTGGCGCTTGCCGCCGCCCTGCGGGTTCTGGTCCGGGCGACGGATCCGGCGCGCCGCGAGGCTCTGCGCCAGCTCGTCATCGACGCCGGCCATCTGCCGGTGGATTCGCCTTCCGGTGCCGACGCCGTATTGTCGGACCAGCTCCAGGTGGAAGGCTTCGCGCCGATGCCCGAACCCAGTCCGCGGACGCTCTTCACTCCGCGCGAGGTGGAAGTCCTGGCGGGAATCGGCGATGGCCTCACCAACAAGATGATCGCGCGCAGGCTGGCGATCTCTCCGCACACCGTGAAGTTCCATGTCGAATCCATGCTGAAAAAGCTCGGCGCGCGCACGCGGGCCGAAGCGGTGGCGAAGGCGCGGGAGCACACACTCGGCAACACGGTCGAGTTCTAGGCGAGGTTCCAGAAGTCCGGTTTACCCACCCGCGTGCGCGGGGGCAGATGGCCGCGCTACCCGATCGTGGGCGGGTCAAAAACCATTACAGGTGCAACATACGGATTCTCGAAGGTTAGAATCGAAACCCCCCTGTCACCACCGCGAATGCCCATGCGTTTCATACATCTCGCCGTGCTCTCGCTCGTCGTGTGGGTCGCGGCTTGTGGCGAAGCTGGAGGTGACAAGGGCGGCAAGGGGCACGGCGGTCCGATGGGCGGCATGCCGCCGCCGGAAGTCAACGTCGCTACGGTGCAACCGCAGACCTTGCAGGTGGCGCTCGAGTACACCGGGCAGACGGCCGGTTCGCGTGAGGTCGAAGTACGCGCGCGGGTCACTGGAATTCTGCTCAAGCGTAATTTCACAGAAGGCGCGCAGGTGAAGCAGGGCCAGTCGCTCTTCACCATCGACCCGGCACCGTTCCAGGCTGTCGTCGCGCGGTCCGAAGCGGACGTGGTGGCGGCACAGGCGCGCTATGACCAGGCGAAGCGCAACGCCGCGCGCCTGAAGCCCCTGTATGCCGAGAAGGCGGTCAGCCAGAAGGAATACGACGACGCCGTGTCGGCCGAGTCCATCGGCGCGGCCGACGTCAAGGCGGCGCAGGCGCGCCTGGTCGAGGCCAAGCTCAATCTGGAGTACACGCGGGTCGAGGCGCCGGTTTCCGGCGTCACCACGCGCGCGCTGCCCTCGGAGGGCACGCTCATCTCCGGGCCGAACGTGCTGCTGACCAGCGTGGTCCAGGTCGACCCGATCTGGGTGAACTTCGGCATTCCCGACAACGAGCAGTCGCGGCTGCAGAGGGAGGCCGACGCCGGCCGCCTCAAGCTGCCGAAGAATTTCGAAGTCGAGCTGCGCCTCGCCGACGGCAGCGTCTATCCGAGGAAGGGCCGGCTCTCGTTCTCCGATGTGCGCATCTCGCCCGCCACCGGCACGCGCGAGGCGCGCGCCGAGCTGCCCAATCCTGACGGCGCGCTGCGCCCGGGACAGTTCGTGCGCGTGATCCTGCACGGGGCGATGCGGCCGAACGCGCTCACCGTGCCGCAGCGCGCGGTGCTCGAGGGGCCGCAGGGCAAGTTCGTCTATGTGGTCGACGACAAGAGCACCGCGCAGCCGCGCCCGGTGCAGGCGGGCGAGTGGTCGGGTGACAGCTGGATCATCACGGAGGGCGTGAAGCCGGGTGAGCGCGTGATCGTTGACGGCCTGCTCAAACTCGGCCCCGGCGCGCCCGTGAAAATCGCCGAAAAACCGCCTGAAACGCCCTCTGAAAAATCTGTTGTAGGAAAGAAGTAGTGTTCTCCCGCTTCTTCATCGACCGGCCGATCTTTGCCGCGGTGCTCTCGGCGTTTGTCGTCCTCGCCGGGCTCGCCGCGATGCGCGTGCTGCCGGTCGCGCAGTACCCCGAGATCGCGCCGCCGGTGGTCACGGTGCAGGCGGTCTACCCGGGAGCCTCCGCCCAGGTGCTCGAGCAGACCGTCGCCGCGCCGCTCGAGAACCAGATCAACGGCGTCGAGCACATGATCTACATGAACTCGACCTCGACCTCGCAGGGCGTGGTGCAGATCCAGGTCACCTTCGACATCGGCACCGACCCCGACAAGGCGGCGCTCAACGTCAACAATCGCGTCAAGCAGGCCGAGCCGCGCCTGCCGCTCGAGGTGCGGCGGCAGGGCGTGACGGTGGAGAAGGGCTCCTCGGCCTTCCTGCAGGTGCTCGCGTTCTACTCGCCCGAAGGCCGCCACAGCGACGTGTTCATCTCGAACTACGTGACGCTCAACGTGCTCGACCTCCTGAAGCGCGTCCCCGGCACCACCAACGTCCAGATCTTCGGCGCCAAGGACTACGCGATGCGCATCTGGGTGCAGCCCGACAAGATGACGCAGCACAAGCTCACGCCCGCGGACCTCATCCGGGTGGTGAACGAGCAGAACGCCCAGTTCGCCGCCGGCAAGGTCGGGCAATCGCCCGCGCCTCCCGGGCAGGAGCTGGTGTACACGGTCACCACGCGCGGCCGCCTGTCCGATCCGAAGGAGTTCGAGGAAATCCTGGTGCGCACCAACCCCGACGGCTCCTCGCTCAGGCTGAAAGACGTGGCGCGCGTGGAGCTCGCCTCCAAGGACTACGACTTCATCGGCCGCATCAACGGCAGGGAAGCCACGCTGGTGGGTATCTTCCTGCAGCCCGGCGCCAACGCCCTGGGGGTCGCAGGCGAGGTGAAGCGCACGGTAGCCGACATCGCCAAGCGCTTTCCGCAGGGCCTCGCCTACTCGGTCCCCTACGACACCACGCGCTTCGTCGAGGTCTCGATCAAGGAGGTGGTCGAGACGCTGCTCATCGCCATGGCGCTCGTGTTCCTGGTGGTGTATCTCTTCCTGCAGAGCTGGCGCGCCACGCTGATCCCTTTTGCAGCGGTGCCGGTGTCGCTCATCGGCACCTTCGCCGGCTTGCTGCTGCTCGGCTACACCATCAACACGCTGACGCTCTTCGGCATGGTGCTCGCCATCGGCATCGTGGTGGACGACGCCATCGTCGTGCTCGAGAACGTCGAGCGCATCATGCACGAGGAAGGCCTCGCGCCGCGCGAGGCCGCGATCAAGGCGATGAAGGAAGTGACCAGCCCCATCGTCGCCATCGTGCTCGTGCTGTGCGCGGTGTTCGTGCCGATCGCCTTCCTCGGCGGCCTCACCGGGGAGCTCTACCGCCAGTTCGCGGTGACGATCTCGATGGCGGTGGTGATCTCGGGAATCGTGGCGCTGACGCTGACGCCGTCGTTATGCGTCATCGTCCTGAAGCCGGAAAAAAGAAGGGAGCGCGGATTCTTCGCGTGGTTCAACCGGGCTTTTGGCCGCGCCACCGACCACTACGAGTCGGGCGTGGCGTGGATCATCCGGCGCGGCGGCATTGGTCTCGCGCTCTTCGCCTGCATGGTCGCGGCCGCGGCCTGGCTGTGGCACATCACGCCGGGGAGCCTGGTGCCCGACGAGGACCAGGGCTTCTACATCGCGGCGGTGATCCTGCCCGACGGGGCGACCCTGGAGCGCACCGACAAGGTGGTCGCCGAGGTGAACAAGGCGATCGCGTCAAACCCGAACAATCTCGACGTCGTCGCCTTCACCGGCTTCGACTTCCTCGGCGGCGGCTTCCGCAACAACGCCGCGACCATCTTCGTCACGCAGAAGCCCTGGAGCGAGCGCAAGGTCGCCACGCCCCAGCTGGTGGGCGACTTCTTCATGAAGACCGGCCACATCAAGGAAGGGCTCGCGCTTGCCTTCGGTCCGCCGCCGATCTTCGGCTTGGGGACCGCCGGCGGCTTCGAGTTCTATATCCAGAACCGCGGCACCGGAGGGTCGGGCGAGATGGCGAAGGCGCTCGGCCAGTTCATCGGCGCGGCGCATAAGGAGCCGCAACTCGGGATGGTGCAGACCCTTTGGCGCGCCACGGTGCCGCAGCTCTCGGTCGACGTCGACCGCGACCGGGCGAAGGCGCTCGGCGTGCCGCTCGAGGACCTCTACGGCGCGCTCGCGGCCACGCTCGGCAGCTACTACGTGAACGACTTCAACAAGTTCGGCCGCACCTGGCAGGTGCTGATGTCGGCCGCGCCGCAGTACCGCGACCGGCCCGAGGATATCGGAAAGGTGTGGGTGCGCTCCGAGAAAGGCGAGATGATTCCGCTCGACTCGCTCGCCAAGGTGCGCTACAGCTCCGGCCCCGACTCGCTCGATCGCTTCAACAACCTGCCGGCGGTGAAGATCTTCGGCCAGGCCGCGCCGGGGGTGTCTTCGGGGCAGGCGATCCAGGCGGTCGAAAATATCGCGACCAAGGTGCTGCCGCAGGACTTCAGCTACGACTGGGGCGGTGTCTCCTACCAGGAGAAGCGCTCGGCCGGGACCTCGGGCCTGGCGCTCGGCCTGGCGGTCGTCATGGTGTTCCTGATTCTGGCGGCGCAATACGAGAAGTGGTCGCTGCCGCTCTCGGTGCTTCTGGCGATGCCGTTCGGCACGTTCGGCGCGCTCGCGGCGGTCTGGTTGAGAGGCCTGACCAATGACGTGTACTTCCAGATCGGACTCGTTACGCTGCTCGGCCTCGCGGCGAAAAACGCCATCCTGATCGTCGAGTACGCAGTGATGAAGCACGAGCAGGGACTGTCGGCTTCGGCCGCTGCGGTCGAGGCGGCGAGGCTGCGCTTCCGGCCGATCCTCATGACCTCGCTCGCCTTCATCCTCGGCGTGATGCCGCTCGCCTTCTCCACCGGCGCCGGCGCCGGCGCGCGCGAATCGGCGGGCACCGGCGTGATGGGCGGGATGCTGGCGGCGACCTTCTTGGCCATCTTTTTCGTGCCGATGTTCTTCAAGCTGATGACCGACCGGCACCTGACCGAGAAGCGCTCGAGCGCCGACATCAAGCACGAGGCCGAGCAGGCCCGCGTGGTCACGCATAAGAGCATCCCGATACCGCACCACGCGCCGCATAGCCATGAGTAGGTTCGCCGTCGTCGCCTGCCTCGCGGTGGCCGGTTGCATTCAGCCGGTGAAATATGAGCGGCCTGCGGTCGAGCTGCCGGACGCCTGGAAGGAGACCGCGCCGCGCTTTGCCGAGGACGGGCGCTGGTGGCGCATCTACGACGACGCCGCGCTCGACGCGGTGGTCGACGAGGCGCTCTCGGGCAATGGCGACCTGCTGGTCGCGGCGGCGCGCGTGGACGAGGCGCGCGGGCTCCTCGGCGAGGCGAACTCCCTCTTCTGGCCGAGCATCGACGCCCAGGCCGCGGCCAGCCGCCAGCAGATCTCCACCCGCACCGCGACCGCGTTTCCCGGCATCCCGACCGAATACAGCAACCACCGCGCGACGCTCAACGTCTCCTACGAGCTCGATCTCTTCGGCCGCTTGCGCGCCAACGCCGCCGCGGCGCGCGCCGAGCTCGAGGGGAGCGAGGCCTCGCGCGAGGCGGTGCGCCTCGCGCTTGCGGCGCAAGTGGCGAAGTCGTACTTTTCCTTGCGCTCCTTCGACGAGCAGGTGAACCTCACCCGACGCAACGTGGCGCTGCGCGAGGAGGCGCTCGGCCTGCAAAGAAAGCGTTTCCAGGGCGGGGTCATCTCGGAGTACGAGCTGCGCCAGCTCGAGGCGGAAGCCGCCTCGGTGCGCGCGCTGCTTCCGCCGCTCGAGCGCGACCGCGAGCGCGAGGAGGTGGCGCTGTCCGTGCTGCTGGGGCGCAGCCCGAAGCAGGTGTTCGAGGGCGTGGTGAACGTGAGGCAGGCCGCCGATGAGATGCCGGGCCCGCCCGCCGTCCCTTCCGGCCTGCCCTCCGAGCTCCTCCTGCGCAGGCCCGATCTGGTCGAGGCCGAGCGCCAGCTCGCCGCCGTCAATGCCCGCGTGGCGGTTGCGCGCGCCGAGATGTTCCCCTCGATCAGCCTGAGCGCTTTCTACGGCAGCGAGAGCGCGGCGCTCGCCAACCTGTTCGCCGGCGGCTCGGCTGCCACCTGGCAGGTCGCCGCGGCGCTGACGCAGCCGATCTTCCAGGGCGGGCGGCTCCAGGCGCGCAGCGACGCGGCCCAGGCGCGCGAGCGCGCTGCGCTGGCGCAGTACCAGCAGGCCATCCGCTCGGCCTTCGGCGAGGTGCGCACCGCCCTCATTGCGCAGAGCCGCGCCCGCGAAAGCTACGAGGCCGAATCGGCGCGCGAAGCCGCGCTCACGCAGACGCTGCGCCTCGCGCGGCTGCGTTATCAGAACGGCGTCGCGAGCCAGCTCGACGTGCTCGATGCCGAACGCGGCCTGCTCTCGGCGCAGATCGCGCGCGTCGAGGCGCTGCGCGCCCATCGCGCTGCGGTCGCCGACCTCTTCAGAGCCCTCGGCGGCTGATCAGCTGAAAACGTACGCGTCCATCGCCAGCACGCCGCTGTCGATGGCGTCGTAGACGCGCTCGGGGCGGGCATGCTCGGGCGCGGCGCCGAGCGCGAAGAAGAACGGCAGGAAGTGCTCGTCGGTGGGATGCGCGCGCACCCCATGCGGCGAGCGGGAGCGGTACTCCAGCAGCTCCTCCAGGCTGGCCTGGTTCACCTTGTCGAAAACCCAGGCCTGGAATTCGCGCGCATAGGGGGCGGGCGCACCCTGGCCGCGCGCCCAGTCGCGCAGGTTGTGAGTCAGGTGGCCCGAGCCGATGAGGAGCACCCCCTCGTCGGCGAGCGGCCGCAGGGCCTTGCCCAGCTGAAAATGGTGCCGCGCGCCGAGCGCGGGCTGCACCGAGATCTGGACCACCGGCACGTCGGCCTCGGGATAAGCGTAAAGGAGCGGCGCCCATGCGCCGTGATCGAGGCCGCGTGTGCCGTCGATCGAGGCGCCGAAGCCCGCTTCGCGCAGCAGCGCCTGCGCGCGCCGCGCCACCTCCGGTTCGCCTGGCGCGGGATAGCGCAGGCGATAGAGTGGCTCGGGGAAGTTGTAGAAATCGTGGATCGTCTGCGGCTTTGCCGAGCCGGTGAGCATCGGGAGGTCGGTCTCCCAGTGCGCCGACGAGATGAGGATCGCGCGCGGGCGCGCGAAGCGCCGGCCGAGCGCCTGCCACGCTTCGCCCGCCGGGCCGGGCTGCAGCGCGTGCATCGGCGAGCCGTGCGATAGGAAGACGCTCGGCAGTGCGCTCATGCGGCCTTCTTCAGCAGGCCTTCCTCCTGCATCGCTTCCTGTACCTTCGGCCGCGCGCCGACGCGCTTGTGAAACGCGGCGAGGTTCGGCCACCGGGCGAGGTCGATACCGGTCGGCTTGGTCCAGTTCAGCAGCACGAAAAGGTAGGCGTCGGCGACCGTGAAGGACTTGCCCATCAGGTAGTCCTTGCCCGCGAGCTGCTGCTCGATCCAGTCGAAGCGCGAGGCGAGGTTCTGCTTCACGATCGGCTTGTAGTCCTCGGGGGTGTTCGGCTTGAAGAGCGGCGAGAACTGCTTGTGCACTTCCGAGGTGAGGAAGTTGAGCCACTCCTGCAGGCGGTAGCGCTCCAGCGTGCCCGCCTTGGGCGCGAGGCCGGAGTCGGGCTTCCTGTCGGCGAGGTACTGCACGATCGCCGGGCCTTCGGTGAGGATCTGGCCGTCGTCCAGCTCGAGCGCCGGCACATAGCCGCGCGGATTCACTTTCCAGTAATCGCCGCCGCCTTCGAAGGTCTTTGCCTTGTTGTCGACCTTTTCCAGTTCGACGGGAATGCCGAGCTCGCGGGACACGATGTGGGGCGAAAGCGAGCAGGCGCCGGGTGCGTAGTAGAGCTTCATCGAACGATCTCCTTTGACTTTCAATTAGGACACGGCCTGGGCTGCAACCCGCAAATTGGGTGCCCGCTGCCGGTTCGCAAGGGCGAAACGGCCATCGCCGAGCAATGCCTGCGCGAGCGACGCGGCGATCAGGAATACCGGGTACTCCCAGCCGCCGTTAGGCGCGTTGAAAACCCAACCGTTGCCGGAATGGACCCAGGCAGCGCCGGCAAGAATTGGAATCAGCGCCAGCGCGACCCAGCGGCTCGCGACGCCGGCCACCAGCAGGACGCCGCCGACGAGCTCCGCCCAGAAGGTGGCGTAGGCGAGCCCCGCCGGAAGGCCGAGCGACTGGAAGAACTGCGCCGTTCCGGGCAGCGTGAAGGCCAGGTATTTGAGGACCAGCGAATGGGCGATGAACATCGCGCCCAGCGAGACGCGCAGCAGCGTCGCCGCATAGGGGGCGGTACGGGAATCGATCATCGGTGCCTTCCTTTCGGGTAAATGGGGTTGAACGCTGCGGAGTATGAAAGCCCCGTGAATTGGGATAAAGAGGTCTTGATGGGATTGATTATTCCGAAAACCGTTGTAATGTGGGCCCCATGGACCGCTTCCAGGCGCTGCGGGTGTTCTCACAAGTCGTCGAAGCCGGCAGCTTTTCGGGCGCCGCGGAGAAGCTGGGGCTCTCGACGACGGCGGCGTCCCGGCACGTCGCCGAGCTGGAAGCGCATCTCCAGACGCGCCTGCTGAACCGGACCACCCGCCGCGTGAGCCTGACCGAGAGCGGGCGGACGTTCTACGAGCGAGCGGTCCAGCTCCTCGCCGACCTCGCCGAGGCCGAGCAGGAGGCGAGCCGTGCCTCGGTCGTGCCGCGCGGCACCGTCAGGCTCACGACCTCGATCAACTTCGGCGCGCGCCATGTGGCACCAGCGATCGCCGCATTTCTCGCCGCGCACCCCGGGGTACGGTTCGACGTGTCGCTTTCGGACCGCATCGTGGACCTCGTCGAGGAAGGCTTCGACCTGGCGGTGCGCATCGGCGCGGGTGGCTCGGACAATGTCGTCGCGCGCAAGCTCGGCGAAACGCGCCTGGTGCCGTGCGCCTCGCCGGCCTATCTCGAGGCGCACGGCGCGCCGCGCGTGCCCGAAGACCTCGCGCACCACAACTGCTTCACCTACGAATATGGGACGGGGCGCGGCGTCTGGTCCTTTCGCGACGCGGCCGGCGCCGAGCGCAGTGTGCGGGTCGGGGGCAGCCTCCATTCGAACAACGGCGACCTGCTCGCGGAGGTCGCCGCGCAGGGCGCGGGCATCGTGTTCGAGGCGGCGTTCATCGTCGGACCCGAAGTGCGCGCCGGCAGGCTGGTGCCGTTGCTGCAGGACTTCGTGTCTGCGCCGCTGCCGATCTACGCGGTGTACCCGAGCCGCAAGCACCTTTCGGCGAAAGTGCGCCTGTTCGTCGAGTTCCTGCTCGAGCGCTTCGCCGGCGCGCGGGACTGGAGCGCGGCCTGAGGCTCGTGCTCGCAAGCCTGCTGCTGCAGGCCGCCTTGTGCCAGGCCGCGGACCCCGAGTGGCTGCTCGCCACGGACCAGCCCTCAGTGGTCGCCGGCCAATCCTTCGAAATCATCGTGGCTGGCGAAGCGCCCCTTCCCGACGAGATCGAGGTGCGCCTGCGCACCGACATCGAGCAGCGCGTCGTCGTGCTCCGTGCAAGGGGCCCGGCCGAGCGCGGACGGCGCCGCTACGCCGCCGACATGCCGGCCACCATGGCAGGCAATGTCCAGATCGACCTCGTGGCGCGCGATTCGAGCGCGCTGCAGCTCGCGGTGGCGGCGCCCGGACAGGCGCCGCCGGGAACCGGGCGGCACGCCCCCGGCGAGTACGAGCCGCCGCTCTCCGAGAACGATCCGATGTATTTCATCGTCGGCGAGCACCACGGCTGGACGGCGCGCTTCCAGCTCTCGTTCAAGTATCGCCTGTTCGATCTCGGCACGGGCTTCGGCCGCGAGCAGCCCTGGCTCACCGGTTTCTACCTCGGCTACACGCAGAACTCGATCTGGGATCTCTCGTCCCAGTCCAAGCCGTTTCGCGACACGAGCTATCGGCCGCAGCTCTTCTGGAAATGGGATCGCGCGGACGAAAAGACCTTCATCGACAGCGTGCGCTTCGGCCTCGAGCACGAGTCGAACGGCGGCGACGCCGCGAACTCGCGCTCGATCAACACCGTTTTCATCCGGCCCGAGTGGCACCACAGCTTCGCCAATCGCCACGAGATGCAGTTCATGCCCAAGTTCTACAGCTACCTGGAAAAGGATGAAAACCCAGACATCGCGCAGTACCGCGGCTACGCCGACTGGCAACTGCGCTACGACGCGGCCGGCGAGTGGGTCACGACGCTGATCGGCCGCTACGGGACCTCGGGGAAGGGCAGCTTCCAGGTGGACGTGTCGAAGCGCTTGCGCGACCTGCGCTTCGGCCCGGTCGGCGGCTACTTCCACGTGCAGTATTTCACCGGCTACGGCGAATCGATCCTCGATTACAACGTGCGCAGTCCCTCCCAGCTGAGGATCGGGTTCGCCATCGTGCCGTGAAAATCGGTGCCGTGAAAAATCAGGTGTCTTCGGTGCGCGGCGGGCGCCACGTGTACGGAACCGGACCGGGCGCGCGCAGCACGCGCAGCATGCGCAGCGCGCCTTCCTTGCGGCCCTCGCCGCTGCGGTAGTACCCGGGAACGAGCACCGTCTCGTAGAAGCTCATCGCCCGGTAGAAGCGCCGGGCGGCGTCGTTGTTCGAGCGCAGCTCGAGGTGGATGCTCGCCATGCCCGCGACGCGCGCCGATTCCACCAGCCACTCGAGCAGGCGCTGGCCGATGCCCAGCCTGCGGTGCGAGGGACGCACCGCGAGCAGCACGAGGTGCGCGCGCTCGTCGCCGAACTCCATGATGGCGAATCCCGTGATCGCGCCGCGCCCGCCGGCGGCGGCGCCCTTGGCGCCTTCGCACGCCACCACGGCGAGGGTCTCGCGGTCGCGGATCGCCCGCAGGACGCGCGCCGCGTCGTATTTCCATCCCAGGCCCGCCTCGATGAAGTCGCGCGACATCATCGCGATGGCCTGGGCATCGCGCGGCTCGGCGAGACGGATGGTGATGGCGCGTGGCGTCATGCGATTCCATTGTGCCATACGTTCATTCGCTGAGGGCGAATGTCCTCTATGCCCTGATGAGACTATTGGTATCCTCGCCCGAGGCCCGAGAAAAACTGGGGGGCACGCATGACGACCGCCGTCGAACTATTCTCGCCGGCGCCGACAGCGCATCGCCGCGAGCGCAAAGCGCTCTACGAGCGCGACGCGATCGGCAGCCTGATGGAGCCGCTGATCGGCGCCTTCACGCCGGAGTGGACCGTGGAGGAGACGATCGAGGCGCTGCGCGAGAGCGTGAAGCGCAACCTCGTCACCTATATCTGGGTGGTCGACGGCGAGGGCAGGCTCGCCGGCATCGTCACCATGCGCGAGCTTCTCTTCGGCGCGAAGGACGCCACGCTGGCGCAGGTGATGACAAGAGATCCGTTCGTGCTGCAGGCGGCGATGCCGCTCAGGGAAGCGATGAAGCAGGTGCTCGACCGGCATTATCCCGTCTATCCGGTGGTGGACGCCGCCGGGCGCCTCACGGGGCTGGTGCGCGGCCAGGCGATGTTCGAGGCCCGGGCGATCGAGATCTCGCTGCAGGCGGGCAGCATGATGGGCGTGGAAAAAGAGGAGCGCATCGCGACGCCGTGGCACCACAGCCTGAAGCTGCGCCACCCGTGGCTTCAGTTGAACCTGCTCACCGCGTTTCTCGCCGCCGCGGTGGTGGGTCTGTTCCAGGACACGCTCGATCGCCTCGTGATCCTCGCGCTCTTCCTGCCGGTGCTCGCCGGCCAGTCGGGCAACACCGGCTGCCAGGCGCTCGCCGTGACCCTGCGCGGCATGACGCTCGGCGAGCTCAAGCCGGGCGCCGAGCGGCGCCTGGTCTCGAAGGAGGCATGGCTCGGCTGCCTGAACGGCGTCGGCGTCGGGCTCGCGGCCGGCATCGGCATGTTGGTGACCGCTGCCGGCCAGCACCAGGCGCGGCCGTTCATGCTCGGCTTGGTGGTGTTCCTCGCCATGATCGGCGCGTGCGTCGCGAGCGGCGTTTCCGGCGCGCTCGTGCCGCTCACGCTCAAGCGCCTGGGCTTCGACCCGGCGAGCGCCTCGAGCATCTTCCTCACCACCGCCACCGACGTGGTGAGCATGGGAATGCTGCTGGGCCTGGCTACGATTTTGGTGCGCTAGCGGTAAATCATCTTGCGCGTCATCCCGCCGTCGGCGACGAAGTTCTGCCCGGTGATGAAGCCCGCCTGCTCGGAAATCAGGAACGCAACGAGCTCGCCCACGTCTTCGGGGCGCCCGGCGCGGCCGACCGGATGCTGCGCGTGGTCTTTCCGCGAGAGCCTCGCTTTTGCGATCCAGCCCGGGCTGATGCAGTTCACCCGGATGCGCGGCCCGAGGCTCATGGCGAGCGCGTGGGTGAGCGCGACGACGCCGCCCTTCGTGGCGGCATAAGCCTCGGTATTCGGCTCCGACTGCAGCGCGCGCGTCGAGGCGATGTTGACGATCGCGCCCGCGCTCCTGCGAAGATGCGGCACGCAATGCTTGGTCATCAGGAAGACCCCGGTCAGATTGACGCCGATCCTGCGGTTCCACGCTGCGAGCGCGAGCTTCTCCACCGGCGGATCGGCCGGGTCGGCGAGCCCGGCGTTATTGATCAAAGCGTCCAGCCGGCCGAAGCGATGCAGCACGCCTCGCACGCAGGCTCTCACCGAGGTCTCGCTGGAGACGTCGCAGCGGAAGAACGCGGCCGCGCCGGCGCCGGGACGGTCTAGATCCGCCACCGCGACGCGGTAGCCGCGGCGCTCGAGCAGCGCGGCGACGCCGCGGCCGATGCCGCGGCTTCCGCCGGTCACCAGAACCGTCTTTTGTGTCATGGGCGAAAAGAGTATTCTGAAAGGCCGCGCGCGTGGAAGCCGCGTGGAAGCTGAGGAGGGCCACCATGCAGGTCCAGGAAATCCTTCGAGTCAAGGGCAACCGGCTGCTGTGCATCGAGCCATCGGGCCAGGCCACCGAAGCGGTGCGCACCATGGCGCGCGAGAACCTCGGCTCGCTCGTGGTCCTGGAGCGCGAGCGAATGGTGGGCATGCTCACGTTCCACGAGCTCTTGCGCGCGCTCGCGCTGCGCGGCGGCACGCTCGGCGACCTCGAGGTCGGCGAAATCATGGACCGCGACCCGGTGACGGCCACGCCCGACATGGAGGTCAACGATCTGCGCCGCACGATGCTCGAGAGCGGCGCGCGCTACCTGCCGGTGATGAAGGGCGAGAGGCTCCTCGGCGTGATCTCGTTCCGCGACGTCGCCAAGGCGGTGCTCGAAGAGCAGGACTTCGAGAACCGCATGCTCAAGGGCTACATCAAGAACTCGATCGCCTAGAGCCCGGTTGAAAAGAAGGAGCTTGCTGACGGGCGCCGCGGCCGCGCTCACGGGCGGCCTCGCGTTCGCCGCGTGGCGCTACTGGCCGCCGGAGGGTTTTTGGAATCCGTGCAGAGCGGCGCTGCCGGCGCGGCTTGCGGATCACGAGTTGGTGAGGCAGGCGTGGGAGGGCGTCGACGCTTCGAACATGTGGGACGCGCACGCGCACCTCATCGGCACCGGCGACTCCGGAAGCGGCGTCTACGTCAATCCGCGCATGGAGAGCCTGCTCAATCCGGGCGAGTACGCCCGGCGTCTTTTCTTCCTCAACGCCGGCTGCGCGCACGACGCGCCCGGGAGCGTCGACCGCGCCTACGTCGAGCGCATGCGCAACCTCGTCGACGGCCTGCGCCCGGGCGCCAAGCTCCTGCTCTTCGCTTTCGAGCGCAGCTACGACGATAAGGGCGACCCCGATCCCGAGCACACGCCCTTCTACGTGCCCGACGGATACGCACGCGACGTGGCGCGCGCCTATCCGGCGTATTTCGAGTGGGTGGCCTCGGTGCACCCGTACCGGCGAGATGCGGTGGAGCAGGTGGCAAAGGCGAAGCGGGAAGGGGCGCGCGCGGTGAAATGGCTGCCCTCGGCGATGGGGATCGATCCGGCGTCGCCGCGCTGCGATGCTTTTTATCAGAAGCTCAGGGAATTGAATCTTCCGTTGATCTCGCACGCGGGCGAGGAGCGCGCGGTGCTTGGGCGCGAAGCGCACGACTTCGGCAACCCGCTGCGCCTGCGCCGCGCGCTCGACGCGGGGGTTCGAGTGGTGGCCGCGCATTGCGCCTCGCTCGGGCACGACCGCGACCTCGACCGCGGCGGCGCGACGGTGGAAAGCTTCGCGCTCTTCGAGCGCATGATGGGCGAGGGGCGCTACGAGCACACGCTTTTTGCCGACATCTCGGCGATGACGCAGGTGAACCGGGCGGGCCCGCATCTCGCCAGGGTGATCGAGCGCGCGGAGTGGCACCCGCGCCTCATCAACGGCTCGGACTACCCGCTGCCCGGCGTGATGCCGATCTTCTCGGTCGATTACCTCGTGTCGCTCGGCCTGGTGGCGGAGAAGGCTGCGCCGGTCCTGAAGGAGATCCGCCTCCACAACCCGCTGCTCTTCGACTTCGTCCTCAAGCGCGCACTGCGCTCGGGGGGGAAGGCGTTTCCGGCGAGCGTTTTCGAGACGCGCAAGTTCTTCGCATAGAATGGCCCGATGTCCGGCAACAGCTTCGGCACGCTCTATTGCGTGAGCTCGTTCGGCGAGTCGCACGGGCCGGCTTACGGCGGGGTGGTCGACGGCTGTCCGCCGGGTCTCGCCCTTGCCAATGACGACATCCAGAAGGAGCTGGACCGCAGAAAGCCCGGCTCCTCGCGCCACGTCACGCAGCGGCGAGAGTCCGACACGGTCGAGCTGCTCTCGGGCGTGTTCGAGGGGCGCACCACCGGGACGGCGATCGGCTTCCTGGTGCGCAACGAGGACCAGCGCTCGAAAGACTACGCGGCGATCGCGCAGAAGTTCCGGCCCGGCCATGCCGACTACACCTATTTCCAGAAGTACGGCGTGCGCGATCCGCGCGGCGGCGGGCGCGCCTCGGCGCGCGAGACGGTGGTGCGCGTTGCCGCCGGCGCGATCGCGAAGAAATGGCTGAAAGAGCGCTACGGCGTTTCGATCAGGGGCTATCTCGCGTCCATCGGCAACGTGAACATTCCGTTCCAGTCCTGGGACGCGGTGAATGCGAACGCGTTCTTTGCGCCGAACGCGGAAATCGTTTCCAAGCTTGAATCATTCATGGACGAGCTGCGCGCGAGCGGCGATTCGTGCGGCGCGCGCGTGAACGTGGTGGCGCAGAGCGTGCCGGTGGGCTGGGGCGAGCCGGTTTACGGGCGGCTGGATGCCGACATCGCCTGGGCGATGATGTCGATCAACGCCGTGAAGGGCGTGGAGATCGGCGCGGGGTTCGCTTCCATCGGTCAGAAAGGCAGCGAACATGGCGACGAGATGTCGCCACAGGGCTTCCTGTCGAACAACAACGGCGGTGTGCTGGGCGGCATCTCGACCGGCCAGGACCTGACCGTGTCGATCGCGCTCAAGCCGACGTCCAGCATCCGGCTACCTCGGAAAACGATCGATATCCATGGCAAGGAAACGATGGTCGAAACCACCGGCCGTCATGATCCATGCGTGGGTATCCGCGCAACGCCCATCGCGGAAGCCATGCTTGCCTGCGTGCTGATGGATCACGCCTTGCGCCATCGCGCCCAGTGCGCGGACCTCGCGCCGCCCCTCACCCTCCGTTAGCGGTTCGCCCCGAAAGCTAGAAAAACCCAAGAAAATCAATTAAAGTAACGTTACAAAACCCCCAAGAGAGAAGAACGATGAGCAACAAGGGCCAGTTGCTACAAGACCCCTTTTTGAACACGCTGCGCAAGGAGCACGTCCCGGTCTCGATCTATCTCGTCAACGGCATCAAGCTGCAGGGCCAGATCGAGTCGTTCGACCAGTACGTCGTGCTGCTGCGCAATTCCGTGACGCAAATGGTCTACAAGCACGCCATCTCCACCGTGGTGCCGTCGCGTCCGATCAGCCTGGGAGCCGACAAGGACGCCGAGTAGCAGTTTGCAGGAACACCCTCAGGAAACCCCGCCTCAAGCTGCCGACCCGCAGGCAGCGATCATCGTATGCCTGGATTTCGGCGACGACACCTACGACGAGCGCGTCGAGGAAGTCGTGCGCCTGGTCGAGAGCGCAGGCGTGCGCCGCCACCGCGTGATCCGCGGCAAGCGCGCGCGACCCGATCCGAAGTTCTACGCCGGCAGCGGCAAGGTGGCCGAGATCGGCGCGGCGGCCGAAGCGCTGAACGCCGCCTTCGTGGTGTTCAACCACGCGCTGTCCCCGGCGCAGGAGCGCAACGTGGAGCGCGAGCTGGAGCGGCGCGTGCTCGACCGGACCGAGCTGATCCTCGAGATCTTTGCCCAGCGCGCGCAGACCAACGAAGGCAAGCTGCAGGTCGAGCTCGCCCGGCTCGAGCACCTGTCGACGCGCCTGGTGCGCGGCTGGTCCCACCTCGAGCGCCAGCGCGGGGGCCTGGGCAAGACCGGCGGCCCGGGCGAAACGCAGCTCGAGCTGGACCGCCGGTATATCGCCAACCGCGTGAAGGTGCTGAAGGGGAAACTGCGCGACCTGCAGAAAAGAAGAGCGGTGCAGCGCCGCGCGCGGGCGAGGGGCGACGTGCTGTCGGTATCGATCGCCGGCTACACCAACGCCGGCAAGTCGACGCTGTTCAACGCGCTGACGCGGGCGAAGGCCTACGAAGCCGACCAGCTCTTCGCCACGCTGGACACCACCACGCGACGTATCTGGGTCGAGGATGCCGGAAATGTCGTGATCTCCGACACCGTCGGCTTCATCCGCGACCTGCCGCACGGCCTGGTGGCCGCGTTCCGCGCCACGCTGGAGGAGACCGTGCACGCCGACCTGCTGCTCCACGTGGTGGACTCGGCCTCGGCAAGCCGCGACGAGCAGGCGCGGGAGGTGGACAAGGTGCTCGCCGAAATCCCGGCGGGCGACGCGCCGCGGCTCCTCGTCTGGAACAAGATCGACCTCGTGGGATCGGGAAAAGAGCTGTCGCCGGGAGTCGAGCGCGATCAATATGGTAGGATCTGCCGCGTTTTCGTGAGCGCGCGCACCGGCGCCGGGCTGCAGGATCTGCGTGCGGCCATCGCCGAGTTCGCGAAAGAGCGCTCGGCGGCGCGCCGCGCGGCCGCGGCGCCGACGCACCCACTGCTACCGACCTAATCCATGTCACTGAACGACCCCAATTGGGGGCGCGGCTCCCGCGGGCCCGATGGTTCCAGAGGCGGCCCCGGCGGGGGCAACCAGGGCCCGCCCGACCTGGACGAGCTGTGGCGCAATTTCAACCGGCGCCTGGGGGAGCTCTTCGGCCGCAGGCGACGCGGCGGCGGCGACGAGCCGCCGCGCACGCCCTCGTCCTGGCAGATCGGCGGCGGCGCGAGCCTGCTCGCCGTCCTGATCGTGCTGGTCTGGCTCGCGAGCGGCTTCTACATCGTGGTCGAGGGCCAGCGCGGGGTCGTGCTCACATTCGGCCGCTACTCGCAGGAAACCAACCCCGGCCTGCGCTGGCGCCTGCCCTGGCCGATCCAGTCCCACGAGATCGTGAATCTCGCACAGGTGCGCACGCTCGAAGTCGGCTACCGCAACAACGTGCGCACCAAGGTGCTGAAAGAGTCGCTGATGCTTACCGACGACGAGAACATCGTCGATCTGCAGTTCGCGGTGCAGTACCTGGTCAAGGACGCGCGCGACTTCACCTTCAACGTGCGCCGTCCCGACGAGTCGGCCATGCAGATCGCCGAGACCGCGATGCGCGAGGTGATCGGCAAGAGCTCGATGGACCAGATCCTGTACGAGACGCAGGTCGACGTGGCGAACCGGGCGCGCGACCTCATGCAGCAGATCCACGACCGCTACGGCACCGGCATCCAGGTGAGCACGGTCACGATCCAGAACGCGCAGCCGCCCGAGCAGGTGCAGGCCGCCTTCGACGACGCGGTGAAAGCCGGCCAGGACCGCGAGCGCCAGAAGAACGAGGGCCAGGCCTACGCCAACGACGTGATCCCGCGCGCGCGCGGCACGGCCTCGCGCCTGCAGCAGGAGGCCGACGGCTACCGCCAGCGCTCGATCGCGAGCGCCGAGGGCGACGCGTCGCGCTTCCGCCAGGTGCTCGTCGAATACGCCAAGTCGCCCGCGGTCACGCGCGAGCGCATCTACATCGAGACGATGCAGCAGGTGCTGAGCTCGACCAGCAAGGTGATGATGGACTACCGGGGCGGCGGCAATCTCCTCTACCTGCCGCTCGACCGGCTGCTGCAGAGCGCCGCCGCGCCTTCCGGCGGCGATGCCGCCGCGGCGCCGCGCCAGCCTCCGGCGGACGCCACGTCCGACAGCGGGCCGCGCTCGCGCGACACGCTGAGGAACCGGGAACGGGCCGACCGATGAGAGCACTCGGCCCGCTACTCGCGCTGGTGGTCGTCATCGTGCTGCTCGTCTCGAGCGCGCTCTTCACGGTCGACCAGCGCCAGAACGCGATCGTGTTCCAGCTCGGCGAGGTGAAAGAGGTGGTGCAGAAGCCGGGCCTGCACTTCAAGTGGCCGCTGCTCCAGAACGTGCGCTATTTCGACATGCGCATCCTCACATTCGACGACGCCGAGCCGCTGCGCTTTCTCACCCAGGGCAACCGCCCGGTGCTGGTCGACTCGTTCGTGAAATGGCGCATCAACAACGTGCGCCAGTACTACGTCTCGGTGCAGGGGGACGAGTTCCGCGCCGCGACGCGCATCAAGCAGACCGTCTCCGGGGTGCTGCGCGACGAGTTCGGCGCGCGCATCCTGCACGACGTGGTGTCGGGCGAGCGCGAGCAGATCATGAGCCGGGTGCGCGAGAAGGTCGACCAGGACCTGAAGCGGATCGGCGTCGAGATCATCGACGTGCGCCTGAAGCGTGTCGACCTGCCGCAGGAAGTGTCCGAATCGGTCTACCGGCGCATGGAGGCGGAAAGAAAGCGCATCGCCAACGAGCTGCGCTCGACCGGCGCGGCCGAGGCGGAGAAGATCCGCGCCGACGCCGACCGCCAGCGCGAGGTGCTGCTCGCCGAAGCCTATCGCGACGCGCAGCGCGTGCGCGGCGAGGGCGACGCCAAGGCGGCGGCGATCTATGCCGCGGCGTTCAGCCAGAACCCGGAGTTCTTCGCCTTCTACCGCAGCATGGAGGCCTACCGCAATACCTTCCGCGGGCGCAACGACCTGCTGGTAGTCGAGCCGAACTCCGACTTCCTGCGCTACTTCCGGGATTCGATGGGCAAGCCTTCGCAGCGAAAATGACGCATGGGCACCACCTTCCTTCTGGCGCTTGCCCTCATGCTGATCCTCGAGGGGGTGCTACCCTTCCTCGCGCCTAACCTCTGGCGCGACACGTTTCGCCGCATCACGCAGATGTCCGACGGGCAGATCCGCTTCGTCGGGCTGTCCTCGATGCTGATCGGGCTGCTCATCCTCTACGCCAAGACCTGGCTGCAGTGATGCGCTGGATCCTGCCCGAGCACATCGACGACATCCTTCCCGCCGAAGCGATGCGCATCGAGGCGCTGCGCCGTTCGATCCTGGATCTGTTTTTCAGCCAGCGGTACGAGCTCGTGATGCCGCCGCTCATCGAGTACACCGATTCGCTGCTCACCGGCACCGGGCACGACCTGGAGCTGCGCACCTTCAAGGTGGTGGACCAGCTCTCGGGCCGCATGATGGGGCTGCGCGCCGACATCACCCCGCAGGTGGCGCGCATCGACGCGCACCTCCTCAACCGCGAGGGCGTGACGCGCCTGTGCTATTGCGGCAGCGTGCTGCACACGCTTCCCGCCGGCCCGGCAGCGACGCGCGAGCCGATCCAGCTCGGCGCCGAGCTCTACGGCGACGCCGGGGTAGAGGCCGACGTCGAGATCCTGCGGCTGCTGTGCCAGGCGCTCGAGCTGGCTGGCGTGCGCAACCCGCGCATCGACATCGGCCACGTGTCGGTGTTCCGCGCGATCGCCCACGGCGCGCGGCTCGACGCCGAGCTCGAGGCGCAGCTTTTTGAGGCGTTGCAGAAAAAAGACAGCCCGTCGCTGCACGGACTGACGAAAAAGCTGGATGCGAAAACCCGCGAAGCGCTGCTCGCGCTGCCGGACCTCTACGGCGGCGTGGAAGTGCTCGATCTCGCCGAGAAGAAGCTGCCGAAGCTCGCCGAGCTCTCGCGCGCGCTCGGCACGCTGCGGCGGCTCGCCAAGGCCTGCAGCCTGCCGGTCAGCCTGGACCTCGCCGAGCTGCGCGGCTACCACTACCATACCGGTGTGGTGTTCGACGCGTACTGCGACGCGGCCCGCGATCGTTCGGAACCCGCATTGCAACCGGCAACACAGCCCGTTGCGCGCGGCGGGCGCTACGACGAAGTCGGCAAGGCGTTCGGACGGGCACGCCCCGCCACCGGGTTTTCGATCGATTTGAGGACGCTCGCGGCAGCGGCGGCGTGAGCGCTGCTCTGTAAATCCAAGGCCATGAAAGCACGCAACGTAGTCGTCATCGGGACGCAGTGGGGCGACGAGGGCAAGGGCAAGATCGTCGACTGGCTCACCGACCGCGCGCAGGGCGTGGTGCGCTTCCAGGGCGGTCACAACGCCGGGCACACGCTGGTGATCGGCGGCAAGAAGACCGTCCTGCACCTCATCCCGTCGGGCATCCTGCGCGCCGAGGTCGACTGCTTCATCGGCAACGGCGTGGTGGTTTCGCCGCAGGCGCTGGTGGCGGAGATGGACGAGCTCGACTCGGCCGGCGTGCGCGGCGTGGTCGCGAGGCTTTCCATCAGCGAAGCCTGCCCGTTGATTCTTCCCTACCACGCGGCGCTCGATCACGCGCGCGAGGCGGCGAAGGGCGAGCGCAAGATCGGCACCACCGGCCGCGGCATCGGCCCGGCCTACGAGGACAAGGTGGCGCGGCGCGCGATCCGCTTGCAGGACCTGTTCGACCCGGCGCGCTTCGCCGAGAAGCTGCGCGAGCTGCTCGACTTCCACAACTTCGTCCTGAAGAACTACTACAAGCACGATGAGGTGAGCTACCAGAAGACTCTCGACGAGACGCTCGCGCTCGCGCCGCGCCTCGCGCCGCTCATCGCCGACGTGCCGCGCGCGCTCTACCACGCGAACCGCGCCGGCAAGAACCTGCTGTTCGAGGGCGCGCAGGGATCGCTGCTCGACATCGACCACGGCACCTATCCGTTCGTCACGTCCTCGAACTGCGTGGCTGGCGCGGCGGGGGCGGGCGCGGGCATCGGTCCGCACCACCTCCACTATGTCCTGGGCATCACCAAGGCCTACACGACTCGCGTCGGCGGCGGGCCGTTCCCCACCGAGCTGTCGGACGACGTGGGCGAGCGGCTGCGCCAGCGCGGACAGGAGTTCGGCGCCACCACCGGCCGGCCGCGGCGCACCGGCTGGTTCGACGCCGCGGCGCTGAAGCGCTCGATCCAGCTGAACGGGCTTTCGGGCCTGTGCATCACCAAGCTCGACGTGCTCGACGGCGTCGAGGCGGTGAAGATCTGCGTCGGCTACGAGCTCGAAGGCACGTTCTCGGAAATCCTGCCGGTCGGCGCGGAGGAGCTGGAGCGCTGCCACCCGGTGTACGAGGAGCTTCCGGGCTGGATGGAGAGCACCGTCGGCATCCGGTCGCACGAGTCGCTGCCGAAGGGCGCGCGCGCCTACTTGAAGCGCATCGAGGAGCTCGCGGGCGTGCCGGTCGATCTCATCTCGACCGGCCCCGATCGGGAAGAAACCATCGTCCGGCGCCACCCGTTCGACGCGTAAAGAATTCGGGCTCTGACCCCGAATTAGTTCGCCGCCTCGGTGATCAGCGCGAGCAGACGGTCGATGTCGACCGGCTTGATGAGGTGCGCGTCGAAGCCGGCCTCGGCCGAGCGCTGGCGGTCGGCCTCGGTGCCGTATCCGGTGAGCGCGATGAGGCGCACGCCGCTCCCCAGTCGCTCGCGCATCGCGCGCGCGAACTGGTAGCCGTCCATTCCGGGCAGCCCGATGTCCACGACCGCGATGTTGGGCGAGCCGGCCGCGGCCGCCTCCAGGCCGGCGTGCGCGTCGCGCGCCGCGCTGACGAGATGGCCGTCGGCCTGCAGGATGCGCTGAAGGGTCACGCGCGAGTCGTCGTTGTCCTCGACGATGAGCACGCGCGCCTGGCGCGCGGGCCGCGGCGCCGGCAGCGGGCGCGCGTCGCGGTGCGCCACCGGCTCGGGCTCGGGAATAGCAGGAATCCGCGCCGTGAAGCGCGCTCCTCCCCCGGGCCCCACGTTTTCCGCCTGGACGCTGCCGCCGTGCAATTCGACCAGGCGCCGCACCAGCGCAAGGCCGATGCCGAGGCCGCCCGGATCGCCGGCACCCGCGTCCCTCGAAAAGAGCTCGAAGATGTGCGGCAGGAGATCCGGCCGCACACCGGGCCCGCTGTCCTCCACGGTGAGGACCGCTTCGCCCGCCTGCTCGGCGAGGCGCACGCGGATGCGCCCGCCGAAGGGCGTGAACTTGGCCGCGTTGCCGAGCAGGTTCGCGAGCACCTGGTCGATGCGCGTCGGATCGGCGCTCACGAGCACCGGAGCGAGCTCGAGCGTCCATTCGTGCTCGCCTTCGCGCTCGGCCGCGCGCACCGTGGCCACCGCCACCGCGCTTGCCTGCGCGAGGTCGACCAGATTGCGCCGCAACTGGATGCGACCGCTCACCAGCCGGCCTACGTCGAGCAGATCGTCCACGATCTTCGCGAGGTGCGCGCTTTGCCGGGCGATGATGTCGCGCGCCGCCTTGTGGTCGCCGCTCGAGGGCGGCAGGCGCTCGAGCACGCGCATCGCGCCGCCGATCGCGCCGAGCGGGTTCCTGAGCTCGTGGCCCAGCATGGCGAGAAACTCGTCCTTCGCGCGATTGGCGGCTTCGGCCTGCAGCCGCGCGGCGCGCTCCTGCTGGAGCACGGCGTCCACTTCGCCGGCGGTGCGCGCGCGATCGGCTTCCGCGCCGGCGAGCCGCGCCGAAGCGCGCTCGAGGGCTTGCATGAGCGCCAGCACTTCCTCGACCCGCGAGGGCACCAGCGGCAAGGGCTTGCCCGAGCCGATCGCGGCGGCCGCCGTCGTGGCGGCCTGGAGCGCACCGGCGATGCGGCGACCGATCAGCCAGGCGAACAGGCCGCTCGCAATGACCACGATGAGAAGCAGAGCGGCCAGCGCTTGCGCTTCGGCGCGCGCCACCTCTTCCAACCGCGCCTGCTGCGTGCGCCAGAGCGCGACCAGCAGCACCGTCGCCACGATCGCCAAGGGGACGATGCCTGCAAGCGATAGGCCGATCAGAAGCTGCCGCAGCGCGATACGGCGGCGGGGCGCAGGGGTGGTCAAGCGGCGGATTATGGCGGTGCGGCCCCTGTCTTGCATCGCATGCCTCCGGTTTTCGGAGAGGTCGAGCCGAAGGGATGCCGTTCGGAGGCGGGCGCTACCGATTTACCCGCAGCATGGTCGAGGGTGCGCCCGCCGATCCAGGCGTCTACGCCCTTTGGGAACGCGACGAGCTCATCTACTACGGACGGGCTTCCGGCAGCCTCCTTAGCATCCAGGCCGCGCTTCTCGAGCACCTCTCGGGACGCGCCGGGCCGTGCACCCATCGCGCAACCCACTACGGCTGGGAGATCAGCCTCGACCCGGCGGCCCGGGAAGCCGAGCTCCTCGCGGAGTACAAGGCCACCTTCGACCGATTGCCCCGCTGCAACCGACGCGGCGGCTGAGAAAAAACCACCCTCCGGCGTAAGTTTTACCGGCAATTCATGTCACTCGGATTCGACGCCGCGTCGTGCCGGCTCGACCCCGCAAACCCGGGGAGCGCGACTGGAGAAATTGCGCGCGGGGCCGAGAATGGACAGCGAATGACCGGGAGGAGCGCCATGACGACGACCAACATGGCAGAAGCGCGACGGCTGCACGCCGCCCTGAGGGACTTTTTCACGCGCTACGCCTACGGCTCGCCCGACTTCAGGGCGCTCGGCCGGGTGCTCACTTTCTGCGAGACGGCCGTGCGCACGGTCGACGATGCGTACTGCCGGGAGAAGCTGCGCCTCGCCGCCGAATACGCCGCGGAGCTGCTCTCGCAGCGCGACCACGCCAAGTGGGGCCACGATTCGGCCTCGGGCGCCGAGTTTCTCCGCCAGCAGATCCTGAACGCGCTCGAGCTCTATGCGAGCCGGCTCTACAGCCTCGACGCGCTACGCGAATCCCAGGCGGTCAAGGAGAAGCTGAAATGGGTGACGCGCTCAAGCATTGCGCAGAGTTGAAAGCGCTGTTTCGCCGTCGAACCGGGCGGGGGACGCTCTGAGAGAGCGCATCCTGCTCAGCATCGATTCAATCGAGGACCACCTGCACTCCGGGCGCGCCTGAAAATCGGGGGTCGCGGCCCGGCGCGGTCGGCGCTACGGGTAATATTCCGGTGGTGCCGAGGAAGGGACTCGAACCCCCACAGTGTTGCCACCGCTAGGACCTGAACCTAGTGCGTCTACCAATTCCGCCACCTCGGCAGGGGAGGCGGATTTTAATTGCACGACCCCACAGTGTCAAAGAAAAAGGCAAGAAAAACAGCGCTTCGCCGACGTGGACGGGCAGAGCGGCCGCAGGCCGCGGCGCCTGAATACGCGCGCGAGATCGTCGACGCGCTGAACCGCGCTGGCGCGCCGCTCACGAGCGCCGAGCTCGCGCAGCGCCTCGAGATCAAGGGGCGCGAGCGCCGCGCGTTCGACGAGGCGCTGTCCGCGCTCGAGCGCGCGGGCGAGGTGATGAAGAACCGCACCGGAGCGCTGCTGGTCGCGAAGCGCATCGCGCTGGTCGCCGGACGCGTCGAGGGCCATCCCGACGGCCACGGATTCCTGGTGCCCGACGAGGGCGGGCCGTCGGTGTTCCTGCCGACGGCGGAGATGCGCGAGGTGATGCACGGCGATCGTGCGGCGGTGCGCGTCAGCGGACGCGACCACCGCGGCCGCGCGGTCGGGGCCGTGGTCGAGGTGCTCGAGCGCGCGAAGCGCCGCATCGTCGGACGCATGCACTCGGAGCACGGGGTGCTGTTTCTCGTGCCGGACGACCGGCGCATCGCGCACGACATCCTGGTGCCGGGCGCCGAGGCGGGCCGCGCCAAGGCGGGGCAGGTCGTGACGGTCGATCTCGTGGCGCCGCCCAGCCGCCACGCCCAGCCGATCGGGCGCATCGCCGAGGTGCTCGGCCACCACGCCGATCCCGGCATGGAGATCGAGATCGCGGTGCGCAAGTTCGACTTGCCGCACGAGTTCTCGAAGCGGGCGCTGGCACAGGCGAAGGCCACCCCTGACTCGGTGCGCGAGGAGGATCTGCAGGGAAGGAAGGATCTGCGCAAGCTCGCGTTCGTCACCATCGACGGCGAGACGGCCAGGGACTTCGACGACGCGGTTCACTGCAAGAAGGAAGGCAAGGGCTTTCGGCTCTGGGTCGCGATCGCCGACGTGAGCCACTACGTGCGGCACGACGACGCGCTCGACCTGGAGGCGCGCAGCCGGGGCACCTCGGTCTACTTCCCGCGGCGGGTGATTCCGATGCTGCCGGAGAAACTTTCCAACGGCATCTGCTCGCTCAATCCGAACGTCGATCGCCTCGCGATGGTGTGCGAGATGGCGATCGGCCCGAAGGGCGAAGTGGCGCGCTACGAGTTCTATAGCGCGGTGTTCAAGTCCGCCGCGCGGCTGACCTATACCGCGGTGTGGGAGGCGTTGTCGTCGGGGAGCGCGAACGAGGACCTGCAGAATCTGCACGCGGTGTTCAAGGTGCTGCTCGATGCCCGCAACCGGCGCGGCGCGATCGACTTCGAGACCGTCGAGACGAAGATGCTCTTCGACGCCAGGGGGAAGATCGAGAAGATCGTGGCCGAGCCGCGCAACGACGCGCACCGCCTCATCGAGGAATGCATGCTGGCGGCGAACGTGTGCGCCGGCGGGCTCCTCGCCGCGCACGCGCACCCGGCGCTCTATCGGGTGCACGACGTGCCCGCGGCGGAAAAGGTGGCGGCGCTGCGCGACTTCCTCGCCGAGATCGGCCTGTCGCTCCCCGGCGGCGAAATTCCGCGCCCGCGCGACTACGCCCAGCTCCTCGAGCGGATCCGCAAGCGCCCCGATTTCGCGCTGCTGCAGACGATCCTGCTGCGCTCGCTCAAGCAGGCGGTCTACAGCCCGAACAACGCCGGCCATTTCGGCCTCGCCTTCGACGCCTACGTGCATTTCACCTCGCCGATCCGGCGCTATCCGGACCTGCTCACGCATCGCGCGATCAAGGCCGTGCTTTCGGGCAGGCAGTATTCCGGCGTCGACTGGGAGGACCTCGGGCGCCACTGCTCGGAGACCGAGCGGCGCGCGGACGACGCGAGCCGCGACGTCGAGATGTGGCTCAAGTGCTACCACATGCGCGACCATGTCGGAGAGGTCTTCAGCGGCACCATCACCGGCGTGGTGCCCTTCGGCCTCTTCGTCACCCTGGACGACTACTTCGTCGACGGCCTGGTGCACATCTCGGAGCTCGGCCGCGACTACTTCCAGCACGATGCGGCGCATCACGCGCTCATAGGCGAGCGCACCGGCAAGCGCTTCCGGCTCGCCGACCGCATGAGCGTGAAGCTGGTGCGCGTCGACCTCGATCAGCGCAAGATCGACCTCGTTCCGGCGTAAAAAACAGGGACAGACCACGTTTATTGGAGTTGGACGGTACATCCTCAGGTGGCTAAGCCCATCATCTCGATTCAATTCCCCTCGCCGGCGCCAACGGAGTTCATGCATCGCGCATTGAACTTCATGGAGGACGTGTACCGATACCTGAGGGACAACCCATTTGGCTCGGTTGACGACATTGACCACTACCACACCGGCCAGTTCGTCGTGAGGCTCTCTCGCTTTGACTTGGAATTGCCGCTCGATGAGGCGGCCGCGAGACTCAAGAGATGAGCCGCCAAGGAGCCCGTGAGCCCCGTGTCGTCTTCGGCTTCCACGCCGTGCTCGCGCGGCTGCGCGCCGATCC
>Ga0075426_10000147_pt1 | contig 46347 bp, 44 predicted proteins | sample SoiMethybrSBSTD5_FD_75304 | JGI IMG/M metagenome (GOLD analysis project Ga0075426, IMG submission 75304) | Bulk soil microbial communities from a Populus tree surrounding site in Tennessee, USA - Soil MetaG P. TD hybrid SBSTD5 | ecosystem: Environmental > Terrestrial > Soil > Tree plantation... | reverse complement strand
CCTTCCTCGAACGCCGCGCGGATGTGCATCGCGGTGATCTGCGCCTGGCCGTCCTCGCCCTCGCGGATGCTGTCGGCGCCCGCCTCCGCGAGCAGCAGCGGCTTCTGCCCCGCGATGTGCTGCAGCCGCGCGAGATACGCGCGCAGCTCGGGCTCGCGGTGCAGGTACACGTTGAAGGCGCAGATGTCGAAGAAGGAGAGATCGAGGAATTCGGTCGGCGGAAAGTTGACGTACGTGAAGAGGCTCTCGGGCGACGTCGATTTCGCCGCGTCGTAGAGGCCGCGCAGGAACCGCTCGACGCGCATCCGCCCGTGCCAGCGCACGACGCCGGGCGGGATCTCGTTGCCGAGCGCGAAGGTGAGCACCGCCGGGTGATCGCCGAGCTCGGCGATCTTCGCGGTGATCTCCTTGCGGATCGTGCGCTTCAGCGAGTGCTCGTCGAGGAAGGCGACGTGCTGCGACCACGGCAGCCCGACCATGACGCGCAGCCCTTCGCGCGCGGCGGCGTCGAGCAGATCGCGCCGCGGCGGCGTGTAGGTGCGCACCGTGTTGATGCCGAAATCCGCCATCTGCCGGAAGTCGGCGGCGACCTGTTCGATGGGCGGGAACTGGTACCCGTCGGCGTCGGGCGCGAAGGTGCCGTATGTGACACCTTTGACGAGGAAGCGCTCGCCGTCGAGCGGAACTGCGCGCCGGCCGCGCGCTCCGGGCTGCGCCTCCGGCAGCACGCGCAGAAACTTCCCGTCCGTCGCGATGCGCGCGGCTGTCGCCGGTCGCATCCGGCGGCGAACGTCAGAATCAGCCTGGACAGCTGTGCTCACAACAGGTCGAAGCCCTCTGGCGGGGCAACTACCTATTGTATCAGCACTTACCGGTTGATCCGGACGCTCCCGCTGAAGGTTTTGAAGTTGAGCATCGGGCCGCCGCCTCCGCCGAGCTCAGCCCTGATCGAGCGGCGGCTGCCGCCGGTGCCGAGGGTGAGCGGCATCGCGGAGTCCAGCCGGCCGCTGAACGAGTTGAACCGCAGCGTGCCGCGCGCCGATTCGGGCACGTGCAGCTCGATGCTGCCGCTGAAGGTCTGGACGTCGATCGGGTGATCGGTGTCGAGGCTCCTCGCGCGAATGAGCACCGGACCGCTGAACGTATGCGCGCGGACCGGACCCGAGACGTCGGTGATCGTGATGCGCGCGGAGAAGCTGTTCAGTTTCTCGCTGCCTTCGACGCCCTCGATCGTGACGGGCGCGCTGAACACCGACACCTCGAGGTTCGCGCGGCGCGGCATCTTCACGTCGAGATCCGTTTCGACGACGTTATTGCCGAATTCCCAGAAGGAACGCTGCCGGCGGTTCGCGTCGATGACGACGCGGTCCGAGCCCTCCGTGTGGACGTCGAGCTTGATGCGATCCAGGCGGCTGCGCGGCGCGCGGCGCACCGCATCGACGACCACTTCCGATCGATCGGTCCCCGTGATGGTCACCCGCCCGGAAAAGCTGTTGACGCGAACCGTCCCGCCCGGCTCGAGCTTTACCGTCCGCGTGATGCGCTCCGTTTCGTCGGTCCAACGATCCGCGGCCGTCAGAGCCGGCACGGCGAGCGCAGAAATAGCGAAAACGGCGAGGATGGTGCGCATGTGGCGTTTGACGAACTTACTGTGTCAAACGTTCGGGCGGAGCGTCCGGGTCGAGGGCGCCGGTGTAAATCGCCATGCCGACGACGGCGTCGACGCCGATCGCCTCGAGCGCGTCGATTTCCTGCCGCGTCGTGATTCCGCCCGCGGCGGTCACCCGGCGCGTCGTGGCGTCGCGGACGGCGCGGATCGCGGCGACGTCGGTGCCGCGCATCAGCCCTTCGGTATCGACGTGCGTGTAGAGGAACTCGTCGCAGTACGGCTCGAGCGCGCGGACGGCGTCCGACGCGGTGAGCGGCAGCGCCGTCTTCCAGCCGTGGATCACCACGCGGCCGCCTTTGCTGTCGACGGCGGCGATGACGCGCGCGCGGCCGACGCGTCCCGCGAGCGCCCTCGCGAAGGCCAGATCCGGCGCGCCGTCTTTGAAGAGCGCGGAGCCGGCGATGATCTGATCTGCGCCAGCCGCGATCACGTCCTGCGCGCGCTCGACGGTGCGGATGCCGCCGCCGACGCGGCAGCGGAGCGCGCCGGCGATCTGCCGGACGAGCGCCAGGTTGTCGCCGGCGCCCATCGCCGCGTCGAGATCGATCACCTGCACTTTCGGAAAGCGCTCGAACCGCCGCACCCATCGGAACACGTCGTCGTCGCGGACGGCGAGGCGCTCGCCCTGCACGAGCTGCACGACGGCGCCGCCCTTGAGATCGATTGAGGGAATCAGCATCAGCGCTTCGAGGACTTCCGCTTCTCGAAGTACGCGGAGCGCAGCGCGTCGATCACGCGCGCGTCGACGAGCCCGGGCGCGTCGCCCTGATAGTTCATGTTCTTGTCCGCGCGGAATTTGTCGACCGCCGCGATCGTCTCGTCGTCGAACGTCGCGTAGTCGCGCGTGTAGTCGGCGTTCGCCTTGCGCGAGTCGGCGGCGCGCTTCTCGTATTCGGCCGGGTTCGTGCGCCGCAGCTCCTGCATCGCGGGCGTGTTGATCGACGGCGGCGGATCCGGAAACGCCGCGAGCGACGGATGCCAGTAGCCGAGGCCGTGCAGCATGCGCTTCAGCTCCACGACGTCGTTGCCCTCGATTCTGGAGAAGCTGCGGTAGCCGAGATGCCGGCCGGTCGTGTAGTAGATCCGCTTCATCTCGGCGACCGGCTCGGGATGCTCGCCGACTTCGATCGCGAGCGTGATGTGATCGTTGCCGCGGCCCGGATCGTTCGGATCGGCGATCTTGATCGCGGCCGACTGCAGGTTGCCCCAGCGCCGATCGCCGCCCTTCGCGTACCCGGCTTCCATCGCGAGGATCATCCGCTCGGCGAGCGGCATGCCGGTGCCGTCGCTCGCCTCGAACGTCTTCGCGACCGCCTCGACGACTTCCGGGCCGACCATGATGTTCGCCTGCACCGTGTAGTTCAGCCCCTGGCGGCTGCCGGCCCAGTTGCCGTTCTGCTTGCCGGTGTGCGCCGCCGACCGCCCTTTCATGTCGATGACGCCGACCTGCCGCGACTCGCGCTGCTGATCGTCGGCAAGGAGCTGCGTGAGGACGGCCTGCGGCTCGACGCCCTTCGCGAGGAGGTCGAGCCCGCGCGGGCCGTATTCGACGACGGTCGACGCCTGCGTGCAGACGGCGCCGACGCCGGCGCGGACGTGCGGCACGGCGCGTCCGACGAACGGCACGCGCGTGGTGACGCTCGCGCCCGACTGGCCCGTCGCCGGATCGATCGCGCAGAGGGAGAACGTGGAGTACTGCGGCAGGCCTTCGTCGTTCAGCGCGACGCCGTCGGCCGCGCGCTGCTGCGCGGTAGGCGCAGGCGCCGCGGCGACGAAGGCCGTGATGGCAGCGACGATGGCGAGGAATCGATGCATGGCTCCTCCAGCGAGTAACGATCTTTCACGAAGCCGCGAAGAGTCACGAAAACACGAAGCTCATTTGTACAAAACATTTTCGTGTTTTCGTGGATCTTCGTCTCTTCGTGATGATCCGTCACTCCCTTTCTTATATGCGCACCGGAATGCCGCACGCACGCAGGTGGTCTTTCAGCGCGCGCACGCTCGTCTCGGCGTAGTGAAAGATCGACGCGGCGAGCGCGGCGTCCGCGCGCCCCGCCGTGAAGACATCGACGAAATGATCGAGGCCGCCTGCGCCGCCCGACGCGATGACCGGGATCGACACGGCGGACGACACGGCCGCCGTCAGGCCACAGTCGAAGCCGGCTTTGGTGCCGTCGCGATCGATCGACGTCAGGAGAATTTCTCCCGCGCCGCGCGACTCCGCTTCGCGCGCCCACTCGACGGCGTCGCGGCCGGCGGCGCGCTGGCCGCTCCGCCCGTAGACGGCGAATCGGCCGTCGGCGCCCTCGCGCTTCGCGTCGATCGCGACGATCACCGCCTGGCTGCCGTAGCGCTCGGCGATGCGGCTGATCAGGCCGGGATCGTCGAGCGCCGCCGTGTTCACGCTCACCTTGTCGGCACCGGCGTCGACGGCGGCCGCGGCGTCGCTCTCGGTGCGGATGCCGCCGCCGACCGAGAGCGGGATGAACAGCTCGCGCGCGACGCGGCCGATCGTGTCGGCGAGCGCGCGGCGCGCTTCGATCGTCGCCGTGACGTCGAGGATCACGAGCTCGTCGATCCCTTCGACGTTGTAGCGGCGCGCGAGCTCCGCGGGATCGCCGGCCGAGCGGAGCCCTTCGAAGTTGACGCCCTTGACGACCTGCCCGTCGCGCACGTCGAGGCACGCAATGATCCGCTTCGACAGCATCAGGTCCGCTGTCCTTCCCGGATCATCCCGCCAGCTCCACGAAATTCCGGAGGATGCGGAGGCCGACGTCGCCCGATTTCTCGGGATGGAACTGCACGCCTGCGATGTAGCCGCGCTGCACGACCGAGGCGAACGCCTCGCCGTGCTCGGTGGTCGCCACTGAGTCGCCGTTGATCGGCGCGACGTAGCTGTGGGTGAAGTAGACCTGCGCGCCGGGCTCGACGCCTTCGAGAATCGACGCTTCGCCGCGCTGAATCGCGAGGCTGTTCCAGCCGACATGCGGCACCTTCACGCCGCCGCCGCCGTTCGCGCCGAGGCGGTAGCAGCGTCCCGAGAGCAGGCCGAGGCCGGGGAGATCGGGCGCCTCCTCGCTGCCCTCGAAGAGCCACTGCATGCCGAGGCAGATGCCGAACAGCGGCCGCCCTTCGCCGACGCGCGCGAGGATCGCATCGATCCACGGCGCGTCGAGCGCGCCGGTCGCGCCGAAGTGGCCGACGCCCGGCACGATGATGCCGGCGGCATCGGCGAGATCCTCCGGCGCGCCGGGGACGTACATATCTGCGCCGACCGTCGCGAGCGCCTTCTTCACCGACGTGAGATTGCCCGCTTTGTAGTCGACGAGCGCGATCACAACAGCCCCTTCGTGCTCGGCAGCATCTTCGCGAGCCGCTTGTCCCTGGCGCACGCGACGCGCAGCGCGCGCGCGAACGCCTTGAACGCCGCCTCGATCTTGTGGTGGCTCGAGCGGCCGTAGAGCACCTTCAGGTGCACGTTGGCGCGCGCGCCGATCGCGAACCCCTCGAAGAAATCGTGGACGAGCTCGGTCTGGAGATCGCCGACGCGCGCCGCCGTCACGCGCAGATCGACGACCGCGTGCGGCCGCCCGCCGAGATCGACGGCGGCGACCGCCAGCGTCTCGTCCATCGGCATCACGAAGTAGCCGGCGCGGTTGATCCCCTTGCGCGCGCCGAGCGCTTTGGACACCGCCTCGCCGAGCGCGATCCCGAGATCCTCCACCGTGTGGTGCTGATCGACGTCGAGATCGCCGCGCGCGTCGACGCGCAGGTCGAAGGCGCCGTGCCGCGCGACGAGCTCGAGCATGTGATCGAGGAACCTGATGCCGCTGCGCACGCGGTACCGTCCCCTGCCGTCGAGCCCGACGCCGAGCGCGATCTGCGTCTCGCTCGTGCGCCGGTCGATCACCGCGCGGCGCACAGCACCTCCTCCATCACCGCAATCGCGCGCGCCGTGTGCTCGACGATGCCCGTCCCGATCCGGAGGCACCCGCGGCAGCCCGGCTCCGACGACCGGTCGCGGAGGTAGACGCCCTTCTCGAACGCGCCGCTGACGAGCGCTTCGGTTCGCTCGCCGGCGCAGACGAGCACGAAGTTCGCGCGGCTCGGCCAGTACTTCAGGCCGAGCCGATCGCACGCGGCGTAGAGCATCCGCTTCGACTCGGCGACCTGCCGGAGATAGCCGTCGAGATGATCGCGATCGGCGAGCGCCGCCTGCACGGCCGCCACCGCCGCGATGTTCACGCTGTAGACCGGAATCGCCCGCCGAATCGGATCCATCGTCGTCGGCGCGCCGACCATGCAGCCGATGCGGAGGCCCGCAAGGCCGAACGCCTTCGAGAACGTGCGGCCGACGATGACGTTCGGGAACGACTCGAGCTCGGGCACGAAGCTCTCGCCGGCGAACTCGGCGTACGCCTCGTCGACGAAGACGACGGCGCCGCCGGGGACGCGACGTGCGATCGCGCGGATGTCGTCGAGCGGCACGCCGACGCCCGTCGGGTTGTTCGGGTTCGTCACGAAGACGACGCGCGTCTGCGGCGAGATCGTCGAGAGCACGTCGTCGAGCGGGAACGTGAAGTCGGGGCGGGGCATCACCTGCACGAGCCGTCCGCCGGCGACCGCCGTGTCGAAGCGGAAGATCTCGAATGCCGGCTCGGGGACGATCGATTCGAGCTGCGGGCCGCCGATCGACGCGCGCAGATACGCGACGGCGAGCGCCATGATCCCTTCGTCGAGGCCGTTGACGAGCGTGACGCGGTCGGCCGGCACGCCGAGGTACGACGCCACCGCGTCGGTCGCCGCGGCGTACGGCGGATAGAAGCCGATCTCGTCGGCGCGCAGCCGCGCGAGCGCCTCGAGGACGCGCGGCGAGCAGCCGCCGGTGTTCTCGTTCTGATGGAGGCGCAGCCCGTCGTACAGCTCCGGCGGCTTCTGGTAGTGGCTCATCGCAGTCGCACCTCGATCGATTCGGCGTGGGCATCGAGCCCCTCCGCGCGCGCGAGCGGGAGGATCGCCGGCGCGAGGCGCGCGAGGCCGGCGGCCGTCACGCGCTGCACCGACATGACGCGCACGAAATCGGCGGCCGACAGCCCGCCGCGGGACCGCGCCGCGCCCGACGTCGGCAGCACGTGATTCGAGCCCGTCGCGTAGTCGCCCGCCGCCTGCGCGGTGTACGGACCGATGAACAGCGCGCCGGCCGTGATCGGACGGCGCGTCAGCTCCTCGCGATCGACGACGAGATGCTCGGGCGCGAACCGGTTCGCGAGCGCCATCGCGGCGTCGCGGGATCGCGCGACGATCACCGCGCCGTTGGCGCGCAGCGACCGCTCGGCGATCGCGCGGCCGCGGCTGCGCGTAGCCGCGTCGGCCGCGACGCGCCTCGCGAGCAGCCGGCTCCAGGTGATGAAGATGCTCCGCGCGTCGGGGTCGTGCTCCGCCTGCGCGACGAGATCCGCGGCGATCCAGGCCGGCCGCCCGGCGCCGGCGACGATCACGATCTCGGTCGGCCCGGCGTAGAAATCAATCGCGCAGTCGCGGGCGACGATCGCCTTCGCGGCGGCGACGTAGCGGTTTCCGGGCCCGACGATCTTGTCCACGCGCGGCACGCGCCGGGTGCCGTAGGCGAGCGCCGCGATCGCGTGGGCGCCGCCGACGCGGAACAGCCGCGTGATGCCCGCCTCGACCGCCGCCGCCAGCACCGGCGGCGTCGGGTTCGGGCAGGCGACGATGATCTCGCGCACGCCGGCGACGCGCGCCGGAATCGCCGTCATCAGCAGCGACGAGGGCAGCGGGAAGCGCCCGCCGGGCACGTAGCAGCCGACGCGCGCGAGCGGCTCGACGCGCTGCTCGATCGACACGCCGTCGGCGACCGCGACGTCGAAGTGCCGCGGGATCTGTTTGAAGGCGACGCGCGCGATGTTCCGCGCCGCCTGCGCGATCGCGCGGCGCACCGGACGCTCGACGCGCGCGGCGCCCGCGCGCCACTCCGCGGGCGGCACCTCGATCGGCCCGCTCACCCCGTCGAACCGCCGGGCGTAGCGCTCGAGCACGCGGTCGCCGCGGCAGCGGACGCCGTCCACGATCGTCCGCACGCGCCGCTCGAACGCCGGATCGCGCTCCTCGCCTCGGGCAAGCAGCCGTCCGATCGCGCGCTCGTCGCTCGCGTCGATAATCCGCATCGGCTTCGCGTCCACTCAGATCACGATCTTGTTCAACGGGTACTCGACGATGCCCTGCGCGCGCGCCGCCTTGAGCCGCGGAATCAGATCGCGCACGGTCCGCTCCTCGATGATCGTGTTCACCGCCACCCACTCGGCGTCGCTCAGCGACGAGATCGTCGGCCGCTGCAGTGCGGGAAGCAGGCTCAGCACCGCGTCGAGATCGGCGCGGCGCACGTTCAGCATCAGCCCCACGCGGCCGTGCGCCTCGATGGCCGCGCGCAACAGCAGCGCGACGTTGTCCAGCTTCGTCCGCTTCCACGGATCGCCGAGCGCGTCGCGGTTCGCGACCAGCTGCGTGTTCGACTCCATCACCGTGTCGACGATGCGCAGGCGGTTGGCGCGCAGCGAGGATCCGGTTTCCGTCACCTCGACGATCGCGTCGGCCAGCATCGGCGGCTTCACCTCCGTCGCGCCCCAGGAGAACTCCACCTTGACGCTGACGCCGTGGCGCGCGAAGTACGCGCGCGTGGCGCGCACGAGCTCGGTCGCGACCGTCTTCCCCTCGAGATCGCGCGCCGATCGGATGGGCGAGTCCTCCGGCGCGGCGAGCACCCAGCGGACCTTTCCGAAGCTTTGCTTCGCGTAGATCAGATCGGCGACGCTCTCGAGGACGCCCGTGCGCCCTTCGCCCGCCTCGTGCTCGGCGATCCAGTCCTGTCCCGTCAGCCCCGCGTCGAGCACGCCGTCCGACACGTAGCGCGCCATCTCCTGCGCGCGGATCAGCATGCACTCGATCTCCGGATCGTCGATGGAAGGGAAGTACGACCGCGAGCTCACGTAGATGTTGAAGCCGGCGCGCGCGAAGAGCTGAATCGTCGCGTCCTGCAGCGAGCCTTTCGGGATGCCGAGCTTCAGCGTCATGCGAGCGTCCGGTAGAAGCAGCTCCGCTCGCCGGTGTGGCAGACGTTGCCGTCGCCGAGGCGCTTCACCTTGACGAGCACCGTGTCCTCGTCGCAGTCGACGAGGATCTCGCGCACCTCGAGCTTGTTGCCCGAGGTTTCGCCTTTCATCCACAGCGTGTTGCGCGAGCGGCTGAAGAAGGTGGCGTAGCCGGTGCGCCGCGTCTCGGCGAGCGCGACGTCGTTCATGAAGCCGACCATCAGCACCTCGGACGTCTCCGCGTCCTGAATCACCGCCGGAATCAGCCCGTCGAGTTTCGAGTAGTCCATAAAACAAAAAACCCCGCCTTGTCGGCGGGGCAGCTCGCTTGGTCCTGGTTGCTGATGCTCGGGCCTACGTCCGGATCACGCTGCTCCCGCCGGCGCCGCGCCGTGGTCGACATGATGGTCGGCGTGATGGTGGAGCGCGAACATTGGAGCGGCCAGACTAGCCGATCGTGATTTCCGGTGTCAACGACGGCGCTTCGCGGCGCCGCGCGGCGCGGCGCCGCCGTGCCCGGCGTCGGCCTCGCGCGCGACCATCACCTCGGTCGACTTCACGATCGCCAGCGCATCGTCGCCGCGCTTCAACTTCAGCTCCTCGACGGCGTCGCGCGTGATGACGGCCGTCAGCGCCTGGTCGCCGATGCGGAGACGCACCTGCGCGAGCAGGCCTTCGACGCGCACTTCGTCCACGTAGCCGCGCAGCTGATTGCGCCCGCTGATGGCGACGATGAGGCCGGTGGGGCGGCGGTCGGATCGCCGCGGCTCCGCGGCCGCCGAGGGCGCCAGGAGGCGATCGACTTCGGTGTCGGCGATGCGGTGGTGCCCGCCGCTCGTGACGCGCGTGCGCACGCGCCCTTCGTAGATCCAGTGCTTCAGCGTCGAGTACCCGACGCCGAGCCGCGCGGCCGCCTGGCGGACGGTGAGGAGTGACATGGCTCAATACCGTTGATGAAGTCGGCTCGAATCATATTAAACTGTTCACGGAGTCGTGACACGGGTCTTTTTCACCGCCGTCCTGGCGGCGGCGACCGCCGCCGCGTGCGGCGGCGCGCAGCAGACGCCGGCGGCGCGGGCGGCGGTCCGGGTGGCGGCGGCGTCCGATCTCAACGCCGCGATGGCGGACGCGATCGCGCGCTTCAGCGCGACGCGCCCGATCGACGTCGGCGTGTCGTACGGATCGTCGGGCGTCTTTTACGCGCAGCTGCTGAACGGCGCGCCGTTCGACGTGTTCCTGTCGGCCGACGCCGAGTACCCGCGGCAGCTCGCCGCGCGCGGGCTCGCGCCGCCGGGCAGCGATTTCGTCTACGCGATCGGGCGCCTCGTCGTGTGGGTGGCGCGCGGGTCGTCGATCGATGTCGCGCGCGACGGGCTGCAGGCGCTCGCCGCGCCGTCGGTGGCGCACGTCGCGATCGCGAACCCGGAGCACGCGCCCTACGGCCGCGCGGCCGTCGCGGCGCTGCGATGGGCGCGCCTCGACGAGCAGCTCAAGCCGAAGCTCGTCTTCGGCGAAAGCGTCGCGCAGGCGCTGCAGTTCGCCGAGGCCGGCGCGGCGGACGCGGCGATCGTCGCGCGCGCGCTCGTCTCGGCGCCGGCGCTGAAAGATCGCGGGCGCTGGGCCGACGTCCCGCCCGAGGCATATCCGCGCATCGAGCAGCGCGGCGTCGTGCTCGCGAAGGCCGCCGATCCCCAAGCGGCACGCGCGTTTCGCGATTTCATCGTCAGCGGCGACGGCCGCGCGATCCTCGAGCAGTACGGGTTCATCCTCCCGGGGCGCTGACATGGACTGGTCCGCGCTCTGGCTGAGCGTCCGCCTTGCGTCGGCCACCAGCGCCGCGCTGCTCGTCGGCGGGGTGCCGCTGGCGTACTGGATCGTCTTCTCGCCGCGCCGCTGGAAGTACCTCGTCGAAGCGATTGTCGCGCTGCCGCTCGTGCTGCCGCCGACCGTGCTCGGCTTCTACGTGCTCATCGCGATCGGTCCGCTCAGCCCGATCGGCCGCGCCTACGCGCGCGTCGCGGGCCACGGCTTGCCGTTCACCTTCGAGGGGCTGCTCATCGCGTCGGTGCTCTATTCGCTGCCGTTCGCGGTGCAGCCGTTCAGTGCGGAATTCGCGGCGGTCGATCGCCGGCTGCTCGAGGCGTCGTGGTCGCTCGGCGTCTCGCGCGTGGAGACGTTCCGGCGCATCGTCGTGCCGCTGTCGGTGCGCGGCCTCGTGACCGGCATCGTGCTCAGCTTCGCACACACGCTCGGCGAATTCGGCGTCGTGCTGATGGTGGGGGGGAATCTACCGGGCGCGACGCGCACGGTGTCGATTTCGATCTACGACGCGGTGCAGTCGCTCGACTACGGGCTGGCGTCGCGGACGTCGCTGCTGCTGCTCGTCGTGTCGTTCGCGATTCTCACGTCCGTCTATGCGCTGCAGCGTTCGGTATGGATCAAGCCGCGGCTGTGACGCTGCACGTCCGGCTCGAGCGGCGCTTCGGCGGCGGCTTCGCGCTCGCGGCGTCGCTCGACGCCGAGCTGCGCGGCGGCGCGGTGCTCGTGCTCTTCGGCCCCTCCGGCGCGGGCAAGACGACGATCCTCCGGCAGATTGCGGGTCTGGAGCGGCCGGACGCCGGCGTCGTCCGATTCGGCGACGACGTCTGGTGCGACACGGCGCGGTCCGTGTGGCAGCCGCCGCAGTCGCGCGGCGCCGCCATCGTGTTCCAGGAGCCGACGCTGTTCCCGCACCTGACCGTGGCCGAGAACATTCGCTACGGCGTCCCGGCAGCGTCCCGATCGGTGCCAGGCACCACTGGGCGAGATCCGGCGGAAATCGAAGGAATGTTGGGAGTCGCCGATCTCGAGCACCGCTATCCGCGCGCGCTGTCGGGAGGCGAGGCCCAGCGCGTCGAGCTCGCACGCGCCCTCGCCACGCGACCCCGGCTGCTGCTGCTGGACGAGCCGTTGGCCGCCCTCGACGCGCCGACGCGCGTGCGGCTGCGCCGCGACGTCCGGTCGCTCCTGCAGACGACCGGGACGCCCGCGATCCTCGTCACGCACGATCGCACCGAGGCGCTGGCGATGGGCGATCTGATCGCCGTCGTGATCGACGGGCGCGTCCGCCAGGCCGGCGCGGTCGCCGACGTGTTCACGCGGCCGCACGACGCCGGCGTCGCGGCGGCGCTCGGCGTCGAAGCGGTGCTGCCCGGCCGCGTCGTCGCGGCCGGCGACGGCCTCGTCGAGATCGCGGTCGGCGATCTCGTGCTGCACGCCGCCGAGCGCGAGTCGATGGCCGCCGGCGCCGACGTCTACGCGTGCATCCGCGCGGAGGACGTCACGATCGAAACGCGATCGCCCGGACAGGCGAGCACGCGCAATCACCTCGCCGCGCGCGTGATCGCGATCGCACCGGAAGGACCGGTCGATCGCGTGACGCTCGACTGCGGCGTCGCGCTCGACGCGCTGATCACGCGCCGCTCGCGCGAGGAGATGCAGTTGTCGATCGGCGCGCGCGTCACGGCCGCCGTGAAGGCGACCGCGATTCACGTCGTGCTCCGCGGGTAGCGTGCGTCCTTTCGCTTCCTCTCCGAAAGGCGGCAGCAGCAGACCGATCGCGAACGCGATCGACGTGAGCGCGACGGGCGTGCCGACGTGCCGTGAGAGTATACAGAGATGCGAGTTCTGCTCGCGCCGCACGGCACGCGCGGCGACGTGCAGCCGATGCTCGCGCTCGCGCACGCGCTGCGCGCGCGCGGCCACGCGGCGGCGTTCGTCGCGCCGTCGAACTTCGTCGCGTGGATTCGCGCGCAGGGGTTCGACGCCGAATCGAACGGCATCGACGTCGAGGCGGTGCTCACCGAGCCGGGCGCGGATCTGCAGTCGCTGCGCTGGCAGGTGCGCCACCTCGGCGAGCTCGTCGATCGCCTGTTCGCGTCGCTCGCCGCGGCGCCAGACGCGGACGTCGTCGTCGGCGCCGGCATTCAGATGGCCGGCTCGTCGATCGCCGAGCGGCGCGGCGTGCCGTACGCGAGCGCGGTGTTCTGCCCGTGCGCCGTGCCGAGCCGGGACGCGCCGCCGCCCACGGTGAAGACGCAGTCGCTGCCGCGGTGGCTGAACCGGCTGCTGTGGGACGTCGGCGGACCGCTCGCGACCTTCGCGCTGCGCGCGCCGATCAACCGGGCGCGTGCGGCGATCGGCCTGCGTCCGCTGGACGACGTGCTCGATCACCTCGCCGGCGACCGCATCATGGTCGCGGCCGATCGCGATCTCGCGCCGCTCGGCGACGACGCGCCGGCGCGAGCCGCCGCCACCGATGCGTGGATCCTCGACGTCGGCGCGCCGGCGCTCGACGATCGTCTCGCGAGGTTTCTCGACCTCGATCCGCCGCCGGTCTACGTCGGCTTCGGCAGCATGGTGGCGAAGCGGGCGCCCGACCTCGCCGAGCACGCGGTCGCGGCGGTGCGCGCCGTCGGACGCGCCGCGATCGTCGCGAGCGGATGGGCAGGTCTCGGCCGCACGCTCGAGGACGGCGACGATCTGCTGGTCGCGCGCGCGCTCCCGCACGCGCTCGTGCTGCCGCGCGTCGCGGCCGTCGTGCATCACGGCGGCGCCGGCACCACCACGGCCGCCGCGCGCGCCGGCGCGCCGCAGATCGTCCTGCCGCACATCCTCGATCAGTTCTACTGGGCGCACCGCGTCGCACAGCTTGGCCTCGGGCCGCGCGCGCTGCCCGTGCACCTCGTGACGGCGGACATCCTCGCCGAACGCCTCCACCAGGCGATCGAGGATCCACGCTACGCCGGACGCGCCGCCGCGTTCGCCGAGCGCATCGGCGATCGCAACGGGACGCCGGATGCCGTCACGCTCCTCGAGCAGCTGGTCGGCGCCTGGCCGGCTGGCGCCGCGAGGGCGACGTGAGCGCACGCTGTCTGATGGCGGCGATGCTCGCTGCGGCGCTCGGCGGAATCGGCGCGGCGCCGCGCGAGATCGCGCCGGCCCCGGCGGAGATGGATCCCGTCGTCCGCGGCGTGCTGATGCGCTTCCTGCGCTTCACCGCCGGCGAGCTGGCGGACCTGCAGCGCGGGCGCGTCGTGAAGCATTCGCTCGACGCGAAGCCGCCGGGCGAATTCGCCGTCGCCGCCGGCGTCCGAGTCGGCGCATCGAAAGCGGCGTTCCTTGCCGCGGCGCGCGACATCGTGCAGTTCAAGAGCGGCCCCGGCGTCCTGCAGATCGGCCGCTTCAGCTCCCCGCCCGCGATCGAGGACCTCGCGCCGCTCACCGTCGACAAGGACGATTTCGATCCGGCGACGTGCCGCGTGGCGAGCTGCGACGTGCGGCTGCCGGCGGACGCGATCGCGCGGCTGCCGCGCGAGATCGACTCGAGGGCGCCGAACGCCCGCGCCCAGGCGGCCGCATGGTTCAAGCGGACGCTGCTCGCCGACGTCGCGGCGTACGTGTCCGGCGCCGGCGGACGCTTCGTGCAGTACGACGACGGCGACAAGCCGATCGCGCCGCTCGACGACTTCGCCGGCGTCCTGGCGGCGACGCCGGCGATCGACGCGCTCGTGCCCGGGCTCGCCGATCATCTCGCGCGGTTTCCCGGCGCGCGCGTTCCCGGCGCGGAAGATTTTCTCTACTGGTCGAAGGAGGCGTTCGGCCAGGCGCCGTTCATCAGCGTGACGCACGTGACGATCGTGTGCGCGGCGGCGCGCACGTGCGTGATGACGACCAAGGACGTCTACTCGAGCCGCTACATCGACGCGTCGCTCGCGCTGACGATCGTCACCGATGCCGACGCGAGCGGCGCCGCCGTCGACGTCTTCTACGTGAACCGCTCCCGCGTCAACGCGCTGAAAGGCATCTTGAGCGGCTTGCGCAAGGCGATCGTCGAGCGGCGCGCTCGAACCACGATGGAGCAGAGCCTGAACGCGATCAGGACACGCCTCGAGCACGCGCGCTGAGGGGGAACCACGACGTGATTCCGTCAGCGCCCGCGGCCGCGTCCGGCCGGCGCCGGCGCGGCATCGAGCGACACGGGACGCCCTTCGACGAACACGCGCGTGATCTTCGTCTTCTCGTCGAACAGATCGCCGTCGGCGACGACGAGGTTCGCAATCTTGCCCTTCTCGATCGATCCCAGCCGATCGGCGACGCCGGCGATCGTCGCGGCGCCGAGCGTCAGCGCGCGCACGGCGGCGTCCGGCGCGAGGCCGGCTTTCACGGCCTTCGCCGCGTTTTTCACGAAGTCCTTCGGGTCGGACAACCCGGACGAGGAGAACGCGAAGCTCACGCCCGCCGCCGCCAGCGCGGCCGGCACCTTCGGCGCCTCCGCGCGATCGCGGAGCGCCGACAGCGGCTCGTCGGCGTCAGGCGCAAGCGTGCGCGGCCGCACGGGGTAGTTCAGGCTGCAGACGACGCGCACGTTCCCGGCCTTCAGGTCCGCCGCGACTTCATCCGCACGGCGTGCGCCGGTGACGATCGGCTCGAGCTTCAGCTCTTTCGCGAGCTTCAACGCCCGGAGGATCTGCCGCCCTTCGTTGGCCTCGAAGGCGACCGGCAGCTTCCGTTCGATCGCCGGCTGCATGGCCTCGAGCGCCGGTTCGTCGGGCTGCTCGCTCGGCAGCGCGCGCGTCGCCGCCGGCCGGGTCTCGGCGTAGTGCTGCGCGTCGAGAAACGCCTGCCGCACGAAGGCGATGACGCCCATCAGCGACTCCGGGTAGCCGTTGTTCGCGGCGCGCGGGCGATCCGGAAACGAGACGTGCAGCGCCACCGGCGACTTCACGACGACGAGGCCGCGCCGCGGCTCGACGATGTTGCCGATCTGCGGCTCGTCGGGCGGCGCCGCGACGTCCACGAGCGCGCTCTGCCCGGAGATCACGTCGCCGGCCGGCAGCGCAAGGACCGCCGTGATGCCCGCGCCCGCCAGCCGCGTCAGCTCCGCATCGTCGACCTTGACGGCGTCGGCCGCGCGCGCCTGAGGCTTCAGGATCTGCAGCCGCTTCCAGCGCTCGAGCTCCGCCGTCGTCCGGATGTTCTGCGGCAGCTGCGGCGCCGGCTGATCGGCGGCGCGCGTGTTGCCGAGATCGATGAGCCCGGGGTAGACGGTTTTGCCCGCGCCGTCGATCACGGCCGCATCGGCCGGCACGGCGACGGACGCGCCGACCGCGTCGATGACGCCCCGGCGGACGACGACGGTGCCGGATTCGATCGCCGCGCCGGCCGCGGTGACGATGCGCGCGCCGCGGATCGCGTAGACGTTGGGCGTATCCGCGCGCAGCACGAGCGGGGCGGCGAGCGCAGCCAGCGCAACGACGAGACCACGTGTCCTCATGGAAAATCCTAGGGGCGTTTGCTGTAACGCTCGTACAAGGCGAGCTGATGGTTGTCCATCGGGACGTCGCGGCCGGCGATGACGACGTGCGAGATGGCGGTGCGCACCTCGAGCGGATCGCCGTTCGCGACGATGAGGTTCGCGATCTTGCCCGGCTCGATGCTGCCGATGCGATCGCCGACGCCGAGGATCTCGGCGGCGTTGATGGTCACCGCTTTCAGCGCCTCGTCGCGCGCGAGCCCCCACGCGACGGCTTCGGCCGCGTGATACGGCAGCTGCCGCGCGTTCGTATCGCTCGGCACGGCGATCGCGAACTTCACGCCGGCCTTCGCGAGCTCGGCGGCTGCGGCGTAGCTCGCCTGGTGCGGCAGATCGCGCCGCGAGGGCAGCGTCAGCACCTGCAGCAGGATCACCGGCACGTTCTTCTCCTTGAGGAGCGGCGCGGCGATGGCTGCTTCGGCCGGCGGCGCCGCGATCACGAGGCGCACGCCGGCGCGATCCGCAAAGGCGAGCGCGTCGCGGATCTCGAGCTCGTTCGCGACACGCGTGATGAGCGGCTGCCGCTTGTCGACGACGGGCACGAGCGATTCGAGCACCAGATCGCGCCGCCGGTTCGGGCCCGCCGCGACGGCGTACGCGCGCGCATCGTCGAGCAGCCGCGCGACGCGATCGAGCTGCGCGTCGCGCTCCTTCTTCAGGTCGTCGTAGCTGCGATCCGGCGGCGGTCCGCCGCGGCCGCCGCCTCGTCCGCCGCCGCCGCCGAGCCGCGGGAACTGAAACGTGACGCCGACCGACGCCGCGACCGTCGCTTCCTCCCACGTGAAGCCGTCGAGGTCCATCACGGCCGCCTGGCCGCCGAGGATCCCGCCGCCAGGCGTCGCGACGATCGTCGTCAGGCCGTTGGCGCGCGCGACGGGGATCGCCTCGCTGTCGTTGTGAAAGGCGACCTGCGCGCGCAGCTGCGGGTTGAAGTCGAGGAACTCGTTCGCGTCCCCGAAGTTGCCCGCGCCCGGATCTTCGAGCCCCATCGTCGTCTGCGCGTCGATGAATCCCGGGTAGACCTCGGCGCCCGCGGCGTCGATCACGCGCGCGCCCGAAGGCACGGCGACGCCGGCGCCGACGTTCTCGATGATGCCGTCGCGCACGACGATCGTGCCGCGCTCGATCACGGGCCGCGTCACCGGGACGATCTTCGCGTTCGTGATGGCGAGGACGCCTGTCGCCGCGCCCGGCGGCGCAGCCGGCCGCGACTGGCCTGCGGTTCCAATCGGCTGCGATGTGCGTCCGCCGTCGGAGCTCGCGCGCACGCCGTCGCTGCCGTTGTCGCGCGGCTGCGACGTGTCGGTGCTCGTCGGCCGGCGTTCGCCCTTCTCCGCGTCGGCGAGCGACTTCTTCTCGCGCGCCAGCTCGGTCATCCGCTTCTGATCGTCGTCGCGATCGTAGTACGTCTGGCCGTCGATGTAGACGCGGTCGACGATCGCGTAGGAGCTCAGCGGATGATGGTTCCAGATCACGACGTCGGCGTCCTTGCCGGCCTCGAGCGAGCCGGCGCGGCTGTCGATCCGCAGCTGCTTCGCCGGGTTGATCGTGACGAGCGCGAGCGCTTCGTCTTCGCTCAGCCCGCCCCACTTCATCGACTTCGCCGCTTCGGTGTTCAGATGCCGCGCGAGCTCCGCGTCGTCGGAGTTGACGGAGGTGACGACGCCTTTGCGCGTCATCAGCGCGGCGTTGTACGGGATGGCGTCGATCGCCTCGATCTTGTAGCCCCACCAGTCGGAGAAGGTCGACGCGCCGGCGCCGTGCGCGGCAATCTCCTTGGCGACCTTGTAGCCCTCGAGCACGTGCTGCAGCGTCGCGATCTTGAAGCCGAACTCGTCGGCGACGCGCAGCAGCATCAGGATCTCGTCGGCGCGGTACGAGTGCGCGTGGACGAGGCGCTTGCCCTCGAGGATTTCGACGAGCGGCTCGAGCTGCAGATCGCGGCGCGGCACGACGACGGCCTCGCCCGCTTTCCGGCGGCGCTCGTACTCCTGCCAGTCGGCCTGATACGCTTTCGCGCGGACGAAGGCGTCGCGGATCACGTACTCGACGCCCATGCGCGTGCCGGGATAGCGCGGCTGATTGCCGGCGGGCGCGCCGGCGCCGCCGCCGCGGCGCTTCGGGTTCTCGCCGAGGGCGAACTTGATGCCGGGCATCGCGCCCTGAAAGGCGAACTCCTCCGCGCGCGTCTTGCCCCACCGCAGCTTGATGACGTAGTTCTTGCCGCCGATCGGGTTCGCACTGCCGTGCAGCACGTTCGCGGTGGTGACGCCGCCGGCGAGATCGCGGTAGATGTCGACGTCGGTCGGATCGAAGACGTCCTCGATGCCGGTCATCGAGCTGACCGTCGTGCCGCCCTCGTTGATCGAGTCGGCCGCGATGTGCGAGTGGCAGTCGATGATGCCGGGCGACACGAATTTGCCGGCGGCATCGACGACGTCGGCGCCGGCCGGGATCGCGACGTTCGCGCCGACGGCGGCGATCTTGCCGGCGCGCAGCACAATCGTGCCGTTCTGAATCGTGCCGCGCGTGGCGGTGAGAATCGTCGCGCCTTTGATGGCGACGACCTCAGGCGTACGCGTCTGCGCGTGCGGACGGGACGCGAGGAGCGCCGCGGCGGCGCACGACAGCACGTAGACGATCGAAGCGAAGCGTCGGGCCGTCACATCATTTCTCCGCGCTGCTGCGGGTCGCGCCCGCGTGGAAGAGATGCTCGTCGAACCATTCCAGGTTGTGCTCCATCGTGGCGCGCTGGCTCTTCGGCTTCGACGGACCGTGGCCGATGCCGCCGAAGCCCTGATAGACGATCAGTTTCGTCGGCACGTTGGTGTCGACGAGGCCGCGATACAGCTCGAACGCGTTGGGCAGCGGCACGCGCTGATCCGTCGCGCCGTGCTGAATGAGCGTCGGCGTCCTGGCGCTCTTGATGTAGGTGATCGGCGACGTCTTCGCGTAGATCTCGGCGTCGGTCCACGGCGTCGCCTTGAGATACTGCCGCGTGAACGGCGTGATGTCGGTATTGACGTAGTAGGTCGTCCAGTCCGAGATGCCGGCGCCGACCGAGATGGCCTTGAAGCGCGCCGCGTCGTGCGTGGCGAGGAACGCGGAAATGTAGCCGCCCTGGCTCCAGCCCATCACGCCGACGCGCGCGGGATCGACAAGCCCCTTCGCGACGAGCGCGTCGACGCCGGACACCACGTCCCACGCATCGCCGACGCCGAGGTTGCGGACGTTCAGCGAGCGGAACGCTTCGCCGTAGCCGGCGCTGCCGCGATAGTTGGGCTCGAGCACGAGGACGCCGCGCGGCACCCACAGGTCGATCGGATAGATCGTGCTGGTGAACGGCAGCGGCCGCGAGATGCCCGTCGGGCCGCCGTGCACGACCGCGAGGAGCGGGTACTTGCGCGCCGGATCGAAATCGATCGGCTTGTGCAGGACGCCCTCGATCGTCGCGCCGTCCTGGCTCTTCCACGAGACGATCTCCAGCGTGCTCGTCGTCCACGCGGAGGTCTGCGCGTTCATGTCGGAGAGCTTTCTGATCTCCGCCGCGCGGCCGGCGGGCGTGCCGAGCGCCGCCACGGGCGCGACGAAAATCTCGCCCATCGCCTGCGCGCCGGCGCCGAGGAATGCGACCGTCGATCCGTCGCGCGAGAGCGTGAACGACGCCGCGATCGGGCTTCCCGGCGCATCGAGGCGCGCGATCGTCCGCGTGTCCGGATCCACCTTGAACAGGCTCGCGTTGGTTTTCTGCGAGGCGGAGAAGAAGAGGCCGCTCGGCCGCCACGCGACGATCGACGGGTCCTCGTCGAACGCCGCCGTGACGACGGTCGGCGCGCCGCCGGCGGCGGCGACGATCGCGAGGCGCCCGTTCCGGTAGTAGTACTCGGGGTTCGCCATCGCCGTCTCGAACGCGATGCGTGCGCCGTCGGGCGACCACACCGGGTTCGCATCGGGCCCTTCCTGCGTCACCAGTTTCTTCACCGTGCCATCCGCGACAGCGACGATGGAGATATCGGCCGTGCCCCTGAAGCCGGGGCTCGGATTGACGGCGTGATCGAAGGCGATGCGCGTGCCGTCGGGCGACCACTGGAAGTTCCCCACGTTGAACGCGCCCGCCGCGAGCGTGCGCGTCGTCTTCGCGGCGATGTCGAGGACGAAGAGCTGCGTCATCCGGTAATCGTGCTCGACGATCTGGAACTCGCCGTATTTCTTCTCGCGCTCCTTGAGCGCCGAGGATTTCGGCTCCGTCGCGGTGTACGCGATCCGCGTGCCGTCGGGCGACCACTGGAAGCGGTTCACGCCGTCCTCGAGCGACGTCAGCGCCTCGGCTTCGCCGCCGGACGCGCTGATGACGTAGATCTGGTTCTTGTCGCTGCGATCGGAGATGAACGCGAGCCTCGACCCGTCGGGCGACCACGCCGGCGATCGGCTCGACTTCTTCGCGTGCGTCAGTTCGCGCGCCGCGCCGGTCGCCGCGTCGGCGAGCCAGACCTGCGTCTCGTACGCGTTCTCGTCCCAGTTCGTCCGGCGGACCGTGTACGCGACGCGGCGCCCGTCGGGCGAGACCTCGGGCGTCCCGACGCGCTCGAGCGAGAGAATCTGATCGACGGTCGGCGCGGACTTCGTCTGCGTTTGAGCAGCGTCCGCCGCAGCGAGGACGGCGGCCGCGATCACGAGCGTCTGTCTCATAAGAGTCCTCCGGCGGATTGACAGCCGTCACCGCGAGGCGTATAAGCGAATGAATTATCAGCCTAAAGGAGACGATATGCGCAAGATGTTCGCTGCACTGATTGTCGTCGCGTTCGTCGTCGCGTACATGAGCGCGCCAGCGCTCGCGCGGACCGAAACCGTGAAGGGCAAGATCGTCGACGAGTCCTGCTACAACATGGACAAGGCGAACAACGCGGGCAAGGATCACAAGATGCCGAAGGGCGACACCGCCGACTGCGCGACCGGCTGCGCGAAGGCGGGGCGGCCGATGGCGCTGCTCACCGACGACGGCAAGGTGTACGAGCTCACCGGCGGACTGGCCGCCGACAAGAACGCGAAGATCATCCCGCACATCGCCCACACCGTCGAAGTGACGGGCGACGTCACCGAGAAGGACGGCAAGATGCTGATTGCGGCCGACTCGCTGAAGATGATCTCGCGCTGAGACTCGAATCAGTCGGCAGTCGGCAGTCATGAAGGGCGGCGGCGGTTCGCCCTTTTTTTCGCTTGACTTGTATTAATGAACTAATACAATAAGGCAATGCCGGTGGTGCAGATCGATGCGCGCGACGCCACGCCCATCTACGCGCAGCTGGAGCGCGCGCTGCGCGCGGCGATTGCCGCCGGCCGCCTGCGGCCCGGCGACCAGCTGCCGACCGTCCGCCAGCTCGCCGTCGACCTCCGCGTGAACGCGAACACCGTCGCGCGCGTGTACGCCGAGCTCGAGCGCGACGGCGTCCTCGAGACGCGGCGCGGCGTCGGATCGTTCGTCACCGCGACGCGTCAGCAGGCGCGGCCGCCGGCCGAGCACTCGAGGCGGCTGCGCGCGTTCGTCACGCGCGCGCTCGCCGACGCGGCCGAGGCCGGATTCACGCGCGACGAGATCGTCGCCGAGCTGCAGAAGAAGTAGACGCCGAAAGGAGCATCCGCCATGAGCCCCGTGATCATCCGCCGCGGCATGAGCCCCGACGCCGTCGCGCTCGCCCCGCGCACCAACGTCGTCGCGCTCGTCGTGCTGTTCGCGAGCCTCGCGATCGGCGTGCTGTTCACGATCCAGCTGCAGCAGCCGCTGCCGATCGCCGCCGGCGCCGTGATCGGCGTCGTGCTGATGCAGTCGCCGAAGGTGGCGCAGCAGTGGGAGCGCGCCATCGTGCTCCGCCTCGGGCGGTTCGTCGGCCTCCGCGGACCGGGCCTGTTCTGGATCGTGCCGTTCTTCGACAGCGTGTCGTCGTGGATCGATCAGCGGACGATCACGACGAGCTTCGCCGCGGAGCAGACGCTCACCTCGGACACCGTGCCGGTGAACGTCGACGCGGTGCTGTTCTGGATGGTGCACGACGCGCAGAAGGCGGCGCTCGAGGTGCAGGAGTACTCGCAGGCGGTGAGCTGGGCGGCGCAGACGGCGCTGCGCGACATCATCGGCCGCACCGCGCTCACCGATCTGCTCCGCGGGCGCGAGCGGATCGAGACGGAGCTGCAGCAGCTGATCGATGCGCGATCGAACCCGTGGGGCATCACCGTGCAATCGGTCGAGATGCGCGACGTCGTGATCCCGAATGCGCTGCAGGACGCGATGTCGCGCGAGGCGCAGGCGGCGCGCGAGAAGCAGGCGCGCATCATCCTCGGCGAGGCGGAGCTCGAGATCGCGCACTCCTTCGCGCAGGCGGCCGCGTCGTACCACAACAACCCGACGGCGCTGCACCTGCGCGCGATGAACATGCTCTACGAGGGGTTGAAGGAGAAGGGCGCGCTGATGCTCATCCCGAGCAGCGCCGTCGAGTCGATGGGCATGGGCGGCCTGATCGGCGCCGCCGCGCTGCAGCAGCAGCGGCTGACCGATGCCGACGGCAAGGGCGAGTGAGGAGAGGCGTATGACGACGCCACGTCTCTGGTGCGCGCTTCTCCTCGGGCTGCAATCCGCTGCGCCCGCCGCGCCGGCGCCGGTCGAGCCGATCGGCGCGCTGCTCGACGCCTTCAAGACGCACGACGTCGTCGGCCTCAGCGCCGGCGAGAGCCACGGCGACGTGCGCGGTCCGGCGTTCGTCGTCTCGCTGATTCGCGATCCGCGATTCGCCGCGACGTCGATCGATATCGTGATGGAGAACGGCAACTCGCGCTACCAGGCCGTCATGGATCGATTCACGTCGGGCGACGACGTGCCGTACGCGGAGCTTCGCCGCGTGTGGGACGACACGACGCAGCCGCAGGTGACGGCCGGCGGCGGCGAGATTCCCGAAATCTATCGGGCGCTGCGCGAGGTCAATCGCACGCTGCCGCCTGCCCGCTGGCACCGCGCGCTCGCCGGCGATCCGCCGATCGAATGGGAGCGCGTCGCGACGCCCGCGGATTTTCGGACGTGGCTCGAACGGCGCGACACGAACGGCGCGGACGTCGTGCGGCGCGAGGCGATCGCGAACGGGCGGCACGCGCTCCTTTTCTACGGCGCCGGCCATCTGCAGCGGCGGCAGCAGGCGACCAACTACGTGATGACCGATCCGCTCGCCGAGACGGTCGTCAGCCTTCTCGCCGGCGCGGGCGCGAAGACGCTCGTCGTGACGACGATCGGCGAGCGCGACGCGGTCCGCGGCTGGCCGGTGCCGAGCCTCGCGTTCATCCGCGGGACGACCCTCGGCGCCGAGAACGTTCCGCAGGGATCGCTGCCGCGCGTCTCGATCCGGAACGGCGCGTTCGTGCCGATTCCTCGCGAGCAGTGGATGGAGCTTCGCATGGAGGAGCAGATCGACGCGGTGCTCTACCTCGGGCCCGCGTCGACGCGCCGCCTCGCGCCGCTGCCGGCGTCGATCTGCGCCGACCGCGCGTTTGTCGACGTGCACCTGCGGCGGATGGCGCTTGCGGGGTTGCCGCCGTCCGAGCCGGCGCGTTTGAAGTCGCTCTGCGGACTCGAGTAGCGAGGGGACATCGCCGCGCACTATCCGATCGATGGTATCCTGATGGCATGCGATCTACCATCGACAGTGCCGGAAGGGTGGTTATTCCCGCGGCGCTTCGCGAGCGCGCCGGCTTCGGGCCGGGTTCCGAGCTGGAGATCACGGCGGACGATACCGGCGTCAGGCTCGAGCGCGTCGCGCCCGGGCCGAAGCTCGTCAAGATCGGGCGCCGCCTCGTCGCGCGCCCGACGGCCCCGACAGGTCGCCGTCCCGCCATCGACGTGGCGACGCTCGTCGAGGACGAACGCAACCGCTGGCCATGAGCGTCTTTCTCGATACGAGCGTCCTCGTCGGCGGCATGATCGATTTCGGCCCGCAGAGTGCCGCGGCGCAGACGCTCCTCCACGCCGTCGCCGAGCGGCGAATCGAGAAGCCCGGCACGGCGTGGCACTGCTGTCTCGAATTCTTCTCGGTCGCCACGCGCCTGCCGGCCGAGTATCGCCTCACGCCAGGCGACGCCGTCGCGCTGCTCGAGAAGGAGATCTTGGGCCGGATGGCCGTGCACGATCTTCCGGCTGCCGAGCGCATGACGATGCTGCGCGCGGCGGCGCGCGACGCCGTGGCCGGCGGGCGCATCTACGACGCGCACATCGCAGAGATCGCGCGCGCGGCCGGCGCCGCCGTCGTCGTGACCGACAACCGACGACACTTCCTGTCGGCGCTGCGCTTCGGGTTGCGGGTGGAGACGCCTGCGGAGTTCGCTGCCTCGCTGAAGAAGCGCGTCAGGTGATGTCGACGTTCAGTTTGCCGAGGCTCGCGACGGCCGCGGCGAGCGTTCGCGCTTCGATGGGTTTCGCGAGGTGGAGCTGGAAACCCGCCTGCAGCGCGTGATGCCGATCCTCGGGCCGGGCGAACGCTGTCAGCGCGATCGCGGGGATCGACGCGGCAACGCCAACCGTTGACGTGCGCAGCGAGCGAATCAGCGCATACCCGTCCGCGCCGGGCATCGCGACGTCGGTGAGCAGCACGTCGACGCGTTCGCGCGCCAGGATGTCGAGCGCCTCCGCGGCCGACGAGGCCTGCAGCGTCGCCGCGCGGTAGGTGCCGAGCGAGGTCACCACCACCTCGCGGTTCTGATCGTCGTCGTCCACGACGAGCACGCGGAGGCCGTCGAGCGTCGTCGAGTCCTCGTGTTCGTCGGCGAAGCCAGGCGCGGGCGCCGGATCGACGCCCGGGTTGTAGACGGCGACGATCGGCAGGCGCACGATGAACGTTGCGCCGTGTCCGTCGGCGCTGTCGACGACGATCGTGCCGCCGTGGGCGTCGACCAGCTGCTTGACGATCGCGAGGCCGAGGCCGAGGCCTCCGTGGGCGCGCGTGCTCGACGCGTCCGCCTGCCGGAACGGCTCGAAGACGGATCCGACGAAGTCCGCGGGGATGCCCGGCCCGGTGTCGGTGACGGAGAGCTCGACGAGATTGTTGGTGCGGCGCAGCCCGAGGCGCACGGCGCCGCCTTCCGGCGTGAACTTGACCGCGTTCGACAGCAGATTCCAGACGATTTGCTGGAGCCGCGCGCCGTCGGCGTAGAGCGCGCCGACCGACGGCTCGGCGTCGACGGCGATCTGGATCCGCTTGGCATCGGCGACCGGCTGGACAACGTCGATTGCCGCGTGGATGATGTCGTGCATGTCGACCGCCGCGCGCGAGAGCCGCAGCTTGCCGGACATGATGCGCGCGACGTCGAGGAGATCGTCGATCAGCTGCGACTGCCGCCGCGCGCCGTCGTAGATCGCGTGCGAGGCGCGCGTGCGCTTCGCGTCGTCGAGCGTGCCGCGGCGCAGCATGTCGGCCCAGCCGAGCACGGCGTTGAGCGGCGTCCGCAGCTCGTGCGACACGATCGCGAGGAACTGATCCTTGAGGCGATTGGCCTGCTCGGCGGCCGCGCGCGCCGCCTGCTCGCGCTCGAGCAGCTGTTTGCGCAGCTGCTGCAGCCGCGTCATCTCGGCGAGCGCCGCGGCCAGCCGCTCCTTCTCGGTGGCGAGCGCGCGCTCGGCGTCGCGCGCCTGCGACAGCGCGCCCATCGCCTCGGCGTGCAGCCGCGCCGTTTCTTCGGCGTGCCGCTGTTCGTCCTCGAGGCGTCCGACGAAGATGCGGTACGTGCGATACGTGAGGTAGATCGGCGCGAACATCACGATCGCGATCCAGTGCTCGCCACGGTTCACGACGACCGCCGCCGCCGCGCCGGCGCTGCCCGCGACCATGAAGCTGCTGCCGCTCCACAGAAAGTCCTCGCGCCACACGCGCGAGAACGAGCGGCCGCTCGAGAGCGCAATGGCGCCGGCGACCAGGCCGGTGTTGACGAAGAAGTACGTCGCGACGGCGCCGACGAGCGGGCCGGCGAGCGGCACGAGCTCGCGCGGCGCCGACGGTCCGCCGAGCCATCCGTACGCGGCGCCGGTCGCCGACATCGTGATCGCCTCGGCCGCCGCGCTGAACACGGATCGATAGAGCGGATAGGTCTGCCGCACGTTGTACGTGCACTGGGTCCAGACGCCGGCGACGGCGATGACGAGCGCGTGTCGCGGCCCGAGCACGAGGAGCGCCATCAGATCCGCCGCGTACGAGACGGAGAGCGTGGAGCCGCTCGACAGCGCGATCGGCAGATTCACTTTCCACGACGAGGTGACGCACGCGAGAACGAGCAGCGCCGCGAAGAGCAGCGGCTGCGGAAAGCTGACGGGGAAGAACACGACGAGCGCCATCGCGCCCGCGGCGATCACGGCGCCGACGTACAGCCTGACCGCGCGCGGCTGCTCGGACCACGTCAAGCCGCTTCGGAGCTGCGTCACTTATTCCAGATCACCGGCTGGCAGCTCGGGTCGGTGCAACTCGTGCCCCATACGACGGTGTCGCCGCCGTCGTTCGTGCCCCAGACCACCGTGTCGCCATCGTTCGTGCCCCAGACGACGGTGTCGCCGTCGGAGGAGTCCCAGATCAGGATGCCGCCCATCGATCCAACGAGTCCGTTCGCCGAGAGGGTCGTGCAGTCGTCGCCGCCGCACGTCGTGCCCCAGACGACGTTCTGAGAGGCGGCCGTCGTGTCCCACGTCGTCCACGACGCGGGGTCCGTGCAATCGGCCGCGGCGCAGATCACGCCCCACGCCGCCGCCGCTCCCATCTGCGTCGTCTTCGCGCCCCAGATGATCGAGTTCGACCAGCCGGTGGCGTCCGGCATCAGTTGTCCACCGGAAACCGCACGGTTGCCCCAGATGATCTGCGCGCTCCAGTCCGACGAGAACGGATACGCGTCTCCCGGCGCGGCGAAGTACCGCGCGAGATCCACGGCGCCCTTGGCGTTCAGAAAGCCGGCGCCTTCGGTGAGGGCGTTGTATTGCGGATAGATCTGCGCGGTGTACTCGAGGATGGCTTTCACCGCGTTCGGCGTCAGCGCTGGATTCGCCTGCAGCATGAGCGCGACGGTGCCGGTGACGACGGGCGTCGCCATGCTCGTGCCGCTGAGGCTCAGATACGGGAGATACGGCGTCGGGATGGTGCCGGGCAGCAGATACGCGGCGTCCGTCGAGTAGAACGCGCTGAGCGGATCGCTCAACGACTCGATGCCGACGCCGGGCGCGACGAGATCCGGCTTCGCCGTCCGATTCACGGCCGTCGGACCGCGGGAGCTGAAGGCCGCAATCGTATCGTCGGAGCGATCGATCGTCCCCATGTGGCTCGAGGCGCCGACCGTCACTACCCACGGCGCATTGCCGGGCGCGGTGATCCCGCCGTACTCCGTCGACCCGTTGGGACCGCGCCCGTAGTTGCCCGCGGCGGCGACGACGACGATCCCGGCGTTCACGGCCGCCTTGGCCGCGAGCGTCAGCGGGTCGAGGTCGTACGACTCGTAGACGCCGGTCGCGACCGACAGGTTGACGATTTTAATGTTGAGCTCGTCGCGGTGCGCGACAACGTAGCCGAGCGCGGCGATGACGTCGCTGATGCGCCCGGCGCCCGTCCGATCCAGCACCTTGAGCACGGTCAGCTGCGCGCCCGGCGCGATGCCGGACCGCGCGCCGCCCGAATCGAAGCCGTTGCCCGCGACGATGCCGGCGACGTGCGAGCCGTGTCCGAAGTCGTCGTAGGGCGATTGCCGTCCGTTGACGAAGTCGACGAAGCGCGCCACGCGCTGCGCGCCGAGGCTGTCGGTCAAATCGTCGTGCCACCCGGTGATTCCCGAATCGATGATCGCGACGCCGACGCCCGATCCGTCGTACCCGAACTCCTGCCGGACGGCCGTCGCGCCCACGGTCGGGCCGGTGCGCTCCATCGCTCCGGCGGCCACGCGGTCCATTGACACGTGCGCGACGAGGCTGCTGCCGGCGATCGTGCTGATGGAGAGGTTCGGAACGGTCGCGGAGAGACCGCCGATGATCGGCAAGAGCCGGCCGACTGAGCCGCCAGTCAGCTGGACGATGAATGAAAGCTGCGAGAGCGAGACGCCGTCCACGCCGCGGACGACGACGCGCGTCGAACCGAAGAATTGGGAGGCGCGCTTCTGGAGCAGCGGATCGAGCTTCGACGTCGAACCGTTCTGGGAGCCAGGAACAAGAAGCGTTTGCGCGAGAGCGGCGAGGGGCGTCGCGAGGACAACCGCGAGTGTGAGGGATGCGCAGAATCCGACGCGCGACGTTCGCATCGCCGTGGCTCAAGCAACCGACGTGCCCTGCGACGCCGTGAGCGTCGACCGTGAGTAAATGCTAGACGAATTGCACGTTTACGCAGAAGCAACGCGCAAAACATCCGTGCGCGTGTCTTGGAAATGCCTTTCAGTGTCCCGGCGCTGTCTCATCGCCGACGCTCTTTATGGCGCGGATTACCCAGCTCGGCTGCATTCGTCGCTTACTTCCGCAGCCCCGCCTGCGAAGGCGCGGCGCCGCGTTTGACGACCGTGATCGCCAGCTGCGACGGGTACTGCTTCGAATGGTGGACGGCGTTGTGCGCGACGACGCCTTTCGACTCGTCGTAGTTGTTGCCGCCGGTGTTGAGGTTGCGATCGAAGCGCGGGAAGTTGCTGCTCGAGACCTCGATGCGCAGGCGATGGCCGGCCGCGAAGTAGTTGCTCGTGTTCAGCGGCTGCAGCGCGACCTTGTACACTTTTCCGGATTCCATCCACGCGAGCGGCTTGTCGTAGCCGTCGCGGTACCGCATCCGCTGGATCGATTCGTCGAGGTTGTAAGCGCGGCCGTCGGGATAGACGTCGAGGACCTTCACGGTGAAGTCGGTGTCCCTCGCGTCGGAGGAGACGAAAAGCGTCGGCAGGATCGGCCCGCTGAGCTCGGTGCCTTCCTTGAACGGCTCCGTCGTGTAGACCAGGATGTCGTCGCGCGCTTCCATCCGGCGCTGATCGAACGCGCCGGCCTGCACCGCGTTGCCCGTGCAGCAGACGTTGCCGCCGTAGGAGAGCACCGGGTTCATCGGATCGTAGGCGAAGGCGTCCGGTTTATCGGCCTCCGGCGGCGCTGCGGCGAGCGCGCCGTCGCCGTTCAGCGTGTTCGCGCGTCCGCCGCTCGCCAGATAGAACGTCGTCTGCTGCGCGCCGGGCGGCGGCCACGTGTCGGAGGTCTGCCACGTGTTGCTCCCCATCGTGTAGTAGGTGACCTTCGGCAGCGAATCGAGGCGCGTGCTGCGCTCGCCCTTGAGGAACCGATCGAAGAAGCCGTAGACGATCTCGTTGTAGTCGAGCCGCGCGTCGCCCATGCTGCGCTCGCCGACGATCGTGTCGGCCGTCGCGCGCGTGTAGGAGCAGTGCGCCACCGGCGCGATGATCGCCCACTGCTCGTCGGCGACGGCGCGCGACGCCGTCTTGCGCACGTGATCGTAGAGCGCGAGATTCGGCCCGACCGACACGTCGTACCACGACATGAACCAGAGGCCTGGGAGATCGAGCTTCATGTCGTCGTGATACAACCCGCCGCGATACCAGGCGGGATCGTTCGGCGTGCGCTGGATCATCCGACCGCCGGTCTCGACCGGCATGGCCGTCTCGAAGATGCCGCGCGGCCCGTCCACGTGTTTGATGATGTCCTGCACCGGCAGGTGCCAGAGCGCCTCCGCCCAGTCGACGGGCGGCAGGTGCTGCGCGAGATCGAACGACTTCGAGGCGCGGATCAGATCCTCGCGCGGCGTGTTCGGCGGAAACATCGGCCGCACCTGGTTCTGCTCGCCGTACAGCCACGCGATGAAGAGCATCTGCACGGCGCCGCCGCGGTACCAGTTGCCCTGCTCGTAGTACGGGCCGACGCGCCCGACGCCGGCGCCGAACCCCTGCACGTTCATCGCGGCGTAGCCCGGATGGCCGAGCGCCGCGACGCCCATCTGGTACTCCGCCGTCGACGAGCAGCCGGTCGTCCCCACCTTGCCGTTCGACCATGCTTGCTTCGCGAGCCAGTCGATCGTGTTGTACCCGTCGGTGCGCGAGCCGAGGATGTCGTAGTTGCCCTCGGAGAAGAAGTGCCCGCGCTCGTTCTGCACGACGTACGCATAGCCGCGCCGCACCGCGGCGATCTGGGCGCTCATGTCGGCGGGCACGCCGTTGTGCACGTCCCAGAAGTTGAAGTTGTACGGCGTCCGCACCCAGACGACCGGCGCCTTCGCGACGTTCTTCGGGCGGTAGATGTCGGTGGCGAGGCGCACGCCGTCGGGCATCGGCAGCATCACCTTGCGCTCGACGACGGCAATGGACTGAAGCTCGTTCTCCATGTCCCAGCGCCGCTGCTTCTCGGCGGCGGTGAGGCCGTTCGGCTGCTGCGCGACGAGCACGCCGGAGCTGGCGGCGAGCGCCGCAAGCGCGCCAAAGACGAGGTGACGGACGCGGATCTTCATACGCGCATCATACGCTCGCGCCAGGCAAGGAGTGACGGATCATTCGCCGCCTTCGCGACCTGCCCGACGCGCAGCCGGCGCGCGAAGACGTTCTCGATCGTCCCGCCGCGCATCGCGTTGGTCTTCACGCGCACGGCGAAGTCGAGCTCGGGGCTGTCCAGCTCGCAGTCCTCGGCGAACACGTTGCGCGTCCCGCCGGAGCACTCGCTGCCGATCGTCACGCCGCCGTGGCCGTTCTTCATCCGGCATTTCTGGATGACGATGTTCTCCGACGCCGCGTGCACGCGCCGGCCGTCGGCGTTGCGGCCCGACTTGATCGCGATGCAGTCGTCGCCGGTGTCGAACGCGCAGTTGGTGACGAGGACGTCGCGGCACGATTCGGGATCGCAGCGCCGTCGGTGTTCGGCCCGGCGGCCTGCATCGACACATCCTTGACGGTGACGTTCGTGCACAGCACGGGATGCACCTGCCACATCGGCGAGTTGATCAGCCGGACGCCTTCGATCAGCACGTTCGCGCAGCGGTACGGCTGGACGAATTGCGGCCGCAGGTAGTGCCCGGCGCCGAAGACGCGCTGCGACACGGGGACTCCGCGCTCGGCCATCTCCATCAGCCGGTTGCGATCCGCATCCTGGCTCGCGGCGCCGCGCTGCCAGCCGCAGTCGGTGCGCCCCTTCCACGGCCACCACCGTCGAGCGTGCCGCTCCCGGTGATCGCGATGTTCGTCTGCTCGAAGGCGTAGACCAGCGGCGAGAAGTTCATCAGCTCGGTGCCTTCCCACCGCGTCAGCACGAGCGGATACCGGTTCACGTCGCGCGCGAAGCGGATCGTCGCGCCCTCGGCGACGTGCAGGCGGGACAGAATGTCCGGGACGGCGCGCACGGATCCTCGCCGTTCTGCGCGAGCGCTCGAGCGGGGGCGAAAGCGCTCGCCGCGAGCGCTTCGAGGAACGCCCGGCGGCTGATCACGGCGCGGTCCGCGCCGGCGCGCGCGCCGGCAGATCGAGGTAGCGGCGCGCGTTCTCGACCGAGATGCCGCGAATCGTCGCGCCGATGAGATCCATGTCCCGCGGCAGATCGCCGCGATCGACGTCGGCGCCAATCAGGTTGCACAGCACACGGCGGAAGTACTCGTGGCGCGGGAACGACATGAACGACCGCGAGTCGGTCACCATGCCGACGAACCGCGACAGCAGCCCCGTGTTCGACAGCGCGTTCAGCTGCCACTCGATGCCCTCGCGCTGGTCGAGGAACCACCACGCGGTGCCGAACTGGATCTTGCCGGCGGTGCGGCCGTCCTGGAAGCTGCCGGCGAGCGTCGCGAAGGCGTAGTTGTCGGCGGGATTGAGGTTGTAGAGGATCGTCTTCGGCAGCGCGTCGGCGCGCGCGAGCGTATCGAGGTACGCGGCGAGCGGCACAATCTGCGGCCAGTCGCCGACGGCGTCGAACCCGGTGTCGCGCCCGAGCGTCGTCATCGTGCGCGAGTTGACGTTGCGCAGCGCGCCGAGGTGCAGCTGCATCGTCCAGCCGCGCGCCGCGTCGAGCGTGCCGAAGAACACCATCAGGTATCCGGCGAACCGCTCCGCGTCCTCGGCGCTGACGGCGCCGCCGCCGCGCGCGCGGTCGAACGTGCGCGCGGCGTCGGCGTCGCTCGCGATCGATCGCGGGCAGTGGTCGAGGCCGTGATCCGACAGACGGCAGCCGAGCGCGTGGAAGTCGTCGTGCCGCGCGCGCAGCGCGTCGAGCAGATCGGGCAGCCGCGCGATCGCCGTGTGCGCGGCCGCGCCGAGCGTGTCGACCCACTGGTTGAAGGCGGCCGGATCGCCGATCCGCATCGCCGCGTCCGGGCGGAACGTCGGATAGACGCCGACCTCGAACGGCGACGCGGCGAGCGCCGCATGGTGCGCGAGCGAATCTGCCGGGTCGTCGGTCGTGCAGAGGCTCGAGACCTTGAACCGCCGCAGGATGCCGTGCGCGGACAGATCGCCCTCGGCGAGGCGCGCGTTCGCCCGCGCCCAGATCGCCGGCGCGGTCGCCTCGTTCAGCAGATCGGTGATGCCAAAATAGCGCGCGAGCTCGAGGTGCGTCCAGTGATAGAGCGGATTGCGGAGCGTACGCGGAACCGTCGCGGCCCACGCGGCGAACTTCTCGTACGGCGGCGCGTCGCCGGTGCAGTACCGTTCCGCGACGCCGTTGGCGCGCATCGCGCGCCATTTGTAGTGGTCGCCCTCGAGCCAGATCTCGAACAGGTTGGCGAACTGCCGGTCGGCCGCGAGATCGGCGACCGGCAGGTGGCAGTGGTAATCGACGATCGGCTGGTCCGCGGCGAACGCGTGATACAGCGCTCGCGCCGTCTCGCCGTGGAGCAGGAAGTCGTCGGTGATGAACGGCACGGCCGTCGTGTCAGTAGCGATAGTGCTCGGGCTTGTACGGTCCGTCGACCGGCACGCCGATGTAGTCCGCCTGATCCTTCGTCAGCTTCGTCAGCTTCACGCCGAGATGATCGAGGTGCAGCCGCGCCACCTGCTCGTCGAGGTGCTTCGGCAGCATGTAGACCTTCTTCTCGTACTTGCCGGTGTTCCGGTGCAGCTCGAGCTGCGCGATCACCTGGTTGGTGAACGACGCCGACATCACGAAGCTCGGATGGCCGGTCGCGCAGCCGAGGTTCAGCAGCCGGCCCTCCGCGAGCACCATCACGCTGTGGCCGTCGGGGAAGCGGAACTCGTCGTACTGCGGCTTGATGTTGATCCGCTCGATGCCCGGATACTTCTTCAACCCGGCCATGTCGATCTCGTTGTCGAAGTGGCCGATGTTCCCGACGATCGCCTTGTCCTTCATCCGCTTCATGTGATCGACGGTGATGATGTCGTGGTTCCCCGTCGCCGTGATGAAGATGTCCGCCTTGTCGACGAGGTTCTCGATCGTGTCGACCTGGTAGCCTTCCATCGCCGCCTGCAGCGCGCAGATCGGATCGATCTCGGCGACGATCACGCGCGCGCCCTGGCCGCGCAGCGCCTGCGCGCACCCCTTGCCGACCTCGCCGTAGCCGAACACCACGGCCACCTTGCCGCCGAGCATCACGTCCGTCGCGCGCGCGAGGCCGTCGGGCAACGAGTGGCGGCAGCCGTAGATGTTGTCGAACTTGCTCTTCGTCACCGAGTCGTTGACGTTGATCGCGGGAAAGAGCAGCGTCCCGGCGTCCATCATCTGATACAGCCGGTGCACGCCGGTCGTCGTCTCCTCGCTGACGCCGCGGATGGCCGACGCGATGCGCGTCCAGCGCGACGCGTCCTTCGCCATCGATCGGCTGATGCAGCCGAGAATGACGCCCCATTCCTCGGGCTCGCTCTCGGGCCGGAACGCCGGCACCGTGCCCGCCGTCTCGAACTCGACGCCCTTGTGCACCACCAGCGTCGCGTCCCCGCCATCGTCGACGATGAGCGTCGGCCCCGCGCCGTCGGGCCACTCGAGCGCTTCGCTCGTGCACCACCAGTACTCCTCGAGCGTCTCGCCTTTCCACGCGAACACCGGCGTCCCCTTCGGATTGCTCGCCGTGCCGCCGCTCTCCGGGCGGCCGACGACCACAGCGGCTGCCGCGTGATCCTGCGTCGAGAAGATGTTGCACGACACCCAGCGGACGTCGGCGCCGAGCTCGGTCAGCGTCTCGATGAGCACCGCCGTCTGAATCGTCATGTGCAGCGAGCCCATGATGCGCGCGCCGGTGAGCGGCCTGGTGACGCCGTGCTGGCGGCGCAGGGCCATCAGCCCCGGCATCTCCTGCTCGGCGAGGCGGATTTCCTTCCGCCCGAATTCCGCGAGCGACAGATCCTTCACCTTGAACGGTTCGCGTCCGACGGCCTTCGCCGCGGCGAACGGATGCATCTTCTCGGTCACAGTCGACATTCGTCTCTCCTTATCGGCCACCCTCGAGAGGGTTGCCCTGCACTTTCATCGGTGACCCCGAAATGGTCGCCCTGCATTCACGCGTGCGCCGTCGCGACGAACAATCCTGGTCCTTTCGCGCGCGGGTCGGGCGGCAGCGGCACGATGCGCGCGCCGGCAAGTCCGGCGCCCTCGAGCAGCCGCGCGACGTGATCCGCCGCGAAGCCGAGCCACACGTGGCCCATCTGCTGCCGGTAGCTCTCGCGATCATGCGGCAGCATGTCGACGACTACGACGCGGCCGCCCGGCTTCAGCACGCGCGCCACCTCCGCGAGCGCGCGCTCGGGTTCCGCAACGTGGTGCAGCACGAGCATGAGCGTCGCCGCATCGAGCCGCGCCTCGTCGATCGGGAGCGCCTCGAGCTCGCCGCGCCGCAGCTCCACGTTCAACGCGCCGTGCAGCCGCCGCTTCGCCGCCTGCAGCATCGCCGCCGAGGCGTCGACGGCAACGATGCGCGCGACAAACGGGGCGAGCGCGGCGCTCACCTGGCCGGTGCCGCAGCCCAGATCGCCAACCACCCATTCTGGATCAGCGAACGCCGCGAGCGCCGTGAGATGAAAGCGATCGCCGAAGAGCTCGTCGCGCAGCTTGTCCCATTGCCCGACCGACGACGAGAAGAACTCCTGCGATGTCGTCCGCCGCGCCGCGAGCGCCGCCTGCAGCCTGCGCTGATCGTGCGCGGAGGTCGGTCCCGCCGCCACCTGCTCGCGCACGAGCGCCCACAGCCGCCGCGCCGCCGGATCCAGATCGTCGCGCGACATGGTGTAGAGGCGGCTCGTCGCTTCGGAGCGCGACCCGAGCCAGCCGCCGTCGCCGAGCGCCTTCAGGTGGCGGCTGACCGTGGACTGCGGCAGCTGCATGATCCCGCAGAGCTCGGAGACGGTCAGCTCGTGGCGCTCGAGCAGCAGCAGCAGCCGGCTCCGCGTCGGGTCCGCAAGCGACGACAGATGGTCGAGGATTTCCGGCGCCCGCACATTCATCCGTATAGCCGGATTGAAGGATACTACGGCGGCGCGTGTCAGGGCAAGGGGCAAGGGGCTAGGGGCTGGGGGCTAGCTGGATCGTGACGTGGCGGCGCGCCGATTCACAACTCAGCTAGCCCCTAGCCCCACGCCCCTAAGCCCCTGCTGCGTCAGTACCCCGGCGACAGATTGAACTGAAACACCCAGCCGCGGCCGGGGCGCTGGAACGGGTGCGCGATGTCGAGCTGGCCGACCGCGTAGCCGAACAGATTGACGCGAAACGCCACGCCCGCGCTCGCGACGCCGTCGCGCCACGCGAACGGATGGGGCACCTGCGACGAACCGAGCACCGTCGCCGCAGGCTGCGGCTGCTGCAGGCTGTTCCACGCGAGCCCGCCGTCGGCGAAGAACGCGACTTCGACCGGCACCGGACCGTACATCCCCTGCGTCGCGCCGAAGGGGCGCAGCAGCGGAAAGCGGAACTCGAGGTTCGCCACCAGCAGCCGGCTGCCCAGCAGACGATCGAACTGGGGGCAGCCGCTCGTCGCGTTCGGCGTGCAGTCGGTCGCGTCGAAGCTGCCGACGTCGTAGCCGCGCACGAGATTCGGGTAGCCGAGGAAGAGCGGGAACAGCCGCTCGTCCGCGCCGCCGGACCCGTATCGCCCGTAATGCATCGCGCGCGCGGCGATCGTATAGAAGGACACGGGCATGAAGTAGCGGCGGTAGTCGGCGAGCAGGCTCGTGAACTGCAGCGACCCGAACGTCGGCGCGGCCTCGAGGCGATAGCGCTGCCCCTGCACCGGGCTCGTCGCGCCGAAGTTCGACGTGTCGTAGACGAGCGCGGCCGACGTGTTCGCGAGCGAGAGCGGCGCGCCGAGCGACGTCGTGCTCGAATCGTCGACGAGCAGATTCCCCGTGTTCAGCGAGAACGCCGTCGTCTGCACGATCTCGTCGAACGAGATGCGCGTGACGCCGCCCTGGAACTCGACGCGCTGCGCGCGGTTGAACGGGTAGGCGGCCACGCCGCCGACGCTCTGCTCGGTCTGGCGGAAGATGATCGTCTGATTGATCTGCGCGAGATCGTTGCCGACTTCGCCGACGCCGCTCTGGAAGCCGCCGGACAGGTAGGGAATCTGTCCGCCGACGATGCCCCAGTTCCAGCGGTGCGCCTGGTTGAAGTACATCGCCTGCGCGGCGGTGTTCTTCAAGCTGAAGTTCGTGCTGAAGCCGGAGTTGAGCTGCACCGCGGTCGCGAGCATGTGATCGCCGAGCATGTCGCCGAACTGCAGCGCGATGCCGCCGCCGATCGCGGCGCCGAAGCGGTCGGCGCCGACGGCGACGCTCGGCTGCGCGAGCCCTTCGAGCGACAGCGCCGGCGAATACTTCTCCGACGGATATTCGGTGGCCGCCGGCAGGCCGAGCGTCGCGTTCTCCAGCAGCGCCGCGACGTCGCTTGCCTTGCGATCGGCCGGCGGCAGCGCGCCCGCATTCGGCGCCGCGTCCGACAACCTCGGTGACGCGCCCGCCCGGCCAGACCCGCCGGACCCGCCCGGCCCGATCTCCAACTCGTAGATGTCGTACTTCCCGCCTTCGTAGACGCTGAACGCGGCCGCGCCGGTCTTCGCCGCGACCGACAGCGCGGGGCTGGAGCTCGTGATGCCGCTGATGCCGGTGCCGATGCGCGTCAACTGCGCGACGTCGCCGCTCGCGACGCCGATGCGATAGAGGTTCGGGATGCCGTCGCGATCGGAGATGAAGAGCAGCGCGCTGCCATCGGGCGTCCATTGCGGGTTGATGTTCTTGCCGCTCGTGAACGCGCGCAGCGGCTCGATCGCGCCGCTCTCGGGATCGACGAGCGCCAGCCGGTACTCGCCGATCGCGAGCGTCTGCAGGTTGCTCGAGAAGCGATCGGTGGCGAACGCGATCCGGCGGCCGTCGGGCGACCAGGCGGGCATCAGATCCGCGTAGGCGTCGTTGGTGAGCCGCCGCAGCCGCGACGCCGCGATGTCGTACACGTAGAGATCGGTGAGCCCGCGCGTCATGCCGGTGAACGCGAGCGCATGCCCGTCGGGCGCCCACGTCGGGTTGAACACCTCGTCGAGATCGCGCAGCGGGATCTCGCGCTCCTTGTCGCCGCTCTTCGCGTTGAAGATCGCGAGCGCGGGGCGGCCCGAGACGACCGTCGCGATCGCGATCCGCTCGCTCGCCGCGTCCCATCCGCCCGCGGAGTAGATGAACTGAATGCTCGAGAAGTGCGGATCGCTGGCGGTGCTCGTGAGCCGGTGCACCACCCTGCCGGTCTCGGCGTCCGCGACGAAGAGGTCGGTCGAGAAGACGCTGCGCGTCGAGAGGAACGCGAGCCATTTGCCGTCGGGGCTCAGCGCCGGGCCCACGTTCAAATCGGCGCCGAGCGTCGTGCCGCGCACGACGAGCCGCCCGATCTCGTTCGGCGGCGTCATCGACGCGACGACCGGCTCGTACATCGCGCGGATCGCCGCCTGCCAGTCGTTCGACAGCTCCTTCGTCTTGATGCCGAGCACCTTCTCGATCGCGACGTTGGTGTCGCCCCCGGCCGCCGCCATCGCGAGCATCCGCCGAATCACGTCGTCGCCGAAGCGGCCGCCGACGTACGCCCAGAACGCCTGGCCCCACCGGTACGGAAAGTACTTCGGGTTGTCGAGCTGTTCGATCGTCGGCAGGCTGTCCTTGCCGGTCTTTTCATCTTTCTGACGCACCGCGTCGCGCAGCCACATCGACGTGTTCGGATCGACGGGGCCGAGCGACAGGTATTCCGCCATCCCCTCGATGAACCAGAGCGGCAGGCGCTCGGCGCCGTTCTGTCCCGGCGGCGCGTTCGGGTTCGTCGTGATGTCGAACTGGAAGGCGTGGACGAGCTCGTGGCCGATCACGTGATCCGTGTCGGCGAGCGGGCCGCCCATCGGAAGCACGATGCGGCGCCGCAGCGGCTCGGTGACGCCGCCGGTCCCTTCGCCGAGCTCGCCGTAGATCGCGTTGGTCTGCTCGAAATCGGGATGCGAGGCGTAGAGGACGAGCGGCTGGCGGCCGCGCAGTTCGTGCCCGAGCATGCGTCCGAGGCGGACGCGCCATCGTTCGGCCATACGCGCGGCGACGTCAATCCCTTCACGCTCCTCGGGGTAGTAATAAATATCGAAGTGCTCGGTCTTCAGGATTTGGAAGTCGAGCTTTTTGTATTGGACCTTGTTGCGTCCGAAGTACTGCGCCGACGCCGGCGCAGCGGGTATCGGCAACGCGACGATGGCCGCGAAGAAAATAGTTCGGGCTCGCATGGTACGAACGGGTGGTGCAAGGCATGCGCCGCGCGTGGGATGATGTGAGCGGATGAGCTCAGTCACCCCGCCCGACGCCGCTTCCACGATCTCGCGGCACGACCTCATCGGTGCGCTGCGCGGCGGACGCGTCGTGCTCGTCGACGTGCTCTCTGCCGAATCCTACCGAGCCGCGCACATTCCGGGCGCGATCAACCTGCCGGTTGCGGAGCTGCCGCGCCTCGCGTTCGAGGCGATTCCCGATCGCGGCGCGGCCATCGTCGTCTACTGCGGCAGCCCGACGTGACCGCTCGGTGAGCAGGCGGTCGGCCTGCTGCGCGGTCTCGGCTACGCCAACGTGCGCCACTACGCCGGCGGATTGAAGGAGTGGTTCGAGCACGAGCCGCAGCCGTCGGCGCCTGCGGCCCTCGTCGCGCGCGCGCGGCCGCTCGACGCGCCGGCCGCGCACGGCGCGCGGACGCCCCACGCCACGTCGACGCGGCTGCTCGACGCGCTCGCGGCGATGTCGGTCGCCGCGCTGTTCCGCCTGTGGATCGCTATCGTCGTCGGCTGCGGCGGCGTGTACTGGATGCTGGGCCTCGCGGCGCCGGCGTCGCTGACGACCGCGTCGGGGCCGATCGGCCTGGGGCTCGGCGGCCTGCTGTCGGCGATGTATTTCAGCGCGGTGACGGCGACCTCGGTCGGCTACGGCGACATCGTGCCGGCCGGCGCGGCGCGCATCGTCGCGATCGTCGAGAGCATGGCGGGCCTCGTGCTGTTCGGCTGCGTCGTGTCGAAGTTCGTGTCGCGCCGGCAGGAGCAGCTGATCGACGACATCCATCACATCGCGTTCGAGGAGCGGCTCGGGCGCGTGCGCACGAACCTGCTGCTCGTGCGAACGGAGCTGCAGGCGACGGCGCGGCTGTGCGAGGGACGGGAGATCGCGCCGCCCGAAGCGATCGCGCGCGTCGAGAGCGCGGCGATGGTCTTCGTCGGCGAGCTGCACGCCGTGCACGACCTGCTGTACCGGCCGCAGCGGACGCCGGACGAGGCGATGTTCGAGGCGATTCTCGCGGGCCTCGCGTCGGTCTTCCGCGAGTTCATCGAGCTTCTGGCCTGCGTCCGCGGCCAGCGCGGCGAGCCGACGCCGGCGCTCGAGGCGAGCGTCGCGGCGACGGCGCGGCTCGCGCGCGACATCTGCGGCGAGTGCGTGCCGCGCGCGTTCGCGCCGGCGCTGCGCACGTGGATGGATCGGATTCAGCGGATGGCGGGCGAGGTCGAGCAGATCTGAGCGGTCTTCGCGCGCCAGTCGCGGGCGGCGGCGTCCGACGCCTCGAGCCCCGCGCAGTAGTCGGCGATCGCGCGCTGCACTTCTTCGCGCGCGAGCCGCTCGTCGTGTCCGCGCTTCGCGTCGGCGACGCTCTTCGCGACATAGCGCACGACGCTCAGCAGATCGAAGCCGATGCCCGGCGGCTGCCAGCCGACCGGATCGGTCGCCCACGGCGGGACGTCGAAGATGTCCTGCATCGGGCGCCGCTTCTCGATGTGCACGGTGAAGTCGGGGACGCGCTCGGTGAGCGTCAGCCGCGACGGCGGCCTCGCGAGCGCGGCGCGCACGCGATCGAGCGCGTCGGCGGTCGACGCGTTGTCCGCGGCCGCGTTGTCCTGCGCGGCGGCCGCGCCCGCGGCGGCCACGAGCAGCGCGACGAGCGCGAGACGCGCGGCGGCGATCGTCACCGGCCGAGGCTCGAGCAGATCTGCAGGCCGATGCCGGCGTTCGGCTGCGCGTTGCAGTACTCGGCGACCGCGGTGCGGACTTCTTCCTTCGCCTGCGCCTCCGCGTGCGCGCGCTCCGCTTTCGAGATCGCGTCGGTCGCCTTGCCCGCGAGGTATCTGCCCACCAGGTTTTCGATCAGGATCGTCAACAGCTCGCCCTGGTTGAACGCCGCGTAGGGCTGCACGAGCGGGTTGTCGACGGGGTTGAACATCAGCCGCTGCTGCTCCTGCATGTAGATGCCGCCCGCGGGCACCGGTTCCTTCTTGAAGTTCAGCGTCGCGAGCAGCTCCTCGATTTTCTGCCGCTCGCGGATCTGGACGCGGAAGGTCGGGCGCTCGTCGATCTTCAAGAGCGGCGTCGCCGGCGCATTCTGCAGCGCTTCCTTGATCTTGTCGAGCGAAACGGGGAGATGCAGCTCCTGGCCGTCCGCCGGTTTTTGCGGCGCCGTCTGTCCCTGTTCGGCGCGCGGGCTGTCCGCCGGGGCGGACGCCGGCCCCTGCTGCGCGCGCGCGGGCGCCGCAAGCGCGATCGCCATAAACAGCAGAGCAGACAGGCGCATAGGCGTTAGGACGCTCTGGCCGGGCCACCAGCCGGGGAAGCGCCGCCCCTTCTAGAATTGCACGACTTGCGCCATCCGGCCGCCGTTCATTTTCGAACAGATGCGCCGCGCGGTTTCGGAGCGTAGAATCGGGCAGGACCGCGCGCGGGGCGCGAGGGAGGACGCCGTGCATCAAGTGCTACGCGAGGATCAGCTCGAGCTCGCCGACGCCATCGCCGAAGGCGCGAAGCGGCGGCCGACGCAGGCGTTTGGCGAATACTTCTCCGCCAAGGGCGGCTCGTGCGCGCTCGGCGCCGCGTACGAAGGCGCCTACGCGCTGCCCCGCGATCCCGAGGAAGCGCACTCGATCCGCCCGCGGCTCGATCGGCTTTTCGACTGCCTCGAGAACGTCCGCCGCCGCTGCCCGGTCGGCTGCAACAAGCGCCTGCCGCTGAACGCGATCATCCTGCACCTGAACGACGATCACCAGTGGACGCGGGAGCAGATCGTCGAGTGGCTGAAGAAGTAACCCCGTCCGACGTCGCGCGCAATTAAGAATTAGGAATTTGGAATTTGGAATTCGTGTCTCGCTGTGACGCGGCGTGAGGTATGTGATCACGCATTCCAAATTCCACATTCCAAATTCCTAATTCCTGCGGTGCCCGAACTCCCCGACGTCGTCGTCTACCTTGAAGCGCTGACCCGCCACGTGGTGGGCCACCGGCTCGAGCGGCTCACGCTCCTCAGCCCGTTCGTGCTGCGCTCGGTCGATCCGCCGATCGACGCGATCAACGGCCGCACGATCGTCGGCGTCCGGCGCGTCGGCAAGCGGATCGTGCTGGACTTCGGCGACGATCTGTTTCTCATCCTGCATCTCATGATCGCGGGGCGGCTTCGGTGGCGCGAGCCGGGGAAGAAGCCGGGGATGGGGCCGAAGATGATCCTCGCGGCGTTCGAGTTCGCGCACGGCACGCTGTTCTTCACCGAGGCGAGCTCGACCAAGCGCGCGTCGCTGCAGCTGGTGCGCGGCGAAGCGGCGGTTGCCGCGGCGAACCCCGGCGGCGTCGAGCCGCTCGAGGCGTCCATCGAGCAGTTCCACGACGCGCTCACGCGCGAGAGCCACACGCTGAAGCGCGCGCTCACCGATCCGCACCTGTTCAGCGGCATCGGCAACGCGTACTCGGACGAGATCCTGCACGCCGCGAAGCTGTCGCCGATGAAGCTGACGCGCTCGCTCACGGACGCCGAGTTCCTGCGGCTGTACGAGGCGGCGCGCGCGACGCTGACGCGCTGGATCGATCGGCTCCGCGCGGAGACCGGCGACGGCTTCCCCGAGAAGGTGACCGCGTTTCACGACGAGATGGCCGTGCACGGGCGCTTCAGGAAGCCGTGCCCCGTGTGCGGTTCGCCGGTGCAGCGGATCGTCTACGCCGAGAACGAGTGCAACTACTGCGCGACGTGTCAGACTGGCGGCCGGCTGCTCGCCGACCGATCGCTCTCCCGCCTGCTGAAGGACGACTGGCCGCGCTCGCTCGACGAGCTCTAGCGCGCGTCGGCGAGCTCGACGCCGGCGACCGCGGCGACGCGGCGCAGGAGGGCGTCGGAGGTCAGCAGCGCGCGGCGGTTCGCCGCCGCGTAGGCGACGAGCAGCGCGTCGACGGTGGACGAGGTGATGCCGGCGCGCCGCGCGCGGCGATAGATGTCGGCCGCCTCCGCGTGCAGCGCGTACGAGGCGGCGGGCAGCGGCTCGAAGGCGCTCAGCTGGCGCGCGAGGCGGTCGAGATCGCGCTCGTCACGCGCGCCCTGCAGCACCTCCTGCACGACGATCGCCGTCGTCGCAGGCGGCGTGCCCTCGAAGAGGAGCCGGCGAAGGGCCGCGACGGGCGGCGACGCGACGCCGCGGTACAGATCAACGAGGACGCTGGTGTCGACGAGCGGTCCCATGCTCGCGCGCGCGCTCGCGCATCCGATCGAGGTCGCCGTCCCACTGAATCCTGCCGAAGCTGTTGGCCATGTCGAGGAGGCGGCCGCGCTGCACGAGCTCGCGGAGCGCGCGGTGGACGACCGCGGTCTTCGTCGCCTCGCCCGTCACGGCCATCGCGTCCCGCACCAGCGCATCGTCGAGGACGATGTTCGTGCGCATACACATCAAGTGTATCACGCAAGGTGTATCAAGTGCAGCGAGTTGTCATATGTCATCAATGAATGTAGATTCATAGATATGAAACACGCGTCCGCGCTCTACCGCCTGCTCGGCGACGAGGCGCGGCTGCGGCTGCTGCGGGTCCTCGCGCGCGAGCGGCTCAACGTCACCGAGCTCACCGGCGTCCTCGGGCTGGCGCAGTCGGGCGTCTCGCGGCATCTCGGCCTGCTGAAGGAAGCCGGCCTGGTCGCCGAGGAGCGCGACGGCGGCTTCAGCTTTTACCGCCTCGCCCCCTCGCTGGCCGACGGCGACGAGGCGCTGCCGGCGCTGCTGCGCGCGCAGTTCGACGCGTCGGCCTCCGACGGCGCCGTCCGCGCCGACGAGGCGCGGCTGCAGGAGGTGCTGCGCCTGCGGAAGGAGAACTTCGACGCGCACACCGGACCGGAGACGCGCGACGCCCGCCAGCTCGTGCCCGGCCGCAGCTGGGCCGCCTGGTCGCGCGCGCTCGGCCTCCTGATGCCGCCGCTCACCGTCGCCGATCTCGGCTGCGGCGAGGGCTATCTGACGATCGAGGCGGCGCGCTGGGCGTCGAGGGTGATCGCGGTCGACAAGTCGGAGGTCGTGCTCGGGCGCGCGAAGGCGCTCGCGCGCCGGCGCCGCGTCGCGAACGTCACGTGGAAGAAAGGCGAGCTCGAGAAGCTGCCGCTCGCCGACGCCGCCGTCGACGTCGCGATGCTGTCGCAGGCGCTGCACCACGCGCACGACCCGGCGCGCGCCGTCGCCGAGGCGGCGCGCGTCACGGCGCCGGGCGGCCGCGTGCTGCTGCTCGACCTGCGGACGCACAAAGAGGAGTGGGTGCGCCCGAAGCTCGGCGATCGCCGCCTCGGCTTCGACGACGACGAGCTGCGCGGCATGCTGGGCGACGCGGGGCTCTCGAGCGTACGGATCGGCGTCGGCGCGCGCAAGGCCGGCGATCCGTTCACGGTGCTGATCGCGGTCGGCGCAAAGACCGCAAAGGATGCGAAGGCCGCGAAGACTGCAAAGGGGTCCCGACGTGACGCGTAACGTCCGCTCGCAGCTCGACGCGCTGCTCGCCGCGCGCATCCTCGTCCTCGACGGCGCGATGGGGACGATGGTGCAGCGCTACGGGCTGACGGAGGCCGATTTCCGCGGCGAGCGCTTCGCACGGCATGCGAAGGATCTGCGCGGCGACAACGACGTGCTGGTCCTCACGCGGCCCGACATCATCGCGGCGATTCATCACCAGTACCTCGCCGCCGGCGCCGACATCATCGAGACCAACACGTTCAACAGCACCGCCGTCTCGCAGGCCGACTACGCGCTGGAGGCGCTCGCCTACGAGCTGAACCTCGAGGGCGCGAGGCTCGCCCGCGCGGCGGCCGACGAGTGGTCCGCGAAGACGCCCGGCAAGCCGCGCTTCGTCGCCGGATCGATCGGCCCGATGAACAAGACGCTGTCGATCTCGCCGGACGTGAACAACCCGTCGTTCCGCGGCGCGACGTTCGACGAGGTGTGCGCCGCGTTCAAGGATCAGGTGCGCGGCCTCCTCGACGGCGGCGTCGATCTGCTCCTGCTCGAGACGATCTTCGACACGCTGAACGCGAAAGCGGCGCTCGTCGCCATTCAGGAGATCTTCGAGGCCCGCATGCCGAATCCCGCGGCGCGGCCGCCGCTGATGATCTCGGTCACGGTGACCGACCGCAGCGGGCGCACGCTGTCGGGGCAGACGGTGGACGCCTTCTGGGTCTCGATCGCGCACGCCACGCCGTTCAGCGTCGGCATCAACTGCGCGCTCGGCGCGCGCGACATGCGCCCCTACGTCGCCGAGCTCGCGCGCATCGCCGGCTGCTACGTCAGCTGCTACCCGAACGCCGGCCTGCCGAACGCGTTCGGCCAGTACGACGAGCGGCCCGCGGACACCAGCGCCGCGCTCGAGGACTTCGCCGCGAGCGGCTTCGTCAACATCGTCGGCGGCTGCTGCGGCACGACGCCCGATCACATTGCGGCCATCGCCGCGCGCGTCGCGCCGCTGCCCCCGCGGCGGCTGCCGGAACGCGACGCGTCGAACGCCTTCACGCGGCTCGCCGGCCTCGAGACGCTGACGATTCGTCCGGATTCCAACTTCCAGATGATCGGCGAGCGGACCAACGTCACCGGATCGGCGCGCTTCGCGCGGGTGATTCGCGCGGGCGATTTCGCCGAGGCGGCGCACGTGGCGCTCGACCAGGTGCGCGGCGGGGCGAACCTCGTCGACGTGAACATGGACGAGGGGATGCTCGACTCCGAGCGCGCGATGACCGAGTTCCTCAACTACATCGCGACGGAGCCGGAGATCGCGCGCGTCCCGATCATGATCGACAGCTCGAAGTGGTCCGTGATCCTCGCGGGCCTGAAGTGCGTGCAGGGCAAGCCGGTCGTCAACTCGATCAGCCTGAAGGAGGGCGAGGCGGACTTCCTCGCGAAGGCGGCCGTCGTCAGGCGCTACGGCGCGGCGGTCGTCGTGATGGCGTTCGACGAGCAGGGACAGGCCGACACGATCGAGCGCAAGGTCGCGATCTGCCAGCGGGCGTACGCGCTGCTCACCGGCCGCGCCGGATTCGATCCGACCGACATCATCTTCGATCCGAACGTGCTCGCCATCGCGACCGGCCTCGAGGAGCACAACGCGTACGCGATCAACTTCATCGAGGCGACGCGCATCATCAAGGCGACCTGTCCGGGCGTCCGCGTGAGCGGCGGGATCAGCAACCTCTCGTTCGCCTTCCGCGGCAACGACGTCGTCCGCGAGGCGATTCACTCCGCGTTCCTCTACCACGCGATCCGCGCCGGGCTCGACATGGGGATCGTCAACGCGGGGCAGCTCGCCGTCTACGAGGACATCCCGCCGGCTCTCCTCGAGCGCGTCGAGGACATCATCTTCAACCGCCGGCCGGACGCGACCGAACGGATGGTCGAGTTCGCCGCGACGGTGAAAGGCGGCGCCGCGAAGAAGGAACAGGATCTCGCGTGGCGCGCGCAGAGCGTCGAGGCGCGGCTCTCGCACGCGCTCGTCCACGGCGTCGTCGACTTCAT
>Ga0075426_10000143_pt1 | contig 46904 bp, 57 predicted proteins | sample SoiMethybrSBSTD5_FD_75304 | JGI IMG/M metagenome (GOLD analysis project Ga0075426, IMG submission 75304) | Bulk soil microbial communities from a Populus tree surrounding site in Tennessee, USA - Soil MetaG P. TD hybrid SBSTD5 | ecosystem: Environmental > Terrestrial > Soil > Tree plantation... | reverse complement strand
GCGCAGCGCAAGCAGATCACGATTCAATAGGTTTTTCCGCAACACCCGAAGGGCCAGGGTCATGCCTGGCCCTTTTTGTTTGTAGAATCGGCGGGCGACGCCATGAACCCCCGGTTCATCACTTGAACGCGCCGTTCAACCATAGCCCGCAGGCGGCCGAGAAGGCGCGCATCCTCCACGAGGCGCTGCCCTACATCCAGCGCTTCCACGGCAGGACCATCGTGGTGAAGTTCGGCGGCAACGCCATGACCGACGATGCGCTCAAGGCGGGATTTGCGCGCGACGTCGTCCTGCTCAGGCTGGTCGGGATGAACCCGGTGGTGGTGCACGGCGGCGGCCCGCAGATCGAGGACATGCTCTCGCGGCTGGGGAAGAAGGGCGAGTTCGTCCAGGGCATGCGCGTCACCGACCGCGAGACCATGGACGTGGTCGAGATGGTGCTGGGCGGGCAGGTGAACAAGGAAGTGGTCGAGCTCATCAACCAGGCGGGCGGCAAGGCGGTCGGCCTGACCGGGCAGGACGGCGCGCTGATCCGCGCGCGCAAGATGCTCCTGCCGTCGAAGGAGAACGGCAAGGTCGACATCGGGCAGGTGGGCGAGATCGAATCGATCGACGCCGCGATCATCGGCACGCTGGAGCAGGGCGGCTTCATCCCGGTGGTGGCGCCGATCGCCACCGGCGCCGACGGCACCACCTACAACATCAACGCCGACCTGGTCGCCGGCAAGCTCGCCGAGGTGCTGCGCGCCGAGAAGCTCGTCGTGCTGACGAATACGCCGGGGGTCCTCGACAAGGACGGCAAGCTCCTCACCGGCCTCACGCCGCGGCGCATCGACGACCTCGTGGCGAAAGGCGTCATCTCCGGAGGCATGCTGCCCAAGATCGGCTCGGCGCTGGATGCCGCCCGCAACGGCGTGAAGGCGGTGCACATCATCGACGGGCGGGTGCCCAACGCACTCCTCCTGGAAGTGCTCACCGACCAGGGGGTCGGGACTCTCATCAAAAGCAAGTAGTGCGCATCGCACGTCTGGCTCCGTCGCGGCGCGTGTGGATCTTCGACCTCGACAACACGCTGCACGACGCCACCGCGCACATCTTCCCGGCGATGCACGACCAGATCAACGCGTTCCTGCGGCGCGAGTTCGACGTCGACGACGCGGGGGCGGACCGCATGCGCCACGAGTTCTGGGTGCGCTACGGCACCACGCTGAACGGCCTCATGCGTCATCACGGCATCCACCCGCGCCGCTTCCTCGCGGAGACGCACGTCTTCCCCGAGCTCGGCGACCTGGTCGTGCACGAGAACGCGCTCAAGCATGCGCTCGGGCGCCTGGGCGGCATGAAGCTCGTGTTCTCGAACGCCCCCCGGCACTACGTCGAGGGCGTACTGCGCGCCATGGGGCTCGGACGGTATTTCGACGCGGTCTATTCCATCGAGGATGCGCGCTACCGCGGCAAGCCCGCGCTGCACGGGTTTCGCATGCTGCTGCGAAAGCACAACCTCGATCCCCATCGCTGCGCGTTCGTGGACGACATGCTCGAGAACCTGCGCACCGCCCGGCGCCTCGGAATGTCCACCGTCTGGGTGAGCCGCGCGAACCGCCGAACCCCCTTCGTCGATGTGCGCGTCGCTTCGGTCCTCGAGCTGCCGCGCCTAGTCTTCCGTTACGGCTGAGCATAGAATCCGCTGCGACCGCCCATGCCCCGCGCCAAAGGCGAACGCAGGCTCGAAATCCTGAAGGCTCTCGCGCAAATGCTCGAGGCGCCGAAGTGGGAGCGCATCACCACCGCGGCGCTCGCCGGCCGCCTGGAGGTCTCCGAAGCGGCGCTCTACCGCCATTTTGCCTCCAAGGCGCAGATGTACGAGGGGCTGATCGAGTTCATCGAGAGCTCGGTGTTCACGCTGGCGAACCGCATCACCCAGACCGAAGCCGACGGGCTGCGGCAGGCCGGTGAGCTGGTCGAGATGCTGCTCGCGTTCGCGGAGAAGAATCCAGGCATGGTGCGCGTCATGACCGGCGACGCGCTGGTGGGCGAGCACGAGCGCCTGCAAGTGCGCATGAACCAGTTCTTCGACCGCTTCGAGGCCACCCTGAAGCAGGCGCTGCGCGTCGCCTCCGACGGCGACGCCGCCGGCCGCGCGGCGACGCTCTTGCGCTATTCGATCGGCTGCCTGCACCAGTACGCGAAGAGCGGCTTCGTCCGCAAGCCGACCGAGAGCTTCACCGCCCAGCGGCGGTATTTGTTGACTTAGTTCAAAAAACAGGGACAGACCACGTTTAAATGGAAAACGTGGTCCGTCCTTGGCTTGTCCCTCAAGGAAAACGTGGTCTGTCCCTGATTATCGAGTGCCACAGACCTTGCAACTTGGGTCCCGCTTGACGCGAACGGAACGCCAGTCAGCGCTCTTCGCATCGAACATCACCAGGCGCCCGCTCAGCGACTCGCCTGCGGCGGCGACGAGCTTGATCGCTTCCGCGGCCTGCATCGCGCCGATGACCCCGGTCAGGGGAGCGAACACGCCCATGACCGAGCACTGCACCTCCTCGACCTCCCCGTCCTCGGGAAAGAGGCAGGCGTAGCAGGGCGCGTCGTCGCGCCTCAGGTCGAACACCATGAGCTGGGCCTCGAAGCGGATCGCAGCCCCCGAGACCAGGGGCTTCGCGAGCTTCACGCACGCCCGGTTGAGCGCATGACGGGTCGGGAAGTTGTCGGAGCAGTCGAGCACCACTTCGGCCTGCGCGACGAGCGGCTCGACCTCTTTGGCATCGATTCGCTTTCGCAGTCCCACCACATTAACGTCGGGATTGAGTGCCTGAAGGACAGAACGGGCGGCGTCGACCTTCGCGTTCCCGACCGAATCGGTGCGGTAAAGGATCTGCCGCTGGAGGTTGGTGAGGTCGACCTGGTCGGAGTCCGCTAGCACCAGGCGGCCGATGCCCGCGGCGGCGAGATAGAGGGCGGCGGGACAGCCGAGGCCGCCCGCCCCGACGATCAGCGCGGCGCCGGCACGCAGCCGCTCCTGGCCCTCGATCCCGATCTCGGGAAGGAGGATGTGGCGGCTGTAGCGGAGGAGCTGTTGATCGTTCACGCCGCGTTTCCGCGGCAGCGATCAGTTCGTCTTGGTCTGGGCGACCGTGGGCGAGACTGCCTTGACCGGCTCGCCTTTGAGGTACGCGATCGCCTGCTGCAGCTGGAAGTCGTCCTTGGAGCCGAGCTCGACGGGCTTCATCTCCGCCGGCGAAATCGGCGTCTGCGGCTTGACCTTGGCCGCGGCCGAGCTGTCCTTCTTCTCCTCGGGCTTCTTCGCGTCGGCCTTCGGCTCTTCCGGCTTCAGCTGGCCGTTGTTCAGGTGACGCGTCAGGTCGGCCTCGCGCACCCGGGTCAGGGTGTCGGTCGGATCCTCGACCTGGACGTCGGGCTTGATGCCGAGCGCCTGGATCGAGCGGCCGCTCGGCGTGTAGTAACGGGCGGTGGTGAGCTTGATCGCGGTGTTGTTGCCGAGCGGCATGATCGTCTGCACCGAGCCCTTGCCGAAGGTCTGCGTGCCGATGACCGTGGCGCGCTTGTGGTCCTGGAGGGCGCCGGCGACGATCTCGGAGGCCGAGGCAGAGCCGCCGTTCACCAGCACGACCATCGGGACGGTCTTCACCGCCTGCGGCAGCGACTTCAGCACGTCCTCGCCACGGCTCCCGCGCGCATAGTCGTCGGGGGTCGCGTAGAACTTCTTCTTCGCGTCTTCCGCGCGGCCGTCGGTGGACACCACCAGCGTCTTGGCCGGCAGGAAGGCCGACGAGATCGCGACCGCGCCGTGCAGCAGGCCGCCTGGGTCGTTGCGCAGGTCGAGCACCAGGCCTTTCAGGTTGGGGTTCTCCTTGAACATCTGGGTGATCTGCTTGACCATGTTCTCGGCGGTGGCCTCCTGGAACTGCGAGACCCGCACCCAGCCGTAGCCCGGCTCGATGACCTTGGACTTCACGCTCTGCACGCGGATGACGGCCCGCGTCAGCGTCACGACGATTGGCGCGCTCTCGCCCTTGCGTGAGATGGTGAGCGTGATGCTCGTGTTCGGCTTGCCGCGCATGCGCTTCACCGCGTCGTTGAGCGACATGCCCTTCACCGGGGTCTCATCGAGCTTGATGATGAGGTCGTTCGGCTTGATGCCCGCCTTGAACGCGGGGGTGTCCTCGATCGGCGAGATCACCTTGACGAAGCCGTCTTCCATGCCGACCTCGATGCCCAGGCCGCCGAACTGGCCCTGCGTGCCGACCTGCAGCTCCTTGAAGGCTTCCTGGTCCAGATAGGCCGAATGCGGGTCGAGGCCGGTGAGCATTCCGTTGATGGCCTCGGTAATCAGCCGCTTGTCCTCGACCGGCTCGACGTAGTTGGTCTTGATGGCGCCGAACACCTCGGTGAACGAGCGCAGCTCCTCAATCGGCAGGGTGGTGCGCCCGGCACCGGCGCGGTCGGCGACCGCCTGGAAGTTCAGGCTGATGAGCACGCCCGCGACAACGCCGACGGCGATGAGTCCAAGGTTGCGAAGCCTAGATTTCATAAGATTCGGGTGGTTTCACTTGTTCAGCTTGACCCACCGCAGCGGGTCGAAGGCGCGGCCAAGATGGCGCATTTCAAAGTATAGCCCTGTTTCCTCATTGCCCCCGCTCGCCCCCGTGGTCGCGACGGACTCTCCGGCCGCCACTACATCGCCCACTTGCTTGAGCAGAGACTCGTTGTTGGCGTAGATGGACAGGTAGGCTTCACCGTGGTCCACAATCAGCAGATTGCCAAACCCTCTCATCCATTCTGCGTACACCACCTGGCCCCCGGCAATAGCTCGAACTGGCTGCCCCTGGGGTGCGCGAATGAAGAGTCCCTTCGCTTCCGTTCCCGCCGCCCCTCTTGGAGCGCCGAACCGACCGGTCAGTTCCCCGCGTACCGGCAAGCTAAGGCGGCCGCGAAGTTTGGAGAAGGGCTCTTTTCTCGCTTGCGCCGGAAGGAGCACCGCAAGCTCTTCCACGAGGCGCGCCAGGCGGGCCGCGTCCGCACGCAGTACCTTGATTTCCTTGCGACTCTGGCGGATCTCGCCCGCCGTCTGGTCGAGCACCCGGCGCCGTTCGCGCCGCTCGGCGAGGAGTTTTTCACGATCGGCGCGGCTCTGCGCCTGCACCGCGTCCAGACGTTTGCGCTTCGACTGCGCCTCCCCGGCGAGACGAGCGGCCTCGGCGAGAGTCGCGCGGTAGTCGGCGAGCATCGCGGCCGAGGCGCGCGCGACGGAGCTCACGTAGTAAAGGCTGCGCGAGACGGCGGCGGGGTCCTCGCCGGAAAGCGCGACGCGCAGCGCGTCGGGCGCGCGGTTCGCCTGCTGCGCGGCCAGCATGCGCGCGACCGCCTGCTCGCGCTCGGCAAGCGAACGCTCGAGAGCCGCGCGGCGCGCCGCGATGGCGGCCGCCTCGCCGCGCACTTTCTCTCCCTCCGCCCGAAGCTCCGTGAGTGCGCGGTTGGCCGCCGAAATCGCACGCTCGGAGTCGCGCAGGCCGTCGCGCGCTTCCTTGCGGACCTCTTCTTTTTTCTCCAGCTCGCGGGACAGCGCGTCGATGCGGCCGCGAAGCGCCTTCAGATCTTCTTGCTTGCTTGCCGGGACTGCGTTGCCGCCCCCGAGCGCGAGGAACAGACCGGCGAGAGGGAGGAGTGCGATCCCCCTCAGGTCTTTACCTTCCCCTGCGCCGACACGGCCGCGATGCGCTTGGCGATCTCGGCCTGGTCGCCGAGGTAATAGTGGCGGACGGGCTTGAGACTTTCGTCGAGCTCGTAGACCAGGGGCGCTCCCGTGGGGACGTTCAGGCCCACGATGTCCTCGTCGGACACATTGTCCAGATATTTGATCAGCGCGCGCAGCGAGTTGCCGTGCGCAGCGATCAGCACGCGTTTTCCGGCGCGGAGCGCCGGCGCGATCGTGCCGTCCCAATAAGGCAGCACGCGCGCCACGGTGTGCTTGAGCGCCTCGCTGCGCGGCACTTCGACGCCCGCGTAGCGCGGATCGGCGCCTTCGTGGCGTTCGTCGTCGGCAGAGAGCGGCGGCGGCGGGATGTCGTAGCTGCGGCGCCAGACCAGGACCTGCTGCTCGCCGTGTCTCGCGGCCATCTCGGCCTTGTTGAGGCCCTGCAGAGCGCCGTAGTGGCGCTCGTTCAGCCGCCAGTGCTTCTCGACCGGCAGCCACATCTGGTCGAGCTCGTCGAGCGCGATCCAGAGCGTGCGGATCGCGCGCTTGAGCACCGAGGTGTAGGCGAGGTCGAAGCGGTAGCCTTCGGTCCGCAACAGACGCCCGGCGGCGCGAGCTTCTTCGCTGCCGACCGGCGAGAGGTCGACGTCGACCCAGCCGGTAAAGCGGTTCTCGCGGTTCCACTGGGACTCGCCGTGCCGCAGCAGGACGAGCTTGTGCGCGGACCGTGACATCGCTCAATTATAATGATCCGTTCGTGGAACCCTCCCTGTTCGAATTCCTGAAGAAGGACAGCAACGGCCTTCTTGCCGCGGTCGCGGTCGTGTCGGGCGCGATGCTGCTGTGGCCCTACGTTCGCAAGTTCGGCGGCGGCCCTTCGATCAGCGCCGCGCAGGCCACCCAGCTCATCAACCGCGAGGACGCGCTCGTCGTCGACGTGCGCGATCCGGGCGAGTACGGCGTCGGGCATATCCTCGGCGCGAAGAACGTGCCGCTCTCGCGAATCGACGCCGTCGGCTCGGAAATTGCTCCCAAGCGCAAGGACAAGCCGCTGATCGTCTACTGCGACGACGGCAATCGCTCCGGCAAGGCGGCGGCCGCGCTCCGCAGCCAGGGCTTCGGCAAGGCGGTGAGCCTGACGGGCGGATTCTCCGCGTGGCGCCAGGCCGGGTTGCCCGTAGAAAAGTGACATGGCGAAGGTGCTGATGTACCTGACTGCTTCGTGCCCGTTCTGCCAGTCAGCCGACCGGCTGCTGCAGCAGAAGGGCGTCGCGGTCGAGAAGATTCGCGTCGATCTCGAGCCCGCGCGGCGCGCCGAGATGATGCAGAAAAGCGGCCGGCGCACGGTGCCGCAGATCTGGATCAACGGCCTCCACGTCGGAGGCTGCGACGACCTTTATGAGCTCGAGCGCGCGGGCGAGCTCGACCCTCTCCTCAAGGCCGCCTGATGGCAGATCCCGCCCAGCCGCAACCGTCCTCGGAGCAGAACCAGCCGAGCTTTCAGATCGAAAAGGTGTACGTGAAGGACCTCTCGCTCGAGATCCCTCACGCGCCGCAGGTCTTCGTGCAGCAGGTGCAGCCGCAGCTCGAGATCCAGATCCACACCAACGCCGCCCAGTTCTCCGAGGGCTACTACGAGTGCAGCGTGACCGCCACGGTGACCGCCAAGGCCGGCGAGCGAACGCTGTTCCTCGCGGAGGTGGCGCAGGCCGGCATCTTCTCTGTGCGGAACGTCCCCGCGCAGGAGCTCGATCCGCTGCTCGGCATCGGCTGCCCGACCATCCTCTTTCCGTACCTGCGCGAGAGCATCTCGGACCTCGTCACGCGCGGCGGCTTTCCGCCCGTGCTGCTCAATCCCGTGTCGTTCGAGGCACTCTACATGCAGCGGCAGCAGCAGGGCGCGGCGCAGCGCCCCGCCGAATCCAAGATCGAACTCGCCCGGTGACCCGCGTCGCCGTGCTCGGGGCCGGCGCCTGGGGCACCGCGATCGCTACCGTTCTTTCGTCGCGCCTGGAGGTCGCGCTCTGGGCCCGCGACGCGGCGCAAGCCGCCGCCATCGCCGGGACGCGCCGCAACGAGCGCTATCTTCCGGGCATTGCTTTGCCGCGGCAGGTCGAAGTCGAAGCGGATCTTGCGGTTGCCTTGGATGGTGCCGAGCTCGCGCTCGCGGCGACTCCGGTGGCCGGGCTGCGCGAGGTTCTGCCGAAGGTGAGGCTGCCCCTCGTCTGGCTCTGCAAGGGCTTCGAGGAGGGCAGCGGCCTGATGCCGCACGAGATCGCGGCGCAGACCATGGGGCCGCAGGCACGCTGCGGCGCGCTCTCCGGCCCGTCGTTCGCCGCCGAGGTGGCGCGCGGGTTGCCGTGCGCGCTGACCCTCGCTTCGCGGGATGCGGCGTTCGCACGCGACACCGCGGCGCTGCTGCACGGCGGCCGCATGCGCATCTACTACAGCACCGATCTCGTCGGCGTCGAGATTGGTGGCGCAGTCAAGAACGTCATGGCCATCGCCGCAGGCATTTCCGACGGCCTGGGGCTCGGTTTGAACGCGCGCGCGGCGCTCATCACGCGGGGCCTCGCCGAGATGGCTCGCCTCGGCGTGGCGCTCGGCGGCGCGGCCGAAACGCTCTTCGGCCTCGCCGGCGCCGGCGATCTCATCCTTACGGCGACGGGCGAGCTCTCGCGCAACCGCCGAGTCGGCCTGGAGCTCGCGCAGGGCCGCCCGCTGCAGGACATCCTCGCCCACCTCGGCCACGTCGCCGAAGGCGTGCGTTCCGCGAAGGAAGTCGCGCGCCTCGCCAAGGCGAAGGGCGTCGACATGCCGGTGAGCGACGCCGTCAACGCGGTCCTCGGCGCCAAGCTCACGCCGGCGAAAGCCGTCGAACTGCTGCTCTCCCGTGACCCGAAGAAAGAGCGTTAACGTCAGTCTCTGACGCCGCGGATGCCTTCGTACAATGCCATCAGCCGCGGCAGGTCGGCTTCGTAGTCGCCGCTCGTCTTGAACATCGGAAAGAAGCGGATCGCACGCGCGCCGCCATCGAACGCCACCGGCAGGATCGGCACGCGCGCCGCGACGGCGATGTGATAGAAGCCGCTCTTCCACGGCCGGGTGCTCGAGCGCGTGCCGGCGGGCGTGATGGCGAGGAACACCGACGGCGCTTTCTCGATCGCCTCGACCACCTGCGGCACGAGACCCTGCGGCGCCTCGCGGTTCACCGGCATGCCGCCGAACCAGCGCATCAGCCAGCCGAGCGGCGGCCAAAATAGCGTGTGCTTGGCGAGGAAGCGCACGCGGATGCCGAGCGCGAATACCGCCAGGATGCCGACGATGAAGTCCCAGTTCGAGGTGTGCGGCGCGACGATCGCGACGAGCTTCGGCCGGTCGGGGAGCTCGCCCTCGATGCGCCAGCCGGCGAGCGCCAGCGCCGCGCGTCCGAGCCAGCGCGAAAAGCCGTTGCCTCGACGCGGCAGGCTCGGCGGCAGGACCGGGATCGGGCTCAGGCGCCGCCTCCGAACGCGAGCTGGCGCCACGCCTCGAACACCACCACCGCAACCGCGTTCGAAAGATTGAGGCTGCGGTTTCCAGGCCGCATCGGCAAACGCAATCTGTTCTCCTCTTCGAGTCGCTCGAGAATGGATTTCGAGAGGCCGTGGGTCTCGGCACCGAAAACGAAGACATCATCGCGAGCGTAGCGGACGTCGGTGTAGAGATTCGTACCCTTCGTGGTGAAGGCGAACATCCGCTGCTCACCCAGAAGCGCGTGGCACGCCGCCCAATCCTTGTGGGTCTTCACCGAGGCGAGCTGGTGATAATCGAGCCCGGCACGCTTGAGGCTCCGGTCGTCCATGGAAAAGCCGAGCGGCTCGACGAGGTGGAGCCGGCAGCCGGTGTTCGCGGCGAGCCGGATGACGTTGCCGGCATTCGGCGGGATCTCCGGCTCGACCAGGACGATGTCGAACATCAGGCGGGCGGAAGCGTGCGCGCGACGACCCAGTTCACCACCCGCGCCGCGCCGGCGCGCTTCAGCGTCAGCGCGAGCTCGTCCAGGGTCGCGCCGGTGGTCATGACGTCGTCGACCACCGCCACGGTCGCGCCCGCGAGCGGTCGCCTGCAGCCGAAAGCGCCGCGCACGTTGCGCCGGCGCTCGTCCCACGGCAGCTCGGTCTGCGGTACGGAATCGCCCCGGCGCACGCACACGTCCACGTCGAGCTTCCCGCGCGCGAGCTGCCGCGCGATCTCGGCCGCCTGGTTGTAGCCGCGGCTGCGCAGCCTGGCGCTCGAAAGGGGAACCGGGATCACACGGTCCACGCTCCAGCTCGGGATCGTGGCGGAAAGCAGGCGTCCCAGGAGCGGCGCGAGGGCGAGCTCGCCGCGGAACTTGAGGGCGTGCACCAGCGCGTCGGCCGGAAAGTCGTAGGCGAAGGCCGCGATGGTGGCGTCGTACGCGGGCGGCTCGGCCAGGCAGCGGCCGCACACCGCCCCGCCGGGGCAAGGCAGCGCGCAGCGCGGGCAAAGCTCGTTCCCAAGACGCGGCAGCTCTTCGCGGCAGGCCTCGCACAGAAGCTCGCGCGAAGCGCCCCGGCAGACGAAGCAACTGCCGCCGAAAAGGAGCCTCGCGAGGAAATCGCGCATGCTATCTTTTCCCCATGTGGACTGTAGCGCAGCTGCGCGCCGATCTGGACGCCGGCCGGACCTCGAGCCGCGACCTCGTGGCGCAGGCGCTGGGGCGGATCGAGGACCGCAACGGCGAGGGCGGCAGGGCGTTCCTCAAGGTCTATGCCGACGCCGCGCGCGCGGACGCCGCCCACGCCGACCGGCTGCGCCAGGCCGGCGTACGCCGCTCCGCGGTCGACGGCCTGCCGGTATCGCTGAAGGATCTTTTCGACGTGGCGGGCGAGGTGACCCGTGCCGGCTCACGAATCCGGGAAAACTTTCCTTCGGCAAAAATCGATGCCCCTGCGGTGGCCAGGTTGCGGGCGGCGGGCGCGGTCTTCATCGGCCGCACCAATATGGTCGAGTTCGCCTTCGGCGGCGTGGGCTTCAATCCCCACTACGGCACGCCGAAGAATCCGTACGAGCGCAAGATCGGCCGCGTCCCCGGCGGCTCGTCCTCCGGCGCCGCCGTGGCCCAGGCCGACGGCATGGCGGTGATGTCGCTCGGTTCCGATACGCGCGGCTCCATTCGGGGGCCGGCGGCGCTGTGCGGCGTGACCGGCTGGAAGCCCACGGCGCGCCGGGTGCCGCGCGAGGGCGCGTTCCCGCTTTCGTTCACCCTCGACTCGATCGGCCCGCTAGCGAATTCGGTCGCCTGTTGCGCCGCCTACGACGCCATCCTGGCCGGCGAGCCCGAGGGGCCGCTGCCGCGGCTGGAGGCGAAGGGCCTGCGGCTGCTGCTGCCGCGCTCGTCGGCGCTCGATGAGCTCGACAGGGACGTCGCCGCTGCCTTCGACTCTTCGCTCAGGATCCTATCCAGGGTCGGGGCAATACTGGAGGAGCGGCCGGTGCCGCAGTTCGACCGCCAGGGCGAGTATTTCAAGGGCGGCGGCTACGCCGGCGCCGAGGCCTATCACATTCATCGCGCCAACCAGGAGCGCATCGACGAGTACGACCCGCGCGTGGGCAAGCGCGTCCTCCTCGGCAAGAACCTCACCGCCTCCGACTATCTCGCGTTCGCTGATCTCCGGGTCGAGTTCATCCGGCAAGTGGATGCGCTCGCGGCGGGCTTCGACGCCATCCTCATGCCGACCGTGCCGTGCATCGCGCCGACGATCGCCGAAGCCGACGCCACCGACGAGGACTACTTCCGCTGGAACATGCGCATCCTGCGCAACAACGGCCTCATCAACTTCCTCGATGGCTGCGCGGCGTCGCTGCCGTGCCACGAGCCCGGCGGCGCGCCGGTCGGCCTCATGGTGTGCGGCGTCGGGGGCAGCGACCGGCATACGCTGGCGGTCTCGGCGGCCATTGAGCGCGCGCTCGCCCGCGATTGACCGCCGCGCGGCGCGCCGCCGCTTCGAGCGCTCCGCCGGCACTTATCCGAAGTTCTCGCGGCTCGAGAGCGAGGTCTACGCGCGCATGCTCGAGCGGCTGGATTACATCCGCCTCGAGCCGAGCCGCGTGCTCGACGCGGGAAGCGGCCCGCCGCGCCCCGGGCTGCGCAAACGCTATCCGCGCGCGATGGCAATCGCGCTGGACTTCTCGCTTGCCATGCTGACTCGCCGACGTTTTTTGAGATGGGTCAAAGGCGAAAGGCATTTTCCGCTCTGCGCCGACCTGCAGGCGCTGCCGCTCGCGGACGAGTCGGTCGGCCTCGTCTGGTCCAACATGGCGCTCCACTGGCTCGCGGACCCGCTGCCTGCCCTGCGCGAGTTTCGCCGCGTGCTCGCGCCGAACGGGCTCCTCATGTTCAGCACGCTCGGTCCGGATTCGCTGAAGGAGCTGCGCGGCGCGGCGGGCGAGCGCCGGGTGCACACCTTCATCGACATGCACGACCTCGGCGATATGCTGCTCGCCACCGGATTCTCGGCGCCGGTCATGGACATGGAGCTCATCACGCTCGAGTACCCGGGCGCCGGCACGCTGCTCGACGATCTGCGCGGCAGCGGCCAGACGAGCGCGCGCGCCGACCGGCCGAGAGGGCTCGCCGGCCGCGCGTTCGCCGAGCGCCTGCGTCGGACGCTCGGCGAAAAGCCCAGGGCGAGCTTCGAGGTGGTCTACGGGCACGCGTGGCGCCCGGCGCATCAGCAGGATGTGAAAACAGTTCGTGTTTTCAAGAACATTTCTTGAGGGCGCGCGTTCACCTGTGCTATTTTTGCAGGCTTGTTAAGCATCCCTCGAGAACCGGCGCGCGAGCTGCCGTTCCGCGACGGGAATGCCGGCTTCAGCCTGATCCTCAAGCGCAACTGCTCGATTTCTCCGGCTGGACTCGCCGGCGTGTTCGCGGCGCTGGCGTGCGTGGTGGTCGCGATCGGCACGGGCTTCGCAATTGCCGGCGCGTGGCTGGTGCTGCCGTTCGCGGGCTTGGAGGTGCTGCTGTTCGGCGCGGCTTACGTGATGTACGCGCGGCGCGCGGCGGACTATGAGCGAATCGAGCTGGAATCGGGGCGCTTGACGGTGGAAGTCGGAGAGGCGCAGAAGACGTGGCGCTACGAAATGGACGCGCGCTGGGCGCGCGTGTGCGTCGAAGAGCAGCGCGTGGTGCTGCTGGGGGCGCGGGAACAGCTTGAGCTGGGGCGGCACCTGGACGCGGACACGCGCGCGCGGTTTGCCGCCGAGCTGCAAAAGAGACTGCGGATCTGATTCGGGGAACCAACAACATGCGGGGAACGAAAGTCATCCAGGCCCTGGCCGGCCTTGCCGGGCTCGGGATCTGCGGCTCGGCGTACGCGCTCGAATGGTACTTCCGGGAGCCGGGCTCGAGGTTAGCCGCCGACGTCGACTGGTTGCACCAGATGGTGATGTGGCTCATCCTCGCCATCTTCGTGGTGGTGTTCGGCGCGATGTTCTACGCGTGCTATGCGCACCGCAAGTCCAAGGGCCACAAGGCCGAGCAGTTCCACGAGAACACCGCGGTCGAGCTCGTCTGGACCGTGATTCCGGCCATCATCCTGGTGGCGATCGCCTGGCCGGCGACCAAGGTGGTGATTGCGCAGAAAGACACCTCGGCGCCGGACCTTACGATCAAGGTCACCGGCTACCAGTGGAAGTGGGGCTACGACTACGTGAAGGGCGAGGGCGAGGGCATCAGCTTCCTGTCTACGCTCGCCACCCCGCGCGCCCAGATCGAAGGTCACGAGCCGAAGGGCGAGCACTATTTGCTCGAGGTCGACAACGAGCTCGTGGTTCCGATCGGCAAGAAGATCCGCGTCATCACCACCGCCGCCGACGTGGTCCACTCGTGGTGGGTGCCGTCGTTCGGCGCCAAGCAGGACGCGATCCCCGGCTTCCTGCGCGACTTGTGGTTTCGCCCCGAGAAGACCGGCACCTTCCGCAGCCAGTGCGTGGAGCTCTGCGGCAAGGAGCACGGCTTCATGCCGATCGTGGTGCGCGTGGTCTCGGGCGAGGACTATACGCAGTGGGTGGCGCAGTTCAAGGAGAAGGCCGAGAAGTCCGCAGCCGGCGACTCGCGCAATCTTTCGACTCAGGAGCTGATGCAGCGCGGCGAGAAGGTCTATACGGGGAACTGCGTTGCCTGCCACCAGGCACAGGGGCAGGGCACGCCGGCCATGAAGGCACCGGCGCTGGCGGGCTCGAAGGTCACCACCGGCCCGAAGGAGGCGCACATCGACACCGTGCTGCAGGGCAGGGCGAACACCGCCATGCAGTCGTTCAAGGCGCTCGGCAACGCCGACCTCGCCGCCGTCATCACCTACGAGCGCAATTCCTGGGGGAACAAGGGCGGCGAAGTGCAGCCGGCCGAAGTTGCCGCCCGCCGCAAATAGCTAGGAGAACACCATGAGCGCAGTCGTCGACACCCACGGACACGGCCATGCAGGCCACGATCACGGCCACGGGCATCATGGCCCGTACGGCGGCATCATGCGCTGGATCACGACCACCAACCACAAGGACATCGGCACGCTGTACCTGTGGTTCAGCTTCATCATGTTCTCGGTCGGCGGGACGATGGCTCTGGTCATCCGCGCGGAGCTGTTCGAGCCGGGCCTGCAGATCGTGAACCCGGACTTCTTCAACCAGATGACCACCATGCACGGCCTGATCATGGTGTTCGGCGCGATCATGCCGGTGTTCGTGGGCTTCGCGAACTGGCAGATTCCGATGATGATCGGCGCGCCCGACATGGCGTTCGCGCGCCTCAACAACTGGTCGTTCTGGCTGCTGCCGTTCGCGGCGACGCTGCTGATCCTCTCGTTCTTCATGCCGGGCGGGGCGCCCGGGGTGGGCTGGACGATGTACTCGCCGCTCACCGTGCAGATGGGCATCGGCATGGACTTCACCATCTTCGCGGTCCACCTCCTGGGGATGAGCTCGATCCTCGGCTCGATCAACATCATCACCACCATCCTCAACATGCGCGCGCCGGGGATGACGCTCATGCGCATGCCGCTCTTCGTGTGGACCTGGCTCATCACCGCGTACCTGCTGGTCGCGGCGATGCCGGTGCTCGCCGGCGCGGTGACCATGACGCTCACCGACCGCCACTTCGGCACCAGCTTCTTCAACGCCGCCGGCGGCGGCGACCCGGTGCTCTACCAGCACATCTTCTGGTTCTTCGGCCATCCCGAGGTGTACATCATCGCGCTGCCCGGGTTCGGCGTGATCTCGCAGGTGATCCCGGCCTTCTCGAGGAAGCCCCTCTTCGGCTACGCCTCGATGGTCTACGCCACCTCGGCGATCGCGATCCTGTCGTTCATCGTCTGGGCGCACCACATGTACACCGTCGGCATGCCGGTGACCGGCCAGCTCTTCTTCATGTACGCCACCATCCTCATCGCCGTGCCCACCGGCGTGAAGGTGTTCAACTGGGTGACGACGATGTGGAAGGGCTCGCTCAGCTTCGAGACGCCGATGCTCTTCGCGTGCGGCTTCCTCTTCATGTTCACGCTGGGCGGCTTCACCGGCCTGGTGCTCGCGCTGGTGCCGATCGACATCCAGCTGCACGACACCTACTACGTGGTGGCGCACTTCCACTACGTGATGGTCGCGGGTGCGCTCTTCGCGGCGTTCGCCGGAGTCTATTTCTGGATCCCGAAGTGGACCGGCCGCATGTACAACGAGACGCTCGGCAAGATCCATTTCTGGGCCACGCTCATCTTCTTCAACATGATCTTCTTCGTGCAGCACTTCCTCGGCATGGCGGGCATGCCGCGGCGCATTCCCGACTACCCGCTGATGTTCGAAACCTGGAACAAGATCTCGACGATCGGCGCCTTCGGCATGGGCCTCGCGCAGGTGCTGTTCTTCTACATCGTGCTCGACACCATCCGCAACGGCAAGCCCGCGCCGCAGCTGCCGTGGGAGGGCGCGGATTCGCTGGAATGGACGCACCTGCCCACGCCGGTTCCGTATCACACCTTTGAAACTCAGCCGACTATAAGGTGAAAGGCTGCGCAACATGAGCAAGAATGCTCGCACCGCGCTGATCCTCGCGTCGATCGCCGCGGCGTTTTTCGTGGGCATCATCGCGAAGTACTGGCTGCTGAGATGACGCTCGCGCGCCAGAACCGCAGGCTGTTCGCGCGGCTCGCGCTGGTCGCGGTGGGGATGTTCGGCTTCGGCTACGCGCTGGTGCCGTTCTACTACAGGATCTGCGAGGCCTGGGGCATCTACTCGCTCGGGGAGACCCGCGCCGCGAACGTCAACACCCAGATCGACGCGAGCCGCAGCGTGACGATCGAGTTCGACGCCAACGCGCGCAACCTGCCGTGGCGCTTTCGCCCGCTCGTCAGCCACATCCAGGTGCACCCGGGCGAGCTCGCCACCGTCGAGTACGAGGTGGTGAACACGCGCGGCGAGCCGGTCACCGGGCAGGCGGTGCCGAGCTACGGCCCGCCCTCCGCCGGCGAGTACTTCAACAAGATCGAGTGCTTCTGCTTCAGGCAGCAGACGCTCGCGCCCGGCGAGACGCGGCGCATGCCGGTCACGTTCGTCGTCGATCCCAAGCTGCCCGCGGGCGTCAGCAGCATCGCGTTGTCGTACACCTTCTTCGAGGTCGCGGGGCGCGGAGGCAAGTCGTGATGGAAGTGATCAAGACGGTGCTTTCGGGCGCGCTCGGGATCCGCCGCAAGTCCTCGCACGAGCACGCCAACGTGCGGCCGGCGCAGCTCGCGGTCGCGGCGCTGGTGTTCGTAGTGCTCTTCATCCTCGCGATCCGCACCGTGGTCCACCTTGTGACGAGCTAAGGGAGAACCAGAACATGGCGCACAGCGCCCCTCATAACACCGCCGTTCACGGCGCCCCGACCGGCCATGGGGGCCACGGCGGGCAGACCCACTACGCGGTGCCGCAGCCGATGGCCTGGCCGATCATGGGCTCGGCCTCGCTCTTCATGATGGCGATCGGCGCCGTGTTCCTGTTCAACGGCGCGCTCGGCGGCTGGGCCGGAATCGGCGCCGGCTTCGTCCTGCTTCTCTACATGATGGTGCGCTGGTTCGGCGAGGTGATCGGCGAATCGGAGGCCGGCAAGTACGGCCGCTGGGAGGACGTATCGTTCCGCTGGGGGATGAGCTTCTTCATCTTCTCGGAGGTGATGTTCTTCGGCGCGTTCTTCGGCGCCCTCTTCTGGGCGCGCGTAATGTCGGTGCCCGACCTCGCCACGCTCGAGCACCAGGCGCTCGTCTGGCCGGGCTTCACCCCCCACTGGCCCTCGGCCGGGCCGGGCTTCGTCGAGCAATTCACGCCGATGGAGGCGTGGGGCCTGCCCGCAGTCAACACCATTCTTCTTCTCAGCTCGGGCGTCACCGTGACCTTCGCGCACTGGAACCTGATCGCGAACAACCGCGGCAAGCTTCTGTTCTGGCTCGCGGCGACGATCGCCCTGGGCGTCTCCTTCCTCACCTGCCAGGCGATCGAGTACCACCACGCCTTCACCGAGCTCAACCTCACGCTGCACACCGGGGTCTACGGCTCGACCTTCTTCATGCTGACCGGCTTCCACGGCTTCCACGTCACCATCGGCGCGATCATGCTGACCGTGATCTGGTTCCGCTGCCTGAGGGGCCACTTCAAGCCCGACCACCACTTCGCGTTCGAAGGCGTGGCCTGGTACTGGCACTTCGTGGACGTCGTCTGGCTTGGGCTCTTTATTTTCGTCTACTGGCTTTAAAGCCTGCCCGGGATCAGGCCGAAGTAGTAGCCCGCCATCAGCATCAGGAAGAGGGTTACCGAAAGACCGACGCGAAGCGCGAGCGCCTTCACCATGCGCTTTCCCTGCCCGCGGTCGCGGAACATGAAAACCGCAGCGGAAGCGAGGCTCGCGATGATCGCGAGCAGCATGGCGATCACGACGTAGCGCATGCCGGCAGGATACTCTTTCCGTCCGCGCGCATGGGCGTTCGCCGCCGCCGCGGCGGCCTGCGCGGCGGGCATTGCCCTCGGCAATTGGCAGGCCCGCCGCGCCGACGAAAAACGCGCCCTCGGCGCGCAGCTCGAGCAGGCCTTCCAGGCGGCGCCGCTGGAGATTCCCGACGGCGGCATCGACCCGCGCGATTACGTCATGAAGCACGTCGCAGCGCGCGGGCGCTTCGACGACGCACACACGGTCTATCTCGACAACAAGCTGCGCCACGGGCGCGCAGGCTACGAAGTGGTGACGCCGCTGCGGCTCGACGGCGTAGCCGTGCTCGTCAATCGCGGCTGGGTCGAGGCCGGCCGCACGCGCGCGGTGCTGCCACAGGTGCCGGCACCGGCGGGCGAGGTGCGCGTCGAAGGTCTGGGCCTCGCCCACCTCGCGCACGCGCTGGAGCTCGGGCCCGCGCCGCCCGGAAGGGTGCGCCAGAACGTCGACCTGCCTGCGTTCGAAAAGGAAACCGGACTGCGCTTGCAGCCGATCGTGATCGAGCAGCATTCGAAGGCGAGCGACGGGCTGCTGCGCGAATGGCCGCGGCCCGACGCGGGCATCGAAATGCACCAGAGCTACTCGCTGCAGTGGTATTCGCTCGCCGGCCTCGCGGTCGTTCTCTTCGTGGCCTTGTCGTTTCGCCGTGCCGGCGCGCCTTAAGCTCGTCGCAGTGCTCCTCGCGTGCGCAGCGCCGCTCGCGCTCGCCTGGATCGCATGGGATTTCGGCTGGGGCACCGGCAAGCCGGGCAATTACGGCGAGCTCATCGCGCCGCGGACTCTCCAGGAGCCCGAGTTTCTGGCGCTGCGCGGCAAGTGGGTGTTTGTCGCCTTCGACAGCGCCGCCTGCGACGCCTACTGCGAGCGCAAGCTCTATTTCATGCGCCAGGTCCGCACCGCGCAAGGCAAGGACCAGTCAAGGATCGAGCGCCTCTGGGTGATCACCGACCGCGGCTCGCCGCGTCCGGAGCTTCTTGCCGCGATCGAGGGCACGCGCATCTCGCGGGGCGCGCCCGGGGAATTTCCCGGGCGGGTCGTGGATCACATCTACCTGGTCGATCCGCTGGGCAACCTGATGATGCGGTTTCCCAGGGACCCGGATCCGTCGAAAATGCTGAAGGACGTCCAGCGCTTGCTCAAGTATTCGCAGATCGGATGAGCCGCGCCTACCGCCCGCTCGCCGTCGCCGCCGCGGGGCTTGCCTTCGTGGTGGTAGTCGTAGGCGCCTACGTACGGCTTTCCGATGCCGGCCTTGGATGCCCGGACTGGCCTCTGTGCTACGGCCAGCCGGTGCCCTCCGACATGGCCGGCGACGCGCTCGCCAGGGCGTGGAAGGAAATGGGCCACCGCTATCTCGCCGGCACGCTCGGCGTCCTCATCATCGCCCTTGCATTCTTGTCGTGGAAACTGCGGCGCTCGCCGTGGCTCGCGACCTCGATCGTGGCGCTGGTTCTCTTCCAGGCGACGCTCGGCGCGTGGACCGTGACCATGCTGCTCAAGCCGGCGATCGTCACGGCCCACCTCCTGGGCGGCATGGCGATCCTCGGCGTGCTGACCTGGCTCGCCTTGTCGCAGTTCGATGATTTTTTTTCCGCGCCGCCGGCGCAATCGCTCCGTGTCCCGGCCACTGCGGCTCTTTGCGCGGCTGCGGTGCAGATCGCGCTCGGCGGCTGGGTCAGCTCCAACTATGCCGCGCTCGCCTGCCCGGATGTGCCGCTGTGCATGGGGCAGGCACTTCCGCCGATGGACTTCGCCAACGCATTCCACGTGCTGCGCGAGCTGGGGCAGACGCCGCGGGGCGAGCTGCTCTCGCGCGAAGCGCTCACGGCGATCCATTGGACCCACCGCATGTTCGCCGTCGTCGCGGTTGCCGTCGTCGGCTGGGCCGCGTACCGCGCCGCCCGTTTCTCCAGAATTATGGGGATATCGGTGGGGACACTGCTGGCAGTTCAGTTCTCGATCGGGGTTGCGAACGTGGTGGTGAGCCGGCCGCTCGCCCTCGCCGCCGCCCATAACGCGGGCGCCGCGGCCCTCCTCGTGTCGCTCGTCGTGCTAAACTTTTTCGCTTTCCGCGCCCCGCGCGCGACGCATCCTGTTTTGCAGGTGAATACCCCTTGAATACCCGGTGAACACCCAGGTCCTCCACGGCAATCTCGCGCAGCAACTGCGAGCGTTCTACGCGCTCACCAAGCCGCGCGTGGTGTCGCTCATCGTGTTCACGGCGGTCATCGGGATGTTCCTCGCGGTGCCCGGCATGGTGCCAGCGAATATCCTCATCGCCGCAACGCTCGGCATCGCGCTGGTGGCGGGTGCGGCCGCTGCGGTGAACTGCCTGGTCGAGCAGAAGATCGACGCGCTGATGCGCCGCACGCGCTGGCGTCCGCTGCCCCGCGGCGAGCTGACGCCGGCCCAGGCGCTCGTGTTCGCCGGCGCGCTCGGCGGCCTGGGGCTGTGGATCCTGTTCCACTTCGTCAACGCGCTCACGATGTGGCTCACGGTGGCCACCTTCATCGGCTATGCGGTGGTCTACACCGTCCTTCTGAAGCAGGCGACGCCCCAGAACATCGTCATCGGAGGCGCCTCGGGCGCCATGCCGCCGGTGCTCGGATGGGCCGCGGCGACCGGCGGAGTGAGCGTCGAAGCGATGATCCTCTTCCTCATCATCTTCGCCTGGACGCCGCCGCACTTCTGGGCGCTCGCGCTCTACCGCACCGAGGACTACGCCAGGGCCGGCGTGCCGATGCTGCCGGTGACGCACGGGAAGCCGTACACCCGGCTGCAGGTGCTGCTCTACACCCTCATCCTCTTCGCCGTGAGCCTGCTTCCGTTCGTCGTTCGCATGAGCGGGTGGCTCTACTTCGCCGCAGCGCTCATTCTTGGCGGCGTGTTCCTCGCCTACGCGGTGCGCATCTATCGGGCCTACACCGATGCGCTCGCGCAGAAGACCTTCCGCTACTCGATCCTCTACCTTGCGCTCCTTTTCGCCGCCCTCCTGGTCGATCACTATCTGTAGCCTGTCGCTTGCCGCGGCGCTCATCACCGGCTGCGACGGCAGACCACGGTTCAAGAGCACCGACATCACCGGGGCGGACTACGGCAAGACCCTGGAGCTCACCGATCAAACCGGCCGGCCCCGCCGCCTGGAGGACTGGCGCGGCAAGGTGGTGGTGCTGTTCTTCGGCTTTACCCACTGCCCCGACGTGTGCCCGACCACGCTGGCCGATCTGTCGCAGGTCATGAAGCAGCTCGGGCCGGATGCGGAACGCGTCCAGGTGCTCTTCGTCACGGTCGACCCGGAGCGCGACACGCCCGAGGTGCTGGGCAAGTACGTCGGCGCCTTCGACCCGAGGTTTCTTGGCCTTTACGGCGACGCCGCGGCGACACAACGCGCGGCCCGCGAGTTCAAGGTGTTCTTCGAGAAGCGCAAGAGCGCCGATGGCTACAGCGTCGACCACAGCGGGCAGACCTATGTAATCGACCCGCAGGGACGGCTGCGCCTGTTCGTGCGCCCGGAGCGCCTGGGCGCCGACCTTCCCGACGACCTGAGAACTCTTTTGAAATCCGGTTAGGCCGGGGCGGGAAGCGCCTGGCGCATCTTCTGGAACGCCTTCGCCTCGATCTGGCGGATGCGCTCGGCCGACACGTTGAATTCCGCGGCGAGCTCGTGCAGGGTCGCGCTGTCCTTCTCGCGCAGCCAGCGGGCTTCGACGATGCGGCGGCTTCGCGGGTCGAGGCTCTTCAGCGCGCTCTCCAGTCCGGCCGCGCGCGTCTCCTCGGACTCCTTCGCCTCGAGCACACTCAGGGGCTCGGCGTCGTGGTCCGCGGCAAGGTAGTTCACCGGGGCGTAGGCGGACTCGTCGTCCGGGTCGCCTTCAAAGGCCACTTCCTGGCCCGAGAGGCGGGTCTCCATCTCCACCACTTCCTCGGGCTTGACGCGCAGCTCCCGCGCCACGCGCGACACGTCGGCGCTGGTGAGCGGGGCGAGCCCCTTCTTCATCGAGCGCAGGTTGAAGAAGAGCTTGCGCTGGGCCTTGGTGGTCGCGACCTTGACCAGGCGCCAGTTGCGAAGGATGTACTCGTGGATCTCGGCCTTGATCCAGTGGATCGCGAACGACACCAGCCGCACGCCGCGGTCCGGGTCGAAGCGCTTCACGGCCTTCATGAGGCCGATGTTTCCTTCCTGGATGAGATCGGCGTGCGGCAGGCCGTAGCCCAGATAACCGCGGGCAAGGGCAACGACCAGGCGCAGGTGGGATAACACGAGTCCGCGAGCGCCCTCCAGGTCGCCGTCATTGCGGAAGCGCAGGGCGAGCGCGCGCTCTTCCTCGGCGCTCAGGATGGGGAAGCGGTTGACGGTCTGAATGTAAGCCTCGAGGCTGCCGGTGGGCATCGGCACGGGAACCGAGACGGGCAGCGCCAGCGTTGCTTGCATGGATTCGGGTCCTCCTTGGGGGGCGGATATTAGCACTCACGCTATTAGAGTGCTAGGTGGGGTCTGGGTTCCCGAAGGCTCAGTTGAAGTGGGCGCTAACAACAGATATGCCCTAGGCTGGCTCGATCTCCCGGAGCTGCCGCGCCACGGCGAGCTGGGCGCCGACGCTGCCGAGGAGACCGGCGAAGAGCACCACCGCGAGGGCGTCGGCCAGGCCGAGAAAGTCGAACCGGAAGCCCGATCCGTAGGACTCCGCCAGCACCCGAACCTCCCGATTCAGAAGGCCCAGTCCGGCCGCGACGATCGCCAGGGCGACTAGCCCGCCGGCCGCGCCCTGGAAGAGGCCCAGATAGTAGAAAGGCCTGCGGATGAAAGCGTCGGTCGCCCCGATCAGCTTCGACACTTCGATCTCGGCGCGCCGGGTCAGGATCTGGAGGCGAATCGTATTGAAGGTCACTGCCACCAGCCCCGCACCGAGGAGCGCGCTCAGGAGCCAGATGGCCATCCGGCCGATATTGGCGAGGGCGGCGAGGCGCCGGGCCCAGGCGGCGTCGGCCTGGACCTGGGCGACGCCCGGCAGCCGGGCGAGCTCGCCGGAGAGCTGCTCGACGTCTTCTCCGCGGGGCGTCACCACGAAGGCGTCGGGCAGCGGATTGCGGCCGAGCGCCGCAATGACTTCGGCCATGCCTTGCACCCCGGAGAGCTCCTTCAATGCCTGCTCGCGCGGCACGAAGCGAACCCTGGCGATGCGCCGGTCCGCGCGCAGCGTCCTGCCGAGCGCATCGGCGTCCGCGCGCTTCGCGCCCGGCTGCAGGAAGAGCGAGATCTGCGTGTCGAGCGCGAAGCGTCCGGTGACGTCGCGCAGGTTCTCCAGCAGCGCGTACCCGCCCACAGGGAGCGACAGCGCCACGCCGATCACGGCGGTGTTGAGCAGGCCCAGGCGCCGCAGCGCCGAGCCGGCGGCCTGGCGGTGCTGGCGCAGCCACGCGTTCAAGCTATGCGCCCTTCCTCGAGCCGCAGCACCCGCCTGCCGTAGCGCTCGACCAGGCCCTGGTCGTGCGTGGCGATCAGCACGGTCACGCCGACCTGGTTGAAGCCGACGAACACGTCGAGGATCACCGCCGCCGACTCGGCGTCGAGGTTGGCGGTCGGCTCGTCGCCGATCAGCAGGCCGGGCCGGTTGACGACGGCGCGCGCAATGGCAAGGCGCTGCTGTTCTCCGCCCGAAAGCTGGATCGGGTTCGCCTTCTCGCGCGCGAGGAGCCCCACCTTGTCGAGGGCGGCGCGCGCCCGCCGCGCGGCTTCCCTCGGCGAGAGCCCGGAAAAGGCGAGGGGCAGCATGACGTTCTCGAAGACGCTGCGGTCGTACAGCAGCTTCTGGTCCTGGAACACGAGCCCGATGTTGCGCCTGAGGTAGGGCACCGCGGAGCGCTTGAGCGCGCCGACGTTCTGCCCGTTCACGATCACCGAGCCGGAGGTCGGCCGCTCGATCGCGGCGATGAGCTTGAGGAGCGTCGATTTTCCGGCGCCCGAGCGGCCGGTCACGAAGGCGAGCTCGCCCGCATCGACGGAGAAGGTCACGCTTTTCAACGCTTCCTGGCCGCCGGGATAGCGTTTGGCGACCGCCGAGAAGCTAACCAACCAGCGCCTCGGCGAAGTCCTTCGCGACAAAGGGGCGAAGGTCGTCGATGTCCTCGCCCACGCCCACGAAAAGCAAGGGAATGGGTTTCTCTTTTGCTATGGCGCACACGACTCCACCCTTCGCTGTGCCGTCGAGCTTGGTGAGGATGAGGCCGGTGAGGCCGAGCGCCTCGTCGAAGGCCTTCACCTGCGCGAGCGAGTTCTGGCCGGTGTTGGCGTCGAGGACCAGAAGCACCTCGTGCGGCGCGCCATCGAGCGCCTTGGCCGCCACGCGCTTGACCTTGCGGATCTCCTCCATCAGGTGCAGTTGCGTCGGCAGGCGGCCTGCGGTGTCGGCGATGAGCACATCGGAGCCTCGCGCACGCGCCGCGCCGAGCGCGTCGAACACGACCGCGCCGGGATCGCCCGACGCCTGCGCGATCACCGGCACGCCGTTGCGGCCGCCCCAGGCGACGAGCTGCTCGCGCGCCGCGGCGCGGAACGTGTCGCCTGCGGCGAGGATCACGCTCGCGCCCTGCGACTGCAGCCATTTGGCGAGCTTTCCGATCGACGTCGTCTTGCCCGAGCCGTTCACGCCGGCGATCATGATGACGAAGGGTTTTCCTCCCCTGACCTCGAGGCGGCGTTCGAGCGGAGACAGCAGCTCAGTGAGCGAGTCCTTGAGCGCGCGCTTGAGCGCCTCGCCGTCGGGGACCTTTTTCTTGCGCAGCGAAGCGACGAGCTCCTGCGTCGCCTGCACGCCGCAATCGGCCTGCAGCAGGGCGTTCTCCAGCTCTTCGAATAGCGCCTCGTCGACCTTGCGGCGAGCGAACAGCTCCGAGACCGGCGTGTTGAGAACGTCGCGAGTGCGCGCAAGACCTGCCTTGAGGCGCGCCGCCCAGGAGAGCGCTACCATCGATGCGTGCATTCTACCAATGCGAAGCGGGCGGCAAGGGCGGGGAAAATCCGGATCATCGGCGGCGAGTACCGCGGCCGGCGAATCGCGGTGCCGGAGCGACGCGATCTGCGTCCCACGCCCGACCGCGTGCGCGAGACGCTCTTCAACTGGCTCGGCCAGGTGCTCGACGGAAAAAGCTGCCTCGATCTGTTTGCCGGCAGCGGCGCGCTCGGCTTCGAAGCCGCCTCGCGCGGCGCTTCCCGCGTCGTGATGGTCGAGAACGACCGCGACGTCTTCTTAGCGCTCAAGAAAACCTCAGAGCTCATCGGGACCAGGCAAGTAGACCTCGTCCTCGGGGATGCGTTCGACTACCTCGAGCGCAGCGCCGAGCGCTTCGACGTGGTTTTCCTCGATCCGCCGTTCAGGCAGAATGCGCTGCCGGCGGTGCTCGAGCGCCTGGCGCCGCGGCTCGCGTCCGCAGCGCGCGTCTACGTCGAGGCGGCCGACCCGGTCGAGCCGGGAGGAGCATGGCGCGAGCTCAAGCGCGCGCGCGCCGGGCAGGTGAGCTACCAGCTCCTGGAGCGAAGCTGAAAACGAGATGGGTGAACTGACGGCATGATCAAGGCGATCTACCCGGGGACCTTCGACCCGCTCACGCGCGGCCACGAGGAGCTGGTGCGCCGGGCGAGCACGCTGTTCGACTCGCTGGTGCTCGCGATCGCCGAGAGCAGCCCGAAGCGCACCTTCTTTTCGCTGCAGGAGCGGATCGGCATGGCGCGCGAGGTGCTCGCCGACTTGAAGAACGTCGAGGTGATCGGCTTCAGCGGCCTGCTGATCGACTTCGTGCGCAAGCACGACGCGCGCGTCGTGCTGCGCGGCCTGCGCGCCGTGTCCGACTTCGAGTACGAGTTCCAGCTCGCGGGAATGAACCGCCACCTCTATCCGCAGATGGAAACGATCTTCCTCACGCCTTCCGAGCAGCACATGTTCATTTCAGCGACGCTGGTGCGCGAGATCGCGTCCCTCGGAGGCGATGTTTCCAAGTTTGTTCATCCCTACATCGAAAAGAAACTAAAAAGCAAAGTTACTTCTGGAAGCAGGACTACTTCTGGCAGGACGGACAATAAAACGTAGACCGCTGTCCCTGCTGGATCTTCCGAATGATGGTTCCACAGCGGCGGCACGGTTGCCCCGCCCGGTCGTAGACCCAATAGCGTTGCTGGAAGTAGCCGGCATTGCCGTCGGCGCCGACGAAGTCGCGCAGGCTCGAGCCGCCGGCGCGGATCGCCGCGCGCAGCGTCTGCTTGATCGCCGCCGAGAGCCTGGCGCACCTTTCAAGCGACAGCTTTCCCGCCGCCACGCGCGGATGGATGCCGGCGAGGAACAGGCTCTCGTTCGCATAGATGTTGCCGACGCCGACGATGCGCCGACCGTCCATGAGGAACTGCTTGATGCCGGTGCGATGCGGCCGGGTGAGCTGATGCAGGCGCTGCGGATGCAGCTCGCGCGTGAGCGGCTCGATGCCGAGGTGAACCAGCAGCGGATGCGTGTCGATGTCGGCGCGGGTCCACAGCACCGCGCCGAAGCGGCGCGGATCGCGCAGCCGCAGAATCCTGTCACCAAGCTGAAGGTCGAAGTGATCGTGCTTCTGCGCAGGAGTGCCGGCGGGCAGCACGCGCAGGCTCCCGGACATTCCCAGGTGCAGGATCAGATGGCCGTCGCCGCAGTCGACGAGGAGGTATTTGCCGCGGCGCTGTATCGAGCGCACCTTGCGCCCCGCGAGGCGGTGCACGTCCTTCGGCACCGGCCAGCGCAAGCGCGGCTCGCGCACCGCGACGCCCGAGATGACGCGTCCTGCGAGCTGCGGCTCGAGTCCGCGCCGCGTGACCTCGACTTCGGGAAGCTCCGGCATGTGGAAAACCTGCTTGTGCGGGGCACCAAATATACCTAAGATGGGTCGAATCCAGATGAACAGAGCGATTCGGTTGATCATTGCCGCGGCGGGTCTGTCGATCGCAGGCTGCGCCGCGTTCGCGCAGACCAAGGACATCCCGCAGGCGGGCGACGGCGACCTCAATGAGCCGATGCTCTACGAGTTTCTGCTCGGCGAGATCGCGCTCCAGCGCGGCGACCTGCCGCTCGCGGCGCAGACCTTCCTCGATCTCGCGCGGCGCACCAACGATCCGCGCGTCGCCCGCCGCGCGGTCGAGATCGCGAACCAGGCGCGCCTGAACGACCTCGCGCTCGACGCCGCGCGCACCTGGCAGGAGCTCGATCCCGCATCGCCGCAGGCGCTGCAGGTGCTGGCGGCGCTGCTCGTCGCGAACAAGCGCGCCGAGGAGGCGCTGCCGTATCTCGACAAGCTGCTCACTTCCGAGGGCGTCAGCCCCGAGAACGGATTCATGCAGTTGAACCGCCTGCTCGCCGCCAGCCCCGACAAGGCGGCGAACCTGCGCGTGGTGCGCACGCTTGCCGCCAAATATCCGAAGCTGCCGCAGGCGCAATTCGCGGTGGCGCAGGCCGCGGCCGCGGCCGGCGACGACGAAGCGGCGGTCGCCGCGGCCCGTCGCGCCGGCGCGCTTCGCCCGGACTGGGAGCTCGCGGCGCTCCTCGAGGCGCAGATCGTGCAGCGCCGCTCGCCCGCCGCGGCCGCCAAGGTGCTCGGCGATTTCGTCGCCAAGAATCCGAATTCGCGCGAGGCGCGGCTCAACTACGCGCGGCTGCTGATCCTCGACAAGCGGCTGCCGGAGGCGCGCAAGCAGTTCGAAGCCGTGCTCGCCGCGAATCCCGGCAACACCGAAGTCATCTATGCCGTCGGCCTGCTCGCCTTCCAGCTCAGGGACTACGAGGTCGCCGAGCAGAACATGAAGCGGCTGCTGACGCTCAACTATCGCGACTCCGACGGCGTGCGCTACGTCCTGGGCCAGATCGCGGAAGAGCAGAAGCAGTGGCCGCAGGCGATCAAGTGGTACGAGAGCATCGGCGAAGGCGAGCACCAGCTCGCCGCGCGCATGCGCGCCGCGAACGCCCTGGCGAAGCAGGGCAAGCTCGACGAGGCGCGCCGCTACCTGAAGAAAGTTGCCGCCGACAACCCGGGCGAAGAGGCGCAGATCATCGTCGCCGAGGCGCAGCTCCTGCGCGAAGCGAACCGCAACCAGGACGCTTTCAAGCTTCTCGCCGATGCGCTGCAGAAGGATCCCGAGCAGCCCGAGCTGCTGTACGACTACGCGCTCACCGCCGAGAAGCTCGATCGCTTCGACGTCCTCGAGTCGAACCTGCGCAAGCTGATCGAGGTGCGTCCCGACCATGCGCACGCCTACAACGCGCTCGGCTATTCCTTCGCCGAGCGCAACACTCGCCTGCCCGAGGCGCGCAAGCTGATCGAGCGCGCGCTCGAGCTCGCGCCCGACGATTTCTTCATCATGGACAGCATGGGCTGGGTGCTCTACCGCGAGGGCGACCTCAAAGGCGCCGCCGAGCAGCTGCGCCGCGCCTACGTCGGCCGGCCCGACGCCGAGATCGGCGCCCACCTCGGCGAAGTGCTCTGGGTGATGGGCCAGCGCGACGAGGCGAACCGCGTCTGGCAGGAGTCGCTCAAGTCGAGCCCGGACAACGAGACGCTGCAGAAGACCATCAAGCGCCTGAAGAAATAAGACGATAGATGGGACGGCAGTCCGTCTGGCTTTCCCTGGTGTTCGTCTTAGTCGCGGGTTGCGCCCAGCTCCAGACGAAGGTCCCCGAAGACGTCGAGTTCGACTTGAGCGGCCGGCTCGCGGCGCGCTACGGCAAGGACGGATTCACCGGCAACATCGCATGGCGCCATGCCAAGAGCGCCGACGAGATGCTCATCACCTCCACGCTCGGCGCCGGCGTCGCCCGCATCGTGCGCGACGGCGACTCGGTGGTGTTAACGACGGCCGAGCCGCGCGAATATCGCGCGCGCGACGCCGAGGCCCTCACGGAGGAAGTGCTCGGATTCCGGCTGCCGCTCGCCGGGCTCGCCGACTGGGTGCGGGGACGACCTTCCAGCGAGGCGGAAGCCAAAGTCGAGCGCGACGCCGAAGGCCGGCTGCGCTCGCTCGAGGAGCGTGGCTGGAAGATCGACTACCAGGAATATTCGGGGAAGCTGCCGTCGCGCATGCGTCTCACCTACCCGGACATCGAGCTGCGCCTGGCGATCTCGGAGTGGAAGTCGCTGCAGCAATGAAGTGGTATCCCGCGCCGGGGAAGCTGAATCTCTTCCTGCACGTGCTCGGCAGGCGAGAGAGCGGGGAGCACGCGGGCTACCACGAGCTGCAGACGGTGTTCCGCCTGGTCGATCGCGCGGATCGCGTCGGGATCGGGCTGCGCGGCGACGGAGAGATCCGGTTTTCCGGCGTCTATGGAGAAGACAACCTCTGCTTTCGCGCCGCCCATTTGCTCAGGCAACTGACGGGAATCGCGCAGGGCGCCGATCTTTCGCTGGAGAAGGTCCTGCCGGTCGGCGGCGGCATGGGCGGCGGCTCCTCCGACGCCGCAACGGTCTTGCTGGTTTTGAACAAGCTGTGGCATCTCCAGCTCCCGATCGACCGATTGGTCGATATCGGAAAAAAACTGGGAGCGGATGTGCCGCTGTTCGTCTACGGCCGCAACGCCCTGGGCGAAGGCATCGGCGAGCGTCTGCGGGCGCTCGAGCTGCCGGCCGCCTGGTACCTCGTGCTCGCGCCCCAAGTCTCGGTTTCCACGAAGGAAATCTTCTCTTCCGCGTTGACAGGGCAGTCGAAAGCACTCAAAATACCGCCCTTTTTCCCGGGGCAGGGCCGCAACGACTTGGAAGCAGCGGTTGCGGCGCGATATCCGGAGGTGGCAGCGCACCTCGAATGGTTAAGGCAACGCTCTCCGCAAGCGCGCATGACGGGGTCAGGCGCGTGCGTGTTCGCGGAGTTCACGTCGGAGGCCCAGGCGCGCGCTCTGTACAACCAATTGCCAGGGGACATGCAGGGATTCGTGGCGCGTGGTCTGGACCGGCACCCGCTCCTCGACTCGACCGATTGAATCAACTGGGGAGTCGCCAAGCTGGTTAAGGCACCGGATTTTGATTCCGGCATACGAGGGTTCGAATCCTTCCTCCCCAGCCAATACACATGAACACGATGACGCACGGACCTAGCGCGGCGCAGCTCGAACGCCTGATGGTGTTCACCGGCAACGCCAACCCGCGCCTCGCGCAGGAGGTGGCGCGCTACCTCAACCTGTCGCTCGGGCGCGCGATCGTCGGCAAGTTCTCCGACGGCGAAGTGATGGTCGAGCTGCTCGAGAACGTGCGCGGCAAGGACGTCTTCGTGCTGCAATCGACCTGCGCGCCGACCAACGACAACCTGATGGAGCTGCTCGTCATGGTCGACGCGCTCAAGCGCTCGTCGGCCGCCCGCGTCACCGCGGCGATCCCGTACTTCGGCTACGCGCGCCAGGACCGCCGGCCGCGCTCCGCGCGGGTCGCGATCAGCGCCAAGGTGGTGGCGAACATGCTCGCCTCGGTGGGCGTGGCGCGCGTGCTGACCATGGACCTGCACGCGGATCAGATCCAGGGCTTCTTCGACATCCCGGTGGACAACATCTACGCCGCGCCGGTGCTGCTTGGCGACGTGTGGAAGCAGCGCTACGAGGACCTCATCGTGGTCTCGCCCGACGTCGGTGGCGTGGTGCGCGCGCGCGCGCTCGCCAAGCGCCTGGAGTCGGACCTCGCGATCATCGACAAGCGCCGGCCGAAGGCCAACGTAAGCGAAGTGATGAACGTGATCGGCGAGGTGAAGGACCGCACCTGCGTCATCATGGACGACATGGTCGACACCGCAGGCACTTTGGTGAAGGCGGCCCAGGTGCTGAAGGAAGAAGGCGCCACCAAGGTGGTCGCCTACTGCACGCACGCCGTGCTCTCCGGCCCTGCGGTCGAGCGCATCGCCAAGTCGGATCTCGACGAGCTGGTGGTTACCGACACCATTCCGCTGCGCGAGGATGCACGCGGCGGCAAGATCCGCAGCCTCTCGGTCGCGGGACTCCTCGCCGAGACGATCCTGCGCATCTACACCGAGGAATCGGTCAGCTCTTTATTCATAGAATGAGTCACTGGTAGTTTTTCAAACAGGCCGGTGCCTGGTCGCGGGTCCGGCCCAACCAAGGAGCAGCCATGAAATTCGAAATCAGCGCGGAAAAGCGCGAGGCGCAAGGAACGGGTGCGAGCCGCCGTCTGCGCCGCATGGGCAAGGTGCCCGGCATCGTCTACGGCGGGGCCGATGGCGCGGTGAATATCGCGCTCGACCACAAGGCCCTGTTCCAGAACCTGAGGAACGAGAAGTTCCACGCCTCGATCCTGACGCTGAAGCTGAACGGCGGCGACCAGCAGGTTCTGCTGCGCGCGGTGAACATGCATCCGTTCAAGCTGCAGGTGCAGCACGTCGACTTCCAGCGCGTGTCCAAGGACAAGAAGATCCACATGAAGGTGCCGCTGCACTTCGTGAACGCCGACAAGTCGCCCGGCGTGAAGGAGCAGGGCGGCATCGCGAGCCACGTGCTGAACGAGCTCGACATCACCTGCTTCCCGGACGACCTGCCCGAGTTCATCGAGGTCGATCTCTCCAACCTCACCGTCGGCCACTCGCTGCACGTGCGCGAGGTCGCGCTGCCGAAGGGCGTGGAGCTCGCCATCCACAAGAGCGAGAACCCGGTGGTCGCGACCGTGGTGATCCCGTCGCTCATCACCGAAGAAGAGGAAGCCGCCGCCGCAGCCGCGGCCGTGGCTCCGTCCGAGGTTCCGACCACCGAGCAGGCGGCCGCGCCGAAGGAAGGCGAGGGCGCGCCTGGCGAGGGCGAGAAGGGAGACAAGGGCGACAAGGGCAAGGGCGCAGCGGCCGAGAAGCCCGCCGCGGCCGACAAGGGCGAGAAGAAAGAGAAGAAGTAAGCCTTGATCCGTCTCGTCGTGGGCCTGGGCAATCCAGGCAAGGAATACGAGCGCACGCGCCACAACGCGGGCTTCTGGCTGGTCGAGCGCTTCGCCGCCGCCAATGGCATCGCGTTGCGCAAGGACCCGAAGTTCCAGGCGCTGGTGGGCCGCCACGAGGCGTCCGGCGCCTGGCTGCTCGAGCCGCAGAGCTTCATGAACGCGAGCGGCCGCGCGGTGCAGATGCTCGCCGGTTTCTTCAAGATCAAGCCCGAGGAAATCCTCGTGGTGCACGACGAGCTCGACTTCCCGCCGGGCGTGGCGAAGATGAAGCAGGGCGGCGGCATCGCCGGCCACAACGGGCTGAAGGACATCTCGCAGCGCATCGCGAGCCACGACTACTGGCGCTTGCGCATCGGCGTGGGCAAGCCCCCGGCCGACACCGAAGGCGCGGACTACGTGCTGCAGCGGCCGCCCGCCGAGGAAAAGGAAGCGATCGACGCGTCGATACAGAAGGCCCTCGATCTTCTTCCCATGATGCTCGCCGGCGACATGCAGGGCGCGATGCACAAGCTCCACACGGAGGAGAAGGCTCCGGCCCCTCCGAAAAAGGAGCCCGAGAAGAAGGAACTCCCGGTCAAGGAGCCTGAGAAGAAGGAACCGGAGAAGAAGGGCCTGCTCGGCGGCCTGCTCGGCCGGAAAAAATGAGCCTGCGCTGCGGCATCGTGGGCCTGCCGAACGTCGGCAAGTCCACGCTCTTCAACGCGCTCACCAAGGCGGGGATCGCGGCCGAGAACTATCCCTTCTGCACCATCGAGCCGAACGTCGGCATCGTCGAGGTGCCCGACCGGCGCCTCGAGGTGATCGCCGAGATCGCGCAGCCGCAGAAGGTGGTGCCGGCGGTGGTCGAGTTCGTGGACATCGCCGGCCTCGTCGCCGGCGCCTCGAAGGGCGAGGGTCTGGGCAACAAGTTCCTCGCCAACATCCGCGAGACCGACGCCATCGCGCACGTGGTGCGCTGCTTCGAGGATGCCGACGTCGTGCACGTCGCCGGAAAGGTGAATCCGGTTTCCGACATCGAGACCATCAACACCGAGCTCGCGCTGGCCGACCTCGAGTCGGTCGAGCGCCAGCTCGCCAAGCACGAGAAGGTCGCCCAGACGGGCGGCGACAAGGAGGCGCAGCGCCTCGTTGCTGCCCTGAAGAAAGTCCAGGAAGTGCTGAACGCCGGCCGCGCGGCCCGGACTGCCGAGCTGTCGAAGGAAGAGCACGCCGTGATCAAGCCGCTCTTTCTCCTGACGATGAAACCGACGATGTATGTGGCTAATGTGGGCGAAACCGGATCCGCCCCGCTGCTGGAGCGGGTAAAAGCCTATGCCGCGAACGAAGGCGCGCCGGTGGTGCCGATCAGCGCCAACATCGAATCGCAGATCGCCGACATGTCCGACGAGGACAAGCTCCTCTTCCTCGAGGACATGGGGATGGACGAGCCCGGCCTGAACCGCGTGATCCGCGCCGCCTACGCGCTGCTCGGCCTGCAGACCTACTTTACCGCCGGCCCCAAGGAAGTTCGGGCCTGGACCGTCCAGGCAGGCGCCACCGCGCCGCAGGCGGCCGGAGTCATCCATACCGACTTCGAGCGCGGCTTCATCCGCGCCGAGGTCGCTGCCTACGACGATTTCGTCGCCCACGGCGGCGAGCTCGGCGCCAAGGAGGCGGGAAAGCTCCGCCTCGAAGGCCGCGACTACACCGTGCGCGACGGCGACGTGATCCACTTCCGCTTCAACGTCTAGCGCCTGCGCTAGGATCAAGGCAGGGACGGACCACGTTTTTCACGGGAGGATCTCCCGATGCACGAGCTTGGAATAGCGCGCCGCGACGAACTGCCGCAGCTGGTGGCTCTGCTGACGATCCTGTTCTCCGAAGAGTCCGAGTTCGCTCCGGACTACGAGAAGCAGACCCGGGCGCTCGAGAAGATCCTGTCGGACGAATCGGTGGGCACGATCTATGTGGCGCGCGACGAAGGGCAGGTCGTGGCCATGGCGAGCCTTCTCTACACGGTGAGCACCGCCGAAGGCGGGACCGCGGCCTTGTTCGAGGACCTGGTGGTTCAGCCCACGCACCGCGGCCAGGGCATCGCGACCGCGCTCGCGGGATTCGCGATCGCGGAGGCGAGGAGCCGCGGCGTGCTGCGCCTAACGCTCCTGACCGATATGCAAAACGAGCGCGCACAGGAGCTTTATCGCAGGCTAGGATTTATCGATTCGTCCATGAAACCGATGAGGCTCAAGCTGTGAAGGGAATTACATTTCTCTTAATTCTTTTCGCGTCCGTTCCAGTGGCCGCACAGGAAAAGAAGAAAGCCGACCCGCAGGTCGAGCGCGGCCGCTACATCACGAAGATCTCGGGTTGCCACGATTGCCACACGCCGGGCTACGCGCTGAGCGGCGGCAAGGCGCCGGAGTCCCAGTACCTGGTGGGGGACGTGCTGGGCTGGCGCGGTCCCTGGGGCACCACCTATCCGGTCAACCTTCGCCTCTACATGCAGGATCTGACCGAGGACCAGTGGGTGAAGAAGGCGAAGAGCCTGTCGACGCGCCCGCCGATGCCCTGGTTCAACCTGCACGACATGAGCACGCGCGACCTGCGCGCGATGTACCGCTATATCCGCAGCCTCGGACCGGCGGGCAAGCCCGCGCCGGCGTACGTTCCCCCCGAGCAGACGCCGGCCCCGCCTTTCGTTCAGTTCCCCGCGCCGCCGCCCAAGTAGGGCTTCGCAAAGATCTTTGTCAGGGTGGCGCTGAAAGGCAGGAATTCGGCTCCCTCGAGCACCCCGCGCGCCGCCATCTCGCGGTGCAGGGCGGGCAGGTTGTAATGCGGCACCGAAGCGTAGAGATGGTGCTCGATGTGGTAGTTCACGTGGTGCGGGAAGATCAGCCACTCGAGCCAGGCGGGGCCCGTGTTGGTGCGCGCCGCGGTGAGCGGCGATGAAAAGTCGGTGGTCGCGCCGTGCTCGGCGATGGCGCGCAGCCGCAGGATCGCCTGCACCACGGTGACGAGCGGCAGCACCCAAAGCACGAGATACTGGACCAGGTAACCCGACCACGCGAAGCCGGCGAGGAGCACGAGGTGGAAGCCGATCACCACGTTGCGGTCGCGTTTCGCCTCGAGACGGAGCTTTTCCGACGTGTCGTCGAGCGGACGGATGGCGACGTTGGTGGCCGTGTTCAGCGCCGGCGCCCCGCCCAGGAAGTAAGCGTACGTCTTCCACGCCGTGAGGCCGCTCAGGTCCTTCAGCAACTTCTTTACGAGATAGGCCTTGCCGCGCGGGTAGCCCCCGTGCAACGCCGTGTCCGGATCGAGCGGCCCGTAGAGGTTGTTGTGATGCAGGCGGTGGATCACGCGGTACGTGCACATCGATAGCCCCTGCACCGTGGCGCAGGCGCGGCCTGCCAGGTCGTTCTGCCAGCGGCGCTCATATAGCAGGTAGTGCGCCGCGTCGTGCGCGATGACGAAGAGCGCGTGCTGTCGGGTTCCAATAACCAAAACCGCGAGCGCGATGATGATGGGGTGCGGCCAGAAATACCGCGCGATCGCAACCGCGGCGGCGATCACCGCCACGTCGTGCACGATGGCCGCGGTCGCGCGCCATGGCGAGCGGCGGGTCAGCGACTGGACGACCTCCTTCGGCAGCGCCTTGCGGAAGTCGTCCTTGAAGTCCTCGCCTTTCACCCGATAAAACTTACTGGATACCGCCAAGCAGGACGTACTTCACTTCCAAGAACTCCTCGATGCCGTATTTCGATCCTTCGCGCCCCAGGCCCGACTGCTTCACGCCGCCGAACGGCGCCACCTCGGTCGAGATGATGCCGGCGTTCACGCCGACCATGCCGGTCTCCATCGCCTCGGCCACGCGCCAGATGCGGCCGATGTCCCGGCTGTAGAAATAACCCGCGAGGCCGAACTCGCTGTCGTTCGCGAGGCCGATCACTTCGTCCTCGGTCTTGAAGCGGATGAGCGGCGCCACCGGGCCGAAGGTCTCCTCGTGCGACACGAGCATCTGCGGGGTCACGTTCGTCAGCACGGTCGGCTGGAAGAAGAGGCCCCCGCGCTCGTGCTTTTTACCGCCCAGGATGACTTTGGCGCCTTTGCCGAGCGCATCCGCGACGTGCGCCTCCACTTTCTTCAGGCCTTGCTCGTCGATCAGCGGCCCGATCACCACGCCCGGCTCGGTTCCCGCGCCGACCTTGAAGCCTTTGACCTTCTCGGTGAGCTTCGTGGCGAACGCGTCGTAGACGCCGTCCTGCACGTAGAGGCGGTTCGCGCACACGCAGGTCTGGCCCGCGTTGCGGTATTTCGACGCCAGCGCGCCTTCGACCGCCGCATCGAGGTCGGCGTCGTCGAACACGATGAAAGGGGCGTTGCCGCCGAGCTCGAGCGAGAGCTTCTTGATCGTTTCGGCCGACTGGCGCATGAGCACGCGACCGGTCTCGGTCGAGCCGGTGAAGGAGAGCTTCCGCACCTTCGGACTGGCGCAGAGCTCGGCGCCGATCGCCTTCGAATCGCCGGTGATGACGTTGAGCACGCCCTTCGGGATCCCCGCGCGCTCGCCGAGCTCGGCCATCGCGAGCGCCGAGTAGGGCGTCTGCCCCGCGGGCTTGATCACCACCGGACAGCCCGACGCGAGCGCCGGCCCGGCCTTGCGCGTGATCATCGCGTTCGGGAAGTTCCATGGCGTGATCAGCGCCGCGACGCCGATCGGCTGCTTGATGGCGACGATGCGCTTGTCGGCCCACGGCGAGGGGATGGTGTCGCCGTAGACGCGCTTCGCCTCCTCGGCGAACCACTCTATGAACGAAGCGCCGTAGGCGATCTCGCCGCGCGCCTCGGCGAGCGGCTTGCCCTGCTCGGCGGTGAGGATCTGCGCGAGGTCCTCCTGGTTCGCCATCATCAAGTCGAACCACTTGCGCAGGATCGCCGCACGCTCCTTGCCGGTCTTCGCGCGCCACGCCGGCCAGGCGCGATCGGCGGCGTCGATGGCGCGGCGCGCCTCCTCGGCGCCGAGCTTTGGCACCGTGCCGAGCACGGCCTGGGTCGCGGGATTGCGCACCGGAATGGTGTTCGCGCCGCCGACCCATTCGCCGCCGATGAAGCACTGCTCTCGAAAGAGCTTGGGATCTTTGAGGGAAAGCGAGGCCAGGCCAGCCTGGGCAGGAGCATTCATGGATTGCCTCCAAAGACGGCCGATTTTACTCCCCGCTCATAGCTAGAATGAGTCAATGAAACGGCTACTGCCCGCGGCGCTGCTCGCGATCTCTCTCGGCGCGCTCGCGCAGTATCCGCAGCGGCCGATCCAGCTCATCGTGCCTTGGGGCGCGGGCGGCGGGACCGACGCGACCGCGCGCATCCTCGGCGCGCTTCTCGAGAGCGAGCTGAAGCAGCCGGTTATCGTCGCGAACCGTGCGGGTGGCTCGGGCGTGGTCGGCCACCAGGCGATCGCCTCGGCGCAAGCGGACGGCTACACCATCGGCATGATCACGGTCGAGATCGCCATGATGCATCACGTTGGGCTCACCCCGCTCAAGCCCACCGACTACACGCCGATCGGGCTGGTGAACGCCGATCCGGCAGGCATTACCGTGCGCGCCGATTCGCCTTATAGATCGGTGAAGGAGCTGCTGAACGCCATCCGGACGAACCCGGGCAAGATGAAAGCCTCCGGCACCGCCAGGGGCGGCATCTGGCACCTCGCCATCGCGGGCTTGCTGAAGGACCAGGGAATCGATCCGAGCGCGCTGCGCTGGGTGCCTTCCAGCGGCGCGGTGCCCGGGCTGCAGGCCATGTTTGCGGGCCGCGTCGACGTCGTGCCGTGCTCGATCCCGGAAGCACGCGCGATGATCGACGCCGGCAAGGTGCGCCCGCTCGCCGTGATGGATCCGACCCCGCCTGCGCTGTATCCGAAGGTGCCGACGCTGAAGCAGGAGCTGGACACGGACTGGCAGATCGCCGCCTGGCGCGTGATCGCGGCGCCGAAGGGCCTTCCCGTCGAGGTGCAAAGGACGCTGGTTGCGGCGCTGAAGAAGTCCTACGACTCCAGGGAGTACAGGGAATTCATGGCGAGCCGCGGCTTCGGCGTGGTGTGGGCTGATCCCGCGCTCACCGCGGCCTTGATGGCCGAGTGGGACAAGAATCTCGGCGCGGCGCTCAGAGCCGTGGGACTCGCCAAATAAACCACCCAATCAGGGCCAAAACCACCAAATCAGGGACAGACCACGTTTTCTAACGTGGCCTGTCCCCCGCCAGAGTAATCCGGTGCATCACCCGCCGGTAGCCGTGGTAGTCGTTCACGGGGTTGTGCTGCACGCAGCGGTTGTCCCAGAACGCGAGCGAGCCGACGCGCCACTGGAAGCGGCACGTGAATTCCGGCCGGATCTGGTGCTGAAAGAGGAAGTTCAGCAGCGGCGCGCTCTCTTCCTTCGTCATCCCTTTGAAGCGCGCGGTATGCGCGACGTTCACGTAGAGCGCCTTGCGTCCGGTCTCCGGGTGCGTGCGCACCGCGGGATGCTCCGAAACCAATTCCTCGGCGGTGCGCGCCTGCTCGCGGACCCGATCCTCGCGCGTGCGCGATACGTCGGCGTTGGCCGAGGAATTGACCGCCACTAGCCCGTCCAGGAGCTTGCGCATTCCTTCGGACAGCGTCTCGTACGCGAGGTACTGGTTCGCGAACAGGGTGTCGCCGCCGAAGGGCGGAAGCTCGCGCGCCAGCAGCATCGAGCCCATGGGCGGCGCTTCGAGATAGGAGGTGTCCGAGTGCCAGATGCCGCCGAAGTTATGGCGCTCGTGCTCGAGCTTCTTGACCTCGATCACCTCGGGAAAGCCGTCGATGCCCCGCACGAACGGGTATTCGATCGGCTTGCCCATGCGCCGGGCGAACGCCATGAATTGCGCCGGATCGAGCGTCTGATCGCGGAAGAAGATGACTTGATGATCCACGAATGCCTTGCGTATTTCGCCAACGGTGGCCGCGCTCAGGTCCTGGTGGAGCTGAACCCCGAGGATCTCGGCGCCGAGCGCCCCCGCGATCCGGCGGATCTCCAAACGCGGCTACTCCACCTTGATGTTGGCGCTCTTGATGATGTCGGCGTAGCGCGCCTGCTCCTTGCGAAGGAACGCGCCCATCTCCTCGGGCGACATGGCGCGCGGCTCGAGGCCGAGCGTGGTGAAGCGCTCCTTGACGTCGGACGCCTGGATCGCCTTCTGGACCTCGGCCGACAGCCGCGCCACGACCTCGCGCGGCGTGCCGGGCGCGGCGGCATAGCCGATCCACGCGCCGATGTCGTAGCCGGGAAGTTCGGCCGCGGTGGCGAGCGGCGGTGCCTCGGGGAACGCCGCGCTCCCGCGCGCGAACGATACGCCCAGCATCTTGAGGCGTCCGGCGCGGACCTGCGAAGCCACCGAGGCGATCGTCTCGAGCGTGTAGTCGATCTGCCCGTTCATGATGTCGGTGAGCGCAGGCGCGCTGCCCTTGTAAGGCACGTGGCGCGCCTTGATGCCGGCCATGGAATTGAAAAGCTCGGCGACGAGATGCGCGGTCGCGCCGGTTCCGGAGGACGAGAAGGTGAACTTGTCCGGATTGGCGCGCAGCAGCGCGACGAACTCCTTCGCGTTCGACGCCGGGAAGTCGGGCCGGGTGACCAGCGCATAGGCGTTGACGCACATCAAGCTCACCGGCTGCAGATCCTTAAGCGGATCGTAGGGAACCTTCTGCAGGCTCGGCATGATCGAAACCGGGCCGCTGGAAGCCGCAAGCAGCGTGTAGCCGTCGCCCGCGCTCTTCGCCACGATGTCGGTGCCGATCGAGCCGCCGGCGCCCGGCTTGTTGTCGATGACGAAGGGCTGGCCGAGCGATTCCTGCAGCTTCTGCGCCACGACGCGCGCCGCGATGTCCGTCGCCTGGCCGGGCGGCCACGGCACCACGACCCTGACCGCCCGGGTCGGGTACGCCTGCGCCCATGCCGCGCCGGCGACGAGAAAAGAGATCAAAAACGCGGTGAAACGGTTCATTCCGGTGTTCTCCGAGGTGTTGTTCGAGGTGTTTTTCTATTACTCGATTCTGATGTTCGCGTTCCTGATGATTTCGCCGTAGCGATCCTGCTCCCGGCGCATGTACGCGGCCATTTCCTCCGGCGTGGTCGAGACCGCGTCCAAGCCGAGGCTGACCATGCGCTCCTTCAGGTCGTCGTTCGCCAGCGCCTTGCGGATTTCTCCGGAAAGGCGCACGACGAATTCGTGCGGCGTTCCGGCGGGCGCGGCGTATCCGATCCAGCCCGCGATGTCGTACTGCGGCAGCCCGGCGCTTTCAGCGAGCGGCGGCACGTCCGGCAGCGCGGCCGAGCGCCGCGCAGTGGAGACGCCGAAGGTCTTCACGCGTCCGGACTTGATGTGGGACGCAGTGGCCGCGACCGTCTCGATGGCGTAGCCGATCTCCCCGTTCATGACGTCGGCGAGCGCCGGCGCGCTGCCCTTGTACGGTACGTGGCGCGCCTGGACCTGCGCCATCGCGTTGAAGAGCTCGGTCACGAGGTGCGCGGTGGCGCCGGTGCCCGAAGTCGCAAAGGTGTACTTGCCGGGGTTCGCCCTGAGCAGAGCGACGAACTCCTTCGCGTTCGCCGCCGGGAAGGAGGGATGCGTGACCAGCGCGAACGGCGTCACTGCGACCATGCTCACGGGCGCGAAGTCCTTGAGCGGGTCGTACGGGATCTTCTGCAGGTTCGGCATGATCGAGAGTGGTCCGCTGGAAGCGGCGAGCAGCGTGTAGCCGTCCGCGGGGCTCTTCGCGACGATGTCCGAGCCGATCGCCCCGCCGGCGCCCGGCTTGTTCTCGATGACAAAGGCCTGGCTGAACGATTCCTGCAGCTTCTGTGCGACCACGCGCGCGGCGATGTCGGTCGCCTGGCCCGGCGGCCAGGGCACGACGACCCTCACCGGACGATTCGGATACGCCTGCGCCAATGCTGCGCCAGCGGCGAAAAAGGAAATCAGAAATACGCTGAAACGGGCGGCGAGCGCGGCAAGGATTCGCATCGGTCCTCCTCCTCAGAAGGAGCCGACATTCTAGAACGTGCCGGGGTACAGGCCGCCATCCATGAGGAGATTCTGACCGGTGATGAAGCCGGCTTGGGCGCTGCACAAGAACGCGCAGGCGTCGCCGAACTCCTCGATCGTGCCGAAGCGCCCGGCGGGATTCGCTTCGGTGCGCACCCGACGCAGCTCTTCCACGCTTTTCCCCGTTTTCTTCGCATTGAACTCGAGGTTTCCGCGCAGCCGGTCGGTCTCGAAAGGCCCCGGCAGCAGGTTGTTGATCGTGACGTTGTGGCGCACGGTGGTGCGCGACAGGCCCGCGATGAAGCCGGTGAGGCCGGTGCGCGCCCCGTTCGACAGGCCGAGCTCGGGAATCGGCGCTTTCACCGCGCCCGAGGTGATGTTGACCACGCGGCCGAACTTCCTCGCGATCATCCCGTCGACCGACGCGCGGATGAGGAGAATCGGCGTGATCATGTTCGCGTCGACCGCCTTCACCCACGCGTCGCGGTCCCAGTCGCGAAAGTCGCCAGGCGGCGGGCCGCCCGCGTTGTTCACCAGGATGTCGGGCGCCGGCGCCGCCTTGAGCGCGGCCTCGCGTCCTTGCGATGTCGTTATGTCCCCTTCCACCGCCGTCACGTTGACCCCGAATTTTTTTCTTAATTCGTTCGCCGTGGCTTCGAGCGCGTCCTTGCCGCGCGCGGTGATGACGAGGTTGACACCCTCCCGCGCGAGCGCCATCGCGCAGCCCTTGCCGAGGCCCTTCGATGCCGCGCACACCAGCGCGGTCCTGCCGCGAATTCCGAGATCCATGCTTCAGCTCCTTTTGAGTGAGACGAGCAGCACGCCGAAAATGACGAGCGCCGCGCCCGCCGCCTGGCGCACGCCGAAGGGCTCGTCGAGCCCGGCCGCGCTCATGACGGCGACGCTGACCGGACTGATGGCGCCGATGAGCGCGAACTCCGTTGCGCCGATGCGCCTCAGCGCCTCGGCCTGCAGGAAGACCGGCACCACGGTGCTCAGCGTTCCGAGGATGGCGGCGTAAAGCCACACCGCAGGCGGCAGCTCGAGCGCTCCGGCCCCGTCGATCGCGAAGAATTGCACCACGGCGGGAGCCGTGGCAACCGCCATGCTGTAGGCCGTGAAGCGCATCGAGCCGACGCGCTTGACGAGCTGGCTCCCGGCGACAAGGTATGCCGCGTAGCAGAAGGCCGAGGCGAAGACGAGCAGCACGCCGAGGATGAAGAGCTCGCCTTCGGGCGTCGCGCCGACCTGGTTGGAGAGAACGAGCGCGATGCCGAAATACGTCAGCACCAGCGCCGCGAGCTGCGTCAGCGTCGGTCGCTTGCGCAGAAAGATGAACGACAGCACCAGCACGAGCGTCGGGTACAGAAAGAGGATCAGCCGGCCGGTGCCCGCGCCGACGAACTGCAGGCCGATGAAGTCGAGAAAGCTCGCCAGGTAGTAGCCCAGGAAACCGAGCCCCGCGACCCCCGCCCAGTCTCGCGGCGTGAGGGGTGGCTCCTGGCGGCGCAGCCACCAGCCGATGACGAGGAAGAAGGGCAGCGAGATCATCATCCGCAGGAAGAGCAGCGTGGTCGGCGTCACCGGGGCGGCCGCGTAGGCGAGCTTGATGAGGATCGGCCGCAGCGAGAACGTGAGCACGCCGAGGACGGCGAAGGCGATGCCCCAGCCGCGATAGGTCGCGGCGCTCAGGGCCGGCTACTCAACGTTTTTTCCCGCCGAGGATCGACCCCAGCACGCCGCGCAGCACCTGCCGGCCGAGCTCGGAGCCGATGCTGCGGGCGGCGCTTTTCGTCACCGCCTCGATGATTCCCTGCGTCTGGCGCCCGCCGCGCGGCCCGGTGCGGCCGAAGAGGATGTCGTGCACCGGGTCGTGGACCGGGTTCGCGCTTTCCTCCGGCTGCGCCGGCTTCGCCTCGGTGCGGCCCTTCAATTTCTCGTAGGCGGATTCCCGGTCCACCGCCTTCTCGTAGTGGCCGAAGACGTCGGAGGACTGGATGAGCTTCGCGCGCTCGTCGTCGGTGATGGGCCCGATCTGGCTCCCGGGCGGCACGACGAACGCGCGCTCGACCATGCAGGGGGTGCCCTTTTCGTCGAGCAGCGAGACCAGCGCCTCGCCCACGCCGAGCTCGGTGATCGCCTTCTCGGCGTTGAGCTTCGGGTTGGGCCGCAGCGTCTCGGCCGCGGTCTTCACCGCCTTCTGGTCGCGCGGGGTAAAGGCGCGCAGCGCGTGCTGCACGCGGTTGCCGAGCTGACCGAGCACCGTCTCGGGCACGTCCAGCGGGTTCTGGGTCACGAAGTAGACGCCGACGCCCTTGGAGCGGATGAGCCGCACCACCTGCTGGACCTTCTCGAGCAGCGCCTTGGGCGCCTCGCTGAAGAGGAGGTGTGCCTCGTCGAAGAAGAACACGAGCTTCGGCTTCTCCGGATCGCCGACCTCGGGCAGGTGCTCGAAGAGCTCGGAGAGCAGCCACAGGAGGAAGGTCGAATAGAGCTTGGGCGAATGCATGAGCTCGCCGGCGGCGAGGATGTTCACCACCCCCTTGCTGCCTCGCGTCTGCATGAGATCGCCGATGTCGAGCATCGGCTCGCCGAGGAACTTGGCGCCGCCCTGCGTCTCGAGCGCCAGCAGGCCGCGCTGGATCGCGCCGATCGAGGCGGTCGAGACGTTGCCGTAGGCGGTCTTGAACTGCGCGGCGTTGTCGCCCACGTGCTGGAGCATCGCGCGCAGATCCTTGAGGTCGAGCAGCAGCAAGCCCTGGTCGTCGGCGATCTTGAACACCAGCGCGAGGACGCCTGCCTGCGTCTCGTTCAAGTCGAGCATGCGGCCCAGCAGCAGCGGCCCCATGTCGGAGACGGTGGCGCGCACAGGATGGCCGGCGCTTCCGAACACGTCCCAGAACACCGCCGGGCAGCCCTCGACGGGCACGGAGACTTTGAGCGACTTGAGCCGCTCGGCCACCTTCGGATTGGCGCCGCCGGCCTTGGCGACGCCCGAGAGGTCGCCCTTCACGTCGGCCATGAACACCGGCACGCCGATCTCCGAGAAGCGCTGCGCCAGCGCCTGCAGCGTCACGGTCTTGCCGGTGCCGGTGGCGCCGGTGATGAGCCCATGGCGGTTCGCGAGAGCCGGCAGGAGCACGAGCTCCGTCTTGTCGTTCTTGGCGATGAGCAGAGGCGACGGCATGGCGCCGAATGTTACCTTTAGAATTGGCGTCATGGCGGGTCACAGCAAATGGGCGAACATCAAGCACCGCAAGGCGGCCGCGGATGCGAAGAAGGGCAAGGTCTTCACCCGGCTCATCAAGGAAATCACCGTCGCCGCCAAGCTCGGCGGGGGCGATCCCAACAGCAACCCGCGCCTGCGCCTCGCGGTCGACAAGGCCCGCGAGGCCAACATGACCAAGGACAGCGTCAACAACGCGATCAAGCGCGGCAGCGGCGCGCTCGAGGGCGTCACCTACGAGGAGGCGCGCTACGAAGGCTACGGCCCCGGCGGGGCCGCGGTGCTGGTCGACTGCCTCACCGATAACCGCACGCGCACCGTGGCGGAGGTGCGCCACGCGTTCACGAAGAATGGCGGCAACCTCGGCTCCGACGGCTCGGTCGCCTACCTCTTCAAGCACGTCGGGCAGTTCGTGTTCGCCCCCGGTACCAGCGAGGACCGGGTGATGGAGACGGGCCTCGAGGCCGGTGCGGAGGACCTGATCGCGAACGACGACGGCTCGGTCGAGCTCATCTGCGCGCCGGGCGATTTCGCCGGCGTCAAGGCGGCGCTGGAGAAGGCGGGCCTCAAGGCCGAGCTTGCCGAAATCATCATGAAGCCGTCCGCCGAGGCCCAGCTGAAGGGTCCCGAGGCGGCGCGCATGCGCGAGCTCGTCGACGCGCTGGAAAACCTAGACGACGTGCAGGACGTCTACACCACCGCGGTGATCGACTGACCGGATGATCCACTGAGAATTCTCGGCATCGATCCCGGCCTGCAAATCACCGGCTTCGGCGTAATCGAGAGCGCCGGACGCAAGCTCCGCTACGTGACGAGCGGCTGCGTGAAGTCCGGCGAGGGCGACCTCGCGCAACGCCTCAAGGCGATCCTCGAAGGTCTGAACCAGATCATCGCCGCGCACGGCCCGCTCGAGGTCGCGGTCGAGAAGGTGTTCGTCAACGTCAATCCGCAGTCGACCCTGGCGCTCGGCCAGGCGCGCGGCACGGCAATCTGCGCCGCGGTGCTGGCCGGCCTGCCGGTCGCCGAATACACCGCGCTGCAGGTGAAGCAGTCGGTGGTGGGCAACGGCCACGCCCGCAAGGAGCAGGTCCAGCACATGGTGCGGCGCCTGCTGGCGCTTCCCGGCGAGCCCTCGCCCGACGCCGCCGACGCGCTCGCCTGCGCCATCTGCCATGCGCATGGCGCACAACTTGGTTCGATTTCCACCAGGGGTCTTCGCCTTAGAAGAGGAAGACTCGGATGATCGGGCGGCTGAGCGGACGGCTGGTGGCCAAGAATCCGCCGCAGGTGCTCGTCGACGTCGCGGGCGTTGGCTACGAGGTCGACGTGCCGATGAGCACCTTCTACAGCCTGCCCGCGACCGGCGATCCGGTGACGCTCCACACGCATCTCGTCGTGCGCGAGGATGCGCACACGGTGTATGGATTCGCGACGCTCGAAGAGCGCGCGGCGTTCCGCCAGCTCATCCGCATCTCCGGCATCGGCGCCCGCACCGCGCTCTCGGTCCTCTCCGGGCTTTCGGTCGCCGACCTCGCGCAATCGATCGCGCTCCAGGATGCGGGGCGCCTGACGCGCATCCCGGGCATCGGGAAGAAAACGGCGGAGCGGCTGCTTCTCGAGCTGAAAGGCAAGCTCGCGGAGGTCAGCGCCCCGGCGCAGGAGCGGCCGAGCGACGTGGTGAATGCGCTTCTTGCGCTGGGCTACAGCGAGAAAGAAGCGCATTCAGCAATCAAAGGTCTTGCGCCGGGCGTTCCGGTGGCCGAAGGTATCCGCGCCGCGCTCAAGGCATTGGCAAAATAAAAGGAGACGTCTATGACCAGGAAGGGATCGATTGCAACGGTGCTCGCCATGGCCGCGATGCTCGGCTGCGGCGGCGCGCTCGCGCAGAAGCAACCTGCTGACACCGGCTGGTACGCCGGCGCTTCGCTTGGAAGCGCCGATCTCGGGCCGGACAGCGATACCGCGTTGAAGATCTTCGGCGGCTACCAGATCAACCGCAGCTTCGCCGCCGAGTTCGGTTACTCGGATTTCGGCGACGCGACTGCGGGAGGCAGGGAGGTTAAAGCGAACGCGTGGGAGCTCATCGGCCTCGGCAAGTTTCCGCTCGGCAATCAGTTCTACATTTACGGCCTTGCCGGTCTCGCCAAGATCAAGACCGAGGCCACGGTCAACGGGCTGCGCGTTTCGGACGACAGCACGGAGCTCACTCTCGGGTTCGGCGGGCAGTACGACTTCAATCCGAAGCTAGGCGCGCGCCTGCAGTGGCAGCGCTACGACGCGAGCAATGAAGTCGACGTCGTGAGCGTCGGCTTCCTATACAAGTTCTAATCGGTCTGCATTTTGCAGTAGCGCGGCGACAGCGATCCTCGTTACAGGTTCCCGAAAGTTTTGAAACAGGCGTTGTGGCTGCCGCACAACAGCGCGACTGGCCGATAACACTTTTAGCGAACCTATTGCGTAGGGTCACCCATCGAGAAAGTTGGGGAGGGTAACCTTTGGACGCAATGTCGCAACTCCTTTTGAAGGATTCCCCATGCTGATGCAAAAGAAAGTTCTCGCTGCAACGGTTGTCGCAGCTTTCGCCGCGCTACCGACGCTCGCCATGGCGCAAGCCAGGGGCGGCAATTCGGATCTCGGCTTCTACGCCGGCGCATCGGTCGGCCAATCGAAATCCGATTGCCCCTCCGGCGGCAGCTCCTGCGATGACAAGGACACGGCGTACCGCATCTTCGGCGGCTACAAGTTCCATCCCAATATCGCGGTCGAGGGCGGCTATGCTCCTCTCGGTGAAACATCGACTGGCGTGGGGACACTCGGGAACGTTACGGCGGAAGCGAACGCCTGGGATATCGTCGGCGTAGGGATGTGGCCGCTCGGGAATAACTTCTCGATCTTCGGCAAGCTTGGCTTCTACAACGCCGAAGTCAAGCTCGGTGGTGCCCTTTCGGGCAAGAAGACCACCACCGACCTGACCT
>Ga0075426_10000142_pt1 | contig 47042 bp, 50 predicted proteins | sample SoiMethybrSBSTD5_FD_75304 | JGI IMG/M metagenome (GOLD analysis project Ga0075426, IMG submission 75304) | Bulk soil microbial communities from a Populus tree surrounding site in Tennessee, USA - Soil MetaG P. TD hybrid SBSTD5 | ecosystem: Environmental > Terrestrial > Soil > Tree plantation... | reverse complement strand
AGAATGGGGGAAGTATCACGAGCAAACCGAGCGCCATGTGCAGATTTTGCATGACGTTTGCGCGCAGCTGCAGATCGATCCGGACCAGCAGACCCCGGGCCGCAAGATCGTGCACGACATGGGCCAGTCCCTCGTCAAGGCCATGGAAGCGGCGCTCGCCAGCGGCGATAAGGAGCAGGCGGAGTGCACGGCGTGCGACTGCGTCGTACTGGCCGAGACCAAGGACCACGCCAACTGGGAGGTGATCGGCGAGGTCTCGAAGAAGCTCACGGGCGCCGAAGGCAAGGCGCTCAAGGATGCCTACGCCGAGGTCGAGGACCAGGAGGACGAGCACCTTTACCATTCCCGCGGCTGGATGCGCGAGCTCGAGCTGCAGATGCTGGGGCTGAAGGCCGTCCTGCCGCCGCCCGAGGAGCGCAAGCATGTGAAGACGGCCGTCAGCGCGGCGCGTGCCGAGCACCAGCGCGGAAAAATGCGCTAAAAGAAAAGCCCGCCGTGCGGCGGGCTTTTTCCTCCTCCGCCTCGAAAAGGATTACTTCAGCGCCGCCTCCACGGCCCGCTTCGCCATCACGGTGATCAGATGGGCGCGGTATTCGGGCGAGGCGTGCAGGTCGTTGTTCAGGCCGTCGGCCTTGACCTTGATGCCGGCGACCGATTCCGGCGCGAACTTTTGCGACAGGGCCTTCTCCATCTCGGCCTGGCGGAAGGCGCACGCCCCGGCGCCGGTGACGCCGACGCGTACGGCTCCGTTACCAAAGTCCGCCACGAACACGCCGACCAGCGCGAAGCGCGAGGCCGGGTTCTTGAATTTCATGTAGGCGGCGCGCTTCGGCGCGGGGAAAGCGACCTGCGTGATGAGCTCGCCCGGCTCGAGCGCGGTCTCGTAGAGGCCCTTGAAGAACTTGTCCGCTTCGATCTTGCGCTTGTTGGTCGTGATCGTCGCGCCCAGGCCGAGCACCGCGGCCGGGTAGTCCGCCGCGGGGTCGCTGTTGGCGAGCGAGCCGCCGATGGTCCCCATGTGGCGCACCTGCCGGTCGCCGATGATGCCGGCGAGCTGCGCGAGCGCCGGAATTGCCTTCTGCACCGCGGGGGATGCCGCGACGTCGGCGTGCCGCACCATGGCGCCGATGGTGACCGAGCCGGCGTCGCCGGACAGCGCCTTGAGGTCGCTGATGGCGGCGAGATCGATGAGATCGCTCGGCGAGGACAGGCGCAGCTTCATCGCCTGCACCAGGCTCTGCCCGCCGGCGAGATAGCGGCCTTCGGATTTCTGCGCGCCCAAGGCGAGGGCATCCTTGGTGGTGGACGGACGGTGATACTCGAATGCATGCATGGGTGTGTTCTCCTAGGCTGCTTTTCTCTGGAGCGTGCGCCACACGGTCTGCGCGGTCGCGGGCATCGCGAGGTCCTTGACCCCGAGCGCGTCGGTGAGCGCGTTCATCACCGCCGCCGGCGCCCCGATGGCGCCCGCTTCGCCGCAGCCCTTCACTCCGAGCGGGTTGTGCGTGCAGGGCGTCTCGCGCGTGTCGATCTTGAAGCTCGGCACATCGCCGGCTCTCGGGATGCAGTAGTCGGCGAGCGAGCCGGTGACGAGCTGCCCGCTGTCGTCGTAGCGGCAGCCCTCGGTGAGCGCCTGGCCGATGCCCTGCGCGAGGCCGCCGTGCACCTGGCCCTCGACGATCATCGGGTTGATCACCTTGCCGAAGTCGTCCACGGCGGTGAACGAGGCGATCTCCGTGGCGCCGGTGTCGCGGTCCACTTCCACCTCGCAGACATAGGTGCCTGCCGGGAAGGTGAAGTTGGTCGGATCGTAGAAGGCGTTCTCGTTCAGCCCGGGCTCGAGCTTGTCGAGCGGATAGTTGTGCGGCACGTACGCGGCGAAGGCGACTTCGCCGAAGGCCTTCTGCTTGTCGGTGCCGGCGACCTTGAACACGCCGCGGTCGTACTCGATGTCGGCTTCCGCGGCCTCCATGAGATGCGCCGCGATCTTCCTGCCCTTGGCGACGATCTTGTCCAGCGCTTTCACGATCGCCGTGCCGCCGACGGCGAGCGACCTCGAGCCGTATGTGCCCATGCCGAAGAGGATCTTCGAGGTATCGCCGTGCACGATCTCGACCGCCTCGAGCGCCAGCCCCAGCCGGTCGGCGACGACCTGGGCGAAGGTGGTCTCGTGTCCCTGGCCGTGGGAGTGCGAGCCGGTGAACACCGTCACCGTGCCGGTGGGATGCACGCGGATCTCGCCCGCCTCGAACAGGCCCGCGCGCGCGCCGAGGCTGCCGGCGACGTTCGACGGCGCGATGCCGCAGGCCTCGATGTAGCAGGCGTAGCCGATGCCTCGCAGCTTGTTTTTGTTCAACGATTCCTGTTTACGCTTTTCAAATCCCGAAACGTCCGCCATGTCGAGAGCGGCGCTCAGCGTCGCCTCGTAGTTCCCCGTGTCGTAGCACAGCGCGACCGGCGTCTGATAGGGGAAGGCCTTGATGAAGTTGCGCCGCCGGATCTCGACCGGGTCGAGCTTGAGCTCGCGCGCGGCGGTTTCGACGAGCCGCTCGACCACGTAGGTCGCCTCGGGCCGGCCGGCGCCGCGGTAGGCGTCCACCGGCGTGGTGTTGGTGAACACCGCGTTGACCTCGCAGTAGATGAGCGGGGTGGTGTACTGGCCGGCGAGCAGCGTCGCGTACAGGATCGTCGGGATGCACGACGCGAAGGTCGAGAGATACGCGCCGAGGTTGGCGGTGGTCTTGACTCGCATGGCGAGGAACTTGCCGTTCTTGTCGAGCGCAAGCTCGGCCACCGTCACGTGGTCGCGCCCGTGCGCATCGGACACGAAGGCCTCGCTGCGGTCGGAGGTCCACTTCACCGGCCGGTTGAGCTGCTTCGAGGCCCAGGTGACGACCACGTCCTCCGGGTAGAGGTAGATCTTCGAGCCGAAGCCGCCGCCCACGTCGGGCGCGACCACCCGCACCTTGTTCTCCGGCAGCCCGAGGACGAAGGCCGTCATGAGCAGGCGCTCGACGTGCGGGTTCTGGCTCGCCACGTAGAGCGTGTAGCCGTCGTCGGCGCGCGAGTACGACGCGTTCGCCGAGCGCGGCTCGATTGCGTTGGGCACGAGGCGGTTGTTCACGAACTCCAGCTTCGTGATGTGACTGGCTTTCGCAAAAGCAGAATCAACGGCTGCTTTGTCGCCCAGCGCCCACACGTAGCAGGAGTTGTCCGGCGCGATGTCGTGCAGCGCGGCGGCCCCCTTCGCCTTCATGCCGTCGGTGACCGCGGGAAGCACCTCGTAGTCCACTTCGATCAGCTCGGCCGCGTCGCGCGCCTGCGCCGCCGTCTCGGCGATGACGACGGCGACGCGCTCCCCGACGTGGCGCACCTTGCCCTGGGCGAGGGCCGGGTAGGGCGGCTCCTTCATCGGCTGGCCGTTGACGTCGGTGATGAGCCAGCCGCAAGGCAGGCCGCCCACCTTGGCCGCGGCGAGATCCGCGCCGGTGTACACGGCGAGGACCCCAGCAGATTTTTTGGCATCATCAGTTTTTATGTTTTTTATGTGGGCATGCGCATGCGGCGAGCGCAGGAACGCGGCATGGCTCTGGCGCGGCAGCGCGACGTCGTCGGTGTACTGCCCGGCGCCGGTGAGGAAGCGATAGTCCTCCTTGCGCTGGATGCGCGCGCCGATCAGCGGGGCGTTCATATCTTTCCTCCCATCGCCCGGGCGCCGGCCATGATGCTTTTCACGATGTTGTGATAACCGGTGCAGCGGCAGAGGTTGCCCTCGAGGCTTTCGCGCACTTCCTTCTCGGTGGGATTCGGATGGCTCCTGGCGAAATCGAGCGCGTTCATGACCATGCCCGGCGTGCAGAAGCCGCATTGCAGGCCGTGGTTCTCCTTGAAGGCCTGCTGCATCGGATGGAGCGTGCCGTCGGGCTTCGCGACGCCCTCGATCGTCATGATGTCGGCGCCTTCGGCCTGCATGGCGACGATCGAGCAGCTCTTGATGGCGCGGCCGTTCATCAGCACGGTGCACGCGCCGCACTGCGCAGTGTCGCAGCCGACGTGGGTGCCGGTGAGACGCAGGTTCTCACGGATGAAGGTGACCAGCAGCGTCCGCGCCTCGACCTCGGCTGAAGCGGATTTGCCATTGACCTTCATGGATACCTTGACCGACATGCAAGCCTCCGGGGGGGTAGGGTGCCTTCTGAAGAGGAGCCATCCTAGCCCCGCCGTCGCGGGGCGGCAATGGTGCGCTGCGAAAGCCGCGCGCATAATGGCGAATCGCTTATCATCCGGAATCCCTCTATGAGACTGTTGATCGTCGAGGACGACGCCCCGCTCGCTTCGGGCCTGTCCCGCATCCTCGAGGCCGAAGGCCACGCTGTCGACGTCACCGAGCGCGGCGAGGACGCGGTGCTCGCGGCCTCGCAGGAGCACTTCGACCTGGTGATCCTGGACATCGGCCTGCCGCGCATGGACGGCTTCGAGGTGCTGCGGCGCCTGCGAGCGGCCGAGAAGCCGATCCCTGTCTTGGTGCTGACGGCGCGCGACGCGGTCGAGGACCGGGTCCGCGGCCTGGACATCGGTGCCGACGATTACATGGTGAAGCCCTTCGCCATGCCGGAGCTGACCGCGCGGGTGCGCGCGCTCCTGCGCCGCTCGCAGGCGCACGGCGGCCCGCGCATCGTGCACGGCCCGCTCGCGCTCGATACCGTGGCGCGCCGCGCCTTCCTCAGGAACGAGCCGCTCGAGCTGGCGGCGCGGGAGTGGGCGGTGCTCGAGGTGCTGCTCGCGAAGGTGGAGAAGATCGTCTCCAAGGAGGCGATCATCCAGGCCGTCGCGGGCTGGGGCGAGGACCTCTCCCCGAACGCGATCGAGGTGTACGTGTCGCGGCTGCGCTCGAAGCTCGAGCCCGCGGGGATCAAGATCCGCACGGTGCGCGGGTTCGGCTACATGCTCGAAGAGTTCAAAGCCGCCCCGCACTAGGTCGCTGGGCGATGCCCGCGCGCAGCCTACGCGCCCACCTGCTGCGCCTGCTCCTGCCGCCGATCGCGGCGCTGCTCGCCGTTGGCGCCGTGGTCGGCTATTACTCGTCGATCGAGCCGGCAAACGAGGCCTACGATCAGGCGCTCTCGGACATCGCCGCGGCGATTGCGGCGCACGTGCGCGCGAACGACAGCGATTACCGCCTCGACCTGCCGCAGGAAGTGGAGACGGCGCTGCGTACCGACCGTTACGACAAGCTGTTCTACAGCGTGCTGTCGCCGAGCGGATCGCACATCGCCGGCGACGACAAGCTGCCCGTCTCCGAGCGCAGCACGGCGTACGACGCGAGGTACAAAGGCGAGGCAGTGCGCATCGTCACCGCGCCCGCGCCGTGCGGCAGCCTGACTTGCACCGTGCTCGTCGGCGAGACCATGGTCAAGCGGACGCGGCTCGCGCGCGAGTTCCTCATTTCCAGCCTGCTGCCGGGCATCCTCATCGCGCTCGCGACGCTGGTGCTGCTGTGGTTCGGCGTGAAGCGCGGCCTGTGGCCGCTCGCGCGCCTTTCGGAGGAGCTGAAGGCGCGCTCGCCGCGCGACCTCAGCGCGATCGACGCCGCCGGCGCGCCCGAGGAGACGCGGCCCCTCGTGTCGGCGCTGAACGGCCTGCTCGAGGAATTGGCGCTCGCCGCGAGCAACCAGCAGCGCTTCCTCGCCAACGCCGCCCACCAGCTGCGCACGCCCCTCGCCGGCCTGCAGGCGCATACCGAGCTTGCCTTGGCCCAGCCGCTGCCCGAGTCGTGCCGCGCGCAGATCGAGCAGGTCCACCAGGCGACCATCCGCACCGCGCGCCTCGCGAACCAGTTGCTCGCGCTCGCCCGCGCCGAGCCGGGCGCGCGCGGAAGTTCCTCCGACGTGAACCTGCGCAGCGTGGTCGAGGCCGAGGCCGACGGCTGGGTGCACCAGGCGCTCGAGCGCGACGTCGATCTCGGCTTCGAGCTCGCCGCGGCGCCGGTGAAGGGCGACGCGCTGCTGCTGCGCGAGGCGCTCGCCAACCTCGTGCACAACGCGATCCAGTACTCGAACAACGGTGGCCGCGTCACCGTGCGCACCGGCCAGCGCGATGGCCAGTCCTTTGCCGAAGTCGAAGACGACGGTCCGGGAATTGCACCCCAGGAGCGCGAGCGCGTGCTGGAACGGTTCTACCGCGTGCCGGGCACGCGCGGCACGGGCAGCGGCCTGGGCCTCGCCATCGTGCGCGAGATCGCGGGCGGGCACGGCGCTCGCATAGACCTCACGGACGGTGCGGGCTCTCGCGGCTGCAGAGTTGCGCTAACATTTCCACATGGATAGCGTAGACATCGAAGTCTTGAGGACCGCCGAAGGCTGGCGCAAGAGCGGGCAGCGCGTTGCGCTCGGCACCATCGTCAGGACGTGGGGTTCCGCCCCCCGCCCGGTCGGAGCGATGGTCGCGATCCGCGGCGACGGCCAGATCGTCGGCTCGGTCTCGGGTGGCTGTGTCGAAGATGATCTTGTTGAAAAAATAAAAAATAATGTGGTCGCGGCGAGCAAGCCTGAGCTCATCACCTACGGCGTCACCAATGCCGAGGCCACGCGCTGGGGACTGCCGTGCGGCGGCACGCTCGAGCTCGTCATGGAGCCGCTTTCGGAAGCGAGCGGCGTGGAGGAGCTCCTGAAGCGCATCGGGACGCAGCAGCTCGTGCGGCGGCGGCTCGATCTCGAGAGCGGACGCAGCACGCTCGAGCCCGGGCGCTGGCAGGACGTGCTCGAGTTCGACGGCCGCGTGCTGACGGCCGTTCACGGCCCGCGCTGGCGCCTGGTCCTGATCGGCGCCGGACAGCTCACGCGCTACCTCGCCGAGATGGCGCATATGCTCGACTATCACGTGGCGGTAATCGACCCGCGAGACGAATACGCCGCGGGCTGGGACCTTCCGGGAGTGCCGCTCGACCGCGGCATGCCCGACGACGTGGTGCGCGAGCTGAACCTCGACGGCCACTGCGCGGTGGTCGCGCTCACGCACGATCCCAAGCTCGACGACCTGGCGCTCATGGAGGCGCTGAAGTCGGCGGCGTTCTACGTCGGCGCCATCGGCTCCAAGAAGAACAACGACGCGCGGCGCGAGCGGCTGAAGGAATTCGACGTCTCGGCCGACGAGATCGCGCGCCTGCGCGGGCCGGTGGGCCTGTACATCGGCTCCAAGACTCCGCCCGAGATCGCGCTCGCGATCCTCGCCGAGATGACCGCGGTGCGCCACGGCGTGAGCGAGCCGTCCTGGGCCGCCAAGCCCGAGCGGCGCTACGATCCTTCGGCCTGCGAAGTGAAGACCGAGACTTGAACATCGTCGGACTCCTGCTCGCCGCGGGGTCCGCGACTCGCTTCGGCTCGGACAAGCTTTTGCACCGCCTGCCGCACGGCGTGCCGATCGCCGTGCAGGCGGCGCGTCACCTGCACACCGTCGTGCCGAGTATCTACGCGGTCGTAAAGCCGGGAGCCGACGAGCTTACGCACGCTCTCGCCCCCCATTGCCATGTCATCGTCTGCGAAAACGCGGCCGAAGGCATGGGTGCGAGCCTCGCCTGCGCCGTGCGCGCGGCGGGCACGGCCGACGGCTACCTCGTCGCGCTCGCCGACATGCCGTTCGTGCGCACCGCCTCGATCGCCGCAGTGCGCGATGCGCTTGCCGCCGGCGCGCCGCTCGCGGCGCCGTACTGGCGCGCGAAGCGCGGACATCCGGTCGGAATCTCCGGCGGCTTCTTCGACCAGCTCGTTGCGCTGGGCGGTGACGAGGGTGCGAAAAGTATCCTTCAGGCGAACCAGGAGCGGCTGCTCAAAGTCCCGGTGGGAGATCCCGGCGCGATCCGCGACATCGACACGCCCGGCGACCTCGCGCCGCCACTGAATGTCTGAATCGGATAGGCAAATCGGGCTGTGACCCCGATTTCCTCACGGGCGGGCAGCGTAGAACAGGTTCACCTGGCTCTTCACGTCCAGGATGCGGAAGTCCGAGAAGCCGGCCTCCTTCAGCAGCCTCTGCGCGGCGGCGGGACCCATGCAGGTTCCCAGGCCGGGACCGCCGCGCGCGAGGGACTGCGTCATGCAGTGAAAAATGCTGAAGCCGTAGAACATCGTCGCCACCGGGTTGAGGTTGTCCTCGAGGCGGTCCGCGGCTTTGGGCTCGACCACGAAAAGCGTGCCGCCGGGCTTGAGCAGGGCGCGTACTTGCTTCAACGTTTGCAGCGGGTCGGCCAGGTCGTGGATGCAATCGCAGAGCGTGATGAGGTCGAAGCCGCCGTTCGCCCTGAGCCTGTCGGTGCCGACGGCCTCGAAGCGCACGGGAAGGCCGACCGCCGCCTTCTTCGCGCGCTCGATCGAGTGCGCGTCGGGATCGATGCCGACAATCTCGCTCTTTGGAAATGCACGCGCGAACGCGGTGCACACGCGGCCGCTGCCGCAGCCGACGTCGAGCATGCGCCCGCCGGCGTGCAGCCTGGCGACGACGTCCGGCAGCGGCTTGAGCCACTGGTCGGTGAAGCGGCTCTCGTACAGGCCGCGATTGATGAGGTCGAGCGCCGCGACGCAGTCGGGACCGAAGTCCTCGAACGGCACGCCGCCGCCCTTCTCGAAGGCCTGCGCCACGCCGGGCGCGGCGCGCAGCAGCGGCGGCACCATCTCGAACATGCCGCCGGCGAAGTGGTCGGACCCGTCCGAGGCGAGGAAGTAGGCGTGCTCGTCGGACAGCGTATGCGTCGCGGCCTTCGGGTCGTAGACGAGGTAGCCGGCGGCGGTCATGCCCTTCAGCCACTCTTCGACGTAGCGAGACTGCATGCCGGAGGCGCGCACCACATCCTCGAGCTTCATGGGTCCCCTGCCCTGCATTGCTCGGAAGAGGCCGGTGCGCGTGCCTAGGTAGACCATGCCCGCGGTCATCGCTCCCGCCATGTCGCGGAAAATCTGCTCGGCGACCGCCCTGGTTTTTTCGCGATCCATGATCAAGGATACCGGTAAAATTTGCCGATGCTATCGCCCGACCTTCTCGCCCAGTCCGACCCCGAGCTCTGGAACGCCATCCGCCTCGAAAACCAGCGCCAGGAAGACCACGTCGAGCTCATTGCCTCGGAGAACTACGTCAGCCGCCAGGTGCTGATCGCGCAGGGCAGCCAGCTCACGAACAAGTACGCCGAAGGCTATCCCGGCAAGCGCTACTACGGCGGCTGCGAATACGTCGACCTGGCCGAGTCGCTCGCCATCGAGCGAGCGAAGAAGCTGTTCGGCGCGCCATGGGCCAACGTGCAGGCGCACTCCGGCTCGCAGGCGAACCAGGCCGTGTACACCGCGGCGCTCAAGCCCGGCGACACCCTCCTCGGCATGTCGCTCGCGCACGGCGGCCATCTCACGCACGGCTCGCCGGTGAACCTCTCCGGCAAGCTCTATCGCGTGGTGTCGTACCAGCTGAACGACAGGGAGGAGATCGACTACGACGCCGCGGAAAAGATCGCGCTCGCGGAAAGGCCGAAGCTCATCGTCACCGGCGCATCGGCCTACTCGCTCGCGATCGACTGGAAGCGCTTCCGCGACATCGCCGACAAGTGCGGCGCGCTGCTGATGGCCGACATCGCGCACTACGCGGGGCTCATCGCCGTGGGCCTCTATCCGTCCCCCATGGGCATTGCCGACTTCGTCACCACCACCACCCACAAGACGCTGCGCGGGCCACGCGGCGGCATGATCTTTGGTCTGCCTGAATTTGAAAAAAACATAAACAGCTCCATCTTCCCCGGCCTGCAGGGCGGGCCGCTCATGCACGTCATCGCCGCGAAGGCCGTCGCGCTCGGCGAGGCGCTCAAGCCGGAGTTCAGGTCCTACCAGAAGAAAGTGCTGGAGAACGCGCGCACGATGGCGGCCGTGCTGACCGAGCGCGGATTGAGGATCGTCTCGGGCCGCACCGATTGCCACATGTTCCTCGTGGACCTGCGCAGCAAGGGCATCACCGGCAAGGATGCCGAAGCCGCGCTCGGCCGCGCGCACATCACGGTCAACAAGAACGCGATCCCCAACGACCCCGAGAAGCCGGCGGTCACGAGCGGCGTGCGCATCGGCTCTCCGGCCATGACGACGCGCGGTTTCGGCAAGCCGCAGGCCGAGGCGCTGGCGCACCTCATCGCCGACGTGCTCGAGCGTCCGGGCGACGACAAGAGCGTGGCGCGCGTCGCCGAGCAGATCAAGGCCCTCTGTGCGCAGTTCCCGGTATACGCATGAAGTGCCCCTTCTGCGGCTCGGACGACACCCAGGTCGTCGACACGCGGGCGAGCCTCGAGGCGAACACGATCCGCCGCCGCAGGAAGTGCGTGCAATGCGAGAAGCGCTTCACCACCTATGAAAGGGTCGATCTCAAGATGCCGCGGCTGGTGAAGAAGGACGGCAGCCGCACCGATTTCGACCGCGACAAGCTGATGGGCAGCATGATGCTCGCGCTGAGGAAGCGCCCCGTCGCCACCGAGGAGGTCGAGGGCGCGGTCGACCGCGTGATCGAACGGCTGCGCTCGCTCGGCGAGCGCGAGGTGCCGACCAGCCGGGTGGGCGACTTCGTGATCCGCGAGCTGGCGAAGCTCGACAAGATCGCCTACATCCGCTTCGCCTCGGTGTACCGCAGCTTCGAAACCCCCGACGATTTCCGCGAAGCGGTGCAGGAGATCAAGGCCACGCGAAAGAAGAAGCGCTAGGCCCGTGTACTCCGCGTTCGACGAGGCGATGATGCGCCGCGCGCTCGCTCTCGCGGAGAACGGCCTGTTCACTACCACGCCGAACCCGCGGGTCGGCTGCGTCATCACGCAGGGCGAATCGGTCGTGGGCGAGGGCTGGCACGAGCGCGCCGGAGAGCTGCACGCGGAAGCCATCGCGCTTTCACGGGCTGGAGAAGCGGCGCGGGGCGCCACCGTCTACGTCAACCTGGAGCCCTGCAGCCACTACGGCCGCACGCCGCCGTGCGCGCAAGCGCTGATCGATGCCAAAGTCGCCCGCGTGGTGGCGGCACTGCGCGATCCCGACCCGCAGGCCGCGCGCGGCGGCGACGCGCTCGCGGCGGCCGGCATCCGCTTCGAGCATGGCCTGCTCGAGGCCGAGGCGCGCGAGCTCAACCTCGGGTTCCTCTCCCGGGTGCAGCGCGGCCGGCCGTGGGTGCGCCTCAAGGTCGCCGCCACGCTCGACGGGCGCAGCGCGCTCGCGAGCGGCGCGTCGCAGTGGATCACCGGTCCCGAGGCGCGACGCGACGGCCATCGCTGGCGCGCGCGCGCGTGCGCCCTGCTCACCGGCATCGGCACGGTCACGGCGGACGATCCGCGCCTCACGGTGCGGGAAGTCGAGACCCCGCGCCAGCCGCTGCGCGTGATCGTCGACAGCCGGCTCGAAATCCCGCCCGAGGCGCAGATCCTGCGGGGCGCGAAGGTGCTCATCTTCGCGGCGCGCGCGGCGCCCGCGCCGCAGAACGCCGAGGTGGTGGTGCTGCCGAACGCGCATGGCAAGGTGGATCTGCCGCGCATGCTGGAGGAACTGGCCCGCCGCGGCGTGAACGAGCTGCACGTGGAAGCGGGCTTTCGACTCAACGGCTCGCTCGTGCGCGAGGCCTGCGTCGATGAATTCCTGGTCTACCTCAACCCGAGCTTCCTCGGCGACGGCGCGCAGGGCATGCTCGACCTGCCGGCGGTCGGCGCGCTCGAGGAGCGCCTGAAGCTGAAGCTCGTGTCGCTGGGCCGGCTAGGCGAGGACCTGCGGATTCTCGCGCGTCCCGCATAGGGCGGCGAGAAGCAGCTCGACCGCGACCCGGGCGCTGCGCCCGTCGGGGTCGAGGCGCGGCAGGTATTCGGCGAGCTCGACGGCGAGCAGCTCGGGCCGCGAGCCGAGACTGCGCAGGGCGCGGCTCAGCTCGTGCGCCCCGATTCCCTCGGGCACCGGGGTGCCCACGCCCGGCGCCTCCTCCGGTGTCACCACGTCCAGATCGATGCTGATCCCGAACCCCGAGGTTCCGGCCGTGGCGATGCCCAAGGCTTCGTCGCACACCGTGTCGAGGCCGCGCCGGCCGACTTCCTCAATGTAAAACACGCGCACGCCGAGCCGGTCGAGCCGCTCCTTTTCCTCCGGCTCGTAGCTTCGCACCCCGATCAGGGCGACGTGCTCGGGATCGACCGCGCCGGCGGACAACCCGTAGAGGTCGTCGTCCGCCTGTCCCAGCAGCCATGCGAGCGGCATGCCGTGCAGCCTGCCGGTATGGCTGGTCCCGGGCGTATGGCTGTCCATATGAGCGTCGATCCAGATGAGACCCAGCTCGCCCTGGAGCATGCGCGCGACCCCGGCCCACGTTCCCCCTGCGCAGCTGTGGTCGCCGCCGATCACGCACGGCAGGTGCGCCTGGCGCATCGCGGCCACGACCGCGGACGCGAGCGCGCCGCAGAGCTTGCTCACCGCCGCCTCCCTGCGCCGTTCCGTGGGCGAAGGATGCAGCATCGGCCCTAGCGAGATCTCGGCGCCGCCGCGCGCAAGCTCTCCCGAGAGGAGCGGAATCAGCGCCTCGGGAGCCTGGGCACAGCCGGGATCGGCGCCGCCAAGGCCCCAAGCCGCCCCGATCAACTCGATGTGTCGCTGCATCGCTACACGTAGTTCAGGCAACAACGACGCCAAAAAGCGTTCGAACGCCGAACGGCAAGCATCTTGCTGAGTCGAATCGTAACCTAGTGATGTCAAGCTCACAGGGATGAATGAGGGTATGAACGCGGCGGCGACGACGAGATGGCAGCAGTGGACGAGCTTCGGGCTCGGCCTGTGGCTCGCCATGTCGCCCTGGATCTGCGGCTACGCCGACGACCAGCAGTTTGCCACCGGCAACGCCGCGTTCATGGGCATCGCGCTCGCGCTCGCGTCGCACTTCGAGGCGAGCTTCGACCCCTGCTCGGCCGAATGGCTCAACCTCGCCGCGGGCAGCTGGCTAGCGGCCGCGCCGTTCGTCCTCGGCTTCGCGACCGCGGCCGTCCCGGCGGGCAACTCCATCGCCGTCGGCACGCTCGTGATGGCGCTCGCCGCCTCCGCGCTGTCGCTCGACAAGCAAATCGAGAAGTGGTGGCACAAGCAGTTCGCCGAGGACTGAAGGGCTAGCGCCGGCGCTTTGCGGTAACCTGCGCGCATGTTCACCGGCATCGTGCAGGCGGTCGGCGAAATCGTGCGCGCACAGCCGTTCGAAGTCGACTGCGGGGCGCTGGATATGCGCGACATCCACGCCGGTGACTCCATCTGCGTGCAAGGCGTGTGCCTTACCGTCACCTCGGTCGGTGCGCGCGGGTTCACAGCCGATGTTTCTCCCGCCACCCTCGGCGTCACTGCCGGCCTCGACCGCGAGGGTCCGGTGAACCTGGAAAAAGCCCTCGCCCTGGGCGAGCGGCTCGGCGGCCACCTCGTGGCCGGACACGTGGACGGCGTCGGGGAGGTGACGCGCTTCCAGGGCGGCGCGCTCGAGGTGCGTGCGCCGCGGGAGCTCGCGCGCTACATCGCGCGCAAGGGCTCCATCTGCATCGACGGTGTAAGCCTCACCGTCAATCGGGTGGAGGGCAGCGTTTTCGAGGTCTACCTGATCCCTCACACGCTGCAAGTCACGACGCTGGGGCGGCTGCGGCCGGGGGCGCGCGTGAACCTCGAGGCCGACCTCATCGCGCGTTACGTGGCCCGGCTCGCGGAAGCGTCGGACCTGTGAATTCCTTTATAGGGTGGTAGACGCGGCTAGCGGTAGGCTGTCGTCATGCTGACCGCGGCTGCCAGGCGCCTGGAGAACACGACCACGCTGTTTGCGCGCAAGCGGGAATTCGGCTTCGTCTGCCCCTCGTTCAGCATCGGCGTCTCCGGAGACGGATTCCTGCTGCCGCGCTCGGCGAAGCAGCTGCTGCGCCGCTCGCTCATCACCGCGAAGGTGCCGACGCGCGACATCACCGGCCGCTATTTCATGGCGGTCCACCACCAGGGGGCGCAGGTCTGCAACGTCGCCGTGATCGTCGCCTGGGCGAGCCATCCGTCCTATGCCAACGCGTTCCTCGCGGTCAAGGTACCCGACGAGCACAAGCTGCAGCGCTCGCTGAAGCCGCTCTCCGGCCAGGACGTGGAGCTCGTATTCCGGCCGCGGCTCGCGCCGCATGTGGCGCGTCCGGCCGGCCTCAGGGCATAAAAGGCAGGGCATAAAAAAAAGGGGGCGCGCCTGCGCCCCCCGAACCGGTAGAGGCGCTGGGGCGCCTCCCCTTTCCCCCGCTGATCCCCCCGCTGTCCGCGCTGCAAATTGCGACGCCACTGTCGCGCTGCGGAGACGCGGCGTCCAGCCGAATCCGCGCCGTAGCGCTGGGTGATACCGCGCGACTTGCGGCCGTGTACGCCGCGGCGTTTCGCGCGCGCGACCTTGTACGATTCGGCCCAGTTCATGAGCCGAGAAATCCGCTTCGACCCCGCGCTGCCCGTGAGCGCGCGCCGCGCCGAGATCCGGGCGGCGCTCGAGCAGCATCAGGCCATCGTAGTGTGCGGCGAGACCGGCTCGGGCAAGACCACGCAGCTGCCCAAGATCCTGCTCGAGATGGGAGGCGGCGGGCGCGGCCAGCGCATTGGCCACACCCAACCGCGCCGCGTCGCCGCCCGCAGCGTCGCGACCCGCATCGCCGAGGAGCTCGGCGCCGAGCTCGGCGGGCTGGTCGGATACAAGGTGCGCTTCCAGGACAAGGCGCGCCCGGACACCGCGATCAAGCTGATGACCGACGGCATCCTGCTGGCTGAGACCCAGGGCGACCCGCTGCTCTCGCAGTACTGGGCGCTCATCGTCGACGAAGCGCACGAGCGCAGCGTGAATATCGACTTCCTGCTCGGCTACCTGAAGAGCCTGCTCGCGCGGCGCGGCGATCTGAAGCTCGTCGTCACTTCCGCCACGATCGACGCCGCGCGCTTCTCGCAGCACTTGGGCGGCGCCCCGGTGATCGAGGTCTCGGGCAGGCTCTATCCGGTCGAGGTGCGATACCGCCCGGTAGCGGGCGACGAAGAAGACACCACGCGCGAAGAGGAGGAGCAGGCGCTCGCGGACGCGGTCGAAGAGGCCTGCCGCGAGGGCGGGGGCGACGTGCTCGTGTTCCTGCCGGGGGAGCGCGAGATCCGCGACACCGCGGACGTGCTGAGGAAGAGGAAGGTCAAAGGCGAGCTGCTGCCGCTGTACTCGCGGCTGCCCGCGGCGGAGCAGGACCGCGTGTTCAAGCCGGGGCCGGAACGGCGCATCGTGCTCGCGACCAACGTCGCCGAGACCTCGCTCACCGTGCCGCGCATCCGGTACGTGATCGACACCGGGTTCGCGCGCGTGAAGCGCTACAGCCTGCGCAACAAGGTCGAGATGCTGCGCGTGGAGCCGATCTCGAGGGCCGCGGCGACGCAGCGCTCCGGCCGCTGCGGGCGCGTGGCGAACGGCGTGTGCGTGCGGCTCTATTCGGAGGAGGACTTCGGCAAGCGGCCCGAGTACACCGACCCGGAGCTTTTGCGCTCGTCGCTCGCCTCGGTGATCCTGCGTGCGAAGAGCCTCGGTCTCGACGACATCGAGAACTTCCCCTTCCTCGATCCGCCGGGCCCGCGCGCCATCGCCGACGGGTATGCGCTGCTTCACGAGCTGAACGCGGTGGACGAAGCCAGGCAGCTGACCCCGGTCGGACACGAGCTCGCGCGCCTGCCGCTCGACCCGCGCGTGGCGCGCATGCTGGTGGCCGCGCGCGATGAGGGCTGCCTGGACCAGGTGCTGATCATCGCCGCCGCGCTCTCGGTGCAGGATCCGCGCGAGCGGCCGCTCGACCAGGCGGGCGCGGCCGACGAGCGCCACGGCGCGCACGCCGACGAGCGCTCCGATTTCCTCGGCTTTCTCAAGCTTTGGCGAATGCAGGGCGAGCCAGGGCTGCGGCGGCTGTGCCGCGAGAACTTCCTTTCCTATCCGCGCATGCGCGAGTGGCGTGACGTCCATTCGCAGCTCGAGGAGGTGCTCGCGGAGCTGAAATGGCCGCGTTCCTCGGTGGACCCGGAAAAGGGCCACCGCAGCATCCATCGCGCGCTGCTCGCGGGGCTGCTCGGCAACATCGGCATCCGGGACGAAGGCGGGGATGCGCCGGCGGCGTACACCGGGGCCCGCGGCATCAAGTTCTGGGTCCACCCGGGCTCCTGGGCGCGCAAGCGAGGCAAGTGGCTGGTGGCGGCGGAGCTCGTCGAGACTACCCGGCTCTTCGCGCGCTGCGTAGCCGGCATCGACCCGAAATGGCTCGAGGACATCGGCGCGCATCTCATCCGGCGCGAGCGCCAGAACCCGCACTGGGAAAAGAGCCGCGGGCAGGTAATCGCCCTGGAGCGCGGCACGATTTACGGAGTGCCGGTGTATTTCGACCGGCGGGTGCCGTTCGGGCCGCTCGATCCGAAGCTGGCGCGCGACATCTTCATCCAGTCGGCGCTGGTGGAAGGCGCACTCGAAACGCGCGCCCCGTTCCTCGCCCACAATCGGCGGCTGGTGGCCGAAGTCGAGCGTCTCGAGCACAAGTCGCGCCGCCCGGACATCCTGGTCGACGCGGCGCTGATCCATGCCTTCTACGACGCGCGCATACCGCCGGGGGTCAATAGCGCAGCCGACTTCGAGCGCTGGCGCGCGCAGGCGGAACGCGCGCAGCCGAAGCTGCTGCACCTCTCGCGCGACGAGCTCATGCGTCATGAGGCGGCGGGCATCACCAGCGAGAATTTCCCGCCGACGCTCGAGCTCGGTCCCAACCGGTTCGCGCTCGAGTACCACTTCGAGCCGGGCTCGGCGCGCGACGGTGTCACCATGACCGTGCCGCTGCCGCTGCTCAACCAGGTTCCGGCGGCGCGCGCAGAATGGATGGTTCCCGGGCTGCTCAAGGAGAAGGTGCGGGCGATGGCGAAATCGGTGCCCCAGCGCCTGCGCCACAAGCTCGGCGCGCTGGACGACTTCAGCGACCGCTTCGTGGACGCCGAGAGGCCGGCGGACTTCCCGCTCGCCGCGGTCATGGCGCGCTACATCCGCGCTGAAACCGGGGTCGAGGTGCCGGTCGACGCCTTCCGGGGGGACTCGGCGCCGCCGCACCTGCACATGAATTTCCGCGTCGTCGACGACCACGGGCGCCAGCTCGGGATGAGCCGCGACCTCGGCGCCCTCAAGCGCGAGCTCGGCGGGGAAACCGAGCGCATCCTCCAGGCGCAGTCGCAGCCGGCGGGCGCCCAGCGCCACACGGGATGGACGATGGGCGATCTTCCCGAGCTGATGGAGCTCGAGCGCGACGGGCAGACGCTCATCGGCTACCCCGCCCTGGTGGACGCGCAGGACGCCGTCGTGCTGCAGGTGTTCGACTCACCCGAGAAGGCGCACGAGGCGCACCGGGCCGGCGTGCGCCGCCTTTTCGCCATCGCCTTTCGCGACCGCATCCGGGATGTGGAGCGCGGCCTCGCCAAGGACGTCGTGCTGGGGCCGCTGAAGGACGACATCGTCGTCGCCGCGCTCGAGCGCACCTTCCTTGCCGAGTCGGCGCCCACGCTCCAGGCCGATTTTGCGCGGCGGGTGGAGCAGGGCCGCAGCCGCTTCAACCTGATCGCGCAGGAGATCGCGCGGACGGCGTCGGCCATCCTCGCCGAGCGGGCCGCGCTCGGCAAGAAGCTCGCTGCGCTCGAGCGTGGCTTCCCGCACGCCGCGCGCGACGTGCGCGAGCAGCTCGATCGGCTGCTGCCTCCGGGATGGCTCGCGCGCACGCCCTGGGAACGGATGGAACACGTTCCGCGCTATCTGAAGGCGGCCTCCCTGCGCCTGGACAAGGTCCGCGCCGACCCGGCGCGCGACGCGCGCCTCGCCGCGGATGTCGCGAGCCTGGAGCAGCCGTATCGCAGGGAGTCGGCCCTCCGCGCGAGGCAGGGTGCCGAGAACGCCGGCTTCGCCCAGTACCGCTGGCTGCTCGAGGAGCTGCGGGTCTCGCTCTTCGCCCAGGAGCTGAAAACGCCGGTGCCGGTCTCCGTCAAGCGGCTGTCGAAACTGTGGGAGACTTTGCGCCGATGAACGTCGCCGGCGCGCTGCTCTACGGGTTCGCCAATCTGCTCCATCCCCGCATGCTCTGGCTCATGGTCTGGCCGATGCTGGTGTCGCTCGTCTTCTGGGGCGCCGTCGCGGCCGCCTTCTGGGACCGGCTCGCCGCGGCGCTGGCAGCGCTGTTCCAGCGCTGGCTCGAGCCCGCGGCAGGGTTCCTGCACCTCGACCTCGGTGGCGCCACGGCGATCGCGGCCTACGTCGTGCTCGTGCTGCTGCTCGTGCCGCTCGTCTATCTCACGGCGCTTTTCATCCTGGGCGCCTTCGGCATGCAGAAGATGGTCGCCCACGTGGCGCAGCGCTCGTTCCCGGCGCTCGAGCGCAGGCGCGGCGGCACCGTGGCCGGCAGCGTGTGGAACGGCGTCGCCGCGCTCGGAGGAATGGTGGCGCTGTTCCTGATCACTCTGCCGCTGTGGCTGCTGCCGCCGCTGTGGCCGCTGATTCCGCTCGCGATCTTTGCCTGGACGAACCAGAAGCTGCTGCGCTACGACGCGGTGAGCGAGCACGCCGGCTCCGCCGAGATGGCGAGTCTTTTCCGCGAGCGCCGCGGGGCCCTGCTGGTGCTCGGGCTGCTGTTCGCCCTGCTCGCGTATGTGCCCTTCGTCGGCTTCATCGCGCCGGTGCTCTTCGGCCTCGCCTTCATCCGTTATCTGCTCGGGGCGCTCCAGGAGCTGCGCGCCGCCGGACCCGATTGATCGAGGCTATGATGCTCATGCGAACAAAAGATTGGGCCTCAGGGATGCGGCTGCGTAGACTCTCTGCATTCCCCATTTGCCTATCTGGATTGGAGCCCACAGTGTTCGAGAATCGCGCAGGACAAAAAATTCCCCAGGCGAGCTTCCGCACGCGCACCGAAAGCGGCGACTGGAAGACGCTGACCACGGATGAGCTCTTCAAGGACCAGGCCGTGGTCGTGTTCTCGCTGCCGGGCGCCTTTACGCCGACTTGCTCGTCGACGCACGTGCCGCGCTACAACGAGCTCGCGCCGGCCTTCTTCGCCAACGGCGTCGACCGCATCGTGTGCGTGTCCGTGAACGACGCGTTCGTCATGAACGAATGGGCGCGCGCGCAGGAATGCGGCAACATCACGATGATTCCCGACGGCAACGGCGAATTCACCGCGAAGATGGGCTTGCTCGTGGACAAGAGCGAGCTCGGCTTCGGCAAGCGCTCGTGGCGCTATTCGATGCTGGTGCGAAACGGGGTCATCGAGAAGATGTTCATCGAGCCGGAGAAGCCGGGCGACCCGTTCGAAGTGTCCGACGCCGACACGATGCTGAACTACATCAATCCGAAGGCGAAAAAGCCGGACCAGGTGGCGATTCTCACGCGCGAGGGCTGCGGCTTCTGTGCCAAGGCCAAGGCGCTATTGAAGAGCCTCGGCTACGCTTACTCGGAAGTGAAGCTCGACCACAGCGACCGCTCGAGGGTTGTCGGCGCGATCACCGGCCGCGGCACCGTGCCGCAGGTGTTCGTCAACGGCAGGCACATCGGCGGCCTCGAAGACCTGCAGTCATGGGCAAAAAAGGCCGCATGAAGCCGCGTCGAAAGCAGAAAGCCGCCTGATTGTTCGGCGCCTACGTTATCGGAGATGAGATCCTCGTCGGAAAACGGCAGGACAAGCACTTTTCCTTCCTGATCGAAGCCCTCGGCCGCCGAGGGCTCCGCCTTTCGTGGGCCCAGTACCTGGGCGATGAGCCCGAGCGCCTGGCGGCCGAGTTCCGGCGCAGTCTCGCGGGCGGCGATACGGTCTTCAGCTTCGGCGGCATAGGCGCCACCCCGGACGATCACACGCGCCAGTGCGTAGCCGCCGCCGCCGCGGTAAGGCTGGTCGTGCATCCGCAAGCGGAACGCGAGATCCGCGGCCGCTTCGGCGCGGAAACCACGCCGGCGCGGCTGCGGATGGGCGAGTTTCCCGAGGGCTCGAGCATCATCCCGAACCCGGTCAACCGGATCCCGGGCTTCTCCTACGGCGAGCATCACTTCGTGCCGGGGTTTCCGCAGATGGCGCGGCCGATGGTGGAGTGGGTGCTCGACACGCGCTACCGCCACCTTTTCGACCGCGATCGCTGGAGCGAGGAGTCGATCCTGGTATTCGAGGCCGGCGAGAGTCAGCTCATCGCCGCCATGGAAGCGGTCGGGCCGGCGTACCCGGGCGTCAAGGTCTTCAGCTTGCCCTCGATGGGCGAGGACGGCAGCCGCCGCCACGTCGAGCTCGGAGTGCGCGGCGATCCGGTGCAGGTGAGGGAAGCCGCCGAGGCGCTGCGACGGTCGGTCCGGGAGGCGGGCTTCCCTTTCTCGGCGGTTGAAAAAACGAAGCCCGCCTGAAGGCGGGCTTCGTCGTACCAGCTGCAGCGAGTACCAGGAGTACTAGGCGGCTCTCTTCGTCTTGGCGAGGCCGCGGGCGGTCTCGGTCGCGGCGGCGACGTTGGCTTCGGCGATTTCGGTCGCCTGCTTGGCGACCTTGGTGAAGTTGTCGTACGCCGAATTGGCGGCCGCGAGCATCGACTTCACCGCGGCGACGGCCACGTCGGAGCCGGCCGGGGCGTTCTTCGAGACCTTGTCGAGCAGGCTCGCGAAGTTCTCGTTCCACTCCGCCACCCGGCGCTCGGCGACCTTGGAGAACTCGGCATTGGCGCCGGTCGCCACTTCATACAGGCTCTTGGAGTAGGCGATTGCCTTCTCCATCGCCGGCTGGGCGAAGGAATTTTGCAGGCTCACGAACTCCTGCAGGTCCTTCGCGCCGAGCAGGGCGCGGGTGTTGGCGATCGAGTCTTCGAACGCGCTCTTCATCGCGCTCGCCTGGATGTTGGCGAGCTTCTCGAGGGCGGAAAACTGGGTATTGGCCACGGCCAGGAACGTCTCAACGTTCGCTTTGCTGGCCGCCTGGATTTGTTCGGGGGTCACGTACATTTGTCGGGCTCCTGTGTTTTCGCTGATCATTTGTGCATTGCAACAATCTGCATTGTAGGCCCATGATGTCGAAAGTCAAGGGGTTTAGTCGGTAGTGGGCTTGTCGGTTGTTGTGTCGCACAATCAACGACAAACCAGAAGTTAGGGCTTCCTTACGTCTGGCGGGCTATCCTGCGGCCGTGTCCCTTGAATACCGGCCGAACGATCCGGGGCTGATCTCCGACCCCTTCCCGCTCTACGCCCGATTGAGGGATGAGGACCCCGCCCATTGGAGCCCTGCGCTCAAGAGCTGGGTGCTTACGCGCTACGACGACGTCAAGCGCGTGTGCCTCGACACCGCGGGGATGTCGTCCGACCGGCTGCGTCCGTTCTTCGCTGCACTCCCCGGTGCCGAGGCGGCGCGGGTCGCGCAACTGATGCGCTACCTCACGCTGTGGATGGTGTTCCGCGATCCGCCCGAGCACACCCGCCTGCGCCGCATTGCGGCCAAAGTGTTCAACGTTCGGTCCATCCAGGCGCTGCGCGGGCAGATCGAAACGGTCAGCCGATGGCTGCTCGACGGGCTGCAGGAACGTGAGGAATTCGATCTCATCGCGCAGTTCGCCGGTCCGCTTCCGGCGCTGGTCATCATGCACATGCTTGGCGTGCCGGCGCAGGAGTTGCAGCGGCTGAAGCGCCTGTCGGACGAAATGGCGCTTTTCATCGGCAGCGCGCGCGAGACGCCGGACAAGTATCCGCGCGCAGAGGCGGCGACCGCCGAGATGGCGGCGCTGTTCCGCGATCTCATCGCGGCACGCCGCGCGCACCCGTCGCGCGACCTGCTGACCCAGCTGGTCCAGGCGGAGGAGCATGGCGAGCGTCTGAGCGACGACGAGCTTGTCGCGACCTGCATGCTTCTCCTCTTTGCCGGCCACGAGACCACGACGCACCACATCGCGAACGGGCTGCGAGCGCTGCTCGCTTTTCCGGACGAGATGGCCCGCCTGCGCTTGCGGCCCGAGCTCTCCGCCTCGGCGGTCGAGGAGCTCCTGCGCTATGACGGTCCGATCGGCGCCCAGGTCCGCATCGTGCAGGAGCCCCAGACGCTTCACGGCAGGACGTTTGCACGCGGCGAGCGCGTGTTTCTTCTCATGAACGCCGCGAATCGCGATCCGCGCGCATTCCACGACCCGGACCGCCTCGACTTGCAGCGCCGCGGCGTGGCGCATCTCACCTTCGGCTTCGGGGCGCACATCTGCCTCGGGTTTCCGCTCGCGCGGCTGGAAGGCGAAATCGCCCTGCCGGCGCTGCTCGCGCGATGGAAGACGATCGAGCTCGGCGCAGCGCGGCTGGAATGGATCGATTCGATGGTGTTGCGCGGCATGAAGAGCATGCCGCTGCGCGTGCGACATTGAGCGGCGAACCGGATCACCTGCCGCGCCACCTGTGGTGGGTGCTGGCTGCGCTCACCTTCGCGTGGGGATTCAACTGGACCGCGCTGAAGGTGGCGCTGAGCGAGGTGCCCCCCTGGACCTTTCGCAGCCTGTGCCTCGGGCTGGGCTCGGCGGTGCTGTTCGCCGCGCTGCGCGCCGGCGGCCAGCCACTCGCGGTGCCGAAAGGCCAGTGGGGCCGCCTTTGGCTGCTCGCGCTGCTGAACATCACCTGCTGGAACATGCTGATCGCGTTCGGCGTGGCGCTCATTCCTTCCGGGCGCGCCTCGGTGCTCGCCTACACGATGCCGATCTGGGCGATCCCGCTCTCGATGTGGCTGCTTGGCGAGCGCCTCACGCCGCGGCGTCTCGCGGGTCTCGCGCTCGGAATAGTGGCGCTTGTGCTGCTCATGTGGGAAAGCCTGCGCGGGCTCGGGGCGGCGCCCGCCGGCTCGCTCATGGTGCTCGGAGCCGCGCTGAGCTGGGCGCTCGGCACGGTGCTGCAAAAGCGCCTGCCCGTCCGCATGCCGCTTGGCGCATACACGGCGTGGATGATGCTGCTGGGCGGCGTGCCGATCTTCATCGGCACGGCGCTCCTCGAGGACGTGCGCGCGCTGCGCGATGTGAGCCTCGCCCCGGCGCTCGGCGTGGCGTACAACGTTTTCGTCTCGTTCGCCTTCGCGCACTGGGCATGGATCAAGCTCGCCACGTCGGTGCCGGTCGGGGTGTTCTCGGTAGCCATGCTGATCATCCCGGTGATCGGCGTGCTGAGCGGCGTGGTGTTCCTGGGCGAGCGGCCGCGGTGGACCGAGGTTGCCGCTCTCTTCTGCGTGCTGGGCGCGCTCGCCACCGTCATCCGTCGTCGATCGCCTTGACGCGCGCCCGCGGGATGCGCGCGGGGTCCCAATCCGAGACGGCCTCGTCGAGATCGGCGGTGGCGCGCTGGCCGAGGAATGAAAGCACGCGCGGCAGAAGCTCGCCGCGGCGCGAAGGATCGAGCGCGCGCGCGCCGGTCTGCTTGGAGAGCTTCTCGCCTTTTGCGTTCACCGCGACCGGGACGTGAAGGTAGTGCGGCTGCGGATAGCCGAGCAGCCGCTGAAGCAGGAGCTGGCGCCCGGTCGAGTCGATCAGGTCGGCGCCGCGGACCACGTCGGTGATGCCCTGCTCGGCATCGTCGACGACGACCGCGAGCTGGTACGCGACCTGGCCGTCTGCACGATACAGGACAAAGTCGCCCACTTCGCGCGCGAGATCCTGCTCGCACGCTCCCTGCACGCGGTCCACGAACGACACCGCGCGCCGGTCCACTGCGAGGCGCAGCGCCCGCGCCGCCCTGCCGGCTGGCAGCCCGGTGCGGCAGGTTCCGGGATAGATCTGCGCACCGTCCGCGGCGAGCCCGAGAGCCGAATCGGCGATTTCGCTGCGCGTGCAGCCGCACCAGTAGGTGCTCGCCTGCAGCTTCTGCAGCGCTTCTTCATAGCGCGCGCCTCGCAGGCTTTGATAGAGGACGGGCCCGTCCCAGGTCAGCCCAAGGCGCTCGAGGCCGCGCAGGATGTCGTCGGCCGCGGCGGGGAGCGTGCGCGGTTGATCGAGGTCCTCGATGCGCACGAGCCAGCGGCCGCGCGCCGCCCGCGCGTCGAGCCAGCTCGCTGCGGCAGCCACGAGCGAGCCGAAGTGCAGCGGTCCGGTCGGCGAAGGTGCGAACCGGCCTACGTACATGGTTGTCTAGAGTACACTGCCGTCCTTCCCCGAAAGGTAGCCGCCGTGCCCACCGTCGATCTCACCAAGGAAAACTTCGAGAACACCGTCAACGAAAACGCGATGGTGATCATCGACTTCTGGGCCCCCTGGTGCGGCCCGTGCCGCGGTTTCGCGCCCGTCTACGAGAAAGCCTCGGAAACGCATCCCGACGTGGTGTTCGCCAAGGTCAATACCGACGAAGAGCAGGAGCTCGCCGGCAGCTTCGGCATCCGCTCGATCCCGACGCTGATGGTGTTTCGCGAGAAGGTCATCCTGTTCCAGCAGGCGGGCGCGCTTCCCGGCAGCGCGCTCGAGCAGATCATCGCGCAGGCGAAGGCCCTCGACATGACCAAGGTGCACCAGGAGCTCGCCGCGCAGCCGTCGCAGCCGTCGTCATGATCGAGCTTCGGCGCGCCGCCGAACGCGGCCACGCCAACCACGGCTGGCTCGATTCCTATCACAGCTTCTCCTTCGCCGACTACTACGACCCGGATCACATGGGCTACAGCGCCCTGCGCGTCATCAACGAGGACCGCGTACAGCCCGGCTCGGGTTTCGGCACCCATGGCCACCGCGACATGGAGATCCTGAGCTACGTCCTCGAGGGCGCGCTCGGCCACAAGGACTCCATGGGCAACGGCTCGACCATTGTCCCCGGAGACGTGCAGAGGATGAGCGCGGGTCGCGGCGTGCGGCACAGCGAGTTCAACAGCGAGAAGTCGGGCGTGACGCACTTTCTCCAGATCTGGATCGAGCCGGAAGTCGCCGGCATCGAGCCTTCGTACGAGCAGAAGCACTTCGCTGCCGACGAGAAGCGCGGCCGGCTGCGGCTCATCGCCTCGCGCGACGGGGCCGAGGGCTCGGTCACGATTCACCAGGACGCACGGGTCTACGCCGGCCTTTTCGACGGCGCGGAGCGCGCCGAGCAGCGGCTGTCCCCTGGCCGCAAGGGCTACGTGCACGTCGCGCGCGGCGAGGCGACCGTCAACGGCCGGGCGCTGGCCTCCGGGGACGCGCTGAAGACCGACGCCGGCCCGATCGTCGTCGAGCGCGGCCGCGGCGCCGAGGTGCTGGTATTCGACCTTCCCGACCAATAGAGGCCCGATCGGGATCCCTATCAGGCCCATTGCCACAATTCAATGGACCGGGGCGCGGCGACTTCCTAGACTCAGCTATCGACATAGACGAGGCGATGATGGAAATCAATACGGGAATTTCCGCCGCCCAGCGCGGCGTGATCGTGCAGGGTCTGTCCAGGGTGCTCGCCGACACGTACGTGCTGTACCTGAAGACGCACGGCTTCCACTGGAACGTCGAGGGCCCGATGTTCCAGACGCTGCACCAGATGTTCATGGAGCAGTACACCGAGACCTGGAACGCGATCGATCTCATCGCGGAGCGCATCCGCTCGCTTGGTGAATACGCGCCCGCCACCTATCGCGAGTACGCGCGCCTCACCAGCATCAAGGAGACCGAAGGCGTGCCGCGCGCGGAGGAAATGGTCAGGCTGCTGATCGAAGGCCAGGAGGCGGTGGTGCGGACGGCCCGCGAGGCGCTCGGCGTCGCCGACGAGGCGAACGACCAGCCGACGCTCGACCTCCTGACCCAGCGCATGCAGGTTCACGAAAAGAACGCCTGGATGCTGCGCAGCCTGCTGAAGAAGTAACATGTCGGCCGCTATGGGCGGCAGCCGCATCGAGAAGGACAGCTTCGGCGCCATCGAGGTTCCGGCCGAGCGCCTCTGGGGCGCCCAGACCGAGCGCAGCTTGCGCTTCTTCCGCATCTCGGGCGAGCGCATGCCGCTCGCCGTGATCCATGCCCTCGCGCGAGTCAAGAAGGCCGCCGCGGCCGTCAACGCCGAGCTGAGTCTCCTCGAAAAGGGCAAGGCCGAGGCGATCCAGCGCGCGGCCGACGAGGTCCTCGCGGGACGCCACGACGCGGAGTTCCCGCTCTCGGTGTGGCAGACCGGATCGGGCACGCAAAGCAACATGAACGTCAACGAGGTGCTCGCCAACCGCGCCTCCGAGCTGCTCGGCGGCGAGCGCGGGGCGAAGCGCCTGGTCCATCCGAACGACGACGTGAACCTCGGACAGTCGTCGAACGACATCTTCCCGACCGCCATGCACGTCGCCGCGGTGCTGGCCGTGAACGACGTGCTCGCGGCGCTGGATCGGCTGCGCGACGCCTGGCACCAGAAGAGCGTCGCCTTCGACGCCATCGTCAAGATCGGCCGCACGCACCTGCAGGACGCGACGCCGCTCACCCTTGGCCAGGAGTTCTCCGGCTACGTGGCGCAGCTAGGCCATGCCGACGCTGCGATCCGCGCCGCGCAAGCCGGCCTGCACGAGCTTGCCATCGGCGGGACCGCGGTCGGCACCGGGCTCAACACGCACCCGGAGTTCGCGCCGCGGGTGTGCGCGATCCTTTCGGCCGAGCTGAAGCTCGCATTCGTCCCGGCCGCGAACAAGTTCGCCGCGCTGGCCGGGCACGAGCCGCTGGTCTTCGCGCACGGCGCGCTGAAGACGCTCGCGACCGCCGTGTTCAAGATCGCGAGCGATGTGCGCCTGGCGGCGTCCGGGCCGCGCTCGGGCATCGGCGAGCTGCGCATTCCGGAGAACGAGCCCGGCAGCTCGATCATGCCCGGCAAGGTGAATCCCACCCAGGTGGAGGCGCTCACCATGGTGGCCGCGCAGGTGCTGGGAAACGACGCCGCGGTGAACTTCGGCGGCGCCAGCGGCCACTTCGAGCTCAACGTGTTCAAGCCGCTCATCATCCACGCCTTCCTGCAGAGCGCGCGCATGCTCGCCGACGGCTGCCGCTCCTTCGAAGAGCATTGCGTGCGCGGGATCGAGGCGGAAGAGCGGCGCATCCGCGAGCTCGTCGAGCGCTCGCTCATGCTGGTCACCGCGCTTTCGCCGCACATCGGCTACGACCGCGCGGCGGAGATCGCGAAGAAGGCGCATCGCGAGGGCAGCACGCTGCGCGAGGCGGCCCTCGGGCTCGGCTACGTGAGCGCACAGGACTTCGACCGCTGGGTGCGCCCCGAGGCCATGATCGGCCGGCGCGAGCATTGATCGTCGCGCTCATCTCCGGGCGCGGCAGCAACCTGCAGGCGCTGCTCGAAGCCGGGCTCCCGGTGAGCGGCGTGATCAGCAATCGCGCCGACGCCAAGGGGCTTGGGCTGGCTGCAGCCCGCGGCGTGGCCACGCGTGTGGTCGAGCATCGCGCCTTCTCGAGCCGCGAAGCTTTCGACGCCGCGCTCGGCGCCGAAATTGAGCGCTTCGCGCCACGCCTCGTGGTCCTCGCCGGCTTCATGCGCATCTTCACGCCGGGTTTCGTCGCCCGTTATGAGGGCCGCATGCTCAATATCCATCCCTCGTTGCTGCCCGCGTTCCCGGGCCTCGACACCCACGCGCGCGCGCTCGCCGCAGGCGTGAAGCTGCACGGCTGCACGGTCCATTTCGTCAGCGCCGAGCTCGACCACGGTCCGATCGTGATCCAGGCGGCGGTTTCGGTTCGCCCGGACGACACGGCGGAAAGCCTGGCCGCCCGCGTCCTGCGGCAGGAGCACGTCATTTACCCGCGCGCGGCGCGCTGGTTCCTCGAAGACAAGCTTGTCATCAAATCCGGGGTGGTCGGCGTTAAGGGAGATCATGAGCAGCTGGTCGTCGCCGCCGACTAGCGCCGTGGCCTGGGTGCTCGCCCTGTTCGCCGCGGCGGCATGGGGCCTGCCGCCGCGGCAGGTGGAGCTCACGTATGAGTTCAGCCGCAACGGCATCGCCCTCGCCGATGTCACTTATGCTCTCGAGCACGACGGGCGCAACTACCGAATCATCGAGACCACCAAAGGGCGCGGGATTCTAGCGCTGACCGGTACGACCAAGCGAACGAGCCGCGGCATGGTGACTGCCGAAGGTCTGAAGCCGGTCGAGTTCACCGACGAGCGCACCGGCCGCAGCACGGCGCGAGCCAACTTCGACTGGGACAAGAAAACCGTGACGATGCAATACAAAGACGAGCCGCGCACCGAGCCTCTGCCGCCGAACGCGAGTGATCGACTCGCCTTCGTGCTCGATTTTTCCTTCGCGCCGAAACGGAAGGAAGTCGTGTTCGATCTCTTCGACGGGCGGGGACAATCGCGTCATGTCTACACGAACGGCGGCGCCGAGCGGGTCAAGGTTCCCCTCGGCGAGTTCGACGCCGTACGGTTCTTTCGCGGCAGCGCCGGCGACGATCGCTCCGAGGTCTGGCTCGCGAAGGACCTCGGCTACCTGCCGGTGAGAGTCCTCGTGACGGAGAAGGACGGCACGCGCTACGAGCAGGTGGCGACCAAGATCACCACGCCGTGAGGCTGGGGCGCGGCATCCTGGGCCACGCCGCGGCCGCGCTTTCGCGCCTGCTGGAGTTCTCGCTGCCGGCCGACGAGACCCTGTCGCGCTACTTCCGCAGCCATCCCGAGCTCGGCCGGCAGGAGCGCGGGTTCATCGCCGAATCGGCGTTCGCGGTGCTGCGCAGACGCCGCTCGCTCGCCGCGGCGACGGGGTCCTCGTCGCCGGATTCGCTCGTCGCAGCCGCCGCGATCAAGGTGCTCGGCCTGTCAGCCCGCTCCCTGGAGGGGCTGGTCGAGCCGGGGCTGGCCGAGCGCATCCGCGCGTTCTCGCTCGCCGCAACGCCGGCCGCGGTGCGCGCGGATCTTCCCGACTGGCTGTGGGAGATGCTGATCGCGGACTACGGCGAGGCGGAAGCCGAGCGCATCGTCCCGGCGCTGCTGAACCCGGCGCCGCTCGACTTGCGGGTGAATCTCGCGCGAACGAGTCGCGAAGACGCGCGCGCGCGCCTGGCCGCCGACGGTATCGAGGCGCATGCCACCCCGTATTCGCCGGCCGGCTTGCGCGTCATGGGCAAGCCGGCCATCAACCGCCTGGCGCTGTTTCGCGACGGCCTGATCGAAGTGCAGGACGAGGGCAGCCAGCTCCTCGCGTGGGTGCTCGGCCCGCGTCGCGGAGAAATGGTGGGCGACTATTGCGCCGGCGCCGGCGGCAAGACGCTCGCCGCCGCCATGCTGATGCGGGGGACCGGGCGCGTGTACGCCATGGACCCTTCGGCGCGCCGGCTGGCGGCGCTGCGTCCGCGCGCCGCCCGCGCCGGAGTGACCAACGTCCACGTCATCGCTCTGTCCGGCGACAACGACCAACGCGCCAAGCGGCTGGCCGGGAAGCTGGACCGGGTTCTCGTCGACGCGCCCTGCAGCGGATTCGGCACGCTGCGCCGCAATCCCGATCTCAAATGGCGCCACACGGAGCAGGCGGTGACGCAGCTCGCGCAAAAGCAGCGCGCCATCCTGCGCGCGGCCTCGCGGCTGGTGAAGCCCGGTGGCAGGCTTGTGTATGCAACGTGCAGCATCCTCAAAGCGGAAAACGAGGCAGTCGCGGACGACTTCGCCGCCTCGAGCCCCGAGTTCGAATCCGTATCGTGCGATGCGCTGCTCGGCGAGCAGCGCATACCGCTCCAGGCGGGCGCGCGCATGCGCCTGTGGCCCCACCTGCACGGAACCGACGGATTCTTCGCCAGCGCTTTCGTTCGCCGCGTACCGTAAGGAACAATCGCACGCAGTCCGGGTCTTAAAAACTCCCTTTTCTGCAAGCGGCTTAGCAAAAGTTACGACGCGGCGAGCGGCCTTCGCGTAGAATGGCCCGCGCCGTTTGACCATGGCTTAGGACAGCATACAACCAAATGATTATAAAAGGCTTTTTTGATCTCCCGTGGTGGGGCTACGTAGCCGTCGCGCTCGGCCTTACGCAGGTCACCATCGCGGCCGTTACCATCTATCTGCACCGCTGCCAAGCGCACAGGGCGCTCGAGCTGCACCCGCTGGCGTCGCATTTCTTCCGGTTCTGGCTGTGGCTCACCACGGGCATGGTCACCAAGGAATGGGCGGCGATCCACCGCAAGCACCATGCAAAGTGCGAGACCGCCGAAGATCCGCACAGCCCTCAGGTTTACGGGATCAATCGCGTCCTTTGGCTGGGCGTGTTCCTGTATGTCAAGGAGTCGTACAGCAAGGAAACCCTCGAGCGCTACGGGCATGGCACGCCCGACGATTGGATGGAGCGCAACGTCTACACGCGCCGTCCAATGGCCGGCGTTCTGCTGCTGCTGCTCACCGATCTTCTGGCATTCGGCGCGGTTCCCGGGGCGCTCATCTGGCTGACGCAAATCGCCTGGATTCCATTCTGGGCCGCGGGCGTGATCAACGGCGTCGGCCACTACTTCGGCTACCGCAGCTACGACGTCGCCGACGCGAGCACGAATATCGTGCCTTGGGGCATCTTCATCGGCGGCGAAGAGCTGCACAACAATCACCATGCCTTCGCCTCGTCGGCGAAGCTGTCCTCCAAGTGGTACGAGCTCGATATCGGCTGGCTGTACATCCGCGTGCTCGAGACGTTCGGCCTGGCGACGGTGAAGAAGCTCGCGCCGCAGCCGCGCTTCGCGCCGCCCAAGCCCGCGGCCGATTTCGACACGCTGCACGCCATCATCGCCAACCGCTACGACGTGCTCTCGCGCTACGCCAAGTCGGTGCGGCGCACCTACTCCGAGGAGATGCAGCGGCTCAAGCGCTGGTCGCCGCGCGATGCCGAGGTGCTGCGCCCTCTCAAGCGCGCGCTGCTGCGCGGTCAGGCAGCCGCCGGCGCTGAGAGCGTGCGCCTCGCCGAGGTGCTGAAGAACTCGCGTGCCCTGGCGACGGTGATTGCAATGCGCGACGAGCTTGCCGCGCTATGGGAGCGCTCGCACGCCTCCAAGGAACAGCTCCTGCGCCAGCTTCAAGACTGGTGCCGGCGCGCCGAAGCGAGCGGGGTGGCGCCGCTGGTGGACTTTTCGGCCCGCCTTCGCTCCTACGCCTGAGCGCCTGCGCGCGCTCTCCAGTCGCGCCGGCAACGAACCTGCCCGCGTAATCCTCTTCGCTACAGCCACGGCGCCCTGATCCACGGGCGCCGTCCGTTTTTCAAAGGTCGCCGGTGTACCGATGACGGTCAGGCAAACCCTTTGCATGGCATGAGCCGGCACTTGCCTATCCAAAGGAGCTTCACCATGCACTACCGTCCTCTGATCGCAGCCGTAGTCGGGGCGCTCGCTACCTCGGGCCTCGCGTCGGCGCAGTCCACGACGTCCACGTCCACGTCCACCACCACCACCACCGATACCTGGCGCATGCCATACCAGAGCGGGTTCTGGGGTCATGCCGGCGCAAGCGTCGGGCAATCCAAGCTGCAGCTCGGCTGTCCGCCCACCGGGAGCTGCGACGACAAGGACACCTCGTTCCGCGTCTTCGCCGGCGGCAGGTTCAACAATGCCTTCGGACTCGAGCTCGGACTGATGGACTTCGGCAGGTTCGACCGCGCCGGCGGCGAAACCAAGGGTTATGGACTCGACATCCCCCTGATCCTCGGTTTCCCGATCGGCGCCAACTCGTCCGTGTTCTTGAAGGCCGGCGTCCACTACAGCAAGACGGAGGTGTCGGCGGCAGCCCCGGCGTCGATCCAGACCGGCAAGGAATCCGGCTGGGGTCCGCGTGCCGGCGTCGGCGCGACGTTCGGCCTGACGCCGCAATGGGCGGTGCGTGCCGACTGGGACCGCTATCGCGTGGAGTTCCCGGGAACGAAAGACGACATCGACACGCTGACGATCGGCGGCCAGTACACGTTCCGCTGATTCGCCGCTACCACAAGCAAAAAGGCCCGCTCCCGCGGGCCTTTTCGTTATTTCAGCTTGGTCTCTTTGTAGATGACGTGCTTGCGCGCCTTGGGATCGTACTTCCTGATCTCCAGCTTGTCGGGCGTGGTGCGCTTGTTCTTGGTGGTGGTGTAGAAGTGGCCGGTGCCGGCGGAGGATTCGAGCTTGATCTTTTCGCGCATGGCTATTTGCCTTTGTTCCTGGCTTTGATTTCGGCGAGCACGGCCTCGACGCCAAGCTTGTCGATGCGGCGCAGCCCGGCGGTGGAGACGCGCAGCCGAACCCAGCGGTTCTGGCTCTCGACCCAGAAGCGCCGGTAGTGAAGATTGGGCTCAAAGGTGCGGATCGTCTTGTTGTTGGCGTGGGACACGTAGTGACCCTTCATCGGCTTTTTGCCGGTGACCTGGCAGACGCGGGACATCGGAACGACTCCGGAAAAATGCGCCAAACGCGCGAAAGGCGCGGATTTTACTACAACAATCCACGCTCGGCGAAGGAGATCGCCTGGTGGCCCGCAACGATGAAATGGTCCAGGACTCTGACCTCGATGAGCGCGAGCGCTTCCTTCAGGTTCGCGGTCAGCAGCTCGTCGGCCTGGCTCGGCTGGGCGGCGCCCGAAGGATGGTTATGGGCAAAGATCACCGCGGCCGCGTTGCAGGCGAGCGCCGCCTTGACGATCTCCCGGGGATACACGCTCGTCTGCGTCAGCGTGCCCTGGAACGGCTCCTCGAACTTGATCACGCGGTGCTGGGCGTCGAGCCAGATGCAGACGAACACTTCGTGCGCGCGCCCACCGATGGCGAGCCGGAGATAGTCGCGCACCGCTCCCGGCGAAGTCAGCGCCGAAGTTCTTTTGAGCTCCTCCTGGAGCGCGCGACGCGCGAGTTCCAGCGCCGCGGCAAACTGGGCGGCCTTCGCCGGGCCCAGACCCTTGATCGCGCCGAGGCGAGCCCCCGCTTCCAGCACGCCGCTCACGCCGTTGAATTCGTGCACCAGCTCGCGGCCGAGCTCCACCGCGCTTTTTCCCGGCAGGCCCGTGCGCAGCAGCACGGCAACGAGCTCCGCGTCGCTGAGAACTTTCGCACCCTCGGCGAGAAGCCGCTCGCGCGGCCGCTCGGCGAGCGGCCAGTCCGAAATCGCCATGTCCGGTGCTTTCCCTTAGAATCGTTTCCCCTTAACGGGGCGAGCGGTCGACCCGATGACACTGACAGGAAAGCGCGTCCTCCTCGGCATCACCGGCGGCATCGCGGCCTACAAGGCCGCCGAGCTGGTGCGCCTTCTGGTGAAGGCGGGCGCCGACGTACGCGTCGCGATGACCGAGGCGGCCACCCGCTTCATCGGCCCTACGACGATGCAGGCGCTCTCCGGACAGCCGGTGTGGACCGATCTGTGGGACGCGCGCGTCAACGATTCAATGGGACATATCGAGCTGTCGCGCGACCGCGACCTGATCCTGGTGGCACCCGCGAGCGCGGACTTCCTGGCCAAGCTCGCGCACGGCTTATGCGATGACCTTCTCTCCACGTTGTGCGTGGCGCGACGCTGCCCGCTGATGGTGGCGCCGGCCATGAATGTCGAGATGTGGCAGAACCCGGCGACCCGGCGCAACGCCGAGACGCTGCGCGCCGACGGCGTGCACATCGTCGGACCTGCGTCCGGCGGCCAGGCTTGCGGCGAGATGGGCATGGGCCGCATGACCGAGCCCGCCGACATCCTCGCCGATGTGCAGTTTTTTTTTCAGCCGAGCGAGCCGGCGGGAACGCTCCGCGGGCGCCGGGTCGTGGTCACCGCGGGTCCCACCGAGGAGCCGATTGATCCCGTGCGCGTCATCACCAACACCAGCTCGGGGAAGATGGGCTACGCCGTCGCGCGCGCCGCGCGCGAGGCGGGCGCCGAAGTCACCCTCATCAGCGGACCGGTATCGCTGCCGACGCCGGCCGGAGTAGCAAGAGTCGATGTGCGCACCGCGCAGGAGATGTTCGAGGCGGTGAAGAAAGACGCCACCGGCGCCGACGTGTTCATCTCGGTGGCCGCGGTCGCCGACTATCGGGTGAAGAACCCGTCCGCGCAGAAGATCAAGAAGGGAAACGGCACGCCGCGCCTCGATCTCGAGGAGAACCCGGACATCCTCGCCTGGGTGGCGTCGCTGCCCAAGCCGCCGTTCTGCGTCGGCTTCGCCGCCGAAAGCGAGAAGCTGGCCGAGAACGCGAGAGCGAAGCTGGCAAGGAAGAAGTTGCCGCTGATCGCGGCCAACATCGCGCAGGACACGATGGGCAGCGACGAAAACGAGATCACGCTCTACGACGCTAGCGGCGAGCACCCGCTCGGCCGCGGGCCGAAGCTCGAGCTTGCGCGCAAGCTGGTCGAGCACGTCGCAGGCTTGCTGACAAAGAGATGAGAAAGCTGGAAGTAAAGATCCTCGACGAGAGGATGCGCGGCATGCTGCCGCACTACGCCACCGCGGGCGCGGCTGGCCTCGACCTGCGGGCGTGCATCGACGCACCCGTCGTTCTCCAGCCAGGCGACAGCCGGCTGATACCGTCGGGCATCGCCATCCATGTCGGCGACCCGCGCTACGCAGCGATCATCCTGCCGCGCTCGGGCCTCGGCGCGAAGAGCGGAATCGTGCTCGGCAATCTCGTCGGTCTCATCGACTCGGACTACCAGGGACCTCTCATGGTGTCGCTGTGGAACCGTGGACGCGAGCCTTTCACGCTGCAGCCGATGGACCGCATCGCGCAGCTCGTCGTGATCCCCGTGGTGCAGGTCGAGTTCGAGGTGGTGCCGGACTTCGCCGCCAGCGCGCGCGGCACCGGCGGCTTCGGGTCTACGGGGAAGGAATAGCCGTTCTCTAGCTAAGGGAATCGGCCCAGATCGTTTTTGCCCAGTTCCATGCGTAGTTCCCTTCGGCCTCGCTGCGCGCGGCCGAAACGCCGCCCGATCCTTTTGCTGGGACCAACGTTCCCTGGCCCGGGTCCCACTCGTGTACCGAAGATACGCGGATCGCTTCCCTCTGGGAAACGAAGCTGTAGCAGGTGTTCAGGATCTTGAGCGGTTGGGGTTCGCGGTTGTTCAGGAGATCGACGATCGCGCCGGCGGCGATTTTGGCGTGATTGTTGGCCATGCTCGCCGACTTCGGCATCGCCGGTGCCGAGAGCGTGGCATCACCCAGCACGTGAACGCCCTTGACGGCCTTCGACTCCATGGTGCGCCAGTCCACGTCGCACCAGCGGTTGTTGGTGGTGATGAGGCCTGCCCTGGCGGCGACGTCGGCGGCGCGGTGCGGCGGCACGACGTTAAGTACGTCGCCTTTCACGTCTTCGACCTCCAGCCGCACGGTCATCGAATTGCCGTCCACGGCCACGGCGCGCGAGTTGCCGCGGTACTCGATGATTCCCGGGTACAGATCCGACCAGGCGCGCTTGAACAGGCCGGCTTTGGAGGTGACGTCCGGGTTAGCGTCGAGTATCAGCACCTTGGAGCGCGGCTTGGCCTGCTTGAAGTAGGCCGCGACCACGCTGGCGCGCTCGTATGGCCCGGGCGGGCAGCGGTAGGGCTGGACCGGGATCGAGAGCACGTACACGCCGCCGTCGCGCATCTGCTCGAGCTGCCGCCGCAGCGCCACCGTCTGCGGACCGGCCTTCCAGGCGTGCAGCACACGCCCCGATTGCATCGCTTGCTCATAGCCTTGGACGTCCCCGAAGGTGAAATCGATGCCGGGCGAGACGACCAGGCGCTCGTATGCGATGTCCCCGCCGCGCGCGAGCCGGACCGACTTCTTCGCCGCATCGATCGCCGTGACCTCGTCGCGAACGACCTGCACACCGTGGCGCTGCAGGCTGTCGATGCTCCGGGTGATGTCGTCCATTCCGGTGAAGCCGCCCAGCACCAGGTTGGAGATCGGGCAGGAAACGAAGCTCGCCTCCCGCTCCACCAGCACGACGTCGATCTTGGGATCCCACATGCGGATGTACTTCGCCGCGGTGGCGCCGCCGAAGCCGCCGCCGACGACCACGACCCGGGCCTTGGCCGGAGCCGTGGTCGCGCAACCCACCAGTGAAACTGCACCCGCAAGCTTGAGGAGGTCGCGTCTTTTCATGGCTTACCTCTTCTGCGTGGAGAACCACGCCGCCAGCGCGTCGATTTGCGCATCGGTATAGCCCTTGGCGATCTGGTGCATCACCGTCGCCTGGCGCTGGCCGTCGCGCAAGGCGCGCATCTGCGAGACGATGTAATCGCGCGGCAGGCCGGCGAGCGGCACCAACTCCTTGGTCGCCGGCTTTCCATCGGTGCCGTGGCAGATGGCGCACGGCGCTGCGAGGCGCTGCGCGTCCTGCGCCGACGCGGCCGAAACGAAGCACGACATCGATACCGCAACCGCCGCTATTCGCGTCATGGGTCCTCCCGTGGATGGAGGAAAGTAACGCCGGGTGCCGAAAAAAGCAAAGGCCGCCGAATCTTGCATTCGGGCGGCCTTGGCTCTGGAAACGCTGGCGCGGCTACTGCGTGCTGACCGCGGCGGCGGGCTCTTCCTCGAACTTCAGCACGATCTTCTCGGCCTCGCCGAGGTCGATGGTGACCTTGCCGCCGTGCTGCAGCTTGCCGAAGAGCAGCTCGTCGGCAAGCGCGCGCCGGATGGTGTCCTGGATGAGGCGCGCCATCGGCCGCGCGCCCATCAGCGGGTCGAAGCCCTTCTTGGCGAGGTGCTCCTTGAGCGCCTGGGTGAACTGCGCCTCGACCTTCTTCTCCTGCAGCTGCTCCTCGAGCTGCATCAGGAACTTGTCCACCACGCGCATGATGATGTCGTGGTCGAGCGCGCGGAACGAGATGATCGCGTCGAGCCGGTTCCTGAACTCGGGCGTGAACATGCGCTTGATCGCCTCCATCTCGTCGCCGGTCTGCTTGTTGAGCGTGAAGCCCATGGTGTTCTTGGCGAGCGACTCGGCGCCGGCGTTGGTGGTCATCACGATCACCACGTTGCGGAAGTCGGCCTTGCGCCCGTTGTTGTCGGTGAGCGTGCCGTGGTCCATCACCTGGAGCAGGATGTTGAAGATGTCCGGGTGCGCCTTCTCGATCTCGTCGAGAAGCAGCACCGAGTAGGGCTTCTTGGTGATCTGCTCGGTGAGCAGGCCCCCTTGCTCGAACCCCACGTATCCAGGAGGCGCGCCGATCAGCCGGCTGACGGCGTGGCGCTCCATGTACTCCGACATGTCGAAGCGGATGAGCTCGATGCCCATGCAGTAGGCGAGCTGGCGCGCGACCTCGGTCTTGCCGACCCCGGTGGGGCCCGAGAACAGGAAGTTGCCGATCGGTTTCTGCGGGTTGCCCAGTCCGGAGCGCGCCATCTTGATCGCCGCCGACAGCGCGTCGATGGCCTGATCCTGGCCGAAGACGACGGCTTTCAGGTCACGGTCCAGGTTCGCCAGCGCGCTGCGGTCGTCGGTCGACACGCTGCGCGGCGGGATGCGCGCAATCTTGGCGATGATCTCCTCGATCTCGGCCTTGCCGATGATCCGCTTCTGCTTGGCCTTGGGCGCGATGCGCTGCGCCGCGCCCGCCTCGTCGATCACGTCGATCGCCTTGTCGGGGAGGTGGCGGTCGTTGATGTAGCGCGCGGAAAGCTCGGCCGCGGTGGTGAGCGCGTTGGCGGTGTACTTGACGCTGTGGTGCGCCTCGAAGCGGGTCTTCAGCCCCTTCAGGATCTCCACCGTCTCGTCCACGGAAGGCTCGACCACGTCGATTTTCTGGAAGCGGCGGGAAAGGGCGTGGTCCTTCTCGAACACGCCGCGGTACTCGTTGTAGGTGGTGGCGCCGATGCACTTCAACTGACCGGTGGAGAGCACCGGCTTCAGCAGGTTGGACGCGTCCAGCGTTCCGCCCGAGGCCGCACCGGCACCGATCACGGTGTGGATCTCGTCGATGAACAGGATCGCGTTGGGGTTGTCGACCAGCTGCTTGAGCACCGCCTTCAGGCGCTGCTCGAAATCCCCGCGGTACTTGGTCCCCGCGAGCAGCGCGCCCATGTCGAGCGCGTAGACCGTGCACTTGGCGAGCAGGTCGGGGACACTGCCCTCGACGATGCGCCGCGCCAGGCCCTCGGCGATGGCGGTTTTGCCCACGCCGGCCTCGCCGACCAGCAAGGGGTTGTTCTTGCGACGCCGGCACAGCGTCTGCACTACCCGCTCGAGCTCCTTGTCGCGGCCGATCAGCGGGTCGATCTTGCCGGCGAGCGCGAGCGCGTTCAGGTTCTGGGTGTAGTTGTCGAGCGGGCTGTTCGAGGTCTCGGCCTGGCCTTCCTGCTCGGCCTCCTGGTCGTTCTTGCCCTGGTGCGCCTGCGGCGTCTTGGTGATGCCGTGGGAGATGTAGTTCACGACGTCGAGGCGCGCGATGCCCTGCTGCTGCAGGAAATACACCGCGTGCGAATCCTTCTCGCCGAAGATCGCCACCAGGACGTTTGCCCCGGTGACTTCCTTCTTGCCGGAGGACTGCACGTGGAGGATGGCGCGCTGGATCACGCGCTGGAAGCCGAGCGTCGGCTGGGTGTCGACCTCGCGGTCGGCGGCGATGCGCGGGGTCTGCTCGGCGATGTGCTGGGTCAGGTTCTTGCGCAGCTCGTCCATGTTGGCGCCGCAGGCGCGCAGCACTTCGGCCGCGGTGGGGTTGTCGAGCAGCGCGAGCAGGAGGTGTTCGACGGTGATGAACTCGTGGCGCTTCTGGCGCGCCTCGACGAACGCCATGTGGAGGCTGACTTCGAGTTCCTGGGCAATCATTTGCTGCTGTTCCTCCTGCCTGCCGTTAACACCTTTTCCTCCGCGTTCCTTGCTAAGTCTCTTCCATCACGCACTGCAACGGATGCTGATGCTTCCGGGAGTATGCCGCGACTTGCTGTACCTTAGTGGAAGCAACGTCGCGGGGATATACCCCACAGACTCCGATGCCTTCGCGATGCACCTTCAGCATCACCTGGGTGGCGCGTTCCCGGCTCATCCCGAAGAACTTCTGCAGCACCACCACTACAAACTCCATGGGGGTGTAGTCGTCGTTCAGCAGCATGACCTTGAACATCGGCGGAGGCTTCAGCTTGCTCCGCTGGGCCTCCAGTATGGTGTCGTCCTTTTGCTGCGCCATGCCGCCAGACTACGCGCCCTCGAGCACCCCAGAATCGGACAATTTCCGCGCTTGCCCGTTCCCCCCGCCGATTCCGCTCGCCTTTCCGGGTTTTCCGGTGCGTCCATTCGCCATACTGCGGTCTATCGTAGTCTTTGTCGGGGGGCGAAGCAATGCGGCCGGCGGCGCCGAACGGCCAAATTACGGCGTTTTTTCACGGCCTTGGCGCACGCGCGACAGCGCCTTGGCTCGGGCGCCACACTCCCCTAGGGGATCCCTTGACGTGCCCCTGCCGGGCGCGTAAAAGGCGGGCTGTGTTTGGATTCAGGCTGTCTGTTTGCCATCTAGGGCGGCGGGGTCGTGGAGTTCCAGGCATGGCTCGGGTCAAACGCCCGGTAGCTCATCAATAACGACGACGTACTAGGGAGAGCGCATGGCAACAGGGACGGTGAAGTGGTTCAACGACGCAAAAGGCTACGGGTTCATCACCCCGGACGACGGCAGCGAGGATCTGTTCGCGCATTTTTCCGCCATCAACATGTCGGGTTTCAAGACGCTGAAGGAAGGCCAGAAGGTGAGTTTCGACGTGGTGCAGGGGCCCAAGGGGAAGCAGGCCTCCAACATCCAGAAGGTCTGAGCGCAGCTGTAGGCTAAAAGGGCTAAATAACAACAAAAAGGCCGCCCCGTCGGGGGCGGCCTTTGTTTTTCCGCGTTTGCTTTCTGTTCTTCCTTACATCCGCTCGATCATCGCCTGGCCGAAGCCGGAGCACGACACCTGCTTCGCGCCCTGCATCTGGCGTGCGAAGTCGTAGGTCACGATCTTGTCCTGGATCGCCTGTTCCATGGACCGGATGATGGCATCGGCGGCCTCCACCCAACCCATGTGGCGCAACATCATTTCCGCGGAAAGGATCTCCGAGCCCGGGTTGACGTAGTCCTTGCCCGCGTATTTCGGCGCGGTGCCATGCGTCGCCTCGAACATGGCGACCGTGTCACTGAGATTCGCACCCGGCGCGATGCCGATGCCGCCGACCTCCGCCGCCAGCCCGTCGGAAATGTAGTCGCCGTTGAGGTTGGTGGTCGCAAGCACGTCATATTCGGCGGGCCGCAGCAGGACCTGCTGGAGCATCGCGTCTGTGATGACATCCTTCACCACGATGTCGGGGCCGCCCTTGGGGTTCTTGAAGCTGTGCCACGGGCCGCCGTCGAGCGGCTTGGCGCCGAATTCCCTCACCGCCAGCTGGTAGCCCCAGTCGCGAAAGCCGCCCTCGGTGAATTTCTGGATGTTGCCCTTGTGCACCAGGGTGACCGACCTGCGCTTGTTGTCGATCGCGTACTGGTAGGCGCGGCGGATGAGCCGCTCGGAGCCTTCGACCGAGACCGGCTTGATACCGATGGCGGAAGAGGCGGGGAAGCGGATCTTCTTGACCTTCATTTCCTTCACCAGGAAATCGATGACCTTCTTCGCCTCGGCGGAATTCGCCGGCCACTCGATGCCCGCATAGATGTCTTCCGAGTTCTCGCGGAAGATCACCATGTCGACGTCCTGCGGCTTCTTGAGCGGCGAGGGTACGCCTTTGAACCAGCGCACCGGGCGCAGGCAGACGTAGAGGTCCAACTCTTGGCGCAGCGCGACATTGATCGAGCGGATGCCTCCTCCCACCGGGGTGGTCAGCGGTCCCTTGATCGAGACCACGAATTCCTTGGAGGCCTCGAGGGTCTCGTCGGGCAGCCACACGTTCTCGCCGTAGATCTTGGTGGACTTCTCCCCGGCGAACATTTCCATCCACACGATGTTCTTTTTCCCTCCGTAGGCTTTCCGGACGGCGGCGTCCACCACTTTCAGCATGACCGGGGTGATGTCGAGTCCGGTGCCGTCGCCCTCGATGTAGGGGACGATGGGGTTGTCGGGCACCGCGAGGGAGAAGTCCTTGTTCACCCGGATCTTCTCTCCGCCCGACGGAACCTTGATGTGCTTGTACGCCATGGGTTCTCCTGCGGATTCTGGTTGGAAAGTGCGGCGAGGCTCTCGAAAGGGGGGCGATTATACTCGCCTTTTCATGCGCTAGGTTATTGATTTGGAATAATTTTGCGCCGCATCAAGCGGACTTTAGTCAGGTGCTCGTCAACCCGCCGCGCGCAAGCGCGTTACATGCGGTGGACCGGTCTTTGCCGGTTTTTCCCAAACCACTCTAGAGAAGGGGATGAGAATGAAGCAGTTCATTTCGATGCTGGTTGCGGCCGTGTTCGCCGCCGCGAGCGTGACGGCGATCGCGCAGGACAAGAAAGACGACAAGGCCAAGGCCGGCCAGATGGACAAGAAGGACGGCAAGAAGGCCGCGAAGAAGTCGTCCAAGAAATCGGACAAGAAGTCCGCGAAGAAATCCGAGATGGACAAGAAGTAACCCGCTGCAAAGAAATCAAGGAAAGGCAGGGTCTCCCCTGCCTTTTCTCTTGATGCGCTCCGTTATCGCTTTCGCCGTGCTCGCCGCGGCGCCCGCCTTGGCCCAGCCTCCGGTGGCGCAGCTCAACGCCGGCATGCATCTCATCCAGGCCGAGGTGGTGTCGGATCCTGGCACGCGCGCCCAAGGCCTCATGTACCGTAAAAGCATGGCCCAGAACGCCGGGATGCTCTTCATCTTCGACGAACCACAGGTCCACTGCATGTGGATGAAGAACACGCTGATCCCGCTGTCGGTGGCTTTCATCGACGACCGCGGCGCGATCGTCAACATCGAGGATATGCAGCCTCAGACCGAGGATTCGCACTGCGCGGCGCAGCCGGTGCGCTACGCGCTTGAAATGAACCGCGGCTGGTTTAAGGCCCGAGGCGTGAAGCCGGGAAGCCGCCTGGGCGGCATTCCCGGCGCCAAGTAGGCAGCGTCGCTCGGCCTGGCTAGAAGCCCACGCCGCCGTGGCTCTGCGCCACCATGAAGTAAAGCATCGGGATCGACAGCATGGTATTGATGCGCGAGGCCATGCCGGCGCGCTTGCCGGCAGCCGCTTTCTCGTCTGGGGCCGCCTGCACGATGCCGAGCACTTTCTTCTGGTTCGGCCAGATGATGAACCAGACGTTGAACCACATGATCGTGCCGAGCCAGGCGCCGAGGCCGATCGAGGTGAACGGCTTCTGCAGCGTGAGCGCCTGCACCAGGTAGTTGTTCATCAGGGCGAGGAGCAGGCCGAGGATGATCGTGGCCATCGCCGCCCAGCGGAACCAGAACAGCGCCGTCGGCGCGATCACCTTGCTGATCGCCGGCTTCTGGTCGTCCGGAATCTTGGGCATCGACGGCGTCTGCACGAAGTTGAAGTACCAGAGCAGCCCGATCCACATCACCCCCGCGGTGACGTGCAGCCAGCGCATGGCGAACAGCCACCAGCCGTGTTCGCCGAGTGCGACCTTTCCCCCGGCGGCGACGAGGATGATCAGCAGGACGACCAGCACGACGACGCCAGCGGCGATCGTGCGACCGAGCGATTGGAAGATGGCACCCATGGTCTTCTCCCCGTTGTTTATGGGTTCTTGCGGCCGGAAAAGTCTAGCACGCGTCAATGACCGGCCGCCAAGGCTCCCGAGGCGGCGACGAGCAGCACGATCACCTGGGCGGCGACCAGCGCAGCCTGTACCCGCTCTTCGAGCTTGACGAGCATCGGCAGGACCGCGAGGTAGCAGACCGCCGTCACGCTGGCGATCAGGGCGACGCAGCCGAGGCTGACGTAGTCGGCATAGGGCAGGAGGCGCAGCCAGGCCCAGCCCACGGGCGCGCCGGTCCGCGCGAGGTACTCGCCGACCGGCAGCTGCCAGAGCGTCGGCAGCGCGTCGAGCGGCACGAACGACGGTATGGCGCCCCCGGCGTACAGGCCGAACGCAACGAGGGCTGCGGCGAACGCGACCCGCGTCACCGCGCCGAGCCAGCGCGCATAGAGCTCCTGGACGACCAGCTCGCGGCTCACGGCCAAAGACCCGTGCCGCGCCCGAGGGACCGGGCGCCGGCGAGGAGGAGCACCGCGATCACGACGCGTCGGACCACGGACGCGGGCGTGCGGGCGAGCAGGCTGGCTCCCAGCCGCGAGCCGAGCATGACGCCGAGGATCGCCGGAACCGCAAGCGCCGGCAGCAGCGCACCGCGGTGGATATAGACCCACGCCGCGGAGCTGTTCACGATCGAGATGATGAGGCCGCTCGTGCCCACCGCGACCTTGAGCGGCGCCGCCATCACGAAATTCAGCACCGGAACGTTGGCGAATCCGGCGCCCAGGCCGAAGACGCCGCCGAGAAAACCGATGCCGGCGAAGGCCACGAATCCGGTCAGCGTGCGCCGCGTGCGCCAGTCGACCACGGCGCCTTCGGCCGGATCCTCGTAGCGGCCGCGCAGGCGCAGGATCGTGCCGAGCGCATCGGCTTCGCCGGTTCCGGCGGCAGCGTCGCCCGTGCGCCAGACGACGATCGCGATCGCGAGCACCGTGGCGCCGAGCGCGGTCTGGACCACCTCGGTGGGCAGCGCGAGGCCGGCCAGCGCGCCGGCGAACGAGGCGATGGAGCCCGACAGCGCGAGCGGCACCGCGAGGCGCAGGCTGGCCAGGCGGTTGCGCAGCAGGCTGGGCCCCGCCGCGAGCGTTCCGGCCAGCGCGAAGACCAGTCCCACGCCGCGCACGAAGTCGAGGTGGAACGGGAAGAAGCCGCTGACGATGGGCACGAAAAGGACGCCGCCGCCGACGCCCGCGACGACCGCGACCACGCCGATCACGAAGCTCACGGCGAACAGCGCCACGAGCCAGATCCACCATGCGTCCGCCATTTTTGGCGCTATGCTAACCCGATGCCCCGATTCGCCGCCAACGTTTCCACGCTCTTCACCGAAGCGGGATTTCTGGAGCGCTTCGCCGCCGCGCGCAAGGCGGGATTCCGGGCGGTCGAATATCAGTATCCCTATGACTTCGCGCCCGCCGAGGTGGCGCGCGCGGCGCGCGAGGCGGGCGTCGAGGTCGTTCTGCACAACATGCCGCAAGGCGACGCGCAGAGAAACGAGCGCGGCACCGCCTGCCTGCCCGGCCGCGAGCAGCGCTTCCGCGACGACCTCGAGCGCGCGATCGAGTATGCGCGCGCCGCGCGCTGCTCGAGCCTGCACCTGATGGCGGGGGTCGTTCCCGCCGGCGCCGAGCGTGCAGCGCTGCACGCCACGTACGTGGCTAACCTCAAGCACGCCGCGAAGCGCCTGGGCGAGGAGCGGATGCGGCTTCTCATCGAGCCCCTCAGCGAGCGCACCGTGGCGAACTGCTTCCTGCGCTCGAGCGCGCAGGCGGCGCAGGTGCTGGAGCAGGTCGGCGCCGGCAACGCGCTCATCCAGTACGACCTGTTCCACATGCAGATCATGGAAGGCAACCTGGCGGCGACGATCGAGCGGCTGCTGCCGCGCATCGGGCACCTGCAGATCGCCGACGCGCCGGGGCGCCACGAGCCGGGGAGCGGAGAAATCAATTTCGATTTCCTCTTCCGGCATGTCGATGCCCTCGGCTACGCCGGGTGGATCGGCTGCGAATACAATCCGGCGCGTGGGACTGTCGAGGGCCTGAAGTGGGCCAAGCCGTACCTTTGACGAAACCGCCGGCTGCCAGCAGGCAATCCGAAGTCGCGAGAGCGCTGCGCGAGTTCCTGCCGGCGCGCGCCGTGCTGTTCGACGAAGAGGACACCCGGCCCTACGAATGCGACGGGCTCACGGCCTATCGCCAATTGCCGATGGTGGTCGCGCTCCCCGAGACCGAGGAGCAGGTCCGGCGCATCCTCGAAGCGTGTGCTGCCATGAAGGTTCCCGTGGTGCCGCGCGGCGCCGGCACCGGGCTCTCGGGCGGCGCGCTGCCGCCCGGCGACGGCGTGCTCCTGTCCATGGCCAAGTTCATGCGCGTGCTGCGGGTCGATGCGCGCGCCAGGACCGCCGTGGTCCAGCCCGGAGTGCGCAATGCCGCGATCTCGGAGGCCGCGGCGCCCCTCGGCCTGTACTACGCGCCCGACCCCTCGAGCCAGATCGCGTGCACGATCGGCGGCAACGTGGCCGAGAATTCCGGCGGCGTGCACTGCCTGAAATACGGCCTCACGGTGCACAACGTGCTTCGGCTGCGCGGCTTCACCGCGTCGGGCGAGGCGGTCGAGCTCGGCTCGCAGGCGCCCGACGCTCCGGGCTACGACCTGCTCGCGCTCGCCATCGGCTCGGAAGGCATGCTGGTCGTGGTCACCGAAGTGACGGTGAAGCTCCTCCCCAAGCCGCAGTGCGCGAAGGTCGTGATGGCCTCCTTCGACGACGTGGAGAAGGCCGGCCAGGCGGTCGCCGACGTCATCGCGGCGGGGATCATCCCCGCCGGACTCGAGATGATGGATCGACCGGCGACGCACGCGGTCGAGCAGTTCGTGGGCGCGGGCTACGACCTCGACGCGGCGGCGATCCTGCTGTGCGAATCCGACGGTACGCCCGAAGAGGTGGAAGACGAGATCGGCCGCATGCGCGCGGTGCTCGCGCGCGCGGGCGCCACGCGCATGAGCGTGTCGCGCGACGAGGCGGAGCGGCTGCGCTTCTGGTCGGGGCGCAAGGCGGCGTTTCCGGCCGCCGGCCGAATTTCTCCGGACTACTACTGCATGGACGGCACCATTCCGCGCAAGCGTCTGGGCGAGGTGCTCAAGTTCATCGGCGCGATGGAAAAGAAATACGGCCTGCGCTGTCCGAACGTGTTCCACGCCGGCGACGGCAACCTGCATCCGCTCATTCTTTTCGACGCGAACGATGCCGACCAGCTCCATCGCACCGAGCTCTTCGCCGCCGAGGTGCTGGAGAAGTGCGTCGAGGTCGGCGGCACGATCACCGGCGAGCACGGCGTGGGGGTGGAGAAGATCAACCAGATGTGCGTCCAGTTCCGGCCCGACGAGCTGGAGCTGTTCCTCGCCGTGAAGCGCGCGTTCGATCCGGCGATGCTGCTCAACCCCGGAAAGGCCGTTCCGACGCTCGCGCGCTGCGCGGAGTACGGACGCATGCGCGTGCGCGGCGGCAGGCTGCCGCATCCGGAGCTGCCGCGCTTTTGAATCTCGAGGCGCTTCAGGAGCGTATCCGGGAAGCCGCCGCGCGCAAGGCGCCGCTGCGGCTGCGCGGCGGCGGCAGCAAGGACTTCTACGGCAACGAGCCGCGCGGCGAGCTTCTCGACACCCGCGGCTACGCGGGAATCGTGAGCTATGAGCCGACGGAGCTCGTCGTCACGGCGCGATGCGGAACGCTCCTCGCCGAGCTGGAAAGAATTCTCGGGCAGAACGGCCAGTGCCTGCCTTTCGAGCCGCCGCACTTCGGGCCGGAAGCGACGCTCGGCGGCTGCGTGGCGACGGGCCTGTCGGGTCCGCGCCGCGCCTCAGCCGGGGCGCTGCGCGACTTCGTCCTGGGCGTGAAGCTGGTGGACGGGCGCGGCCGGGAGCTCGCTTTCGGCGGCCAGGTGATGAAGAACGTGGCCGGCTACGACGTCGCCCGCCTCGTTGCCGGCTCGCTCGGCACGCTGGGCCTCATCGCGGAGGTCTCGCTCAAGGTCCTGCCGTCGCCGGCGTGCGAGCTCTCGCTCGAGCTCGAGGTGAGCGAGGCGGCGGCGCTCGAGCGCATGAACCTCTGGGCGGGGCAGCCGCTACCGATCTCGGCCACGGCGTGGCACGCCAGCCGGCTGTGCGTGCGCCTCTCCGGTGCCGAGCCCGCGGTGCGCGCCGCCGCCGCGAAGATCGGCGGCACGCGGGTCGAGGCGGGGCAATTCTGGGAGGGCGTGCGCGAGCACAGGCACGCTTTTTTCGACGGCCCCCAGCCGCTGTGGCGAGTCGCCGTCCCGTCGGTCTGCCCGCCGCTCGGCGCGAGCGGCGACAGCCTGATCGAATGGGGCGGGGCGCTGCGCTGGCTTCGCGGCGCAGAGGCGCGAGCGCTCGCCGCCAAGGCGGACGGGCACGCGACGCTCTTTCGCTCGCAGGGCAAGCGCGAGAGCGTGTTCGCCGCGCTCGATCCGCGCGTCATG
>Ga0075426_10000139_pt1 | contig 47407 bp, 45 predicted proteins | sample SoiMethybrSBSTD5_FD_75304 | JGI IMG/M metagenome (GOLD analysis project Ga0075426, IMG submission 75304) | Bulk soil microbial communities from a Populus tree surrounding site in Tennessee, USA - Soil MetaG P. TD hybrid SBSTD5 | ecosystem: Environmental > Terrestrial > Soil > Tree plantation... | reverse complement strand
CACTGGATCGGCGCGAAGTCGCGGTGCGCGATGTAGCCGGGACGCTTGAAGCGCCGGATGTGGTTCGACACGGCACAGAGCGAGAGATAGACCGCGACGCGGTTCCACGGCGAGAGGTTGGACGTCGATCCGTGCACGAGGCAGCCGTGGAACAGGATCATCGAGCCGGCCGGGCCTTTGGGCGCCGCGATGCCGCCGCGCTCGACGAGCTTGCGGATGCTGTCGTGGTTGATGACCCAAAGCGGGTAGCTCGTGGTCGACGTGTCGTGCTCGGCGTCGAGCACGCCGAGCTTGTGGCTGCCGGCAATGAACATCAGCGGCCCGTTGAACTCGTTCACCTCGTCGAGGAAGATGGCGACGTTCATCGCGCGCGGTTCCGGCATCCAGTCGTCGTTCTTCCACGTGCCGTAGTCCTGGTGCCACTGCCACACGTCGCCGTCGAAGGCCGCCTTGCCGTTGATCTTGAACTGATGCATGTACAGCTCTTCGCCGTAGATCTGCTTCACCGGCTCGACCATGCGCGGATGGCGCGCGAGCTTGGCGAAGGGATAGCTGTACATGTGCGCTGCGAAATTGGTGCGCACGACCTCGCCCGTCTTCTCGAGTACGTTCTCGGGGCGGCGCTCGGCGTATATCGCGGGCACCTCGTCGGTGAGGGTCTTGATTTCCGCCGGCGTGAAGAGCGACGGGAAAAACAGATAGCCGTCGCGGTCGAACTGCTGCAGCTGCTCGGGGGACAATTTCATGACGCGGCCTCCTGCCAGACGCCAGAGTTTACCGCCAAGCAGCAAACCGCGGTCAGCGCCCTATTTCAATGGGGGGCTCTGACCCCGGTTTTCGTCGGGGTACTGGTAGAAGACTTCGTCGGGACGCGTCATGCCGAGCTCGTAGCGGGCGCGCTCCTCGATCGCGTCGGTGCCGTTCTTCAGGTCGCGCACCTCGGCGCTGAGGCCGCCGTTACGTGTCTCAAGCTCGGCGTTCTTGCCCTTGGCGGCCGCAAGCTGCCGGTCGACCTCCCAGGCACGCAGCCAGCCGCCCTTACCCAGCCACAGCGGATACTGGATGAGGATGATCAGCGCGCCGAGGATGATCGCGAGCGCTCTCATCTCGGCCGCGCGAACGCCTCGCGGCCCGGATAGCTCACCGAGTCGCCGAGGTCCTCCTCGATGCGCAGCAGCTGGTTGTACTTCGCCACGCGGTCGGAGCGCGACAGCGAGCCGGTCTTGATCTGCAGGGCGTTGGTGCCCACCGCGATGTCGGCGATGGTGGTGTCCTCCGTCTCGCCCGAGCGGTGGGAGATGACGGTTCCGTACGCCGCGCGCTTCGCCAGTTCGATGGCGGCGAATGTCTCGGTGAGGGTGCCGATCTGGTTCACCTTGATGAGGATGGCGTTGGCGACGCCGCGGTCGATGCCCTCGCGCAGGATGCGGGTGTTGGTGACGAAGAGATCGTCGCCCACGAGCTGCAGTTTCTTGCCCAGGCGCGCGGTGAGCGCCTTCCATCCTTCCCAATCGTTCTCGGCCATGCCGTCCTCGATCGAGACGATCGGATAGCGTGCCGTCAGTTGCTCGAGGTAGCCGGTGAACTCCGCCGCGCTGTAGCGCTCGCCCTCCGATTCGAGCACGTAGCGTCCCTCGTCGTAGAACTCGGACGCCGCGCAATCGAGCGCGAGCATCACATCCTGGCCGGCGCTGTAGCCGGCGTTGCCGATCGCCTCGACGAGAAGGTCGAGCGCAGCGGCGTGGCTCGCGACATCGGGTGCGAAGCCGCCTTCGTCGCCGACCGTGGTGGACATGCCCTTGCCGTCGATCAGCTTTTTCAGCGCCTGGAAGATCTCGGCGCCGCAGCGCAGCGCCTCGCGGAAGCTCTCCGCGCCGACCGGCACGATCATCATCTCCTGCATGTCGAGCCGGTTGTTGGCGTGCGCGCCGCCGTTGATCACGTTCATCATCGGCACCGGCATCTTCATCGCACCGGAGCCGCCGAAGTAGCGGTAGAGCGGCAGCCCGGATTCCTCGGCCGCCGCTTTTGCGGTCGCCATCGACACTGCGAGCAGCGCGTTCGCTCCGAGTCGGGATTTATTTTCAGTGCCGTCGAGCTCGACCAGGGTCTTGTCGATGAAGGCCTGCTCGCTCGCGTCGAGGCCCACCACCGCTTCCGATATTTCCGTGTTGACGAACTCGATCGCCTTGAGGACCCCTTTGCCGCCGTAGCGGCGCTTGTCGCCGTCGCGCAGCTCGATCGCCTCGCGGCTGCCGGTGGAGGCGCCCGAGGGCACGGCGGCGCGTCCCATGACGCCGGATTCGAGCAGGACATCCGCTTCCAGGGTCGGATTGCCGCGCGAGTCCAGGATCTCGCGCGCCACGACGTCGACGATGGAGCTCATCAGCTTTTCACTTTCATTTCGGCAAAGCCTTTCTTCTTCACGGTGCGATCGAGCTCCACGAGAGTTTCAAGCAATCCCTGCATCATGCCAAGCGGCCAGGCGTTGGGACCATCGGAGAGCGCCTTCGCCGGATCGGGGTGCGTCTCCATGAAAAGCCCCGCTATTCCCGTGGCGACGGCGGCGCGGGCGAGCACGGGAATGAACTCGCGCTGGCCGCCCGAGGCGGTGCCCTGCCCGCCGGGTAGCTGCACCGAATGCGTTGCGTCGAAAACCACCGGGCAGCCGGTGTCGCGCATGATCGCGAGCGAGCGCATGTCCGAGACGAGGTTGCCATAGCCGAACGAGAACCCGCGCTCGCAGACGAGCACGTTCTCCTGTCCGCTCGCTTCCTTGGCTTTCGCGACCACGTTGCCCATTTCCTGCGGCGAGAGGAACTGCCCCTTTTTTATGTTCACGGGCTTGCCCGCCGACGCCGCGGCGCGGATGAAATCGGTCTGCCGGCAGAGGAAGGCGGGCGTCTGCAGCACATCGACGACGGCCGCGGCGGGCTTCACCTCGTCCTCATCGTGCACATCCGTGAGCACGGCCACGCCGACCTGGCGCTTCACTTCGGCCAGGATCTGCAGCCCGCGCTCCATCCCGAGGCCGCGGAACGACTTGCCGGAGCTGCGGTTCGCCTTGTCGTAGGACGACTTGAAGATGAAGGGCACGCCCAACCGACCGGTGATCTCCTTCAGCCGCCCGGCGACGTCGATCTGCAGCTCGCGCGACTCGACCACGCACGGTCCCGCAATGAGGAATAGCGGCCTGTCCAGGCCCGCATCAAACCCGCAAAGCCTCACGCCGCGACGACCGAAAGGGTGCCGCCGGGCCGCTGCGCGCGCGCCCGTTGCCGGAGCGCGGCTTCGACGAAGGCCTTGAACAGCGGGTGGCCATCGCGCGGCGTGGAGGTGAATTCGGGGTGGAACTGCACGCCGACGAAGAACGGATGCCCGGGCAGTTCCATCATCTCCGGCAGGTGCTCGCTCGGCGTGCGCGCCGAGACGCGGTAGCCCTTGGCCTCGAGCTGCGGCACGTAGATGTTGTTGACTTCGTAGCGGTGGCGGTGGCGCTCGTTCACTTCCGCGCCGTAAATGGACGCGGCGAGCGTGCCTGGCTCCACGGGACAGCGCTGCGCACCGAGGCGCATGGTGCCGCCGAGGTCCGACTTCTCCGTGCGCTTCTCGATCCGCCCGGTGCGGTCGAGCCATTCGGTGATCAACGCGACCACGGGGTGCGGCGTATCGGCATCGAACTCGGTGCTGTTCGCGCCGGCGAGGCCGGCGACGTTGCGCGCGAACTCGATGGTGGCGAGCTGCATGCCGAGGCAAATGCCGAGGTACGGGATCGCGTTTTCGCGCGCGTAGCGGATCGCGCGCATCTTGCCCTCGGTGCCGCGCTTGCCGAAGCCGCCCGGCACGAGGATGGCGTCCATCTTCTCCAGGCCACCGAGCCCCGTGCTCTTCTCGAGCTGCTCGGAGTCGAAGTAGTGGATGTTGACCCGGCTCGAGGTATGGATGCCCGCGTGCTTGAGCGCCTCATTCAGGGACTTGTAGGAGTCCTGCAGGTCGACGTACTTGCCGACGAACGCGACGTCGACTTCGTGCTGCGGGTGTTCCATCACCTCCACAATCTTGCGCCAGGCCGAAAGATCGGCCGCGCGCGCGAGGATCCCGAGCTTGTGGCAGACGATCTCGTCGAGCATCTGGTCGTGCAGCATCATCGGGATCTTGTAGATCGAGTCCACGTCCCAGGCGGAGATCACCGCCTCTTTCTGCACGTTGCAGAAGAGCGCTATTTTCCGGCGCTCCTCCTCCGGCAGCGGCTGCAGCGTGCGGCAAAGGAGCGCATCGGCCTGAATGCCGATCTCGCGCAGCTCCTTCACGGAATGCTGCGTCGGCTTGGTCTTGATCTCGCCGGCGGAAGCCATGTAGGGAACGAGCGTGAGATGGATGTAGCAGACGTTGTCGCGTCCGAGCTCGAGGCCCATCTGCCGGATCGCCTCGAGGAAGGGCAGCGACTCGATGTCGCCGACCGTACCGCCGATCTCGACGATCGCCACGTCGGCCTCGCCCGCGCCGCGCTTGATGAACGCCTTGATCTCGTCGGTGATGTGCGGGATGACCTGGACCGTGCCGCCGAGATAGTCGCCGCGGCGCTCTTTCTTGATCACCGACTCGTAGATCTGGCCGGTAGTGAAGTTGTTCCAGCGGCGCATCTTCGAGCGCTGGAAGCGCTCGTAGTGCCCGAGATCGAGGTCCGTCTCGGCCCCGTCCTCGGTCACGAACACCTCGCCGTGCTGGAACGGGCTCATCGTCCCAGGATCGACGTTGATGTACGGGTCCAGCTTGATGTTGGTGACGCGGATGCTGCGCGACTCGAGGATCGCGGCGAGGGACGCGGCGGCGATGCCCTTCCCTAGCGAGGAAACTACACCACCGGTTACGAAGACATACTTGGCCATCTACCCATCGCGTGGTGAGATGGCTAAGTTTACAGGAACTCGAGTCGATTAGTATCGCGGCCTTACAAGGGGGAGTCATGAAGCGCTCGTTGCTTGCACTCGCCGCGCTCGGCATCGCAGCCGCGGTCCACGCGCAGGAAATCAAGATCGGCGTCGCCGGTCCGATCACCGGCCCGCTCGCGTTCCTCGGCCAGCACATGAAGTGGGCCGGTGAGCTGGCGATCGAGGAACTGAATCAGAAAGGCGGCGTGCTCGGCCGCAAGTTCGTCTTCCTCATGCAGGACAGCGCCTGCCGGCCGGCCGACGGGGTGGCGAGCGCGGAGAAGCTGCTGAGCCAGGACCAGGTGGACGTCATGCTCGGCGACGTCTGCAGCGGATCGACGATGGCCATCATGCCCGTGATGGAGAAGGCGCAGAAGCCGTACATCGTCACCGTGTCCACCCATCCCGACATCACGAACAAGGCCGGCGTCGGCGGCAACAAGTGGGTTTTTCGTACCGTGGCGCACGACGGCATGATTGCCGACGTCGTGGCGCAAAAGATGCAGGGCCTGAAGTCGATCGCCATCGTCGGCGAGGACACCGATTACGGTCGCGGCGCCGCACGCCTGATGCGCGAGCGCTTGGCGGCGAGCGTCAAGATCGTGTCGGAGGATTACCTCAAGCAGACCGAGACGGATTTCCTGCCGATCCTCACGCGCGTGCGCGCGGCGAAGCCCGATGCCATTGCCACGTACGTGCTCGATCAGCAGGCGGCGAACCTCATGAAGCAGTATCTGCAGTTCGGCCTGAGCATTCCGCTCGTCGGCCGGCCGCCGCTCGGCTCCGCCGTCGTCGCCGATCTCGTCAAGACCGGCAAGTTCGACGGCTCGTGGACCGTTTATCCCTACTACGACAAATTCTCCGACCCGAAGAACCAAGCCTTCACCAAGGCCTATGTCGAGCACTACAAGCAGCCGCCGCACTATGCGGGCTGGGGCGTGTACGAGGGGGTCAAGGTGTACGCCGACGCGGTGCGGCGCGCCGGCACGACCGACGGTGAAAAGGTGCGCGACATGCTCGAGAAATCGAATTACGACGCTATCCTCGGGCCGATGCACTTCGACGCGCACCATCAGGCGGGCACCCGCATGATGTGGATCGTGGTCGAAAAGGGCGCGCCCACCGTCAAGGAGCTTGCCGCGGCGAAGTAGCGCCGGTGGCCACCGATCCGCTTTTCCTCGCGCAGCTCGCGGCCAACGGCCTTTCCGTCGGCTTCGGCTACGCGCTCGCCGCCATCGGGCTCGCGCTCATCTTCGGCATCCTCGGGCAGGTGAACTTCGCCCATGGCGAGCTCTACATGGTTGCCGCGTTCGTGCTTTTCTGGGCGATGCAGGCACTGGGATTGCCTTACGTCCTCGCCGCGCTCGTGGTCATCGCGGCGATGGCCGGGTTCGGCGCGCTGCTCGCTCAGCTCGTCATCGTGCCGAACCTCGATCGCGGTTTCGAATCGATCGTGCTCGGCACGCTCGCCGTCGGCATCATCCTGCAGAACGCGGTGCGCCTCGGGTTCGGCGCGACGCCGCTCGACATCTCCGCGCCGCTGCAAGCGGTCTCTTTCGATATCGGCGGGGTGTTGCTCTTCGGGCAGCGCCTGCTCGTCGGCGCCGCTTTCCTCGTCGCCTTCGCCGGACTGTGGGCATTCCTGCGCTTCTCGGAAATCGGCCGCGCCATGCGCGCCATGGCGCAGAACCGCGAGGCCTGTCTCATGGTCGGCATCGATGGCCGGCGCGTCGCGCGCTGGACGGCGGCGCTCGCGGCGGCGCTGGTCGGACTTGCCGGCGTAGTGATCGCGCCGCTTTTCGACCTCTACCCGAACATGGGCACCGAAGTCGTGATCAAGAGTTTCGCCGTCGTGATCATCGGCGGCATGGGCAACGTCTGGGGCGCGGCCGTCGCCGGCATCGCGCTCGGCCTCGCGGAGAGTTACGCCGGCGGACTGGGCAGCGCGGGCATTCGCGATGCCATTGCCTTCGCGGTGATGATCGCCATGCTGCTCGCCCGGCCACAGGGACTCTTCGGCCGTAGCGTGCGCGTATGAACGGCCGCACCGCAGTGCTCTGCGCCGCGGCGTTCGTGGTGCTCGCCTTGCCGCTCGCCGCGAAATCGCCGTATCTCCTTCACATCGCCGTGATCACCGGCATCTACGTGGTGCTCGCGCAATCGCTGAACCTCGTGCTTGGCTACTGCGGGCTCCTCTCGCTCGCTACGCCGGCGTTCTTCGGCATCGGCGCGTACGTCGCCACACTGCTCGCGCTGCGGCTGGGCTGGGACAGCAGCGCGACGCTCGCGGTGGCGATGCTGGCCGGAGTGACGACCGGACTGATCGTCGGATTTCCCAGCCTGCGCGTCTCGCGCCATGCCTTTGTGATCGTGACGCTCGCCGCCACGCTGCTCCTGCAGCTCGCTGCGCTCAATTGGGAAGACCTGACCCGCGGATCACTCGGGCTGCCCAACATCCCGGCACCGCGCCTGCTCGGGCACCTTATTGGCGATCGCATGCAGTGGTACTACGTTTCGGCGGCAGCGGCCGCCTGCGCGACATTCTTTACCTGGCTCGTCGTCAGTTCGCGCTTTGGCCGCGCCATGCTCGCGGCGCGCGACAATGAGCAGCTCGCTCTCGCCTGCGGCATCGACGTTTTCCGTACGCGCTTGTTCGCGTTCTGCTTGTCGGGCGCGCTCGCCGCTGTCGCCGGCGCGCTCTACGCGCACTTCATCACCTACATCGATCCAGGGGTGTTCGGCTTTTCCGTGACTGAGACGCTCCTCATCATGGTGATCCTCGGCGGGCCCGGAACCCTGTGGGGCCCCGTCGCCGGAGCCGCCATATTCACCGCGCTGCCGGAGCTATTGCGCATTACGCCCGAGCTGCGCTCGCTCCTCTACGGAGCGATCCTCCTTGCGATCGTGCTCTACCACCCGAGGCGCCTGTTCGCATGAGCGCACTCCTGCGCCTCGCAAACCTGACCAAGCGCTACGGCGGTGTCGCTGCGCTCGATGATGTATCGCTCGAAGTGCGCGCGGGCACGATCACCGGCTTGATCGGGCCCAATGGTTCGGGGAAGAGCACGCTCTTCGACTGTGTGAGCGGCTTCCAGCGCCATGACCGCGGCGAGGTGCGGCTGATGGACGAGCTCGATCTGAGCGGCCTGCCGCCGGTAAAGATCGTGCGTGCCGGGGTGCGGCGCACCTTCCAGCAGCTGAAAGTCTTCCCGCGTCTGAGCGTGCTCGACAACCTGCTCACTTCGGCGCAAAGCGTCGCGGGCTATTCGGCATTCGAAGAAGCGTTGCACCTCGCGCGCACGAAACGCCACGAGCGCGCCATGCGCGAGCGGGCCGTGCGCCTGCTCGAAGAAATCCGCCTCGCGCCGCAGGCGGACGCGCTCGCCTCGGCTCTCTCCTATGGGCAAAAGAAGCTGCTCGAGCTCGGCATGGGGCTGATGACCTCACCCAAGCTGCTGCTCCTCGATGAACCGGTCGCCGGGGTTAATCCTGCGCTCGTCGAAGACCTGCGCAGTGAGCTGCTGCGCACGCGCGAGCGCGGCGTGACGCTTTTCGTCGTCGAGCACAACCTGAAGCTCGTGTTCGATATCTGCGACTGGATCTTCGTGCTCGATCGCGGTCGGCTCCTCACCGCCGGCACGCCGGCCCAGGTGGCGCAAGACGAGCGCGTGATCGACGCCTATCTCGGCCGTGGCTGAAAGCGCCATCCTGCGGCTCGAGGCGGCGAGCGGCGGCTACGGCGACAACACCGTACTGCATGGCGTGGATCTCACGCTCATCGCGGGAACGTGGACCACGATCATCGGCGCGAATGGCGCCGGGAAATCGACGCTTCTCAAGGTCGTCGCCGGCATTGTTCGGTGCCGCGGTGGGCACGTGATTTTCGATGGCGAGGACGTCACGGCCCTCGGCGCGCTGGAGCGGCTGCGCGGCGGCATCGGGCTCGTGCCGCAGGGTCGCTGCAATTTTCCGCTGCTTTCGGTCGCCGAGAACCTGATGCTCGGCGCGTATTCCAGACAGCTCGGCCGCGCGCAGCTCTCGCGCGAGGCGAACGCCATGGGTGAGCTCTTTCCGCGCCTGCGCGAGCGCTGGCACGTGCATGCCGGCAACCTTTCGGGCGGCGAGCAGCAGCTCCTCGAGATGGCCATGGTGCTCATGGCGCGACCGCGCCTGCTCCTGCTCGACGAGCCGTCGCTCGGCCTCGCGCCCGCCGCTATGCAGGCGGTGTTCGAGCGCGTGCGCGAGCTCACCCAGCACGGCGTGACAATTCTGATGGTCGAGCAGAACGCGCGCCAGGCGCTCGAGCGCTGTGACGTGGGCGTAGTGCTCGAGCTGGGGCGTGTCAGCCTGATCGAGCCCGCCGGGCAGCTTCTCGCCCATCCGGACATTCGGCGCAGCTTCCTCGGCCGCTAGGCGCGCGCGGCGAGCTCCCTGCCGTAGAGGATGCGGTGCGGATTGAGCACCGCCATCCGCGTGATCTCGTCGTCCTTGATGCCGCGCTTGCCGAGCTCCGTCATGTATTCGCGCCAGCCGTCCGCCACCTTCATATTCATCACCTGACCAAGGTCCGTCGTGAGGACCACGCCTTCGGCCCCGACCGCGCGCACCACGTCGACATACTGCTCGTAGCTCAGGTGGTCCATGGCGATGTTGACGAAGGCGAGCTCGCTGTACGCGCCATAGTCGTGCCACAGGCGCACGAGCGTATCGAGCGCCTGATTCGTGGCCTGAAAGAGTGGATGCGTCATCACGATCCGGCGGATACCGGCCGCATGCGCGCGCTTGACGAGCGCGACCGTCTCGGACGCATCGAGGTGCCCGGTGGCGAGCGTCAGATCGTTCTCCGCCAGCGCTCTCAGCATGCGCCCGAGCGCCGCCATACTGGGTTCGTCGCCCTCGTCGAGGCGGTAGCCGCGGCCTATGGGAACCAGGCGCGAGTATTTGCCCTTTACGCCCCAGGCTTCCGGCATCTCGCGCCGGTTATAGAGATTGAGATGCGCCTCGGTCGATAGGGTGGGCATCCACACCACCGCTCCGCCTCGTTCGGGATCGGCAGCGCGAACGTCGCGCTTCCAGCCCGACAAGAGCGAGCGGATGGCATGGTCATCAACGCCACCAACCGCAGCGTTCAGCACGATCGCGCCGGCAAATCTCACCTTGTCATCCGCGCTCACTGCCTGCGAGACCCAGGCGGTGGTCGGCTGGAAATGGTTCTTCATCACCGCGCCGAAGCCCTCGCGGCGCCCTTCGTCGATCAGTGCCTGGGCGGTATAGCGGCGCTGCAGATATTCGGGGCCGACGTGGACATGCAGGTCGAGCAACCGCAGCTCATCGACTCGGGGCAGCGCGTGGCGCATGCGCGAATGTTAGCCGAGCCGCCTATGCCAGCTGCATCTCGAGCGCTTTCAGCGCCTCCACCCGAATTTCCTCGGTGAGCCGGGCCTTGTAAGCCGAGAATTCGGGCGCCGTCTTCATGGTGTAGTGGCGCGGATGCGGCAGATCGATGCGCACATCCGCCTTGATGCGCCCCGGACGCGCCGACAGCACGGCGACCCGATTCGCCATGAAGATCGCCTCGTCGATGTCGTGCGTCACGAAGAGCACGGTCTTGCGGTCCGCTTCCCAGATGCCGAGCAAGAGCTCCTGCATGAGGGCGCGCGTCTGGTTGTCGAGCGCGCCGAAGGGCTCATCGAGGAGCAGTATCTTGGGGTTGTTCGCCAGGGCACGAGCGAGCGCGGTGCGCTGCTGCATGCCGCCGGAGAGCATCTTCGGATAGTGCCGCTCGAAGCCGCGCAGCCCGACGCGTGCGATGAGCTCGGCTGCGCGTTGCGCCGTTGCGCGCGAGCCAAAGAGGATGTTCTGGTCGACTGTCAGCCAGGGGAAGAGCGTGTAGGACTGGAACACCATGCCGCGGTCGGGACCGGGGCCTGCGACCGGCTGGCCATCGAGAAGTACGCGCCCGGCGCTCGGTTTCTCGAGTCCGGCGACGATGCGAAGGAGCGTCGATTTTCCGCAGCCCGAGGGGCCGAGGATGGCGATGAAGTCATTGTCCGCGACGGCGAGGTCCGTCCGGCTCAGCGCGTGCGTGGGCGGCGCGCCGCGTACGCCCGCGAATGCGTGCGCGACGCTCTCGATCAGAAGGCCCATGGATACCGGCGCCGGTTCGCCCACTTGAAGATGAGATCGGACACGAGGCCGATGACGCCGATGCAGAAGATGCCGAAGATCATCTGACCCGTATCGAGGAGCCGCTGGCTGTCCATGATCATGTGACCAATGCCGGTTTCCGCGCCGACGAGCTCGGCGACGATCACATAGGTCCACGCCCAGCCGAGCACGAGGCGCAGCGACTCGGCGATCTGCGGCGCCGCGCCCGGCAGCATCACGCGCCGCACGATGGCCGATGCATCGGCGCCGAGCGTGTAGGCCGCCTCGATGAGATCGCGCCGCGTGCCGCCGACGATGAGCGCCACCATCAGGATGATCTGGAACACGGCGCCGATGAAGATGACGGCGAGCTTCTGCTTCTCGCCGACGCCCGCCCACAGGATGAGGAGCGGGATGAAGGCGGACGCCGGCAGGTAGCGCGCGAACGAGACGAACGGCTCGAGGAACGCCTCCACCGGCTTGTACGCACCCATCAGGATGCCGAGCGGCACGGCGACGAGCGCGGCGAGGATGAAACCGCCCACGACGCGAAACACGGTAATGCCCACATCCTTGAGGAAGCCGAATTCGCGGAAGAGATCGACCCCGCTGCGCAGCGTATACAGCGGGTCCTTCAGGAACATGGCGTCGACCAGGCCGCCGAAAGTCGCCAGGGCCCAGAGGGCGAAGAACAGTACGAAGAACGACGCGCCGAGCGCGAGGCGCGCGCGCTGCGAGACGGGCTTTAGCGGTTCCAGCTTACTGGAAGCGCAGGTCGACCATCTCTTCCGATTTCGGCTCCTTCTCGATCACGCGCGTCGACTTGAGCACGCGCACCGCGAAGTCGACGAAGGGCTTGTGGTCCTTGGCGTAGTAGGCCTTGTTCGCGGGGCGGTCCTGCCAGGCGATGTAGGCGGCCGACTTGGCGAAGGCTTCGCCCGGCTGCTTCACGACACTGCCCATCATCTCGTAGGCCTTGTCCGGCTCGCGCTTGATCATGTCGAGCGCCTCGAAGAAGCTGTCCACGGTGGCCTTCACGATCTTCGGGTTCTTTTCGATGAAGTCCTTCTTGAAGACGAGCACATCGACCACGACCGGATATTCCTTGGACGTGACGAGGATCTTGCCGGCCTCGGGCTTTGCCCGGATCGTCGAGAGATACGGTTCGTAAGTCAGCGCCGCGTCCCCTTGCCCGGCGACGAACGCCTGCGCCGCCGGCTGCGCCGCGAGCGTCGAGCGGATCACGTCCTGGATCGACATGCCGTTCTTCTCGAGGATGTACGACAGCATGAAATGCTGAACGGTCCCGGGTCCGTCGACGTTGACGGTCTTGCCCTTGAGCTCGTGCAGGGAATTGAGGCCGTTGCGAACGGCGAGTCCATCGCCGCCATTCGACTTGTCGATGAGCGCGACCTGCAGCGTCGCAATGCCGGCGGAAGTCCAAACGATGTGCTGATCCACCGTCGTCGCGGCCGCGTTGAGCGCGCCGGAAGCAAGCGCCGTCGAGCGCTGCACCGGCGCGATGAAGCGCGTCTCGACGTCGACGCCGTTCTTCTTGAAGATGCCGGCGAGCTCGGCGAGCTTGAGCGGCTGGAAGCCCGTCCACCCGCTCATGCCGAGCACGACCTTTTCCTGCGCCTGCGCCGCGCAGGCAACGCCGGCGGCGGCAATCAACGCTAGCCATTTCATGTTCATCTCCCCGGGATGGTCGCGCCATTCTAACTTGGCGCTAGCATTGCGCCATGCAGACCTCGCGCGTGGTGCGCGCGTCGCGCGGCACCGAGCTCAGCGCAAAAAGCTGGCTCACCGAAGCGCCGCTGCGCATGCTGATGAACAACCTCGATCCGCAGGTTGCCGAGCGCCCGGATGAACTCGTCGTCTACGGCGGCATCGGCAAGGCGGCGCGCAACTGGGAGTGCTACGAGGCGATCGTCGCCGCGCTGCGCCGGCTCGAGCTCGACCAGACATTGCTCGTGCAATCCGGGAAGCCGGTCGGGGTCTTCCGCACGCACCCGGATGCGCCGCGCGTGCTCATTGCCAATTCCAACCTCGTGCCGGCCTGGGCGACCTGGGAGCACTTCCACGAGCTCGACCGCAAGGGCCTCATGATGTACGGCCAGATGACCGCGGGGTCGTGGATCTACATCGGCAGCCAGGGCATCGTGCAAGGCACCTACGAGACGTTCGCCGAGGCCGGACGTCAGCACTACGACGGCGACTGGTCGGGCAAATGGATCCTCACTGCGGGCCTGGGCGGCATGGGCGGCGCGCAGCCCCTCGCCGCGACCATGAACGGCGCCTCGCTCATCGCCATCGAATGCGACCCGGCGCGCATCGAGATGCGCCTCAAGAGCGGATACCTCGACGCGCAGGCAACAACACTGGACGAAGCCGCCGCCATCATGCAGAACGCCGGGCGGCCGATCTCCGTCGGGCTGCTCGGCAACGCCGCCGAGCTCGTGCCGGAATTTTTGCGCCGTGCACGCACGAGCCAATTGAGGCCGGCGCTGGTCACCGATCAGACCTCGGCGCACGACCCGGCGAATGGCTATCTGCCCGAGCATTGGTCGCTCGCGAAATGGAAGGAGCTGCGCAAAAACGAGCCCGAGGAAGTCGCCCTTTCCGCGCGCGAGTCCATCGCCCGCCATGTGCGTGCCATCGTCGGCTTCAAGGAGATGGGCATTCCTTGCGTGGACTACGGCAACAACATCCGCCAGGAGGCGAAGAACGCCGGCCTGAAAGACGCCTTCGCCTATCCCGGATTCGTGCCGGCCTACGTGCGGCCGCTTTTTTGCGTCGGCAAAGGCCCGTTCCGCTGGGTAGCGCTCTCCGGTGATGCGGACGATATCGCGCGCACCGATGCCAAGGTGCGCGAGCTCTTTCCCGAGGACCAGAGCCTGCGGCGTTGGCTCGATCTCGCCACGAGGAAAATAAAATTCCAGGGATTGCCCGCGCGCATCTGCTGGCTCGGGCTCGGCCAGCGCCATCGCGCCGGGCTCGCCTTCAACGACATGGTGCGAAGCGGCGAGCTGAAGGCGCCGATCGTCATCGGCCGCGACCATCTCGATGCGGGCTCGGTCGCGAGCCCCAACCGTGAGACCGAGGCGATGCGCGACGGCTCCGATGCCATCTCGGACTGGCCGGTGCTCAATGCGCTTCTCAACTGCGCGAGCGGCGCCACGTGGGTTTCGTTCCACCACGGCGGCGGCGTCGGCATCGGCTACTCGCAGCACGCGGGCCAAGTCATCGTCTGTGACGGCACGCAGGCCGCGGCCGCGCGCATTGCGCGCGTCTTGTGGAACGATCCCGCGAGCGGCGTCATGCGCCACGCCGATGCCGGCTACGAGGCCGCCCTCGCCTGCGCGCGCGAGCAGCGTCTCGACCTGCCCATGGCAAAGTGATTCGCCTCGGCACGGGCAAACTGTCACTGCGCGAGCTTCGCGCCATCGCGCGCGAGGCGCCGCCCCTGGAGCTCGACCCAGGCTGCATTGCAAAGGTGAAGGAAAGCGAGGCCGCGGTCCAGCGCATCCTCGCGGCGGGCAAGCCGGCCTACGGCGTCAATACCGGCTTCGGGCGCCTGTCGCAGACGCGCATCGCCGATACGGAGCTCGAGGAGCTGCAGCGGAACATCGTCCTTTCGCATGCCGCCGGCACCGGGGCGTGTGCCGACGATGCGACGGTGCGGCTCACGCTCGCGCTCAAGATCGAAAGCCTGGCGCGCGGTTACTCCGGCGTGCGGCCGCTTCTCATCGAGCGCCTGCTCGAGCTCTATAACCGACGTCTTTATCCGCGCATCCCCGTAAAGGGTTCCGTCGGCGCTTCGGGCGACCTCGCGCCGCTCGCGCATCTGTCGCTCGCGCTTCTCGGCGTGGGCGAAGTGCAGCATCCGCAACCGATCAAGCTCGCGCCGAAGGAAGGGCTTGCGCTGCTGAACGGCACGCAATTCTCGAGCGCACTCGCGCTGATGGGCCTGTTCGCCGCCGAAGACACGCTCGCGGCCGCCCTCGCCGCCGGCGCGCTCTCGGTGGATGCAGCGGCGGGCAGCGACACGCCGTTCGACTCGCGCCTCCAGGAGCTGCGCGGACACGCCGGGCAGCGCGACGTCGCGAAGCACTACCTCGCCTTGCTCGAGGGAAGCGAGATTCGTCGCTCGCATCTGGAAAACGATCCGCGAGTTCAGGACCCGTACAGCCTGCGCTGCCAGCCGCAGGTGATGGGCGCCTGTCTCGAGCAGCTGCGCTACGCCGCGCGCATCCTGCAGACCGAGGCGAGCGCGGTCACGGACAACCCGCTCATCGTGGACGGCGAGATCCTTTCCGGCGGCAACTTCCATGGCGAGCCGATCGCGCTCGCGGCGGATGCGCTCGCGGTGGCGATCGCCGAGATCGGCGCGCTCTCCGAGCGGCGCATCGCGCTCCTCATCGATCCGTCGCTCTCGGGCCTGCCGCCTTTCCTCGTCGAGCACGGCGGCGTCAATTCGGGCTTCATGCTCGCCCAGGTCACGGCGGCCGCCTTGGCGAGCGAGAACAAGTCGCTCGCGCATCCGGCGAGCGTCGACAGCCTGCCGACTTCCGCGAACCAGGAGGACCACGTCAGCATGTCGACCTTCGCCGCGCGGCGCCTCGCCGACATGGCGGCGAACACGGCCGGCATCGTCGCCATCGAGCTCCTCGCCGCGGCACAGGGCATCGATTTCCGCGCGCCGCTGCGCACCTCGGCGCGGCTGCAGGAGGTGCATGCGCTCGTGCGCTCGAAGGTGGCGTTCTACGATCACGATCGCTACTTCGCACCGGACATCACCGCCATCCAGTTGCTCGTCGAGGCGGGCGCGTTTCAGCGCTTCGTGCCGGGGCTGCTGCCCTCGCTCAGGGCCGTAATGGCCTAGCGGCACCGTCCTGCGTGTGCTGGCGCACCGACCGCCTGCCATAGTGCCGGCAAACTCGCCGGATGCGGGCCGCGCCGTGACGCGCCCGGAACCAAGGAGCCACACCAATGCAGATCCGTCCGTTGCACGACCGCGTGATCGTCAAGCGCCTCGACGAGGAAAAGAAGACCGCGTCCGGCATCGTCATTCCCGATACCGCGGCCGAGAAGCCCGATCAGGGCGAAGTCATGGCCGTCGGCAAGGGCAAGCTCAGCGAGGAAGGCAAGCTCGTGCCGGTCGAGGTCAAGGTCGGCGACCGCGTGCTGTTCGGCAAATACTCCGGGCAGACCGTGCGGGTGAAGGGCGATGAGCTGCTGGTGATGCGCGAGGAAGACATCATGGGCGTAGTGGAAGGAAACCAATGAGCGCCAAAGACGTACGGTTTCACGAGGACGCAAGAACGAGGCTGGTGCACGGGCTGAACATCCTCGCCGACGCGGTGAAGATCACGCTCGGCCCGCGCGGCCGCAACGTGGTGCTCGAGCGCTCCTGGGGCTCGCCGACGGTCACCAAGGATGGTGTCTCGGTCGCCAAGGAAATCGAGCTGAAGGACAAATTCGAGAACATGGGCGCGCAGATGGTGAAGGAAGTCGCCTCCAAGACCTCGGACGTCGCCGGCGACGGCACCACCACCGCGACGGTGCTCGCGCAGGCGATCGTGCGCGAAGGGATGAAATACGTCGCCTCGGGCATGAACCCGATGGACCTGAAGCGCGGCATCGACCATGCGGTCACGACGGTGGTCGAGGAGCTGAAGAAGATCTCGCGCCCCTGCACCTCCTCGAAGGAAGTCGCGCAGATCGGGTCGATCTCCGCCAACCTCGACTACGAGGTCGGCAAAATCATCGCCGACGCGATGGAGAAAGTCGGCAAGGAAGGCGTGATCACGGTCGAGGACGGCAAGTCGCTCGCGAACGAGCTCGAGCTCGTCGAGGGCATGCAGTTCGACCGCGGCTATCTGTCGCCCTACTTCATCAACAACGCCGAGAAGCAGAGCGCGTTGCTGGAAGATGCCTATGTGCTCCTCTGCGACAAGAAAATCAGCACGATCCGCGACATGCTGCCGCTCCTCGAGCAGGTGGCGAAAGCGGCGAAGCCGCTCCTGATCGTCGCCGAGGAAGTCGAGGGCGAGGCGCTGGCGACGCTCGTCGTCAACAACCTGCGTGGCATTCTCAAGACGCTCGCGGTCAAGGCGCCGGGATTCGGCGATCGCAGAAAGGCGATGCTGGACGATATCGCGGTGCTGACCGGCGGCACGGTGATCAGCGAGGAGCTTGGCCTGACGCTAGAGAAAGCGACGCTCAAGGACCTTGGCCGCGTGAAGAAGGCCGAGGCGACCAAGGAGAACACCACCCTCATCGACGGTGCGGGCGATAAGAGAGCCATCGAGGCGCGCATCAGGCAGATCCGCACGCAGATCGAGGAGGCGACGAGCGACTACGACAAGGAGAAGCTGCAGGAGCGCCTGGCAAAGCTCGCCGGCGGCGTGGCGCTCATCAAGGTTGGCGCCGCGACCGAGGTCGAGATGAAGGAGAAGAAGGCGCGCGTCGAGGACGCCCTGCACGCCACGCGCGCGGCGGTCGAGGAAGGGATCGTCGCCGGCGGCGGCGTCGCCTACCTGCGCGCTCGCGCAAGGCTGCGCGCGCTCAAGGGCGCGAACCACGACCAGGAGGCCGGCATCAAGATCGTGCTGCGCGCGCTGGAAGAGCCGCTGCGGCAGATCGTCGCCAACAGCGGCGCCGAGCCGTCCGTGGTCCTCAACAAGGTGATGGAGGGCCGGGACAACTACGGCTACAACGCGCAGAGCGCCGAGTTCGGCGATCTCGTCCAGATGGGCGTGATCGATCCCACCAAGGTGGTGCGCTTCGCGCTGCAGAACGCCGCTTCGGTCGCGGGCCTGGTGCTGACCACCGCGGCGATGGTCGCGGAGCAAGCCGAGCAGAAAACAGACGCTGCCATGCCTGGCATGCCAGGCGGGATGGAGATGTAATGAGTTGAAGCCTATTCGCTACTTTTATTGCGCCGATGAAGCGTCCCGATAAGGTCGCCATGGCGAACGAGCGCCTGCTAAGAGAGCTCGACGAGGTCAAGAAACTGCGAGCCGCCCTGCTCGAAGCGGGACAGCATCAAGCGGCGACCAGCGGCATCTTGCAGTCGATCTCGCGCTCGCCATCGGACGTGCAGCCGGTCTTCGATAGCATCGCCGCGAACGCGAGGCGGCTTTGCCAGGGGCACTTCTGCGCGGTCTTCCGGTTCGACGGCGAGCTCATCCACCTGGCGGGTCACGATGGCCTGAGCAGCGAAGGCTCCGCGGCATACCGGCAGGGCTTCCCGATTCGGCCCGGCATGAACAGCGCAATGGGACGCGCAATCCTCGGCCGGGACGTGGCACACATCCCGGACGTGCACGCCGATCCTGAATACGGCATGTTGGGCCTCGCGCGCGCCATCACCTTCCGCGCCGTCGTCGCGGTCCCGATGCTGCAGAGTGGCAGGCCGGTCGGCGGCATCGCCGTCCTGAGATCGGATGCCGGCTTTTTTTCGGACAATGAAATCGCGCTCCTGCGCACCTTCGCCGATCAAGCGGTCATCGCGATCGAAAACGTGCGCCTGTTCAAGGAACTGCACTCGCGCAGCGAAGCGCTCGCGCGCTCGGTGGAGCAGCTCACGGCGCTGGGCGAGATGGGACAAGCGATCAGCTCGACCCTCGACGTGGACACGGTTCTGAAGACGATCGTGTCGCACGCGATCCAGCTCTCGGGCCTCGATGCCGGCCTCATCTACGAATACGACGAGTCGAGCCGCGAGTTCCACCTCAGGGCGTCGGAGAATCTCGACGAAGAGAGCATCGCCGGGCTGCGGGGCGCGGGCCTGCGCGAGGGCGAAGGGGCGGCAGGCACGAGCGTGGTGACCGGCGAGCCGACGCAGGTGCCGGACACCCATGCATCCGGCTACCCGGCGCGATTGCGCGCGCTCCTCGAGCACGCGGGAGTGCGGGCAATTCTCGCCGTGCCGCTGCTGCGCGAGGAGCAAATCCTCGGCGCCCTGATGGTCATGCGCAAGACCCCCGGTCCCTTCGTGCCCGAGATTGTCGGCCTGCTGAGGACCTTCTCCGCGCAATCTGCGCTCGCGATCCAGAACGCGCGGCTCTTTCGCGAGATCGCAGAGAAGAGCAAGCAACTCGAGGCCGCGAGCCGGCACAAGTCGAATTTCCTGGCGAGCATGAGCCACGAGCTGAGGACGCCCCTCAACGCCATTCTCGGCTTCAACGAGATGATCCTCGGCGAGATCTATGGCGAGGTGCCGGCCGAGATGAAGGAGCCGCTCAGCGACATCCAGGCGAGCGGCAAGCATCTGCTGCGCCTTATCAACAACGTGCTCGATCTCGCCAAGATCGAGGCAGGCCGCATGGAGCTTGCCCTCTCGGAATACTCCGTGCACGACACGGTCGAGCGCGTGCGCTCGACCTTGCGGCCGCTCGCGGCGGACAAAGGCCTGGAATTTCTCGCCACGGTGGCGCCCGAAATGCCGCTCGCCTATGGCGACTCGGGGCGCATCACGCAGTGCCTGATGAACCTCGCCGGCAATTCGCTCAAGTTCACCAGGGCCGGGAAGGTCGAGATTTCGGTCGAATGCCGGGGCGAGCACCTGGTCTATCGGGTGGCCGACACCGGTGTCGGCATCGCGCCGGACAAGATCGCGCAGCTTTTCGCCGAGTTCAGGCAGACCGATGCCACGATCGCGAGCGAATACGGCGGCACGGGACTCGGCCTTTCCATCAGCCGGAAATTCGTCGAACTGCACGGCGGGCGGATCTGGGCAGAGAGCGCGCTCGGCGAAGGCTCGGCATTCATCTTCGAGATCCCGCTGCGGGTGAGCACCGAAGCACCGGCATGAGCGCCAAGACCATCCTGTACGTCGAGGACAACCAGTTGAACCGCAAGATCGTGCGCGACCTGCTGAAGCGCACGACCTATGGCCTGGTCGATGCGCACGACGGCGAGGCGGGCGTGGCGAAGGCGATCGAGATACGCCCGGACCTGATCCTCATGGATATCCAGCTTCCGAAGATCTCCGGCATGGAAGCGATGCGCAGGCTGCGCAGGAACGCCGCGACTGCGGCGATACCGATCGTCGCCATCACGTCCTTCGCTCTGAGCGGCGATGAAAAAAGTGCGCGCGAAGCGGGAGCTACTGCATACCTCGCCAAGCCCTACAGCCCGTTCGATCTCCTCGAGCTGATTCGCAAGCTGCTTCCGGAAGGGTGAGAAGAACGGTTGTAATGGCTCCGCCCCTGCTGTCGGGCGCGTTCGACCTGGCGTTTTCCCGGCGCCTGCACACCTAGAGCTGCAGCTGGGCGCTCCTACTTCTCGGCCGAATGCCCGCAAGCGAGCATCGATTGATCGTGCGCCTTGATGCAGCAGGCCTTGGCGCTCGCGGAGCTGAGCCGGGCCTCGTGCAGCATCCGCTTGTCGTGGAACTCGGCCGCCGCGCGATGCTGGCGGGCCGCGATCTCGTGAGCGCTCGCCGCCTGCTTGTGCTGGGTGCTCGGGGAATGGATGGCGCCGGACATGGCTGAGCACAAGCTGAGCCCTCTGCGGCAGCTCGTCTGTGCGAAGGCGAACATACGCCGCGCGGGCGGAAGCGCATCATCCGAGCCATGACACGCCTGCCGACGCTGGTCCTGCTCGCAGCCTTGCTGCCATCGCTCGCATGGCTCGCCCCCGCCTGCGCCCAAGGCTCTGCTTCCGGGTCAACGACGAGCCGCGCTCAAGCCGAGCGCAATACCATCGAGCTCAAGCAGGGCATGACGCCGGACGAGGTGCAGCAGCTTCTCGGCAAGCCGCGGCGCACCGCCCTGCAGAGCGACGGCGGCTCCGCAGCCGCGCTGCAGTGGACCTATGTCTGGTCTGACGCCCGGTCTGCATCATCGGAGCGCAGCCTGAACGTTGAATTCGCCGCCAAGGCGGCGCAGGAGTGGTCCGTCAAGAGCTGGAGCTGGTCGGTTTACTGAGCGGGCAGCAGCGCGGGCAGCAGCCGGTCGTATTCCGTCTTTACCACCGCGTAGCACTCGCACACGCGCGCCTCGAGGTGATGGCGGTCGAGGACCGTGATGCGGCCGCGGCTGTACTCGATCAAACCGTCGGCCTGCAGCTTGCCCGCAGCTTCGGTGACGCCCTCGCGACGCACGCCGAGCATGTTGGCGATCAGCTCCTGCGTCATTACCAGCTCGCTCGCGGGGAGCCGGTCGAGGCTGAGCAGCAGCCAGCGGCATAGCTGCTGGTCCACCGAGTGATGGCGGTTGCACACGGCGGTCTGCGCCATCTGCGTGATCAGCGCCTGCGTGTAGCGCAGCAGCAGGTGCTGCAGCGCGCCGCCGCGCTCGAACTGGTCCTTCAGCACCGAAGCCTTCAGCCGGTAACCCGCGCCCGCGCTTTGCACCACCGCGCGGCTGGGCGTGGTCTCCCCGCCCATGAAGAGCGCGATGCCCACCAGGCCCTCGCAGCCGGTGACCGCGATCTCCGCTGAGGAGCCGTTCTCCAGCACGTAGAGCAGCGACACGATGCTGCTCGCCGGAAAGTAAACGTAGCCCTGCGCCCCGCCCGATTCGTACAGCGCCTGGCCGAGGGCCATCGGTACGAGCTCGAGAAACGGCAGCAATCGCTGGTAGTCGGCCCGCGGCAGCGCCGCCAGCAGCCGGTTGTCCATCGGGGAACGCGATACGACAGAAGCCACCTTGCCCATCGCTTCCAATGATACGCGCTTGTGTGCGCTGGCAGACAGATGAACTGCCGGCGGTTCGCGCGTCTAGCTTTTTAACGTGCGGGCGATCCAGGATCCAATGACGAAAACGCGGTTATTGGTCAGCCGTCCGCGAGCGCGACGCCCGCCTGTCAGAACGCGTGCCGCGGCAGGTCGATGGTGAACACGCAGCCCGAGCCCGGCTCGTCGCGCACTCTGAGAAAGCCGTCGTTCGCCTCGACGCTGTTGCGGCAGATGGCGAGCCCGAGGCCAGCGTCCGGATCGTCCGCGGTGTTCTCCGTGAATGGCTGGAGCAACCTTGCGGCGTGGCCCGGCACCAGGCCGCCGCAATGATCCGCGACGTCGATCAGCACTCGGTCCTCGCAGGCGTAAACCGCCAGCGAGACTTCGGTGTCGCGCTCCGTGAACTTGAAGGCGTTCTGCAGCAGGTTCCCCACCGCGGCAGAGAGCATCTCGCGGTCGCCGTCGACCGCAAGCCCCAAGCCGGCGGCGATAACGGCGAAGCGGCAGCCGCGCGACCGCGCCTCCAGCGAAGCGGAGATCTGCACCCCAGCGATGAACTCGGGAAGCGAGACCAGCTCGCGCCGCGCCGGCATGCCGGGCATCAGGCGCACGTCCGCGAGCGAGCGATCGATGAGATTGCCCAGGCCGATCAGGCTGCGATCGAGCACCGCGCCCGTCGCTCCGGAGAGACCGACGTTGCCCGCCTTGATGGCGCTGACGGCGAGCGTCGCTGTCCGGATGAGGGCGCGCAGCTCGCGCGCGAGGGTACCGAGCCGCTCGTTCAGCGCATGCGCGTCGCGCTCCGTGATCTGGCAATCGCGCTGGTGGGAGAACTCGGTGACGGCGTCTGCGATCGCATTGTCCAGGCAGCGGTTGAGGGTGCGGAACTCGTCGATCTCGACTGGCAGGCTGCGCTCGAAAGCAAGGTCGGTGATCGCCTGGCACAGATCGCCGTAGTCGTGCACCACCTGGTCCACGGTGAAGCCGCGCTGCAGGAGCTCGAGGCCGTGGCGCGAAGCCGTGGCGCCGATCTCCGAGGGCACCTCGCCGCCGCCGCCCGAAGGGCCGGAGACCTCGCGGCTTCGCAGCGGGTCGGGCATGCGCTCCATGCGCAGCGTCTTGATCACCTGGTCGAGGAACAGCGGTATGCCGTGCTCGAGCTCGGCATGCGTCGGCTTCGGCGTGAATCTCTGGGCGACCTTCAGGCCGCAGCGCTCGATCAGCTCGACGCGGTTGGCGGTTAGGAACTCGTGCAGCATCTCACCACCGACTCCTTCCCTCTTATGTCAGCTATAGCACATAACAGACGGGCACTCCGTCGGTTACCGAACATTCGGCGCATCTGGGGCGGGATGGCGTTCTCCTGGGCTATTGCCTGAATTGCGTCTTGAGCTGCGCCCAGGCATTCTGCAGCGAGGCCCACAGCAGGTCGCAGGCGCGTGCCAGCGCCGTGCGGCCGGCTTCCACAGTCGTCCGATAGCCGTCTTTGGTGTTCATGGCATTCCTCTTGCGCATTGAGCGCCCGGAGATTGTCGCCCCTGTTCCACCGCTGCGTCGGTTGACTGGCGCACATATGTGCGCCAGTAGACAGAGGAGGCGCCGCAGCAAGTCGACAATGCCTGAGTGCGCACGGCATTTCGCCGGGCCAAGGAGAAGCACGATGATCGACCAGGTGATGGACGAACTCGAGCAGGCGAAACAGCGGATGGCCGCCGCATCGAAGCCGGTGCTCGACGGAGCAAAGCAGCGCGCCGGCGTGGCCGCCAATTACGTGCGGGCTAGCCCGTGGGCGGCGCTCGGCGTCGCGATTGCGGCCGGCATGCTGCTCGGCTTTCTCGCCGCGAAGCGCTGAGCACGGCACCGACAAGGGCCGCAGGACGATGGGGCGTGGCGCGCGCTGACGCCCGCTGCGTTCCCCATATGTGTGCTAGCGTACAGAAGACAGGTAGCCGAACCGCTACAGTGGAGCCTCGGTTGCTGGCGTGACTTCTCAAGGGAGGGCACGTATGGGCGATTTCACGTAGATGGTCTACGGCGACCACTTTTATTCCACACGCGCTAGCCCCGCGCCTGCGCGGGTCCTTGCGGTCAGGCCGACAGGCCCGTCGGCCTGCTGCAGCAAGCCGGCGAGCTCCTCCGCATGCTGCTCTTCCACGGCAAGGATCGACTCCAGCATGCGCCGCGTGGTCGGATCCGTGTCGCCGAGGTAATCGATGAAGTCCCGGTAGCTGTCGATGGCGATGCGCTCGGCAACGAGGTCCTCCTTGACCATGTCGAGCAGCGTAGCGCCTTCCACGTATTCCGCGTGGCTGCGGCCCGTAAGTCCTGCCGGCGAGAAATCCGGCTCGCCGCCTAGCTGCACCATGCGCTCCGCGATGAGATCGGCATGGCCCTGCTCCTCGTTCGAGTGCGCGAGGAATTCGTCGGCGATGCCCTTCGAATGAATGCCCTTCGCCGTGAAGTGATGGCGCCGGTAGCGCAGCACGCAGACGATTTCCGTAGCGAGTGCGGCGTTGAGAAGCCGCAGGACCGTTTCGCGGTCGGCGCGGTACCCTGAGGTCACCGCGCCTTCGTCGAGGTGCTGGCGGGCACCCCGGCGCAACGCGAGGACGTCTGTGAGCGTGTTGATCTTATCCATGGGAGCCAGCCTAACGCCCGGCGCGCGCGCGATCTGTGCGCCCGCGTACCGATAGCAGGAACCATCGGCCTTGGGCACACCCGCGAAGCCTCTTGCGGCTGCTTCTCGCCCACAGTCCGGCGAGCGCCGCGGTGCTACATGCGCGTCTGCGCGGCGTGGAATGGCGGGGCCGATCGGATGTCGCCCTAAGTCTCCTATCGAACAGATGCAAGAGCCGCCACGGCGTAGCTTGGCCTCCTTACCAGGCCCATCGCGAATGCAAATACTCCTCGTAGACGACCGCCTCGACTCCAGCACGATCATCGCGGACTGGCTGGGCGAGTTCTTCGGCCCGGTCTCGGTCGAATGGGCGGCATCGGGCGCTGAAGCCCTGAACGCGATCGGCAGGAGCTGCGCGGAGCTGGTTCTGGCAACCCATCGGATGCCCGCCATGGACGGCGTCGGCCTCGCCGGCGTCATCAAGGCGCGGCCGAACCCACCCGTCGTCGTGGTCGTCGGCGCGACCGGCGATGGCGAGTTCGAGACGCAGTGTGCTGCCGCCGGCGCCGACTTCTGGCTTGAGAAGCGCCAGCTCCAGGCGCGGTTGCTGGCTTTCCTGCAGCAGCGATTCGCGCAGGCCTGGGCCGAAGGCGTGAGGGCGAGGCGAATCTCGGCGCGCTCCGAGCCGGCGCTCGCCGAGCGGCGCTCGCACGGGTCACGGCGATTTCAAGGATGACGGAGACGGCACCCACCAGCACCGCGGACCCGATCGCCGCCGCGTTTTAAGCCAGGCATCGCTCAAGCCGACAGTTTCCGGGCAGTGGCGAGCGGCGTCTGTGCGCGCGCACGCGCTGCTCATGCGACAAGCGAACGACCGTGCAGCCGGCATGGAGCCGGGTGGAGCAAACGCGCCGCGGCGTATGTGCGCTGACGCGCAGACGTGCGCGGCCTTCGCCGCGTAGCGTGGCCGCTCATCAATCAAAGGAAACAAGTCATGAATATGCTCAAGCGGTTTTCCGCATTGTTCCTTGCCGCGCTGCTCGTGTCGGCCTGCGCCGCGACGCCGAAACAGGAGAGCACCGGCGAATACATCGACGACAGCTGGATCACGACCAAGGTGAAGACCGCGATCCTCAACGAGCCTTCGCTCAAGGTCGCCCAGATCACCGTCGAGACCTACAAGGGCGTGGTGCAGTTGAGTGGCTTCGTCGATTCCGCCGAAGCCGCGCGCAAGGCGGCCGAGCTCGCGCGCTCCGTGACGGGCGTGACCGATGTGAAGAACGACACGAGAGTCAGGTGATCTTGCCCTGGGACACGGCAGCGAATGCCGCGCGCTTCGCCGACGATCTGCGCGCCTGGTGGTGGCCCGGTACAGTCAGCGGCCCGTCGCCCGCGCGAGCGCCGCAGGCACCGCTTACCCACGAGCGCAACGCGGTGCAACGCTGGGAAGACGAAGGCGGCAACACCCGATGAAAGGGAACCGCTTCGTCCTGGCGTGCGTATTGGCGGCGTTTGCCAGCGCCGGCGCCGGCTGCCTGCAGGAGAGTGCGGCGCAAAAGGCCGACCGGGCGTCCGCGAAAGCGGGCGACAGGTTCGATGACGCGGCCGCTAAGCCCAGAAAGTAGGTCCGCGGGCTACGCGTTTTCCAGCTTGCGGATGACCTGATAGCAGCTGCAGGAGCGCGCGAGCAGGCGCTCGCGGTCGAGGATCTGCATCATGCCGCGGCTGTAGCGGATCATGCCGCGGCGCTGCAGCTCGGCCGCCGCGCCGTTCACTCCGGCCCGGCGCACGCCGAGCATCACCGCGATGAACTCCTGCGTGAAGCGGAACCTGTCCGCGGCGACGCGATCGCGCGTCATCAGCAGCCAGCGCGCGAGCCGCGCCTCTAGCAGATGCTCCTTGTTGCAGACCGCGACCTGCATCGCCGTCGCCATCGCCACATAGGCGCAGCGGTCGACTTCGCGCCGCAGCGGCCGGTTTTGCTCGAGCTCCTTGGAGAAGCGCGCCGCGCTCACACGCATTGCGCTGCCGGCTCCCTGTACCAGGGCTTTGACCGGCGATTTCGAGACGCCGAGGGCGAGCGCCACGCCGACCATGCCTTCCGTACCGATCAGGCCCACTTCCAATCCGCTGCCGCGGTCGGCCACCGCGAGCAGCGACACCATGCCTTCGGTGGGGAAGTACACGTGCCGCGTCTGCGCGCCCGACCGGTAGAGCACCTGTCCCAGTGGCAGGTCGACGGAAGTGAGAGCGGCGAGGAAGCGCCGGCTCGCCTTCGGCGGCAGCGCGGCGAGGATGCGGTTCGGGGACGGCGGGTTCGATGCGTTGCGGATGGCGACTCCCGGTTGACGAGTCAGATCGAAAAGTCGACTGACGGCAGGAGCAGAGAAAGCGCGAACCCGACGTCGAAAGCTGACTGCGCAGCAACGGCTGCAACCCCAAGCTACACCTCGTGCAGCGCGCGTCTGTGCGCGAACGAACATGCGCAATTCAGGGCGCCGGCGAGACTATGTACGTGGCCGAACAGACGGCAGCGCACGCGCGGACTAGCGTGGCGCCAAGAATAGGGATCGACCATGACTGAGCACTCGCGCATCGCGCGGCACACCCCACGGCAGAACGACTTGCTCGCGGCCCTTCCCGGGGCCGACTACGAGCGCCTCGCAGCTAGCCTCGAACTCGTGCCGCTGCCGCTCGGGCGGGCGGTCTATGAGTCCGGCGCACAGCTCGACTACGCGTACTTTCCGACCGACTGCATCGTGTCGCTGCTCTCGGTGACGCAGGACGGCTCCTCGGCGGAGATCGCCATCGCCGGAAATGAAGGCATGGTGGGCATCGCCTTGTTCATGGGCGGGGAGACGACCTCGAGCCGCGCCGTGGTGCAGAACGCCGGCTACGCGTACCGCGTCCCCTCGGCGCTGATCAAGCGCGAATTCAACCGCGGCGGCGCGCTCCAGCTCCAGCTCCTGCGCTACACGCAGGCGCTCATCACACAGATGTCGCAGACCGCGGTGTGCAACCGCCATCATTCGCTCGAACAGCAGCTTTGCCGCTGGCTGCTGCTGAGCGTCGACCGGCTGCCCTCGAATCGCCTCGAGATGACCGAGGAGCTGATCGCCAACATGCTCGGCGTGCCCGCCTCCGGAGTCGCCGGGGCCGCCGGCAAGCTGCAGACAGACGGAATGATCCGCTATCGCCAGGGCGCGATCGCGGTGCTCGACCGCGCCGGGCTAGAGAGCCGCGCCTGCGAATGCTACGCGGTGGTGAAGCGCGAGTTCGACCGGCTGCTGCATCTTCCCGGGCGCAGCGAGGCGCTGCCGCTCTCCGCCTTCATCGCCCGCAACATGGATGACATCGTCACGCAATGGGAGGCGTTCGCGCGCACGCTGCTTCCGGCGGCGGCGACCATGACTTCCGGCGCGCTGCGCGATCACGCGCGGCCGATCCTGCAGGCGATCGCGAAGGACATCGAGTCCGATCAGCCGGGCGTCGAGTCCTCCGGCGAAGCCACGGCGGCGAGGACGCACGGCGCGCTGCGGCACACCAGCGGCTTCAACCTGCTGCAGCTCGCCTCCGAATACCGTGCGTTGCGGGCGAGCGTCATCCAGCTGTGGCGCTCGCACCTGTCGAAGGAGCACCACGAGGCGCTCGACGAGCTCGCGCGGTTCAACCAGTCGGTCGATCGCGCGCTCGCGGAGTCGATCGCGAGCTATGCCGACGAGGTCGGACGCTCGCGCGATACCTTCCTCGCGATTCTCGGACACGACCTGCGCAGCCCGCTGAATGCGGTCGCGGCGTCGGGGCACTACCTTTCGCGGGTAGGCCTGCCGGAAGGTGTGCAGGCCGTGGGCCGCATCCAGCGCGGCGCGGCGAAGATGGACGCGATGATCCGCGACCTCCTGGAATACACGAGGACGCGCCTGGGGCGCGAGATCCCGGTGCTGCGCGCGCCCTGCAGCATCGGCGGCATCTGCGAGGCGGCCATCGAGGAGATGAAGGCGGGTCACCCGGAGCGCGACTTTCGGCTGGCGATGTCGGGCGAGCTCGGCGGCGCCTTCGACGGCGCGCGGCTGCAGCAGGCCTTCGGCAACCTGCTGAACAACGCCGTGCAGCACGGCGCCAAGGGCTCGCCGGTAATCCTCGAGGCGCACGGCGCGCCCGATGCGGTCACGGTGCGCGTAACAAACGACGGCACGCCGATTCCCGCCGACGCGCTGCAGGTGATCTTCAACCCGCTGGTCCAGATCCCGCGGGCAGCGCACGACCCGGCCGAGCATCGGTCGGGCAGCCTCGGGCTCGGCCTTTTCATCGCGCACAGCATCGTCCTTGGGCACGGCGGCACGCTCGAGGTCGAGTCCACCGCGCAGGCCGGGACCGTGTTCACGGCGCGCTTTCCGCGGATGCCATAGTCGGAAACGCGACCCCCCGCCCCTTATGTACGACAGCGCACAGAACGGGCGAGCGCGACGCGATACAACGATGCAGGTGATCGACGCGATTCCGAGCGCGCAGCATACGCTCGCCGACCTGATGCTGGTGCTGTGCCTCAACCCGGGCAGGACCTGCGCGCAATCCGACGTGATGCTGGCGCGGCTGCGTCCGTGCGGGATATTCGAGCTGCTGACTTCCGCGGCCTGGGCGCGTGCGCTGGGCTACCCGCCGCAGGAATTGAGCGGCAAATCGCTGGGCGAACTGATGCCGCTCGAGAAGCCCGCGGCCGGCGAGCTCGTTGCCGCGCTGCTCAACACGGACGCCGCGGAGCCGCTCGACGTGCCCCTGCGCTGCAAGGACGAGCGGCGCAAGTGCTTCCGCTTTCACCGGCGCTTCGACCCCGACGAGCAGGCGATATTCGTCGTTGCCGACGAGGTTTCCGCGGCCGGCAGCTGCCTGCCGGACGCGGCGCATTAGCACCGCGTAGCGCCGCCGTGAACCGCCGCACCGCCGGCCGCATCACCGAATGCCCGGGGTACCTGCGCGTCGATTTCGGCGGCGGCGATTGCATGGAGATTTCCGAGACGTACCGCTCCTTCGCCGATCTTTGCATCGGCAAGCCGGCGAGATACGTCCTGCTTGAAGCAGGCGACAACGATCCGCGCGGCCACGCCCGGCTGCGCGATGCGCTCGAGGCGATGGCGCGCGCAGCCGCGATTCCTCCGGATTTCAAGCTGGCGCTCGTCGCGAGCACGCCGCCGGTTCACGCGCTCTATCGGGAAGCGCAGCAGACGTTACGCGCAATCGGGGTCAATGCCTGGGTGTTCGACAGTGGCAGCGAGGCGCTGGACTGGCTGGAGGGGCGCTCACCCGGCGGGCGGATGACGTCGTAGGCCGCTAGTCGTGCAGCCCCTAGTCCTTTCGGCACAGGACCCGGCGCGCTTTGCGTTTCACACTGGCGCGCTACGGTGCGCCCACACCGAAAGATATCCAATGGTCCAGAAGCTACTAGGCATCCGCCGCATGCTCGAGCGGCACGGTTTCTGGAACACGCTTTACGCGCTCGCGCTCGACTCGATCGCCTCGATATTCGTCCTGCGCATCCTCAGAGGCGTGTACGTCGAAGCCCCGGACCCGTCGTTCCTTCGATGCCCCGATCCCTATACGGCGGGATTTCTCCCGGCGCAGGAGCTGCGTGAATACACGCGCGATCCCGACACCGAGCTGAGCGCCTCTTTCCTGGACCAGGCCCTCGCACGCGGCGACGAGTGCTATGCGATTCGCGACGGCCAGACGCTGGCGGCATACGGTTGGTATTCGTTCGGCGGCACACCCATCGGCATCGGCGACCTCGTGCTGACCTTCGATCGACGCTATGTCTACATGTACAAGGGCTTCACGGATCCGCGCTATCGCGGGCAGCGCCTGCACGGCATCGGCATGACGCGAGCGATGCAGCACTACAAGGACAACGGATGCAAGGGCCTCGTCTCCTACGTGGAGGCGCGCAACTTCGATTCGTTGAAGTCGTGCCTGCGCATGGGCTACCGCGTGTTCGGGTCGGTCTATGTGACGCGCATCTTCGGACGCTACGTTGCACTCTCCAGCCCGGGATGCAGGCGCTTCGACTTTCGGCTTCGCAGCGCGCAGATCGGTCCGGCCTATCGCACGTTCGGAAAGGCCGGCTCTAGGTCAACGCTCCCCTAGTCGGCGAGCTCCGGCCGGTTCTTGAAGTGCGCGAGCGCCTCGGGATTGGCGAGCGCCTCGATATTCTTCACCGGCCGCCCGTGCACGACGTCGCGCACGGCGAGCTCGACGATCTTGCCGCTTTTGGTGCGCGGGATGTCACCCACCTGCACGATCTTCGCCGGCACATGGCGTGGCGTGGTGTTGTCGCGGATGCGACGCCTGATCGCCGCGACGAGCGCCTCATCGATCGTGGCGCCCTCGCGCAGCTTGACGAAGAGCACGACGCGCACGTCGCCCTGCCAGTCCTGGCCGATGACGAGCGACTCGACCACCTGATCAAGCTGCTCGACCTGCCGGTAGATCTCGGCCGTGCCGATCCTTACGCCGCCCGGGTTGAGCACGGCGTCGGAGCGCCCGTAGATGATGATGCCGCCATGCGCCGTGATCTCCGACCAGTCGCCGTGGCGCCAGACGTTCGGATATTTCTCGAAATAGGCGGCGCGATATTTCGCGCCATCGGCATCGTTCCAGAAGCCGATCGGCATCGCGGGGAATGGCCTGGTGCAGACGAGCTCGCCCTTCTCACCGACTACGGGCTTCGCCTGCTCGTCGAAGACTTCGACCGCCATGCCCAGGCCCTTCGCCTGGATCTCGCCGCGCCAGACCGGTCCGGCAGGATTGCCGAGCACGAAGCAGGAGACGATGTCCGTGCCGCCGGAGATCGATGAGAGGCACACGTCCTGCTTTACGTTCTGGTAGACGTAGTCGAAGCCCTCGGGAAGAAGCGGCGAGCCCGTCGAGAGCACGGCGCGCAGTTTCTTCAGTTCGTGCGTCTCGATCGGCTTGAGGCCCGTTTTCGCGAGTGAGTCGATGTACTTCGCCGAGGTGCCGAAGTGCGTCATGCGCTCCGCGTCGGCGTAGTCGAAGAGCAATCGACCCCGGTTGACGAAAGGCGAGCCGTCGTAGAGAAGAAGCGTCGCCTCCGAAGCGAGGCCGCTCACGAGCCAGTTCCACATCATCCAGCCGAGCGTCGTGAAATAGAACAGCCGGTCGGCGACGCGCACGTCGCTGTGCAGCCGATGCTCCTTGAGATGCTGCAGCAGCGTGCCGCCGACGCCATGCACGATGCACTTGGGAACGCCGGTGGTGCCTGATGAATAAAGGACGTAGAGCGGGTCGTTGAACGCGACGCGCTCGTACTTCATTTCCTGCGGATCGAAAGGCTCGACAAACTCGTAGAGCGAGGTGCCCGCCGTGGTGGTCTCGCCGATGTAATCGATCACCACGCACTCCTCGATGCTCGGCAGGCGATCGAGCACTTGCATCGTCTTTTCCTGGCAGTCGAACTCCTTGCCGTTGTAGATGTAGCCGTCGGCGCAGAAGAGCACCTTCGGCTCGATCTGGCCGAAGCGGTCGAGCACGCCCTGGACGCCGAAATCGGGCGAGCAGCTCGACCAGACGGCGCCGAGGCTCGCCGTGGCGAGCATGGCGGCGGTCGCCTCGGGCAGATTCGGCAGATAGCCGGCCACGCGGTCGCCCTTGCCGACGCCCATGTCGGCCAGCGCCTGCTGCAGGCGCGAGACGAGATCGTGGAGCTGGCGATAGCTCATGCGCCGCTTGATGCGATCTTCACCCCAGAAAACGAGCGCCTCCGCGCCGTCGCGCCGGCGCAGCAGGTTCTGCGCGAAATTCAGGCGGCCTCGCGGAAACCACTTCGCGCCGGGCATGCGCTCGCCGTCGACGAGCGTGTCGCTTCCCTTCTCGCCGATGACGCCGCAGAAGTCCCACACCTTGTTCCAGAACTCGGGCGCGTGCTCGACCGACCACTTATGAAGCTCGCCATAGTCGCGCTTGCCGGTTTCGCGCATGAAGCGCGCAACAGCCGTCTGCGCCACGCGTTCGGGGCTCGGAGTCCACATCGGGCTCATTGGAGGCGCTCGCGGATGGTTTGCGGGATGCGCACCGGTTTCTGGCGCGCCATGTCGATGAAGACGACGGTGGCCGCGCCGTCGGCGTAGAGCTCACCGCTGATCATGAGCTCATAGAACGTCGGCACGCTGGAGCCGCCGGGCGCCCCGGCGAAGACCTGCACCTCCACCGTGCCGGGATAATTGATCGCGCGCTTGAAGTTGCACGAGGCGTTCGCAACGACGATGCCCGTGCTCTTCCACGCTTCTTCTTCCGGCACCAGCGCATCGAACCAGCCGATGCGCGCCTGCTCCATGTAGCGGAAGTAGACCGTGTTGTTCACGTGCCCCATCGCGTCCATGTCGCCCCAGCGAATCGGAATGCGCTCGACGTGCACGAGCTTTCTGCGGCCGGACATGGGGCGCCGATTATAATGGCGCCATGCCGCGCGAATCGATGCAATACGACATCGTCATCGTCGGCGCCGGTCCCGCGGGACTCGCGGCCGCCATCCGCGCGAAGCAGGTCTCTTCCGATGTATCGGTGTGCGTGCTCGAGAAGGGCTCGGAGGTCGGCGCGCACATTCTCTCGGGCGCCGTCATGGATCCGCGCGCGCTCGCCGAGCTCGTTCCCGACTGGCAAGCGAAAGGCGCGCCGCTCAACGCGGCGGTGACCCGCGACCGATTCCTTTTCCTCACCGAAAAAGGCTCGCTCGAAACGCCGGCCTGGCTGCTGCCCGCCTGCTTCCAGAACCACGGTAACTACGTGGTGAGCCTCGGCAACGTGTGCCGCTGGCTCGCAAAGGAAGCGGAAGCCGCCGGCGTCGAAATTTTCCCGGGCTTCGCGGCGGCCGAAGTGCTCTATGACGGCGAAACCGTAAAAGGCGTCGCGACCGGCGATCTTGGCATCGGTCGCAACGGCGAGAAGACCGATGCGTATCAGCCGGGCATGGAGCTGCACGGCAAGTACACGTTCTTCGCCGAGGGCTGTCGCGGCCAGCTCGGTAAGCAGCTGGAAGCGAAATACCGCCTGCGTGAGGGCGCGGATCCGCAGGTCTACGGCATCGGATTGAAAGAGCTCTGGGAGGTGAACCCCGAGCGCCATGAGCAAGGCCTCGTGTTGCACACCGCGGGCTGGCCGCTCGATGCCTCCACGTACGGCGGCTCGTTTCTCTACCACATGGACAACCGCCAGGTCGCAGTCGGCTTCGTCGTCGGCTTGGCGTATGAAAACCCGTATCTCTCACCGTACGAGGAATTCCAGCGCTTCAAGACGCATCCGGCGATCCGCGGTTTTTTCGAGCACGGAAAAAGGATCAGCTATGGCGCACGCGCCATCACCGCCGGAGGGCTGCAGTCGCTGCCCAAGCTCGTCTTCCCGGGTGGAGCGCTGATCGGCGACGACGCCGGGTTCCTCAATGCCTCGCGCATCAAGGGCAGTCACTGCGCGATCAAATCCGGAATGCTCGCGGCGCAAGCGGCGTGCGAGGCGCTGCAAGGCGGCCGCGCGAATGACGAGCTCAGCGCATACCCGGCGACGTTCAAGTCGAGCTGGCTGTATGACGAGCTCTACCGCGCGCGCAATTTCAAGCCCTGGATGTCCAAGGGCCTCTACACCGGGACGGTGATGGTCGGCATCGACCAGGTGCTCTTCCGCGGACGGGCACCATGGACGCTGCATCATCGGCATGCGGACCACGAGACGCTCAAGCGCAAGGACGAGGTCCAGCCCATCGCCTATCCGAAGCCGGATGGCGCCCTCACCTTCGATCGGCTGTCGTCGGTGTTCATCTCCAATACCAACCACAACGAGGACCAGCCGGTGCATCTGCACCTGAAGGACCCGGCGCTCGCCGCACGCAACTGGGAAGAGTACGCAGGACCGGAGAGCCGCTACTGTCCCGCAGGCGTCTACGAGTTCGTCGACGTGGACACGAACCCGCGCCTGCAGATCAACGCGCAGAACTGCGTGCACTGCAAGACCTGCGACATCAAGGACCCGCGGCAGAACATCGTCTGGGTTGCGCCCGAAGGCGGCGGCGGGCCCAATTACCCGAACATGTAGTCGGGAGGAAAGATGCACCGAAGGCGAGCACTATCGGCCCTCGCTCTAGCGGCGCTGCTACCGACCGGCGCACGCGCGCAGGCGGGCAAGCTGCGGCGCGTTGGGTTCATCAGCTTCGCCGCGGCGCCGTTGTTCTACGACGCCTTTCGCGCGGGGATGAAGGACCTCGGCTACGAAGAAGGGAAGAACGTGCTCTTCCATGCGCGCTTCGGCGGCGGCGGTGTGGACCAGCTCGACGCGTTGGCGGCAGCGCTGGTGGCGGAACGGCCCGACATCATCGTCGCCGCGGGCGGGCCGGCCCTGCTCTCGGTGCAGAAGCTGGCGCGGGATGTGCCGGTCGTCTATTCGTTCAGCGGCGATCCCGTCGCCGCCGGCGTCGCGAAAACGCTGGCACAGCCGGGAAACAACATGACCGGCATCTCGCTGATGTCGCTCGATCTCGTCGGCAAGCGCATGGAACTCTTGAAGGAGAGCCTGCCGCAGCTCAAGTCGGTGGCGATCCTCGCGAATCCCGATCATCCGGGCGAGCAGCTGGAGCGCCGCGTGTCGTTCGAGTCGGCCAGCACGCTCGGACTGGAGCACCGCTACTATCAGGCACAGAGCCCGGCCGAACTCGTCGGCGCGCTGGACGCGATCGCGAAAACCGGCGCCCACGGCTTGGTCGTCTTTCCCGATGCGCTGACGCTCGCGCACCGGCAGCGGATCTCCGAAAGCGCGCTCAAGGCGCGCCTCGCGACGGTCTCGGGCTGGGCGCAGTTTGCCGAAAGTGGCTTCCTCATGTCTTACGGGCCCAACCTGCGCGAGTCCTATCGCAGGTTGGCAACGTTCGTGGACAAGATCCTGAAGGGCGCGAATCCAGGCAACCTGCCGATCGAGTTGCCGAGCATGGTGGAGATGGTCGTCAACACGCGCACCGCCGGGACACTCGGGCTGGAGATTCCGCGACCGGTTTTGCTGCGCGCCGATCGCGTGCTGTCCTAGGCCGCCGCGATGCGCAGGCGCAGCCCATCGCCCGCGTCCGGGCGAAGCAGCTGCTCGATCTGCTGCGCCGGAACCGGCGCGCTCGCGTAATAGCCCTGGATCTGGTCGCAGCCCAGTTCCTTGAGCAGATGCACCTGCTCGGTGTCCTCGACGCCTTCGGCGATGACCTTCAGGCCGAGCGTGTGCGCCAGGGAGACGATCATCGCGACGATGTTGCGCGGATAGCCGGCGTCGCCCATGCGCACGACGAAGCTGCGATCGATCTTCAGTGTGTCCACCGGCAGCCGCGCGAGATAGCTGAGCGAGCAGTAGCCGGTACCGAAATCGTCCACCGACACTTCGACGCCCGCGCGGCGCAGCGTCTGCAGCTTGCGGGTGCTCTCCTCGATGTCGTCGACGAGCACGCTCTCGGTGATCTCGAGGTCAAGGAGCGGCCGCTCGCCGCCAAACTCGGAGATGGCCTCGAGCACGGAGTCGACGAAATCCTTCTGGCGCAGCTGGATCGCCGAGACGTTGACGGCGATGCGCGGCACGACGATGCCGAGCGACTGCCAATGGCGGATGTCGGCGGCAGCACGGCGCAGCGCCCAGCGGCCGGCCGCGAGGATCATGCCGGTCTCCTCGAGCACGCCGACGAACTTGGACGGCGGCACGGCGCCGAGCTCGGGATCGGTCCAGCGGATGAGCGCTTCGAGCCCGGCGATGGTGCCGCTGCGCACGTCGATCTTCGGCTGGTAGTGCAGCCCGAGCCGTCCTTCCTCGAGCGCGCGGCGCAGCCGGTTCTCCATGGCGAGCGATTCGGCGACGCGCGCGTTCATCTCGGGCGCATAGAAGAGATAGCGCTGCCCGAGCTCCTTTGCCTTGTTGAGCGCGGTCTCGGCATTGCTGCAGACCGACTCGGTCGACTCGCCGTCCGCCGGGAACACCGCGATGCCCGCCTTCATGGCGACGCGCAGCTCGACGCCGTCGACGCTGATCGGGGCGGTGAACGCCTGCTCGAGCTGATCGATGAGCCAGTGCGTCGTGTCGCCCGGGCGCTCGAAGGGCGCCACCGCGATCGCGAAGTGATCCGCGCCGATGCGCGCCACCGTGTCCTGCTCGCGCGCGGCGCCGCGCAGGCGCGCGCCCACGGTGCGCAGCAGGTCGTCGCCCGCCTTGCGGCCGAAGGTCTCGTTCACCATGCGGAAGCGCTCGACGTCGACGAACATGGCCGCCGCGAAGCGCTTCTCGCGGCGCGCCGCATTCAGCGCCTGCGTCATGCGGTCGGTGAAGAGACTCCGGTTCGGCAGGTCGGTGAGCGAATCGTGATAGGCGAGGTAATCCATCTGCGCCTTCTGCTCGAGGTGATGAAGCGCGAACGAGATGTCGCCCGCGAGCTCGTGCAGCAGCCGCATCTCCTCCTCGTCGAAGAAGTCGCGCACCTTCGCATAGAGAAGAAGCACGCCGGCGGGCTCGTCATTGACGATGAGCGGCAGCGCGACGAAGGAGCCCGCCTGCGCGTGGTTCCACACCATCGCCTGGGTGCCGATCTTCAGGCGCTCGATCTCGCGCTCGGGACTGCCCTCGCCGGCGCGCGCGGCGAGGACGAGGCTGTGTCCGCGATCGGCAAGACCGATGGCGGCGAGGCGAAACCCGCCCTTCTCCACCGCGATGCGGCAGGCCTCGTCGAGCAGCGCCTGGCGATCGTAGGCGCGCACGATAAGCGCGTTGATCGCCGAGAGCGTCGCGAGCGTGCGGTTCATGCGCTCGATGCGCTGCTGCTGCGCTTCGAGCGCGCCCGTCTTCTCGAGCAGCTGGTCGACCATCAGACGCAGATGCTCGCGGTCGAGATCGGCGACCCTGCCGGAGGGCACGGCCGGACGGGCGGCGAGCACGTCCTTGACCGCGCGCAGGATGACGTCGTTATCGGAGGGCTTGACGAGTACGCGCGCCACGCCGAGTGCCTGCGCGAGCTGTTTCGCATCCTGGCTGCCGAAGTAGGCCGTGTAGAACATCACGCTGATGCCGGCGGTAGCCGGCTCGAGCTTCAGACGCCGCGTCAGCTCGTAGCCGTCCATGATGGGCATCAGCACATCGGAGATGAGGAGCTCCGGGGCGTGGTCGCGCGCAAGCTTGAGCGCCTGCTCGCCATCGCCGGCAGACAGCACGTGATGGCCGGCGACCTCCAGCAACGCGCCGAGCGCGTCGCGATTGGCGCGATGGTCGTCGGCGATGAGGATTTTTGCCACTAGGCTATCCGACCCGGGGCAAGCATGATTGTTCCGAGCCAGTAGAATCGGCGGCATGGGGGAAAACACGAAAGCTGGGAACACCGAGGCTGGGAGCACCGCGCCATATCGCAGTTTTGGCGCGTTTTACCCCTTTTATCTATCGCAGCATGCCGACCGGACCTGCCGCCGATCGCACTTCCTTAGTACTAGTCTCGGTCCTGCAGCGGTGATCTGTGCAGTATTGACGCTGAATGCGTGGTGGCTCGTCGCCGGCCTCGTCGGCTACGCGGCCGCCTGGGTCCGGCTTCTTGGACGCATCAAGTTCTGATGCCGGAGCGCTACAGCCTCAATTCGCTCGTGCACTCGGAGGTCGGCTGGCTGACGCTGCTCGCGCTTGCGCTCGCCGTGTTGCTGCTGCGCTTCCGGCGCGCCGAGCGCGGCGTCTATCTGAATACCCTCTGGCTCTTCCTCCTCGGCGTGCTCGGCCAGGCGGGCGCGGTAGCGCTCGAGGCGCTCGCTTTCCCCGATGCCGCAGCGCTGATGAACACGCTTTTCCGCATCGTCGCGGCGATCGCACTCATCCGCCTCGCGGGCTTTGCGGCCTTCCGCCTCTTCCTGCCGCTCATCGGCAAGGAGCTGCCTCGCATCATCGAGGACGTCGTCATCCTCGTCGCGTACGTGATTTACGGCTTCGTGCAGCTGCGCGGCGCGGGCGTCGATCTCTCGAGCATCGTCACGACCTCCGCCATTCTCACGGCGGTGATCGCCTTCGCGATGCAGGACACGCTCGGCAATCTGCTCGGCGGCCTCGCGATCCAGATCGACAACACGGTGCAGGTGGGCGACTGGGTGCGGGTGGACGATCTCAGCGGCCAGGTGCGTGACATCCGCTGGCGCTCCACCCTGATCGAGACGCGCAATTGGGAAACGATCGTGATCCCCAACAGCACGATCATGAAGGGGCGCGTCGCCATCCTCGGCAAGCGAGAGGGACACCCGCTGCAGTGGCGCCGGGCGCTGCGCTTCATGGTCGACCCGGCCGTGCCGCCGGCGCGCATCATCGCCATCGTCAACGAGGAGATGCGCGACGTGCCGATCGGCAACGTCGCGCGCACCCCGGCCCCGAACACCGTGCTGCACGCCTTCGCGCACGGCAATCTGGAATACGAGCTGCGCTATTACCTCACCGACCTGCTGGAAGACGAGATGACCGACTCGATGGTGCGCGTGCACCTTTTCGCGTCGCTGCAGCGCGCCGGCGTGCGCATCGCGGAAGAGCAGCGCACGGTGCACGCAGTCTCGCGCGACGAGGCGCACGCCGATGCGGTGAGGAAGCGCGAGCTCGGGCGCCGCCTCGACATGCTGCGCGGCGTCGACCTCTTTTCGGTGCTCTCGGAAGACGAGATGAACGAGCTCGCGGAGCGGGTGCAATACGCGCCCTTCGCGCGCGGCGACGTCATCACGAAGCAGGGTAACGAGGCCCACTGGCTCTACATCATCATGTTCGGCGAGGCCGAGGTGCGCTACGAGCCGCCGCACGGCGCGGCGCAGCACATCAGCACGCTGCGCGCCGGGCAGTTCTTCGGCGAGATGGCACTGCTCACCGGCGATGCGCGCAGTGCTACCGTGGTGGCGAAGACCGACGTCGAGTGCTACCGCCTCGACGGCAAGGCATTCCAGGGCCTGCTCCTGCGCCGGCCGGAGATCGCCGAGGGCATGAGCCGCGTGATTGCCTCGCGCCGCCCGGACCTCGAGAAGGTGCGCGAGGCGTTCGCCACCCAGCCGGGGCCCGCGAACGTCGAGCAGTTCGATCTGCTCGCGCGCATCCGACGCTTCTTCGGGTTGCGACGCGAAGCGCCTTAGGGCCTGCGCCGCTAGGCGGCGAGGAACTGGTCTTCGCCGAGCGCCATGACGGCGCCGGCACCCTTCACGACCGTGTCGCGTAGCGCCGGCGCCTGCACGAGGACCTGGTCCCCATAGAAGCGCGCGGTCGCGATCTTGGCCTCGAGGAAAGCGCGATCGCCCGAAGCCAGATTCTTTTCGGCCGCGAGCGCGGCGCGCGCCATCTGCCAGCCGCCGGCGACGATGCCCATGAGCTTGAGAAACGGGACGGCGCCGGCAAAGGTCGCGCGTGGATCCTTGCCCTCGACGATGAAGTTGACGCAGTCGGCGACGGCTTGCGCACCCGAAGCGAGCTGAGCGCGTAGCGCCTTCACGCCGGGGGTCGTGGCTTTGCCGAGCTCGGCGTCGAGCGACTTGAGCGAGGCAAGCCAGGCCTTGGCGGTCGCGCCACCCTCGCGCGCGATCTTGCGCCCGACGAGGTCCATCGCCTGGATGCCGGTTGTGCCCTCGTAAATCGTCGTGATGCGCGCGTCGCGCAGGTATTGCGCCGCGCCCGTCTCCTCGACGAAGCCCATCCCCCCATGCACCTGAACGCCGAGCGAGGCGATGTCGATGCCGGTCTCGGTCGACCAGCCCTTCACCACGGGGATCATCAGGTCTACGAATGCCTGATGGCGCTTGCGCGTCTCGGCATCCGGCTCCTTGCGCGCGAAGTCCATCGCCGCCGCGGTGGTGTACGCGAGCGCGCGCATGGCTTCGGTCTGCGCTTTCATGAGCATCAGCATGCGCCGCACGTCCGGGTGGCGGATGATCGGAACAGCCTTGCCGCCCTCCACGAGGTCTCGGCCCTGAACACGCTCCCGCGCGAAGGCGAGTGCGCGCTGGAAAGCGCGCTCGGCGATCGCCACGCCTTCGAGCCCGACGGCGAAGCGCGCGGCGTTCATCATGATGAACATGTATTCGAGCCCGCGGTTTTCCTCGCCGACGAGATAGCCCACCGCCTTGTCGTAGACCATCACTGCCGTTGGGCTGGCATGGATGCCGAGCTTGTGCTCGATCGAGGCGCACTTCGCGCCATTGCGCTTGCCCGGCGTGCCGTCCGCATTCGGGATGAACTTCGGCACGACGAAAAGCGAGATGCCTTTCACGCCTTCGGGTGCCTCCGGGGTGCGTGCGAGCACGAGGTGCACGATGTTCTCGGCGAGGTCATGCTCCCCGTACGTGATGAAGATCTTCTGCCCTGAGATGAGGTAGTGATCGCCTTGGCGCTCGGCGCGCGTGCGCACCAGTGAGAGGTCCGAGCCAGCCTGCGGCTCGGTCAGGTTCATCGTGCCGGTCCAGCGGCCTTCGACCATCTTCGGCAGATAGCGGCGCTTGAGCTCCTCCGAGCCGCGCAGGATCAGGGCCTCGACGGCGCCCTGGGTGAGCAGCGGGCAGAGCGAGAAGCTGAGATTCGCGCTTTTCCACATCTCCTGTACCGGCGTCGACACGAGGCGCGGCAGGCTCTGCCCGCCCCATTCCGTCTCGAAGGGCAGCGCGTTCCAGCCGCCTTCGCAGAACTGCTGGTAGGCCTCGCGGAAACCGTTGGGCGTGCGCACCGCGCCTTCTACAAGCTTGGAGCCCTCCTGGTCGCCGGAATAATTAATAGAATCAAGGACTCCGGTCGCGAACTTCGAGGCTTCCTCGAGGATGGCATCCACCGTGTCCGGCGTCGCGTCCTCATACCCCGGCAGTCGCGCCACCTCACCGAGGCCGGCGAGCTCGTTCAGCACGAACTTCATGTCCTTGAGCGGCGCCTGGTATGTGCTCATTTTTTGAGCTCCTCGACCACTTGGGGCACGAGCTGGAAGAGGTCCCCAACCAGCCCGTAGTCGGCGACCTGAAAGATGGGCGCTTCCTCGTCCTTGTTGATGGCCACGATCACCCGGCTGTCCTTCATGCCGGCGAGATGCTGGATCGCCCCCGAGATGCCGACCGCGATGTAGAGGTCCGGCGCCACGATCTTGCCCGTCTGCCCGACCTGCCAGTCGTTCGGCACGAATCCGGCATCCACGGCGGCACGCGAGGCGCCCATGGCCGCGCCGAGCTTGTCGGCGAGCGGCTCGAGCACCTTCGTGAAGTTCTCGCCCGAGCCCATGCCGCGGCCTCCCGAAACGATGATCTTGGCCGAGGTGAGCTCCGGGCGCTCGGATTTCGACACCTCGCGGCCGACGAACGATGACAGAGCGCTGTCTGCCGGTGCCTGGGCGGGCTCGATCGGCGCATTAGCGCCGCTCGCGGCAACCGCGTCGAAGGCGGTCGTACGCACCGTGATGACCTTGATCGCGTCCTTCGACTTCACCGTCGCGAGTGCGTTGCCGGCGTAGATGGGCCGCACGAAGGTATCGGCGCTCTCGACAGCGCAAATGTCCGAGATCTGCTGCACATCGAGGAGCGCGGCCGCGCGCGGCATGATGTTCTTGCCCGTCGAGGTCGCGGGCGCGAGGATGTGCGCGTAGCTCTTGGCGAGCGCGACGATCAGCGCCGCGATGTTCTCGGCGAGCTGCTCGCCGAGATGCGCCGCATCCGCGTGCAGCACCTTCGCCACGCCGGCGATCTGCGAAGCCGCCTTTGCGGCGCCGCCCGCCTGGTGGCCGGCGACGAGGACGTGGATCTCGCCGCCGATCTTCTGAGCGGCGGCGACCGTGTTGAGCGTGCTCTTGCGGATCGACGAGTTGTCGTGCTCCGCGACCACGAGGACCGCCATCTCAGAGCACCTTTGCTTCGTTGCGCAGCTTGTCGACGAGCGTCTTTGGGTCGGGCACCTTGGCGCCTGCCTTGCGCTTGGGCGGCTCGACGACTTTGAGAGTCGCGAGCCGCGGCGCAACGTCGACGCCGAGCGCGTCGGGCTTGAGCGTAGTGAGCGTCTTCTTCTTCGCCTTCATGATGTTGGGCAGCGTGACGTAGCGCGGCTCGTTCAGGCGCAGGTCCGTGGTAATCACCGCTGGCAGCTTGATCGAGACCGTCTCGAGGCCGCCGTCTACCTCACGCGTCACCTTGGCCTTGCCTTCGGCGAGCTCGATCTTGGAAGCGAAGGTGGCTTGCGGCCAGCCGAGCAGCGCTGCCAGCATCTGGCCCGTCTGGTTCGAGTCATCGTCGATCGCCTGCTTGCCCATGATGACGAGCTGCGGCGACTCCTGCTGGCAGACCGCCTTGAGGAGCTTCGCCACCGCGAGCGGCTGCAGCTCCTGCGCACTCTCGACGAGGATGGCGCGATCCGCGCCGATGGCGAGCGCAGTGCGCAGCGTTTCCTGGCAGGCGGCGATGCCGCACGAGACGGCGACGATCTCGGTCGCGCTGCCCGCTTCCTTGAGCCGGACGGCGGCTTCGACGGCGATCTCGTCGAAGGGATTCATCGACATCTTGACGTTCGCGGTCTCGACGCCGCTGTTGTCGGCCTTCACGCGAACCTTGACGTTGAAATCGACGACGCGCTTGACGGCGACCAGGACCTTCATCGGCAAATTATAGCTAGCATACCCAGATGGCACGGATGCTCGAGGGCAAGGTCGTGCTCGTCACCGGTGCCGGCGGCGGCATCGGCCGTGATTTCGCGCTCGCCATGGCGGCGGCGGGCGCCAAGGTGCTGGTCAACGATCTCGGCACCTCCGTCAAAGGCGAAGGAACGAGCAGCGCGCCGGCGCAGAACGTGGCGGACGAGATTCGCGCTGCAGGCGCAAGCGCGGCCGCCAACGGCGACAGCGTTGCCGATTGGGCGGCCGCGCAGCGCATCGTGCAAGCGGCGCTCGACCATTTCGGCCGCATCGACGTCGTGGTGAACAACGCGGGCATCCTGCGCGACCGCTTCTTCTTCAACATGTCGGTGGACGAGTGGCGCGCGGTGATCGACGTGCACCTGAACGGCTCGTTTTACGTCTCGCGCGCGGCGGCGCCCCACTTCAAGGCGCAGGAAGCGGGCTGCTACATCCACATGACGTCGACTTCCGGCCTGGTGGGTAATCTTGGACAGGCGAATTACTCGGCGGCGAAGCTCGCTATCGCCGGGTTATCGAAGTCCATCGCGCTCGACATGGCGAAATACCACGTGCGCTCGAATTGCATCGCGCCCTTCGCATGGAGCCGCATGATCGGATCCATTCCCGCCGAGACCCCGGATCAGCAGGCGCGAGTGGAGAAGCTGAAAGGCATGCAGACGGCGAAGATCGCTCCGCTCGCCGTCTGTCTCGCCTCGGACGCGGCGGCGGAAGTGACCGGCCAGATTTTCGCCGTTCGCGCGAACGAGATTTTCGTGATGTCGCAAAGCCGGCCGCTGCGCTCGGTGCATCGCGATGGCGGCTGGACGCCGGAGAGCGTGGCGACGCAGGCCCTGCCGGCGCTGCGCGCGCATTTCTACGCGCTCGAGCGCTCCCAGGATGTCTTTAGCTGGGACCCGCTTTAAGCCGCTTCGGCGAGGCGCTGGTTCGAATACACGAGCCGCTCGATTAGCACGCGCATGCACGCCTTGTTGAACGCCGACTGGCAGGCGTCGGTCGCCGCGCGCATCGCGTCAGCCTTGACTTCCATCACGGTAATCTGGCTGCGTGCGGTTACGGTGGTCGTGCGCCGCTGCGCCGAGTTGGCGAAGTAAAGGAGTTCGCCGAAGCAGCGTCCCGGCTGCACGGTGGCGAGGAGCTTGCCGAAGAGCGTGACGTCCACCTCGCCTTCGGTGAGGAAGTAGAAGTTGTCGCCGGTCTCGCCTTCTCGGATGAGCGAGGTCTGCGGCGCGATCGTCTTCCAGGTACCGATGCGGATGAATTCCCAGAGCGCAACGTCGTTGAAGTCGGCGAAGAAGGGGAAGTCGCGCAGCTTGGTGAATTTCTCGGAGTCGGAGATCGAGCCCCCCGCGAGCCGCAGGCTGCCGAAGGCCTGGCTCAAGTCCTTGCCGAATTCCAGCCACGACGGGTAACGGGCGGCGGGGTCCTTCTCCATCGCCTTCATGACGATCGCGTCGAGAAGCCCCGGCAACTCGGGGCGCAGCTTCGCCGGGCGCTGGGCCTCGGTGTTGAGGATGGCGTAGGTGAGCGCCGGCTGGGTGGAGGCCGTGAAAGGCAGGCGGCCGGTGAGCAGCCGATACATCGTCACGCCGAGAGAATAGATGTCGGTCTGATGCGTGAGCGGCTCCATGCGCACCTGCTCGGGCGACATGTAGGCGGGGGAGCCGACGCCGCTGATCTGCGTCGTGTCCTGCATCTTCTGCTGGAACGAGGCGCCGAAGTCGCTGACCTTCGTCTCGCCGGCCGCCGAGAGGAGTACGTTGCCCGGCTTGATGTCGCGATGGATGACGCCGTGGCGGTGGGCGTACTCGAGCGCGCGGATGCACTTGAAGATGATCTCGACCACCTTGCTCACCGGCAGCAGGGTCGCGACGTCGGCGTGCGCTTCGAGCGTCGTGCCGGGCACGTACTCCATGACGAGATAGCTGCGGTCGGGCTCGACCACGGCGTCGAAGATCTCGACGATGTGCGGGTGGTTGAGCTTACCGGCGAGCGAGGCCTCGGCGACGAACGCCTTGTGCATCATGCGCTCCTGCTGCGCGTCGGCGTGCTTGTCGAAGAGGAAGACCTTGATGGCGACCTCGCGCTCGGTGAGCGGCTCGCGCGCGAGGTACACCCTGCTCGTCGCGCCGCTGCCGATCTCGCGCAGCACGGGGTACTTGCCGATGTGCTCCTGGATCTCGAACTTCATTTGCGCGCGAGCGCGGCGATCTGCTGCAGCAGGTCCGCCTCCTGGTAGGGCTTGCCGAGGAATGCATTCACGCCGAGCTCGGTCGCGCGGCTGCGGTGCTTGGGCGCGGTGCGCGAGGAAATCATGATGATCGGGATCTCCATGGTGCGCGGGTCGCCGCGCACGTTGCGCGTCAGGTCGAAGCCGTCCATGCGCGGCATCTCGATGTCGACGAGCAGGATCGCGGGCAGCTCGCCGCGCAGCTGTTCGAGGGCATCGACACCGTCCTTGGCGGTGAGCACGCGATAGCCTTCGCGCTCGAGCAGGCGCCCGGTGATCTTGCGCACGGTGAGCGAGTCATCGACCACCATGATGAGCGGCGCCGAGCGCGCGCGCCTGACGATGGTCATGTCGGTGCTCGTGCCGCCGCTCATCTCCGGTATGACGGTGGCGGTGAGCGGCGTGCTTGCGCGTTCGGCAAGCTGCACCGCGTTGATGATGAGCACGATGCCGCCATCGGGCAGCACGCTCGCACCTGCGACCCCGGGCATGCGCGAGAGCTGCGGTCCGATGCTCTTCACCACCATTTCGCGGTTGCCGACGAGCTCGTCCACGTGCAGCGCAATGCGCTGCACGCCGCCGCGCACGAGGAGCACCACGTTGTACGGGCGAATATCGGTCGCGGCGCGGCTGCCGAGCAGCTGTCGCAGATAGTGCAGCGCGTATTGGCGGCCCTGGAATTCGATGCTGCCGCGCTCGTAGTGCGTGACGAGCGCATCGGCGCTGATGCGCAGCACCTGTTCGATGCTCGCCGCCGAGATCGCCACCATGCTCTCGCCGGCGCGCATCATGAGGGTCTGCGTGACCGCGAGCGTGAGCGGCAGGTGGATCGTGAACGTCGTGCCGCGGCCGCGCGCGCTTGCCACCTCGATGCGGCCGCCGATCGCCTGAATCTCGGTGCGCACCACGTCCATGCCGACGCCGCGGCCCGCGAGCTCCGTCACCTGGGCGGCGGTGGAGACCCCCGACAGGAAGACGAGCTGTACCTGCTCGGCTTCGCTCAGCGCCTGCTCGGGCGTGAGGAGTCCTTTTTCCAGCGCCCTGGCGCGCAGCCGCTCGAGGTCGAGGCCGGCGCCGTCGTCGCTCACCACGAGAACGAGCTCGTTCGCCTCCTGGCGCAGCGCGATCGAAATGCGGCCGGCCTCCGGCTTGGCATTGGCGCTGCGGCGCTCGGGATCCTCGATGCCGTGCACGAGCGCGTTGCGCAGCATGTGCTCGAGCGGAGCAGCGATGCGCTCGAGGACGCCGCGATCGAGCTCCACCTGTCCGCCCTCGATCGCGAGCTCCGCCTTGCGCCCGAGCTCGCGTGCGCTCTGGCGCACGATGCGCTGCAGACGCTCGCCGAGGTTGGCGAAGGGGACGGCGCGCATCCGCATCAGGTCCTGCTGCAGCTCGCGGCCGATGCGCGCCTGCTGCAGCAGCGCGGCGTCGGTCTCGCCGACGTTCTTGACGAGCGCCTGCTGCAGCGATGCGGCGTCGCTCAGGCCCTCGGCCATCATGCGCGTGAGCTCCTGCAGCCGCGTGTAGCGGTCGAATTCCAGCGGATCGAACTCGCGCTCGCGCTCGGCGAGCTCGGAGCGGCGCGACTGCATCTGGCTGTCGGCCTGGATCTCAACCTCGCGAAGCTGCGTGCGCAGGCGGCTGATGTTGTCGTTCAGGTCGGCCAGCGCCTGCTTGGTCTGGCGCAACTCGGCTTCGATGCGCGAGCGCGCAATGGCCGCCTCACCCGCCTCCGTGATCAGGCGATCGAGGCGCTCGGCATTGACGCGCAGGATGGCCGGCATGCCAAGTGACCGGGCCTCTGGAGCGGCCGCCGCCGCGGCCGGCGCCTGTGGCGGCGCCGGCGCAAGCTTCTCCAGGTCGGCGCTCAGCCGGTCCATCTTGCCTTGCAGCTCGTCGAAGAGCTCGAGCGTGACTTCGCCCGCTTCGAGCGCATACTCGATACGGCTCTCCATCAGGTGCGTCAGCTCGCCGAGGCGAATGGCTCCCGCCATGCGCGCGCTGCCCTTCAGCGTGTGAAGCCCGCGCTTGAGGGCATCCGCCGCGGCGCGCTGCTCCGGATTCGCGATCCAGGCGCGCAAATCCGCGCTCATCTGCGGCAGGAGCTCATGCGCTTCCTCCAGGAATATCGGCA